>Ga0194001_1000008_pt1 | contig 33114 bp, 43 predicted proteins | sample FLT_78_MG_FD_140316 | JGI IMG/M metagenome (GOLD analysis project Ga0194001, IMG submission 140316) | Sediment microbial communities from the Broadkill River, Lewes, Delaware, United States - FLT_7-8_MG | ecosystem: Environmental > Aquatic > Freshwater > River > Sediment | place: USA: Delaware... | reverse complement strand
AGGAGTTCTGAATGCATTAAAGAATTTTGGAATGTCAATTGCATCATGGGCTTTTACTGATAAGGCCTCAAAAAGAGTAACCGAAGCAACTGGTTTTAAAGCAACAACAATTCATAGGTTATTAGAATCAAATGGTAAAGATAAGTTTCGCTATAATATTGATAATAAACTTCCATATAATGTTATATTCTTAGATGAAGCAGGTATGGTAAGTGTAGACATTCTTTATAATTTATTAGTTGCAATCGATCATAACAAGACAATATTAATTATGGTTGGAGATGATCAACAATTAAAACCTATTGGTTATGGAGATATCTTTTCTGATATTATTGAAAATGATAATGTATTTAATGTTGTAAAAATGTTTAATGTTATGAGACAAGCAGAAGATAGTGGAATACTAATGGATGCCAACAAAATTAGAGAAGGAATCAATCCAATAGCTGATATTCAACCAATGGTTATTAATGGTAGAAATAAAGATAATATTTATATATTTAGAGATGATAAAAATGATTTAAATCAAATTGCAATATCTTTATATATGAAATTTATTAGAGATGGTAATAGTATTGAAGATATAGTAATTATGACCCCTACTAGGCAAAATGGTATTAATGCTAGTAATAATATAAATATTCAAATTCAAGATATACTATTACCAACAGAGAAAAGACATATCAATGTCTTTGGAGTAAAATATAAGCTTGGTGCAAAAGTAATGCATACAGTAAATAATAAGGAACTAGATATATACAATGGTGACACTGGCTATATAGTTGATATAGTAAAAAAAGCCGATGAACATTATTGTATAGTTGATTATGGATCTGATATTGGTAAAAGAAGATATGACAAAATAATATTCGATCAATTATCATTGGCATACGCTCTAACAGTTCATAAGCTACAAGGATCTGGCATACAGAATACAATCGCTATTTACGATACTAGCCATAGAATTATGCTAAACAATACTTTATCGTATACAGCAATGACAAGGTCTGAGAAAAGAAATATCACATTGCTAATGAGACAAACATTGCCATGGATATTAAGTAAAAAAGATAGCTATAGACAAACATGGGCTAAGATTGAAACACTAGAGCATCATAAAATTATAAATAAGGAGTAGTCTTATGGATATTGATAATACGAGTAATAAAGAAGAAAATAGTGAGCAAAGAAATATAGTTAAAGTTAGTGTAGAAATAGATAATGAATATAGTGTAGATATTAATGATACAGGTCTTACATTGTATAAGAATATGCTATCAAATAAGACAAATAAAAACTATAAGAAGACAATGGGCTACTACTCAGATAGCACACCTGGATGGAAATATATATTCGATGCTATTATTAGGGATAGAACAAGACACAACCTCAAAGATAGTAATACCTACAAAGAGTATATCACAGAGCTCATTAAAGTTTCGAAAGAATTAGAGCCAACAATTATTGAAATATTTAATGATAATATAAAAATAAAAAAAGTGAAGGAATAATAAAAAATGGAAGATAGATTAAAAGAAAAAATTCAAAAAGCAATTAATGTCGTAGATGAAACTTTAATCGACCTACAATATTACCTTGATCATCTAGAAGAACAAAATAAATACGTTGATATTATTAAACAGTCAGATCTTGAGAAATTTAATAATAACCTCCCAGCACATATGGAAGCAGTAATAGAGCATTCCCTATTAATTAATAATGAGATTCATCTAGTTGTTTATATTAGAGAATGCCCAATGTATGTAGAAGAAGAAAATACTACGCTAAAAATTACACAAATCAATATTTTTGAATAAATAAGCTGAAATAAAATGGTGATTTTATTTAGATAAGGAGAAACTATGTATAAAGAATTAGAAAAAGTTAAAAAACAATTGGTAGATATGGGATATAATGTTTTGGGTATCGGTGTGTATGGTTCCCAAAACTATAATATGCACGATAAAGATGGTGATATTGATATGAGGGTAGTTGTGATGTTAAAAAGAAATCATAATAGCTGTATAGACTCAGATGTTTACACAGACGCATATCTAAAAAGTTTTATAAATTCTTGCAATGATATTATTGGTAAAGACTATCAATATAATTTTGTTAACGTGGATAATGAAATCTTGGAAATAATTAATAATTATTGCAAAGAGGAGTTAAGTGGTAGATAATAAGTTAGATGAGGAGGATTAAAAATGAGCAAAGCAAAAGAAATGTTTGAAAACGAAGGATATAGCTATTTCATAAACAATAAATTTATTATTGTTACAATGTCTTACCCTATTGCAATTAAGCGTATGTTCTTACATATTAACATTGTGTTTGATTTAAAAGCAAAAAACTGGTACTATTGCCGAGAAGAAAATTATTACTTTGACCCTAAAAGATATAGAGAGTTCCTTGAAATTCATAAATTACACAAAACATTACAAACAGCAATTAATCAACAAATTAAAGAACTTGGAGGAGACTATGAGTACTTATATTACCGATAGAGAAATAGTTAGGAGTAGTTATAATGAGTAAAGCTAAAAAAATGTTTGAAGCGTTAGGTTATAAAATTACAACCAACGAAGACATAATTTGTGGGAATGAAGGAGCAGGAAAAAAAACATTGCCGACATACACAAAAAATAGTCCATACGCAAAAAAAAATCAAAGTTTTTATGATGTTATATCATTTTATGAACATAAAAAATATTATTGTGAAAAACAAATCAGTCAATATGTTATTAGCTGTTCTATTACGGTAAAAGAACACCAAGCAATACATCAACAAATGAAAGAATTGGGGTGGTTGGATTGATTAAACTAGTTTGTCTTAGCCTAGGAGTCTTGATTATACTATTAACAATCACCTCATCGGATATTAGGATGAGTGGTAGGTCAAAAGGTAGGTCAATACGGATAAAAAAATGTAAAATAAACACTCCAAAGAAACCTATAGTAAATTTTGAATCAAGAAAGGATTATCAAAAAAAGGAGGTAGTTGATGAGCATTAAATTAAAAGAGAAAAAACTTATGAAATATGATCATAGGGAGCTTGATTATCAAAAATTAACATTTAAAGACTTTATTATTATTCAAAATAAAGCAAAGGAAGTAGCTAATAACATAGGTTATCCAGTCTATCTAGTTGGTTCTTCTTTGAATAATCCTAATCCTAGAGATATAGATATTTCAATAATTATACCCCACGATAGATATGTGGAGATATTTGATATAGACATTGAGTATTGTAACAAATATGATAGCTGTCTAGACATTGCATATAATAGATGTGTGGAACTAATATATCCACTAACATCTTTGAGTTATAATATCGACCTAAAGATATGTCCAGATAACTGGTGGAATGATAAAGAAAAGATATTATTAGCAGAACCAGAAATAGTGCTTGGAGAAGTTATACCATTAGAAGAATTTAATCCAGATGAAATAATATGGGGCAGCTTAGAACTGGATAAAAGCCATAGAGAAATAATAATATGGGGTAGTTTAGAACTTGATAAAAACCATAGAGAATATATTAGATCATTAAACAAAGACCTAGTTATTGATTGTTTATATTCATACATAGGCAAACTTGTTGGTAGTATTTATGGCACAGTTATTAGAACAAATTTTAATGATTATAGTATAGATATTCCTACTAATGGCAATTATTTATTAAGAATAAGTTACTCGAATGCCAAAAAAATAGTTGATGAATTAAAAGACACTAAAAAAATTCGTAAAAGATATGGATGAAATGGAGGAAGAAGCTAATGAACATTAGTATAGAGCAGCTAAGAAAGTGGCACGACCTATTAGATAAAAGTGGTGAGAATACAAAAGAGCAAGTTAGGAATGAGATAGGGAAGTTATTTCCTAAAGCGATTTATATTAGCAAAGATATTACCAAAGAAGAATTTATAGAACTGTTTGTTAAGGAAAAATTAGCAGTTTGGTGCAAGACAAAAGAACTCGATAAAGTCCTTTTCGAAGTTGTAGATAAATTTAAAAGGTTTATGACTATCAGTTATGTAGATAAAAATAAAAATATCTGGAATTTTTACAAAGAAGAGATTTGCTATGATTTGTATGACAGTTCTTATAGTAGCAAATCATATTATGAAACTTTAGGCTACACAATAATAGAATTTATGGGCTATAAAGATAAATAACACATTAGCTTCAATTAATTAAATTCTAAAAAAAAAAAAAAAAAAAAAAGGAAAAAAAAAAAAAAAAAAAATAAAAAAAAATAAAAAAAAAAAAAAAAAAAAAAAGGAGAGAATTAAAGAATGGATATTAAAAAATTTATTGAAAAAGTAAAGTTAGAGCAATCAGATTTAACAAAGAGTAATATGGAGTGGTTTAAAGAAAATATTGGGTGCAATAGTATAGAAGAGGTAGTTGACTATATTCTTAATGACATAGTAAAAAGACCACAATATTGGACAGTTCCTAATCAGATGGATTCGAACAATCCCATTACAATAACGAGCATTGAGACAGATACCATTGAAGGTGATACTAAAGTACTTCCTTTGGCATGTATGTCTTTTAAAGTTTTAAATGAAATACTTGGTGAATTAAGATATGGTGGATTTAAGGTAGACTATTATAAAAATAGAATAAATATATATGGGAAAGCATGGTATAAAGGATAAATAATCAAAGAAAAAAATTAAAAGGGGATAATTAAATAATGGATATTAAATTAATAACAGGTAAAAGAGGCTCTGGAAAAACTCATAAAACAATCCAAGAAATTATAAGCAGTGAAGCACAAATAATTTATGTTATTTGCAAGTGTATGAGTAGTAAAAACCATTACATAGATAAAATAAATAATTATTTTGAAGATGATGTATGTAGAAAAATTAAAGATAACTCAATTAGTGTTGCAGATAAGCTTATTCATTTTATAGGTTACAAGGAGTATGTTTCTGAAGTTATAAAAGGCATTAGAAAAGATTGTAAGTCTATGATTGTATTATGTGGAATCTCATATGAAGACTTAGTTAAACACTATTTGCAAACTAGTTGTGATAATATAAGTGTTCTTATAGATGAAAGCAATGAAGAATATCATAATATAGATGTCTGCAGACTACCACTTAAAAAAACAATTCTTGAAAAAATATTAAGTATTTCTAATCCTAAGAATCATAAGTTTCTTATTCAAGAATCAGAGGGGATTATTGATACAATAACAGTCAATAATGATTGTAGTATGTTTGTTTCCAATATAACATTATTGTTAAAAAATAAAGCATATGCTAATATTATAATAAAATATGACATGCGTCATGAATGGTATCTTATGAATTTTATTAGTGGCAATATTACTAATTATGAATTACAGTTAATAGATAATGCAATAAAAAACTATATGATAGCGAATGCAATATAAATAAAACATAATAAGGAGAATATAGATGTACATAAAAATAAAAAATATTGAAACTGGAATCAAAAATGTATTAAATATTAACTTCTCAGAATATAAATCATTTAATGCACAGGGCAATAGGGTTATTTTTACCGACAAGAATGATCAAAAGACCAGTATGGTCTTTGAATCTGAAGAAGAGGCATTATTAGCATCAGAGCGTATGTTTTATACTTTAGGCCTAAAATCACCATTTAATATCTTATTAGATTTAACTGAAGACGGATCTTTATACCATGGTAAAGTAGAAGCAAAAGAGCTTACGCTTCAAGAGATTGCTGAAAAATTCAAGATAGACCCTAGAGAATTAAGAATTACAGACTATCCTCATTTACAAGAAAAAAATACCGAAGAAGATAATAATGAATAAAAGATTTAAAAATGTCAAAGAAGATAATAAATGTAATTTTTGCGGAAGAGCCGAACATGAAGTTGGTAGTCTATATACTGGTACTTTGCATGATAATAGAGAATATAAGTTCTGTGTATCATGTAAAGTAGAACTAAACATATCAAGTGAAATAGATATTGATAGAGAGTTGAAAAAAATAAGCTTGATTAAAAATATCAAAAACAAATAAAAGGTACATTTTATATAAAAAAAATAACTTAAATTATAAGTTATTTTTTTTATTGTTTATAAGTCGATTTTATATTTTTGATTAATTATATATTTGACATAGTCTTCCTCAGATAACTTATTTAAGGTGATGTGGCTAAGATCCTTTTTTATAAATGTTACACTGAACTCCTTCTTATCATCAGCAACATTAATATAGCAGTCCTTGCTAACACACATCATTTCATTATCTTTTAATTCCATATTGTCCTCCTCTAGACATTCAAGTATTTTATCTATTTGATTATAAAGTTCTTCTATGGTGCCATTGTTGTAAATTATAAAATCAGCTTTGTAATCATCTATATAGCTCTCAGTGTCATGTTTAAGATCTTCTTCATTAAATACATCTCTACTTTCTTTAGCCCTTCTAAACCTAATTTCATCATTGCAAACTATCTTTATCATAGTAAAACCATTTTCGACACACCAATGATACTCATTTGGCTGCCTTACATCTGATATAATAAAACTATCATAATATTCATTAGATTTGCTTCTAAGACGATATTCTCTTACAACCCTATTAAGCCAAACATTTGGATCTAAAGCCCTTAGTTCTTGTCCTATATGTTGATAGGCCATTCTATTCTTTGTATTCTTCATATCTGGCAAATACTCATTTATAATTTCTGTAATACCAGTAGAAAATTTAAAATGTTCACAATTAACTTTTTTCATAATGTATTTAGCTACCTCGTCCTTACCTGAGCGTAGTTTTGCCATAATTGCTATTTTCATAATATCATTCCTCGATTGTCTTTATTTATTTTATCTTATATCCATTTTCTTTTAATAATCTAATAAACACATTGTATCCGTAGCTATCTTTTGTTAACTTAATCACTTCTTTAATACTCTTACTATCATTCCAGCCTAAATCATTATCCTCTAAAAACCTATTAGTACCTTCCCTACAAGCTCCAGTTAATAATCTGTAATCTTGCGCACTCATATATCCTTGCTTGATGATTCTTTTAATATGTTCATTTGCTCCTAATTGTGATAGTTTTTTGAATTCTAGGTCTTCGATGGCTTTTTTAATAGATTTTCCATGAGCATATAAATTATCTTGTTCTGCTATGAATACTTTAGGTGGATTGTCTCTATAAAAGTAATCATCTATATAGCACGCACTATGAATTTTATATTGGACTAATTGTTTTATAGAGTTAATTATCATAGTGCAGTAATCAACGAATTTTATATCTTTAATATCCCTATAAATTGGATCATTATCATATGATATGAGAACTAATTTATTATTTTGCAAATCTGATAAGTCTATAATTTTTTTAGCATTATCACTTCTTATAATTACTACATTGTTATCACATTGAGTTGTGTTAAAGTATCCATTCTCATATATATCAAATGTACAATTTGAATCAGTATTAAATGTGCAACGTGCAAAGGTCTTAAATGTACAATCTGAGACAGTATTAAATGTGCAGCTATTTTCAGTATTAAATATGCAACATGACACAGTGTTAAAAATGCAGTTGTCTTCAGTCTCAAATGTACAATGTGATCCAGTTCTAAATATACAATCTGATAAAGTGTTAAATGTGCAATATGATTCAGTGCTAAATATACAATTATCCCCAGTATAAAATATAGAATGTGATCCAGTATTAAATGTACAGTTTGATCCAGTTATAAATTTACAATGCCATTTAGTGTAAAACGTACAATCCCACCCAGTTTTAAATATACACCATTCTGTTACATTAAAATTACAATTGTCTATTTCACTAAAATCAAAAACTAAATCATCCTCATAGCTACTAAATGTTCTTGTATCTTGATCCCATGTGAATTTATCTATATCTAATGGTTTACCATCCTTTAATACTCTTTGTTGCACTTGCTCCTTCGTTAAAGTTTGATTATTCATAATTATATCCTCCTAATTTTTAAATAAAAGGGTAATTTTATCCCTTTTTATTTAAATAAAATAGTTATTTTATAATTCTTTGGTATTTGACACATTTTAAACTATATTTTTTAATCTTCCATACACTTTTAAAATTAATAATTCCTAAAATACATCGATGTTGATAACCATCTTTACTTTTATAACTTTTTTTATTGGCACAGCTCATACAGTTATCCCTCATATAGTTTTTCAATTCTTTTCAATGCAGTTCCATATATTTCATTATCTATTTCAATCCCAATAAAATTTCTCTTATGTTTTTTGCAAGCAACGCCAGTCGTTCCTGTGCCCATAAATGGATCTAAAACTACATCTTCTTCATCTGTAGATAATAAGATATATCCTTCAATTAATTCTAATGGCTTCTCAGTCGGATGCCCATAGTCTTTTGGCTTTTTAAATTTCTGAATTTTTTGATAATATTCTGCCTTATTATCAATATCTCCAAGATTTCTTAGACCTTGTTTTTTTCCATATATTCTAATAATATAATCAATATTTGAAGCATAGAACTTTGTGGATGTCATATTATTTTTATCTCTGTCCCATATTAATATATCAAAGTTAAGTTTATTTTTTGTAGCAAACTCTAGATAGTATGGTACTTGTAATTTACTACAAAAGTAATATCCATTATATGTTGTTTTAAATATATGCTTAGTTTTTTCTAAAAAAGAAAGCACCTTACTTCTATTAAAATTATTTAATTCTGTGTTAAGAAAACTATGCTCCTTCATAATACCAACATTAAATTTTTTACTTTTCATACCACCTTTAACATGTTCATATGGTGGATCTGTTATAATAGCATCTACTTTTAAGTTGTTCTGGATCATATTATCAATAATATTAAATGAATCACCACAAAATAGGTGGTTCCCAGCAACTGTTTTATATTTCATATCAATAAATCACACCTTCCTAATATCTTTTAAAGATAAAAACATTTTTATCTTATCAATGATTTTTATTTGTGCCAATGTATCTGCCGTATTATACTTTCTTATCTCATCTATTAATTCTTTATCATAAACATTATTATCAAACATTTCTTTATACTGATATGCGCAATCATCTCCCTTAACTATCTTAAGTCCTTGATATGTATCAATATTCAATGAAGAAACAATATCTTTTAATGAGTTTGATTTTTGGCCTTTGACACAGAAACCACCATTAATAAATAATTCCTCTAAATCAACAATTCTGCCAATAATGTTATCAATTTCTTCACTATAATGAGGATAAACTTTTTTTAAATCTTTGAAACGAGAAACTTCATAGTCTTTATGATGAACTACAATAGGTTCACTCCCCAACAAATCATCAAATAATTTAGGAATAATTGATTCAAAATTATTATCTCTTGGATCAACAATATTAAATGAATGTGATTTTATTTGATTATTCTCATCAACTTTATGTATGCTATAGCTAAAAATTATTTGTGCATTTTTCCAATAATTAGGCTGTGAATAAATGGAAGTATAGCCCTCAAAATCTAGATGTATACATGGCTGATTAATCTTTCCTAAAAAACTATCAAGGACATCTTTATCAATTAAATAAGAACTATCATTTGAATTTTTATTATTCAATTCAAATCTCATCTTATTCATATTGCCTAGCTCACTTACTTCATTGTTGTCTAAGTTATTAATATCTAAGTTTCCATATTTGTCAATTAGATTATCAACTTTCTTCCATCTTCCTGAACCTAAATCAAAATCTAAAATTGAAAAATTAGGAAGGGCACACTCAGATGAATACTTACACTCCTTTTTACACCTTCTACTATAATTTGGCTCCTTATCTAAATGCAAATTATCGCAAAATACAGGAGCATAATCATTCATATATTTTTCTGAAAACTTTGTATCATCTAAATAGTCGATCTGTATATTATTCTTATCATTATCCAATCTAACAATTTTTATATTAATATCATATTTGTCAAACATATCATTATTGAGAATAATTGCTACAATATTTTGATATTGAGAACATAGTTTTTTCTTACTATCTCCTTGATAAAGTTTCTTTTCTACCACTGGGCTAAACAAATAGAAGGTAAGTTCATTATCACTATTTGTTATTGCTAGGCATGACATATAATAAGGCATATTTCCCATTTTAAGGGCTGGATTAATAATAAATGACTTATTATTCCCAATAACTTCTAAAGTCTTTTCAATGGCTATTTCAGCCTTGTAGCCAGTTAAATCATGTTTTACAAATGTAGTATCTTTTAATATATAGTCATAGAATTCTTCCCTAATTTTTTGTAGATCATTTTTTGTAATTATCACATCTAAGATCTTCTCTTTATTTGCATTTGTAAATATAAAATGTTGTTCTCTCTTACATGGATAATGATTCATTTTTATTAAATTCATTATTTATTATCTCCCTATTTTTTTAGCTAATAAGATATAAACAGTTATTCTTATCCTATAATGCTTCCTCTAAATATTTGATTCTATCTTTTAGCACTTCAATCTCTTCTTCATAAGCCTTATTCTTACTTGTTAACTCATAAAATAAGTTATACCTTGATAGATAATCATCATCGAATATATGTTTTTGAATCACTGATTGATTAAATAAATCACAAATATCTCTCAATCTTTTTTGTAATGCAGCAGCTTGCTCTTTGTTGATTTGACTATAATTATATTTTTCCCTATGAATAATTCCTTTTTGATCATCATTATCTCCATAGTAGCACACCATATCATATGATATCTCTCTAATCATTTTCAATATTTCTGTCAAATTTAGATGTGAAATAGTTACTTTTAAAAATTCTCTAACTCTTTCCATATTAATTTCATTTTCATAAAAATTATTTCTAGGCTTTGTTTTTAACGTAATCATTTCTTTCGAATCCCTCTAACTTTTTTTTCTATAAGTCCTAAATTAGAAAATACCTCATCTTTTATATTTTCAAACAAAGAGCCAGCATCATGTAAAAATATTTTCATAATGGTATTATATTCTTCAATATTAATCTTTTTTTGAATCTTAGATAGCCACTCCATTTTATCTTTTGTAGATGAAATATTAGAGTATTTTGTTCGATATCTAACCCATGCATCTTCAATTTTATTAGAATTAGCAACCCTATCAGTTATTTTCTTATATTCTTCTTCTTTGCCTAGACCTTGATTAATAATCTCTGCTTCTATCTTACTTGTCACAAAAACATTGTCTTTTCCATAATATTCTATTTCTTTTTTTGTACCAATAAAAGTATCTTCACTTAGTTTGTGCCTATCTAAAAAATCATATGCGAATTCTTCTTTAAAAGATTGTGTCATTTCATTAATTGCATATTTTAACTCACTAGTATCTTTTGTTTGTATGGAAAGAGCTTTGTTTAATAAAGATATACTTTGCTGGGCTGCTAATGCCTTGGCAGTTAATTCTTTTAGCTCATAAAAATTAATTGCTTTTCTATCACGGTCTAAATCAACATATTCTTTATTAAAGTCATATCCAAATTTAAAGTTATTATCTTTTTGAATAAAAAGCCCTTCTACGAACATCATTCCTGAATATTTATTATCAACCAATATTCGACCGTATTCACTCTCTTCATATTGTCCAACACTATGACCCATACATTCCAACATAATAATATGGTGCTCTCTTAATTTAACCAATTCCTCATATGTTATACCCGATATACAAAATTCAATTTTATCATTAAGATTCGATGATTTTATATCTTCTTCTATGTCTATATGGAGTGTTTCAGTGTTAAAGCTTGAACTCATTTTAAAATAAGGTTTCCATATTTCTTTATTAGTATAGATGGTAACATTTTTTCCCAGTCTTAATAATACAATTAGCGCCAACTTATATCCCTCTCCAAATTGACCTATGCTATTATTATCCTTGCTGGTATTTCCTAGTACTAGGCTTCCTATATCTAAATTGCACCCATCATTAATAATAGAAAGATTTCCATTATTATAATTCACATACATTTTATTTCCGTCTTCTTGGCTATCAATTGCATTTTGTAATAATTCTCTAATAGCCTCTTCTAGCCCCCAATTAGTAACATAATTATTGGACAATGTTAGTTCATATGTTTTCATATTGTTTTGCTCCTTTGTTCTCTTTTTTCAAGAAGGAGTATTAATTGCTCTAAATCTCTAAGCCCTCCTTGTAGTAATTTTATCTTTTCTTTTAAATAATTGCTATGGGGATAATGATTATTGCTAGAATCATTGATAATGGATTTTAATCCTTCGTAGGTATGTGCGCATCCACTAAATAAGAATTCATTAATTCTCCCATCTTCACTTCCATCTCTGTTTTTCAGAGACAGATTTTGTATAATATATTCTAACATCTTTTGTTCTCCTTTTTTATTTTGCTCATATATTTTCTTATTATCCTATTTCATCGCTAATTATTATACAGTCCTTGACCCCAAATTTTCTACAAATATCTTCTTTGGTTAATTTTATTTTTTTCGTATATTTATAATTACCATAACTTTTTTCTTCAATTCTATCATTATACTTATCTTGATAAATAATTTCTGCGCCATCCTGGCAAGATTGATTTAGTGATCCATTAACCTCTTGATATTGTTGTTCCAAGTTCCCCCTAACTACTTGGCAAGACTGAACCAAATCTCTTCCTACGACTTGACAATCTTGTTCTAATTTCTCGCCTACTCTTTGATGATTTTGATATAGGCTTTTTTTGACTTTAAGATTTCCAATATGGATATCTCCATCAAAATTACTAAAATCAAGATTGTCAAGGCGTATATCTCCATATTCATCAACACAATTTTCTAATATCCACTTCATAATCTCTTTGCTCTTTATATTGTTAGTTTTCATTTTTTTTATTATACCATCCTTTTTTATTTTTTATAGCTAAATAAAATATGTCTTTTATTTTTTTCTAATATAATATTCTTCCTCAATATCTCTTAAACATTCTGGGCAAACTCTACACCCATAGTAATGAGAATATGTTAAATCTTCGTCTAGCGCTTTATTGTCACAATAAATATTTTCACAATTATAATAAATATGAAACTTTTTTTCAATAAATTCAATTTTTTTATCCATAGCTAAACACCCCTATCGTGAGTTTTCCATAGTAAGCCTACACATAACTCTCTAATTTTTAATATTTTTGAATCTGGTGATTTATTCTTGTTTTCTTCATCATCTGGATCAACAATTTGTGATACCTGATTATAAAAATTTTTTAAGTCAATCCACTGTGATTCTAATTCTTTTTTATGCTTGTCATTCATATTCAAACTCCTGAAAAATAACCTTTATAATAAAACGAGCGTTTTATTATATCTCATATCCATTTTCTTTCAATAATCTAGTAAATACATCATATCCGTAGTTACCTTTTGTTAATTCAATTACTTCATCGATACTCTTACGATCTTCCCAAGTTAAATCATTATCATTTAAAAATCTATTAGTACCTGCTCTGCATGCCCCAGTAATAAACCTATAATCTTGAGCACTCATATATCCTTGTTTAATGATTCTTTGGATATGTTTATCTGCTCCTAATTTTGATAGTTTCTTAAATTCTAAATCTTCAATAGCTTCTTTGATAGATTTACCATGGGCATATAGATTATTTTGTTCTGCAATGAATACTTTAGATGGGTTGTCTTTATTAAAATAAATATCCATATAATATGTGCTATAAATTTTATATTGATCTAATTGTTTTGTAGAGTTTATAATCATAGTATAGCCATTAACTGATTTTACATCTTTAATATCTCTATAAATTAGATCATTATAATATGATAGCAGAACTAATTTATTATTTTGTAAATCTGATAAGCCTATAATTTTGATATTATTATTACTACCCCTTATAATTGCTACATTATTACCACATTTAGCTGTTTTAAAATATCCATATCCCCATATGTCAAATGTACAATCTGATCCAGTTGTGAATGTACAACTATATTCAGTTTTAAATGTGCAACTATGTCCAGTATTAAATGTACAATTTGATCCAGTTCTGAATGTGCAATGTGAGAAAGTTTTAAATGTGCAATTTGATCCAGTTATAAATGTGCAATATGATCCAGTTATAAATGTGCAATATGATCCAGTTATAAACTTACAATTATTTATACCTTTAAAATCAATAACTAAGCTATTTTTCCTACTGCTAAATGTTCTAGTTTTTTGATCCCAATTAAAGTTATCCATATCTAATGGTTTACCATTTTGTAATACTCTTTGTTGTACTTGTTCTTTTGTTAAAACTTGATTCATAATTATATCCTCCTAATTTTTAAATAATTATATAGTACTATTATATAATAGCATATCACTATTTTTTTGTCAATAAAGAAGTTAATATTTTACATAAAATATACTGACTAATTGAAAAAAATAAAGGCTTATCTAGCCTTTATTTTAACTATCTATTATGCCTCTTTATTAACTTGTATGTGATATCTATCCATTCATTATTTTTTTTCTCATATAGTCTTTGATTAGTATTAGGAGATGATAACCCACCTTTAGACTCATCATATCTACCAATTTTATAATAATTCAAACTATTTATAAGAGATTCATTTTTACTGAAAAAGTCATCTCCACTATACCAAGCTGTTTTCAAACCAATCGACCTAACATATGAGCAATATAGAGATAATTCATTTTGTAAATGCTCTCCCCCAAGAAATAATACATTTGTAATACTATCTTTATATTCTAAAATTATTTCTTTAAAAGTTTGCATATTTATATTATCACCGATATTGCTATGTAAATGTGGAGAGTGACAATTTGGACAACTATTTCTACATCCAGTGATTAAAAATGATAAGGATATTTCATTGGGTATTTCTTGTAATAAAACATCAACACTATATACTTTCATTTATAATTATGATTTATGGTAATTTCTTTTTGCTTCTTCAGATTGTCTAGGCTCTGAGAACTTACTTACACGTTTTAAATACCCAATTATTCTTGTAGCATAATCAACATCATCACTTTTACATTTTGGACATTTTTCAAGCGTTTTTTTATCAATATGTCCACAACTATTACATACGGTATTTCTAACATTTATTGTCCAATAATTTGTTCCAAATTTTGCTGCAATATTCAACATTAATAAATATTGTTCTTTGTTAGCATGGTCATCAAGATTAATATGGTTAGCCGATCCACCATCTAAATATTGTATATATTCCGAACCATGTAATTTAAATTTATCAATGACATTTAAATTAGTATCAGATGGTGAATAGAAGTAACTTGTATAGACATCACTATTCACAACATATCCGTCATTTTTATCCCAGTTAGCATTTTTTACACCAAGATTTTCAGCTGGGACAAACTCAGTATTGAACATATTTCCAGTAGCTTCTTTAATGTTCTTATTTTCTTCATATATCGGCAGTAAGATAGATTCTATAAATCTTTGGTATTCTTGCCCTGGTTTTACTTCAATTCCAAGGTAGCTCGCAGCCTCTACCACACCATTTATTCCTATTGTTAAAAATTGTTTTTCTAATGATATAAAACCAGCATTATAAACTGGCAGTAACCCACTTTCATAAAATTCTTGAATGATTGATTTGTAAGCCAATTGATATTTGTGAACTTTTCTTACTTCAGTTCTAATATCTCTTTTATCTTGAATCAATCTATTAATATTTAATGTAATAACATTAATACTTCCAGTTGCTACTCCTCCTGCTCCAAGAGAATAACTAAATGTATTATCGGTTAATTCATTTCTAAGCCTACAGCAACTAGCTAAGCTATCAGCACTATTACTCATATATATAAAGAAGCTTTGTCCTTCTTCGAGTTCTTCAGCTGCTAACTCTGCATAATCTTTATCAACTGGGCTTTCTCCATTTGTTAATAATGCCATTGTTACAACTGGAAATGTTAAAACTGATTTCTCACGTTCTTTATTAAACCATTTTAGAAATTTTCTTTGCAACCAGTCTAAGCTTTCCCATTTTGGACTTGTTCCATCTGGGAAACAAAATCCACCAAACAAACTCTCAAAATAATGTTTGTCAAATATGCTTATATTCCAAAATACACTCTGATAGTCTCTGGCAGCTGCTGGCTGATTAATAGAATAAACAACTTGTGAAAAATAATCTTCAATTTTTTGCTCAATTGTTCTTTCTCTTGTACCCAAGGAAACAACTTTATTAGAGTTTAAATAGTAATTATCTTCCCATTCTTTTCTAATAAAATAATCCATATACATCAAGAACTCTACTGTGGCTACCGCACCAGCAAACTGACTAGCAATCGCAAATACTAAATTAATGAATCCCCCACTAAAACTTCCTAAATTCTTTGGAGCACAACTGCCTCCACCAATTCCTTTTAGTCCATTAAATAAAAAAGGATACATACTAACACTTACACAATATGGCTTTAAAGATGTTTCATCATGAGTATATATTTCATGTTCTTCAAGCTGTCTTATATATTCTTTCGCTAATTCTCTTCCATATAATTCAGTAATCTTGTCATACATCAGTTTTCTGTTTAACTGAATATTCTCAAACTTATTTAATTCCCCACTCATAGTTGAAATATTTTTATGCTCAACATTTGCATTAGAGTCATACTTAGATCCCGATGCTGCATTTGTAGCATCTTTATATCTTTTAATATAATTCTTTTTTGAGTTAATAATCTTTTCCATTCTTGTATTTCTTTTTTTTGCTTGTTCTTCTCTATATGCTTCGAAGCTATCTGCAACATCTTCATCGATTTCTCGAATTTCATGCACAACAATATCTTGAACATATTCCACATTTACATTTTCAAGTTGATCTAATCTATTCATTACGTTATTAAATGCTATCTCTATTCCATTATGATTTACACTGTTTCTTCTACGCAAAAATGCTAATTGAATAGCCTTTTTTATTTTTAATTCATCAAATGGTACTTCTGTATTATCTCTTTTTGTTATCATTTTTACCATATTGTTTATTTCATCTCCTCTATATTATCTTTAATTATTTACCAGAGCTACCAAGAGCACCTTCTCCTCTATTTGTTTTTCTATTAATAATCTCATTAGAACTAATTTCTTCATCCTTAAATTCAGGCACTGGCAATATTACCCCTTGGCAAATTGCTTTTTCATAAGGATACACAATATATTTTTCTAAATCTTCTTCGGTAACATATTTTTGTTTTGCAATAATCAAGCATTTATCATTAGTATTTGTCAAAGGAACAAAAACTTGCCCAGTATATGACTCATCAATTACCCCAGCTCTTTGTGCAATCCCTTTTACCCCAGTACTGCCTCTTTCAAATAATTGCATATAATATCCTTTTGGAACCCAGAATCTTAATCCAGTAGGCACCATAACTGTGCTATGAGGTTCGATAACTATTCTTTCCTCTGTAAAAAATGCATAAATATCCCTTCCAGCATTGCCTTCGGTTTTAGTCGGAATCCTAACATCATTAGATTCTCTGGAATATCTAAACTTCTTCATAATAAATTAATCATCCTTTCATATTGAAATTTGGTAAAAAATAAGAAGCCATTGGCATAATTGGCTTCTTATAAGCAGTATATTAGCGATATAAGACACGTATTATAATTATGATATATTTCTATATAAATATGTCTAAACGCTTGTTAAAGGGCTATATATTCCCTTAAAACATAAATCATAATATCATATTCTTCTTTTGTTATTTCATTATTGTTATAAATATAATTTATCCATTCTTTTCCAGTCATTTTTGAATTAGCCTTACTAAACCTCGCACACTCAAAATCTACAACTGATTCATATATGTCTAGCATTGTTTTTCTATTATGATGTCTTGCTATTTTTTTATGAATTCTTCTAATAATATTAGTTGGAATTGGTAAAAACATTAACATCAATAATTTATCAAGGTCGTGTGTAATTGATCTAATAAATAGTTCTCTATTAAGCGCAGACCTTTTTGTAAGTTTTCGAAATTCAACTTTATGCTTAAATATAGATTTAATTCTTCTTATACGATCCTTCATCTTTTTGTTCCTTTACAATTAATATTTATTTTTTATTGGCGCCTTTGGTAGGGCTTGAACCTACGACCCCATGATTAACAGTCATGTGCTCTACCAACTGAGCTACAAAGGCATAATATTGCACAGTATTTAAACTACGCAATATCTTTTTTAAATGGTGCCAAGTAGGGGTTTCTAACCCTCTTCCTCCTATTAAGATAGGTGTGCTACCGATTACACCAACTTGGCCTTGTTACGATAAAAGTCCTCAGACACGTCTGTGTGTCATGACTATTTTTTTATTAAATAAAAGACACGTTTTATTCAACAACTGCAATATTCTCTGCTGCTAAACCTCTATCAGTTTGAACAGCATCAAATGTAACTTTTTGACCCTCATTTAAAGATTTATAACCTTCTCCTTCAATTTGAGAATAATGAGCGAAATAATCTACACCATTACCATCTGTAAGAAAACCAAAACCTTTTGCAGAGTCGAACCATTTTACAACAGCTTCCAAAGAAATTCCTCCTAATCTTTACTAAACAACAAATCATGTAACACATAGGAGAAATAATTCTCTACTGTATACATTAATTGCGTTTGTATCTTTTTGTTTCTTTATAATCTATAATATCATAATTAATTAATTTGTCAAGTAATTAATGCATAATTAATTATAGACTAATTTATCTTATCATATATAAATATGTTAGTCAAGTTTTTTAATAATTATTTTTTTCTATTCGCTACTTCGGTTACAGAAGTGCTTAGTTTTGCACTAATAGTAATTTTACCAATTTTTATAAAAATATCTTCTGCTTTTTTTCCAAAGATACCAATAGGAATTGCAACTAACAAAATAGCCCATAAAGGATATTCTAAGAACTGAGATGTATCTGCTAATCCATATGGTGCTAAATAATATATTCCTATACCTATTAGAATAGCGCTAGCCACTCTTATAATAGTCATCCATGTTTTATTTTTACCCTTTGCATTATTAATATTAATTGCAAATAAACTTCTAATGATTTGTGCCACTACTACCATAGCACTAACTATAAACGATGCGAGAATTCCTAAATCAATAATAATATTCATAGTACTTCCTCCTTTTATACTCTAGCTTACTGAATATATGATATCAAACTCTACAGATAGAGTTCCTTCACTTTGTACATTGCTTATTAAATCTTCAATGCTTGATGTTATCATAATATATTTTTCAGCTAATCCATTCGTATTATCTAATAATATTGGTATATCTACTAGGCTTCTCTCAGTGCTAAGCCTAGAAGTACTTATATCTATAAATGTGCTATTACCTAGTGTTACTTGTATATCTTTAATAGCATCGCTAAATAATGATAATGATATTGAAGGTGTTTCATTTGCATTAATTACGACTCCAGAAGCAGGATCTTGTGTTATTTCATTAATATAAACATCTGGCAATGACCCACCAGTTAGCAATGTATTGACTTCTCCATTCCTAACACGAACAGCAAATGCGCTATCATTTGTACTAACTGAATAACTTGTCCTCAATAAATGTATATATACAACGCTTCCTATAGGAGCAGGAATTGCTATAGATGTTGTATCTCCACCTATCAAACCATTAAATGTATGTTCTACTAAAAATGTGCGTTGGAATGCTCTAGCAGTACCTATTTCAGCATTCAAACTGTTTCTTTCTAGCAAAGAAGTATTATCTATTCCATCTTGTGTTGTAGCCCCATCTTTTACTGTAAAAGTATTAACTGGATTATCAACAGATGTAATAATTACATCTTTTACATTATTGCTTACTTGAAAGATTGATCCTTCTGCGACTGGTTCTCCTATTAAACTTGATGTACCACCAGTTATAAAATTAACCCTAATTGAAAAACCAGTATCGGCATAGATAGAAATAGATTCATTTTCAATTGATATTAAATCATCTGGAGCAACATTTTGCAAAGTTCTAATAGTATACTCTTGTGTTGTTGTTGGGTCTGGAACTACATTCAATCTTGGGTCTCCAGGTTCAACAATTTCATAAACAACACTATTATCATTTTCTCCAGTATTCAACACACCAAATTCTTGGGGGCTTTTATTTGGATCATAAAGATATTCATATAAATAACCCTTACTATCATCTGCTTTCATTGTTAGACTTTCTAAAAAATCTTTAGTAGCAAAAGCACCAATACCTATCCTAGCATTATTTTTCACTATTTACCAACTCCTCTCTGGTAATTTAATAAACATTAAAATAATTCTGACCATCCATTTGCAAAATCCCATTCTATAGCCAAAGTTGTAGTTGAAGTAATAGCAAATATTGCAACTTGATGGGGTTTTAACATTAATTTAGAGTCTATTATGCTAGGTTCAATTTTGTCCTCTGTTTTCTTACACACAGTTGTATATAATACCTTAGCATTAGAATCATCAAAATTTGCGTTAGTAGAATAGTTTAATATGCTATCACTTGATATTGATTCCCAGGTTGGAGTATTGGTAATATTATCCTCATCAATAATAATTAGTTCTAATCTAACAGTTTTATTCTGTCCCCCGAGATACAATGCAAAATAATTTAATAAGGCTGATATTTTATGATTTTTTACCGTTGGTGATAAATAACCCTGGAATGACCCACTATTCTTAAATGCTATAAGAGGATATCTATTATATGCAGCACCACTAGAAGTAGTATTATTCACTCCAAGAGAAAAGTCTCTTGCGTTAACTTTAAGACTATCACCATCAACTATGTAGCCATTTACTGAACCTGTTTTAATTGCTACATCTTCTGTGGCACTCCCATTACTAACTTCTCCTCTAACGGATAAATATGTATTAGATATATGGGTTACATATTGAGAATTAGGATATTCGAATTGGTGCATGATAATCAATTCTCCATTTGGAGTCATAACTTCAAAAGTTGGAGGAGCAAAGCCTAAATATCCTGCTCTAATGCGATAAACATTTCCTTTTTCTGGGCCTAAATCAAATCTTCTACAACCGTTTCCATCAAGAATATCACCATTAAAGTCTGACTGTTTAACGAATGTTTCCACCCCATCTTTTCTAATTGCTACTCCAAATTCTATTGTTCCGTCAACTTCCTTAAACCCAATCCAAAATCCATTATATTCATCCATAAAGCCAACCTTTGCATATCCGTCAACTGTTGGCTTTACAAAAACAGCACTAAAAAATAATCCTAACTCAAAACCAGGTATATACCTAAGAGCATTTTTACTTTCAAGCATACCAGTTGAAGAAGCAGCTATTCCAGTACTAAGCGTAAGCAAATTCTCAAAACCTGCGTTTCCATCTATATAAACACTAGCAGAACCTGTTAATTGATCATTCAAGGTATCCTCTTTTACACCAAATAGAAAATTACCAACTATCTGAGAACTTCTTTTTGCAGTAATAATATCTCCGAAACTACTCATATATGGTTTCATAGTGCTCATAGATCCGACATATCTCATATGAGTGTCATCTACTTTACACCATTGTCCTGAATTAAATGCTATATCTAAGTAGTTGATTCCTAATAAATCATTAGTCGTAACTACGTCTCCTGGTTTAACATTGACTAAATCTTTAATTTCTTTAATTTCAACAATGTTAATATTTTACACCCCTTTCTTAGCAATAACTATTCGTTACTACTAATATACATTCGATGCATAATGTATGCCAACATAGCACCAACACACACACTAAATAAAACCGACATATATAATGGCAACGATGCAGTTGTCGCTGCATAAAAAGAAAATATTGTCATAAAAGTACATGTAATAATACTGTTGCTATGGTAAGATTTTCCAAAATATGCTCTCATTACAAAGAAACTAATCATAATAATAATCGTATTCAAGAGTGTATCATGTATAAAATAACACACCGAAAAAGTTAATAATAATTGAAATACAGTAAGGACAATGGTGAATAAGACGAATAGTCTTATATCACCATCCTCAATACCTTCAATTATTTGTTTCGTCTTAACTTGTTGAATACGTTTACTAAAGCCTCTTTTTTTGGAAAGAAAAACCATGAACCTGACATGTAAAAACCCCCTCTTTTTTAAATTTAGTAGTAACAACAACAACAACAATATATAATAGTCTATCGACAGAAGAAGCAATGCCAATAAATTACTATCAGCATTTATTACAATATCTATATCTCTTATGTACAAACTGCACATCTGAAATAGCATAACAATTACTACAACAAATAAAGATTCAAGCACTATGCTTACCATTTTTTGCTTAGTTATAAACCAGGCAAACATAATCAAGTATAAAAATTCTATTAGTGGCTTGAGCATTATTATATCTGGACTATTAACAAACATATTCATCAATAATCCAGTAATGATTAATATAAAAATTTGATTTAAACTTAATATTTTTTTAGCAACTATACACACCATAAACCAGCTATTTATAACATATAAAATAGCCATGACACTAATTCTAATTCCATTATATTCGCTGGTAGCACTAAATATATCATGAGTAAAAATAGTGCTACCAAATAACTTTAAAAAAACACTTCCAATTAAAATAGTAATACATAATTTGAATAGACGTGAATAAAATTTATCATTAACTTTTGCAATCATTTATTTTTTATTTTTTCAAACTTTCTTCTCTTGTAATATAATTAAATATGTGATCAATTTTTGATTCCATCTTATCTATTCTTTTTTGATTACTTTTTGAAGACATTTCAACTTTAATCATACGATCTTTAACCCCGTTATATTTATCTTGTTTCTCTTCTAATCTTTTTATATCATCAGATATATTTTTAAAATCTTTTTCAAATGTTTCATGTAGATTTTTTACATCAGCCTTCAATGTGGCAAATACAGATACAAAAGTAATTACCCATCCAGCTATCGCTATAATTACAGAACTATCAACTGTCACTATACACCACTCCATCCTCTCAAAAATATTTTGCTATCTACTTCACTAACCAAAGCTCTACGTTGTCTGAAGTATCTTTTATTTTTATCCAATTAGGATTTGTAGGTTGTCCTTTTTTAATATGAATTTGTCCAAGTAATCCCACAATATTCCATTCTGGTCTTTCTTCTCTAGATGTATATTCTAGTGACTCATCATAATCTGGATTAAGAACTTTTACCTTTTTAGTATAAAAAACAGCATCTTCTGGTAAAACACCTTCATATTCAGATAAAATAACTTCTTCTTCGTAAATTTCATCTCTCATAACTGGTATTTTGTGTGAGTCTGATATTAATTTACCAGCTTCATCATATAAATCTACAATCTCAAATTTTAACTTTTCAACTTCGATTATAACATCTATAGTTTTTTGAACATATCTACCATCTATTAATTCAACAGTAGTTTTTTTTCTAGTTTCTTGCACCATTTCTGATGCTTGTATTTTTTTAGTTTTAGTTATTAAAGCACATTCAATCTCATCATAAATAAAACCACCATAATTATTTCTTAAATATTTTCCACGCCAATCCAATCCATTATTACCAACAAAACATGCAGTTTCCGATATCACCCCAATTGGTATTTCAGAAGATAGTGCAGGTCTTATTTTTCCTTCTGTCGTTAATGTTACAGAAGTACCTGTCGGTATGGTTTCTCCACTTTCACTCTCAAAGTATTCAGCAAAGTCAAATGCTCCTGAATTGAACGTACCATCAGCTTCGGTATCTCCGTTACCTTTGAATATGTGAGTAGTTAAATTCTCGTTTCTGACTACCATCAAATTCCCATTAGCTGATAATGGTGCAGTGCCTGTTCCACTTCTTTGTCTGGACTGCATGACTACAGTAGCTAATGCCGAAGTGCTAATTCTAGTATCTTCTCCATTACCAAACCCAGTGAAATAGAATGCTTGTGGTGATTCAGAGAATCCTCTCAAATATACTCCACCATTTGCACCACTAGCCTTACCCAGAGACATATAGGTATCAGTATCTGCTTGATCTGTCATTCCGTGATTGATTGCATCGCCTTTCGATGTAAAAGCGAATGGAGCAGTAGATTTCAAGTAGGAAGTAAAACCTCCAGGATTGGCATCTGGCAATGTTTCTCCTCCTGTAGATATAATTCCATCGTTAGTAATTCTTAGACGCTCTTCATTACTAACACCATCTTTAGTTTTAAATAATATGGCACCTTTCTCAGCAACTGAAAGATCATCATCTGCTATTAACTCTATTTCAGCTATAGCTAAGCCAAAATCAGTACCATTATAACCTTGGGCTAAAACTCGAAATATACTATCTCCTGCAATTAGTTTTGCTGGAGCATCTTTAGTCCCTCTGGCTCCTTTACCCGTGAAAGAAGCATGTGTTGAAGGTGTTTCTCGATAAGAAGTTATAAATACTCCTGCTGCACTAACTGCGGATTCAATATTCATATTGGCTACTGTATCTGCATCAAACACTTCAAATTTTTGACTTGGGCTATCAGTACCAATACCAACTTTTCCATCACTAAAAAATCTAATAACTTCTCTATCAGAACCAGAGTCATTTAAAATAAATGAAATTCCACCATTTTCACTTAAATTTTTAATTACTTTTTCTCCAAGATCTGAATATATTTGAAAATCTTCTATATATTGAATTCCATCCTCAGATTGATTAACAGTAATTACTGCATAAGTTTTTCCAGAGTAATCGCTAGGAGTATCCTTGAGCCCATTGAATGTAGCTGGTAATATTAATCTAGCCATCCTATATCAATTCCTCTCCTATAAATTCATAATCAATAGCGATTTCATTTACTTGCAATGAAGTAATTTGGCTATCAAATTCAACAACATTATTGGCCTTTACACTAATTGTCTTAGACGTAGAAGCACTATCTGTAATAGTTATTGTGCTATCTTGTATGGAAGTATATGCCCATTTAGATATTTCTTTTTCAGTAAATATTTCCTCTGGAGCACTAGCTGTTGTTCCAGTATATTGAATAGGCGATATTGAAGAGCCAGTATCATTCGAAACAACTCTTGGATCATCAAGTGCCACATATTCATATACTACTGATGTATCATCATCTCCATTGTTTTCAACTCCTGGAGATGTAGGAGTTAAGTCAGTCCTAACAACTGTTTTATATAAAAAATTTCTACTCTCATCTTTTCCAAGAGACTCGATATATTTTTGGGTTGCTAAAAAACCTATTGTAACATCAGCGTTATTCTTCATATATACACCCCTCTATTTATTAGTTAATTATTTTAAGAGAGGAGTGATAATCCCCTCTTAAAATAAAATACTCATTTTATATTTCAGATGCAATATATTCTTCCCCTGTCATTTGTGTAAATTGTTCAGAGGTAATTATATTGCTTTCATAGTACTCTCTTTCCTTTGGATAATTATTTATTTGTAATTGTAGCGGCGTTAAATCAATATCTTGGAATATTCCATCTTCAACCATTACTTGTCCAATCTTTGCATTGTTATTTTCAATTTCTCCATCTGCAATACTATTTCCAATGCGCCAAGCAATTACAATATTGTCATCGTTTAATCTTATAAATCTTCCCATATATCCTCCTTAATTACCTTCTAATAGATACCAATAAAAAGTAACATCAACATTATTTAGATAACTCTCAAATTGTATTGTTGTTCCATCTAATACATATGCTATATCCCAAACTAATCCTTCTGCTAGGTCTGACGTACTTGTTGTCTTCTTACTATAGACAAACATAATCTTATTTGTATCTACAGATGATATTGTTGCCGTATCACTAATTGAGTTACTCAATAAGAATTCGCCTTTTTGGAGAGATGTAAATCCACTAAACTCAATTACTTGCCATGAAACAAGTAGCACTCCATCAGAATGATATAAACCCTCTCTCTCAATTTCAAGATTTGTTGTACTAGAAAGGTATCCTTCAAAAGCCATATCCCTTGATTCATTACTTAAGCTGGGACCCCTACTAACAAAGTAATCAATTAAAACAATACAATTGTTAATATTACCAACTGCTGTAATTGGTATTGAAAATGAAGTGGCAGATGATGGCAGTGCATACACACCTTGTTGTGAGCTAACTATGCTCAGTCCTCCACTAGCTGATTGAGAGATAATTCCAGATGGTCTAGCTATTCCCATTAGTACACCACCTCTAGTGTTATGTTTAAGACAATATCTCCAGTTGGTTTATTATCTGCATAAAACACTATTTCTCCATTATTAACATCGTTGCTATTAGCAAATACAGCATTTCTAAAAATAGTTTGAGTATCCCTTGTTGGAGAAAATATTGCATCATGGTGATCTTTAATTAAAATATCTGATAGGTTATAAGTATAAAAACCACTTCCAGCTGTATCATCTACCCAACTAGCCTGTATTAATGTTTTTTGCCCCAATGATATAATACTTCTTTGAAGTTTATCTTCCAATATAGCCAACTGATCGCTTACATCTTGAAGTCTTGCATCACTATTATATGGAACAGTATATTGCATATAATTATATATGCTAGAGAACTGAATGACACCATTCATATATGCCCAAATACTATCAAGCTCGGTTAATTCTGTAATAACAGGAATATTTAATTCATATAACATCGTTCCATTACCAGTAGTACTATCCGTACCAATAGTTCCAATTTCAAAACTTCCAGAATCTAAGAAATTAACAAATTGCCCACCATCTTTTGCTAATGGATAATTTGTTGTATTTACAGAGACTACACCAACAATATTAGTTTCATCACTAATATTTTGAATATGTTGCCAATTATCTTTCGATATTAATGCAGTTCCGACTTGATCACTATCTTTTAATATATCAACTGTTCCATTTGGTAAAGATTTAATAACTTTATCTTCATATACAAATGTATTGGTTTGTTGAGGTTCATAATCAGTTGGAGCATTTCCATATTCTATTTGCAAATTTTCATCTTTATCAGATACATTGTAATAAACATTCATATAATAAGCATTACTAGGTACTGTGCCTAGTGTTGAAACAAAACTAATATAATTCATATTAATGTCATAGAATAAGAATGTATCATCTGTTAGTGTATTAGAAACAATATTACTGCTTGGTTTTACCCTTATAGGATTGACATTTCTAACAAATGAAGAAGAAGTAACTTCAGCACCTGTTCCAACATCGTATCTACCTAATTCAAGTTGTCCATCAAATAAGTTTTTATTGATTGTTTCAATATCAACAGTACCATACGTTAGTCCTTCAAAATAACCTTGTCTAATTTTTTCTAGTAATTCTTCATCAGTTAAACTTGTAAGTCCTAATTTAGTAAGGTTAACAGCAAATATACCTGTTTCCCCATCAACCTCCATTACTTTTCCATTTGCAGTAGCAGCATCAGCATATTGTTGATAAATATTAAAAACTAAGTCATCACTAGTTTTTGTAAGCCTCCCAGATAATTCATACCATACATTAGCAGTAGGAGTAGGAATAACTTCAATATTGTCTGAACTACTAGAACCTAATCTAATATAAATATTTATAGCATCAGAGTTTGTAACCCTTGCTCTTGTATATGCAAACCATGTATCTCCAGTATTTGTTGTTAAATTTGTTTGTATTATAGGTATTGCATCTGTCCCATCATTAGTTGCCGTCAAAATATTATTGGAAGATGTTAAAACAGTATTAACTCCAGTAAAACCAGTTGTACCACTGCTAAAATCTCCATTGCTTATTTCATTATAAAGGGTAATACCACTAATAATGCTATTTACTTTGCTAGAATCTTTCGTACCATTTACGAACTTATTTATATCTCCTGATATAGTTTGAATTGGTGAATACTTTGCACTATCAATTGGAAATAAACTTTCATAATTAGATCCATTAAAATATATTGCAAAAACACCATTTTCAACTACTGAACCTATTAGAATGTTTCCAGCATCATCAATTAAATTATAATATGTTATCCCATTATCAATACTAATTCTTGTATTTTGAGTATTATCTGTGGATGCAGGAAAACTTGCGATAAAATAAACACCATTATCTAGTGTAATAATATTTGTATAATCAACTTTATAATCACTGTTTGTATCAGCAGTAAAAGAAACTAAATTAACCGATTTGCTAAATATAGAATTCATTTTCTGCCTAATACTCAGTGCTTGATCATTATTATTTATAACATTGAAACTCAATATTATTTCCTCCTTTCAATCATATCTGTTAGCCTATTTTTATTCCAACATATGAATTTGTTAAATCTTTTAATTTGAAAACAACTACTTCATCATTAATATTTAAAGTAGCGCCTGTTTCATTTTTTATATTTGTTATGCTGCTTGTATCGCCAGTTAACTGAACATCTACTAACGATCCGTTAACGGCTGTTACGGTTCCCGAGTCATATCTTACAATTTGTTGTTTAGATAATTCTTGATTTATTATGTTCCTAATTAATGAAATTAGGTTGTTTGCATTTTTATTATTTGACATAAAAAACCTCCCTATTGAGAAAATGGCAAGTCATTAACATTAGTTGCTTTTATTGCAATTTGTGAATTAATAGCAAGTGGTATATTAATGCTTTGTATTAAAAATCTAACACGATCATATCCATAGTAATCAGATGTTAATGTAATAACTGAATTAACATCTAAATGGGTCATAAAAGTACAATTAATATTTAATGAAACATTCAGCATTGTAGCAGTTTTAAGCAATAAGTTGGCATAGTCTAGTGCTAAAGAGTCAGAACTAATTGTATCAACTTTTATAACTTGGCTTCTCTTTCCTATTAGATTAATTCTAGTAGATGATGCTGGATTCGTATTCTCTGCCAATCCAGTTGCTATATTTCCATTAATATTCATACCAACAACCCTAATTGAATTTTTCACATTTTCAAAATTATATGATATACTATTTGCTATCAATTCAATTTCACTATCATTAAAATCATAGATTGATCCTTTTTGATTATCTGATAAGTCTCTTGTCCCGCTTACAATATTCAATCTTCCATATTCATCATAGAAACCATATGATTGAATATTTTCACATAGTTTATTAATTAGATTTCCATAATTGCCACCTTGTTCTTCTCTAATGGTATATGAGGTAACTGCTGTGCTATTAGATTGGTCAAACTTAGGTTCTATGCTATCATATGGGTAGCCATTACCTCTATCAATTGCTAGAATAGCACTAATAGCATCATAAACATTTGTTCCTAGTGGTATTTCATATGTTTCCGTTATCTCTCCACTAATTTGCCCATTTAATAAAGACCACTTATCAATACCTTGTATTTGTAAGTCTTTTTGAGAACTAGTATTAGAAGATTCTGGTGACGATATCACATATACTCCATTTGGAGACCAATAAGTATTACCACTATCATCTTCTAATCCTAGGCTAAGTTTAAACTGGCTTCCAAACCATATAGTTCCAGTATTTGGATTTGGAAGATATCTTTTATCTATATTATTTAATTTAATAGAGCATGTTCTTCTGACACCAACTTCTCCATTAAAAATATTATTAATACTTCCACTATTATCTACTAAGTCTTCTATCACTTCAAATTTTGTTGTTAGATCATCATTTAAAAATTCAAATTTATATCTAGGTCTAATTATATTATTTTTAACAAGTGCAAAATACTCTGCAGATGTTAATCCACTAGGTATGGCCATATATTTATCACACTCCCAAAGCAGATTCGTTTACAACAGATACTTCATTTGCAGTATCTATCTGAATAAATGATATTGTTATTCTTGTAATCTGCTCTCTTAAAATATCATCATTTGCAAAAGAGCTGTTCATAATTTGAACTGGAATGACAGCACCTTTTCTATCTTTTATCAAGTAAGGTTTTCCACTTGAAATAAATGATCTAAAAGAATCTCTAATAGATTGTGTATCATAATCATATTCACTAGTTGAGCAGTTAATACTACCAATTCTCGCAGTGATTGATCCAGTATAATAATTATTTAATCCAGTAGATACTTTTGGCAATTGTGTAAAATTTTTATAAACATATCTATCTAAATTAAAGTTTAATGGTGCAGAACTTAAATCAATATCAAATAGCCAAGTCTCGTCTGCTATATATACACCATCTTGATCGCTTTCAATATAAGATGTTAGAGACCAATCCCACCACTCTGTATCTACAACATTGGATGTTATTGCTTGAGATGCAAGAGTATCTGTCTCTGCAAAAACTAAATATTGATAACTATTTTGATTACCAACCATATAATCTGTTAACGATGTTATAGAGGCATCTACTTGTGCAACAAAGTATAAAACATCTCCTTCTTGCCTAAATATTTTAAAAGATGTTAGCTCAGCTGGAAGGTCAAGAATATTACCAGCCTCTAATGTATCGGTAAAATTTGCTAGTAATAAGGTAGAAGGAGAACTAGTAAATGTTGGTATATATCCTGCAGCATATGTAGAATTAATAAAACTAGTGCTTGCTACTCCAGATATTACGTGGTAGTAGTCAACATTTTGATTACCATAAATTTTAAAATCTTTAATTAATTCATTAGCCAAATTACTAACCTCCTATCTATAATGTACTATTTCTTTGCCAAACTAAATAGCTCGTACTTGCAGAATCATGTATCCATGCTAATTTCCACCATATAGTACTAATTTCTGCACTTTCAACCCATATATATGAATCATTCCATAGTTCGCTATCTTGATATGTATAATTTGTATTAACATCTTGCGTTGGTGCAAGAAGCCATTCATTAAGTCCAGTATAAATGTTATACTGCTGTTGCAATATTGGTTCTGAAGTTGCATCAAATTGGGTATACACGTTAAAAAATTGGTCATCCTCAAATGTTAATATTTTCTTGTATGAAGTAGTATCACCCTCTAAATCAATAGTTGATATTACCCCATTAATGCTCCATCCTGTTCCAGATATGGTATTGTTATTTAACTCATCTTTGTCAAAATTATTATGAATAAAAACAGTCACAACTGAGCTAAATGACATCTCATTACCATTAACAGAGTCATAAATAACCAAACTAGCATCTGGAATTACAACACTTGTTGTCCCAGCAAATGGAGTATCTGATAAATAACTAACACTGCTTCCGCTATTAGTTCCTGGTATTTGCACTGCATTATCCCATGATATATTAACAGCATTTTCACCAGCATTATTTTCAGCAATAACTCCAAAACTTATAGTTGGAACAGAATATGTTGTGTCAAAATTTTGTAAACCAGTTTCAATAAGTGTCCCATCTTGGTTTTCCACAATTAAATTAATATCATAGTTAACCCCATCTAAATAAGAGTCATAATCGAACTCTATATTAGCACTAAATACTTTTCCAGTATCTTCTAATAGGTCACCAGTACTATTATTGTATAATAAAAACTGGTAATATTTAATTGCAACTGATTCTGCTTGAGTATATGATCCTTCAAATATATAATTTCTAATTGTTACGGGATCAATAAAATTACTAATAGTAACAACTGGAGTTGTTCGTGCTTTAAAAAATATTTCATTACTAACAATAGGGTCAGTTCCTACTACTGTCTCATATAAGTCAACTGTCCATTTATAATCTGTTCCATTTATCATACCGCTTGTACTAGGAACTGTAATTGTTAATGTGTCTCCATTATATAATGTATCAACTAATGTTTGATCGGCACTATTATATACAACACTATTATCACTATTCTTATATATGATAATCTTATATCCAACACACATTGTCCCATTTATTTGAAGTGTAAAATCATTATCTAATAAGGCATCTATGTCCGTATTGTTTGGAATCATAAGAACTGGTCTATATAATGACATTTATTTCACACTCACTTTCATATTGCTAGTTGCTGGAACTAAACTTTTGATTTCAGAAATTAAACCTTCTACATTGTCACTTTGAACTACAAATGTAGCACCATCAAAATTTACACTATTATCATTGCTAATGCTTGAATTTTTTGATGGTGGCATATAGTCTACAGGAACATCAAACATATCACTGATAACTGATTGTGGAACTGGCGTTCCTCCAATATATACCATAGGAGAGTCTTGTCCTACAACTGGTGCTGGGACATATGTTTCTCCACTATCAATAACTACTCCTTCTGTCTCTTGTAGCGCAGTAATAGCATCTTGAATTGTAGATGTTAGTTCTTGTAGTGCCAATGTTTCTTCATCAATTTTATCTTGCCAATATTGTATGTCTATTGCTAATTGCTTTTCAAATTCGCTCTCTTCTTGAACGTCTAAAAGTTTATTAAGGTCTTCGTTAGCTGCTTCAACTGCGCGTGGGTCAGCAATTAATTGCCATCCACCATTACTTGTATATTGCCAAACACTTTTTTCTGCTTGAACATTAGCTAATTTTGCCCTAGCCTCTTCTATTTTTAATAATCTTTCTTGTTCTTCTCTAAGCTCTTTTGCAATTTTATATTCTTCTTTTAATGCTTCGATTTTATCTAAGTAAGGTTGTATGGCAATTTCATATGCATCTTTAGCTTTATCTAGTTCCTCATTAAGCTTTGAAACTTCTTCAGAAATATCAACAAATTCTTGTTGAACTATTTTTTCTAACCTGTAAATCTTATATAGGCTCTCTAATGCTGCTTTCATTTGCTCGTCTCTAAATAGCGTCCTATTCTGAATTCTTCTAACCTCTTCAAGATTTTGAATAGTTTCAATTTCATACCCATATATTCTTAGGCGATTTAAAACAGATTTTTCGACTCCATCTGTTATGTTTTCCTCAGCTTTTATTGCATCTCTGAAGTTCTTTATTCTATCTTCTCTAATAGACTCTAAGGCATCTTGTTCTATGGAGTATCCATTAGCAGTCATTATAATGCTATCAATTAAGTTGGGATATTTGGCTACTAAATCAATAATTTCTTGCCCAGATAATGCTAAACTATTATTTAATTTATCTTGTATTTTTCCTAAATCAGATAAGTCATCGCCTAATGATTGAGCATATTTTGCATAGTTTTGCATTTCTTCT
>Ga0194001_1000007_pt1 | contig 33224 bp, 48 predicted proteins | sample FLT_78_MG_FD_140316 | JGI IMG/M metagenome (GOLD analysis project Ga0194001, IMG submission 140316) | Sediment microbial communities from the Broadkill River, Lewes, Delaware, United States - FLT_7-8_MG | ecosystem: Environmental > Aquatic > Freshwater > River > Sediment | place: USA: Delaware... | reverse complement strand
TACAGGCGGTTTTATTGGTTGGTTGGTGTAATCTATCGCTTAAGGAGAGTGGAGGTCCGTAGACCCCCTTTATATGATTGTAATATCCCAGGAGGAATCGAACCATCCGTCATGACGCTAAGCGCCCGCTCTGCCACTGAACTATGAGATATGTCCTCTAAAGGTAAAAGTTGGACTGGTGCTTTTAACCTATGTTTAATTAATCAGGTAGAACTATTACTAAAAGCATGTTCACTTATTGTCTACTCGAAACTATACTTATCAAATCAATACTCTGCAAAACGAGAAATGCAACCCATACGCCCATTGCGTTATTTTGGTTGTTGTATTGGTATATATCTTTTCAACCTTTACTCACGCTTACTATAGCCAATGGGGCCAACATCAAAGCGATAGTCTTTGTAGTGTTCTGTTCATATAAGGGCCACTACTTTTACAAATCCCACAGAAATGCAACATAATATTAAATTGTCCATACAGCTGTCCTCAATTTAAGACTTTCGTCACCGAGAGTAATCTAACTCTAAACTTTCAGGCACCTAATTAGTTGTCGCAATACTATATCTAGGGAGCGACTAACCCCTAATACGCCCAAAGCCTTTGACAACTCTAGGCGCTGTTTGTTTCACCACGCATAACGCTCACGCTACGGCTTATTGGTCTCTAAGATACTGAAATTCCCTGTAAGTCTATTATACATCATTTTCAGCCTTATCACAAGGGCGTTGCTCTCTTGACTTAGTCCAATTATCACGTGCATCCAATGGCGCATGAGCATATCTACCCCTACGAAAGTGCCAAAATGTACTTGCAATTTCAGGCTCGTCTTCATACCAATGCCATTCATGATCCTTATCCATTGCCAAGTAGTTCGCCCACTCAGGTGCATCATTCCAATCCGGCTTCATCACTTCGCCCCCTTCCATGCATCACACACGCCATTCACACAGTTAGCATCTACGTTGTTCCCTGTAACCTTCCACTTACCGTCTTCCTGTGCCACCGTACAGCCCACCCTGGGGTTTCCGGCTATGGTTGTTATGTCTACGTCGCTGCCGTCGCTTAGAATAGCTTTAAGACCCTTTACAAATTCTATCTTCATTCCTTCACGTCCTCCTTTAGTACCCACTCAAGGGCCTGCGCCTTAGCCTCGTGTATAATTGATACATTCCTAGCTTTTTCATACCATTTATTAGCGAGCCTCCAATTTTCTTGTTTCTCTGCCATAATCTCAGCCACGCTTCTAGTCTCTACTAATGTCAGTGGGCAGTCGGTTGGTGGCTCTTTTGCCCAGTGCGAATACTTTTGAACATTTCCGGTTATGTTGCATACTGAATGGTCACATCTTCTATCGGTTCCTATTTTACATTTTGCGCAGTTCGTTATCTCTTCCGGTACTTCAAACTGGTATACTTTACTCATTGGCTTTTCCTTCCTGCTTTTTATTGAACTCCTTAATAACTTGTTTTGCCAATTCACTGTCGGTCGTATCGCAAGCTAGGCACCTAAATATAGGTATGTGTGCATATGATTCAAACGCAAAATTATTACCTTCAACTTTCCCGTCTTCGTTGATAGCACCTTTTTCATTGCATCTTGGACATTCAAACTCTACTACGATTTTATTCATCAGTCATCTTCTCCTTCTAATACGTATTTACAGGCCAACTATTCTTTTTGATATGATGGAGTTATCTCAATGTCAAGCGCCCATTTATTACCACCAATGTCTTGTGCAATAACTTCATATAAGTTGTTTGTTTCTAAACGTATCTTATCAACTATTTCGTTATGATTAATTCCAGTACTTTTGACTATTACTTTGAACTCACTTGCAACCACTTCTTGTCTTGAGAATAAATCCTTCTTGTCTTGACGCTCAACGCCAAACTTTTTGATGAACTCTTCGCCCTCTTCAAAAGTCTTAACCTTCTTGAACTTGGCATCAGGATAACCCTTAGTCGCTTCCTGTGTCTCTTCCCAGTTGTCAAATACTCCTGTTTTGTGTCCTCTTGCTACTGCATATAATTTCATACCGTCCATCCTTCCTTACCGCCTCAGTCGGTGTTGTCAGCTATAAATAGTTCTTCAAACCAATTTTTCACACATCCCCTACCTCCAGCGTTAATCCTTATATACACATTATCTTCTGCTACAATAATATCAATAACAGTTACTAAATTACCATTAATTGAAATAACTCCATTAAGTTCAGGACATGTACACAATTCTATCTCTTTTGTGTAATCTTCTTTTAACAATTTATATCTAATGCCTAATGGTTTACCTTTTCCACTTACCTTTACCTTTACTTTCATCCCATCACCCTTTCACATCAATCTTATTGTCAACTCCGGTTACATCGTTCCTTACCTCACAGCCGTACAACGCCACCCTTCGGGCTATTATCTTGCGTTCCTCTGCTGCGTGTTGCTTTAACTCTATTAATCCTACCGCATGGCTTCCGTCAAGCAATTTGTAGTTCTCTATCGCTTTAAGGGCCGCTTTATACGAGGCTATGTCCTTATTCTGTATAGAGACCATCATTGAATTGATTATGCTTGTTAAAAGCGTTCCTACTACGTCACAGTTTGGGTTGAATAGGCTGTCCATTGGATCATCTTCTTTCTTGGTGAGCTAAACTAAACTTTTGCGCATAGTTACATTTTTCCGGCCCATTGTTCTGCCATTGCTTTGGCTATTCCCTGGAAGGTTTTTGATCTGCTTTTAGATGAACCGCCTTTCCTTGACTCACCATACTTACTCTTATCTTTTCTCCCGGTTCCTGCTGCAACATAAGGGCCTTTTGGCTCTACAATATTTGTTGGTTCAAGATATGGTAATCCTCTCAACCATAGTCTTGTTTTTTTAGTGAACGGATGCCCAAATTGGTACGGCTGTATCTCTTGCGAATGCTTTGGCATTTCAAATACTTTTGATGATACTGGATTTTCAACTGCGATCTTATCGCAATCAGTATTAAGTATAGCCATAAAGAATTCTTTTGCCTTGAGCCCTTTTTGATAGCGTTCCTGGTTCAACTGACCTTTCTTTGGATACAAGCGGCAAGCGCCTGCGTTGCTGAGATATGTGCAAGGTGGAAAACCTATAATCATGTCCCACTTTTCTGTATGTGTATGGTACTTTCCGTCCGTTGTAAAAAAGTCAACCCACGGCTTAAAACCATATTGATACTCTTCGCTATCTACACCAATAACTTTCAAAACATCGTCTTGTATATGCCACTCCGGATGACCACCGCTACACTCTATAATGTCACAACTATATGCTTCATGCCCTAGTTTCCTCAATTCTATCGTTACTGCTTGGCTTTCTTCACATGCTACAAGTACTCTCATACCTTCCACCTTCCTCTACCGCTTAATACCCTGCATACCGATGAAAGTATGCAAGGCTTGTAGTCACGCTGAGACGTAAACTTACAAATGAGATTAATACAGTCTTTCATGGTCATCTTGATTACTAGTTACGTGCGGTATGGCTTTCCACGGCTACCGCTAATGCCAAGACACCGAATGACCAGTGTCGAGGCTATGTTAATTGAAGGAGGGGCTAATTTATCAGTGAGGCTATTACTGCTCCAACTGCTACGCCAATATTAAATGCTATTATAATTAAGTGTAGCGCTTGTTCTTTCTTCATCCTTGGCTTCATCTGATATCCACCGCTTCTTTTCCGACATAAGAACATTTTCCATCGTTGAATATAAATATATCTCCATTATTCTCGTAGAATTCTTGCAAATCGTATGGTGTAGCTTCTCTTTTATGTGGCTTCATCCTTCTCTCTTCCATGTATTGATTAAATGTTTTAGATTCTTTCATATTCACTCTCCTTAAGTGCTTGTTGATTGGTATGTACTTAGTATAGCACCAGTTGGTTCCAAAGTCAACACTTTTCTTTATGTTTTTTATTTTCTGTAAATCTGAAACCCTTATATATAATGAAGCTAAACTATTTTCACTTTGCCCTTTACATCAGAACCGATTGGTGCTATAATAGGTATATCGAAAGGAGTTGAACAGATGTTAAACTTAAAAAGAATGCAAGAGGAATGGAAGGACGCTGACATTACAGACGAAATTATAGCAGAGGCTATTGGAATGAACGTTAAAAGTCTTAGACGCAAAATAAAGGGTGATCGTACAGCCGAGTTAACAACAACACAATCATATATAATATGCCAAATGCTTGAAAAGCCACTGGACATGTTCATTATGAGAGATAAGGAGAGATAGCATGACAGAGACAATTAACGGACAAACATACCGAGTACTAACAGAAGAGGAAATTTACCACGATCCAGACTTACCAAAAAGAACCATAACACCTGCTGAGTTCGTAGCAATGGAACTTGTCAGCAACGCAGTAACAAAGAAAGCTATCAAGGAAGTCAACAAGAACAACATCTGCCACATGTTTACTAGCGGTAGAACACCATATGCGATAGCCAAGCACTTCAAGATTTCACAGACACAAGTTAATCAAGTTCTTAAGGAACGTGGACACATAGGAGGGTAATTATGACTAAACTTCAAGAATCAGCCGTATCAATGGTAACTGAACTACTTAAGACAGATAACACCAACTGCGTTGCAGAAGCCCTTGTATCTGCGATTAACGAGCAGATGGAGCCCGGTGAAATGTTTGACATTATGGCTAACGCTTCTAGTACAGAGGACGTTATCAGTGAATGTGAAGCATGGATCGAACAAGTTACAGACCCCGAAGCAATGGCATTTGCAGATGATTTCGAAGCAGATACATTGTACGAGGAACTACAGGAACAGCAAAACGCAGAAACTAATAAACTATCTTAAATAAAAGGAGAAATACTATGTCAAAGAACAATCAATTAACAGTATTATCATCAACTAGAGGAATCATAGAAACCAACTTTGAAGAAGTAAAGGCTTATGTCACGGAAGCAATGAAAACATGTGAAACTGTGGCTGTCGATCAAGAAAACCTCAAAGAACGAAAACAACTTGTTAAGATGTATAGCGCTTCTGAAAATGAAATTGAAAAAATCAGAAAAGAGCAAAAAAAAGAGTTCCTTCTTCCGTTAACAAAGTTTGAAGATGAATGCAAAGAATTAAAGGCAATTATCGCAAATGGCAAAAAATTCATAAAAGATCAAACCGACCGATTCGACGAAGAAGAACGACAAAAGAAACGAGATATTTTCACTAAAGAAGCAGACAGGCTATGCCAAGACTCTATTTGTTCCGCTAAATTTATTAATAGAATTACTATGCCGGATTGGGTTACAAATGTAGCCACAAGTAAAAAGAAAATTCTTGACAACGTATCTGAGCAAGTAGATGTAATAACAAACGCCTATAATACAGAACAATCAAATATTATGATGGTAGAGGAACAAGTTGTTACTGTATCTGAATTAGTTGGACTAGCAACACCTCTAACTGTTGATGATGTCACTAGGTATATCAGCGATTATGAGACAATGGATGTACAACAAGTTATGGCTAATATTAACGTTGAGGCTAAAAAGCGCAAGCAAGCAGAAGAAGCAGCTATTACAGCAGCAGAAGCAAAAAGGATCGCAGAGGAAGAACGCCAACGCAAAGCAAAGGAAGAGGCTGAACGTCAAGCCAAATTAGCAGAGGAGCGGCGCATTGCTGAGGAAGCTATATTGAAAGAACAGGAAGAACGTGAAGTAGCAGAAGCAAAAAAGATTGCAGAGATTGAAGGAAGCAAGATTGAAGAACTAGAAGCATTTGTTGCAGATATTGATGATTTTTTTAAAAAACCAATTGAAGAAGTAAAAGCGATAGAAAAACCTACTAAATATACACATACAATTGAAACAACATTATCTAGCATGGAAGTATACAATTTATTTGCTAAAAACGGTATTGATGTTGTTGTAAAAGGAGAATAATATGTCAGAAAAAAATGATAGATTTGATGTTGATAATAAAACTACTCCATTCTTAAAACGTTTTACATTAGCTAAAGCATGGGTGGCTAGTCAGGAAGTATCTAAAAGTGGTTATAATGATTTTACAAAAGCCGCTTTTTATGAACTTAGTGATTTCATTCAACCGATATTAGATAGCCAAGTTAAATATGATCTTTTTAGTGCTGTCACCTTTGACTACGAATTAAGCATAGCAAAGCTTACAGTATATGATGCAGTTGCAGATGAACCAAAGCAACTAGAGTATACATTTAGATTTGTGCCTATGGAATTATCAAAGGGCAACGCACTGCAAGCGGAAGGTGCTATTCAAACGTATTCAAGAAGATATTTATATCTTGATGCATGGGAAATTACAGAAAGTGACTTTAGCGAAATGGACCCTGATGCAAAAATAGATAAAAAGAAAAAAGAACAAGCAGAAAAAGCGAAAGCTGAAAGTGATAGGAAAGCTAAAATTATTCAGAACTTAGAAGATTTGAGAAGTGTTATCAAAAAATGTGACGTAACAGAAATGCAAGTTGTTGATAAATATAACGCGCAATATCCACAGAAATCTGTTGATTCATTGGAAGCATTACCTGACGTAGCTGTTGCCGGTTATTTATCAATGTTTGAAAAAAAATTAGAGAAATCTGCTGAGTAGGTGACATATGAATGATTTATGGAATGAATTAGATTTCAAGCGCAAGGAATTATCACAAGCAGTTAAGGACCTTAGAGATTTAGGGTCCAAGGCTGCCGGATTTGAGCGAGAGTACAAAAAAGCATATCGTAGCGAAGTGTTTACTCTTCATGAAGTTGATAAAATAGCATGGACCGCATGCAATGCTATGGCCCACGGTGACACAAAGCGATTTGATGTTGCTGAGAGGCGATATAACAGAGATTTAGCGCAAACCCTATATGAAGCTAAGAAGGAAGAGATACTAGCTATTAAACTTGAAATGAGGATGCTTTCTAATCAAATTGAAAGAGAATGGTCGCAATCTTCGTGAGGGTGATTGACAGTAGAGAATGGTGGTGTTATCATTTAGTTAGGAGGTGTTTCAATGAAAGAAGAATGGAAACCAATAAAAGGATGGAAATATTATGAAGTAAGCACTTTTGGAAAAGTTAAAAGCATTATGTTTGTAAACAATATTTGCAAAAAAAAGAGAGATAAAATACTCAAAACTGTTATTTCAAAAAAGCAAAGAGAGTATGTTTCACTTAAGCAAGATGGTTATAGGAAAAATTGCACAGTTCACAGATTAGTGGCGGAAGCTTTTATTCCAAACCCCAATAATTATCCTCAAATAAATCATATTGATGGTAATCCAACAAACAATATTGTCAGTAATTTAGAATGGTGTACAGGATCACATAATGCAAAACATGCATACATTAATGATTTGACAAAATTGAAAAGTTATAATGAAAGCAAAAAAAAATCTATTATTCGCAGTGATGGAAAAGTATATGATTGTGCTTATTCTGCCGCTAGCGAATTAAAATGCAGCGTTTGCAGTATACGAGATTGCTTGAAAGGAAGAATAAATACATGCAAAGGATATAAGTTTAAGTATTTAGATTCACAAGCAAAATATTAACCCTGATGACTTAAGGAGTTAAATATGGCTAAACCACCAAATAAAAAGTATTGCGAGTGCCCCAATTGCGGTAGAGTCGGAACACATTACTGGCACCACGTATTCAATAAGAGCGATAAGCGCTTGTCTGAGAAATACAACGCCATAGTATACTGGTGCGACTTTTGCCACATATGGGACACTTATTCTATACATAACAACGCTAAGTTAAGGTTAAAGCTAAAGCAAGAGCATCAACAGCGCATTATGTTAGAGGAACCAATGACAATGACCGAATGGATCGATGTATTCGGTGAGAACTATTTATAACGGAGATTACGAAGGGAGACATATGATGTATACACATTGCAAAAAGTGCACTTGGGATTCAGGAGATTATGGTTATAATTCTGGACTTTTTAAACTCAAAGAAATCAAAGAGTGGGTATTTCAAAAACATTCACGTTGGATTAATGACAGATGGTTTAAGTTTAAATTATTCGGTTATTATTGGCTTAAACCTAATTTAAAGATGGTTGCATTATGTTTTTATTGGTCCATTGAAAATACAATTCTTCATCGCCAAGGTAAACGACCCTACACCTACCAAGAGTTTATACAAAACGGTGGCGTTTGTCCTGTTTGTGGTAACGATTGTAGAAACGATTAAGGTGAACCCCATGAAAGTAAGCCCATGCAAGAACTGTATAAGACGATACAAAGGCCCTGGTTGCCACGACATCTGCCGAGCCTTTAAAGACTGGAACAAAGAGCAGTCTACAGAGAAGAGAGCGCACATATCGTACCTGTCAACTAGCACACTGACTAAGAAGCGAGGAATGACATGATCAGCTTTAAAAAGCACCAATGGCGAAGAAACGGTAAGAAGATGGTATATGGCATTTGGGTAATTAGATGGACTTGTCTAACTTGCGGTGAAAGTTGCATCACAATGATGGACGATAGCCCAAAGAAAAGAGGTTGCCATGGATAAAGACGGAAACAGCCACATGAAACTAGCCTATCTAATCGTTGAGGGAATAGCAATCGGCATTGCTGTTTTCTGCTCAGGAGCCGTCATTGCTTTGGCACTGTATAGCATTGTGAGGTGGTAACATCACTTGGCAAGAACTGGAAGACCAAATTGAACAGCTACTGATTGACAACAACATAGTTTACACGAGAGAAGGTGCACTTCGCACGTATGGGCACAAAACCGGTAAAGGTAAGTCTGACTTCAAGCTAGAGAACTGTAATGTATCTCTAATCGAATGCAAGTGTGTCCAATCTCTCAGCAAGCTAACTTTTCCACGACCAACGATCAAGCAGCCGTTAATCAAAGCGCATCAGCTTAAGGCATTACGTGCTAACAATGGCGGTATAATGATATTTGACAATGAAACCGATAAATTCTATTGGCTTACACCGAATGACTTGGATAACGTAATAATCCATAGTGGCCTTGTGAAGTCCTTACGTGGCTATATAGACCATCTGACGGTTGAGCCAGTGCAATTAATCAAACAGATTAAGCAACAGCATTAAATGGCAGATAGGAGCGGTAGGAATGACAAAGGAAACTAAGAGGTACTTGATTGGTATACTCGATTTGATTACAGCAATAGGAAAATTATTATTTATTGTTGTTATGCTTGTCAAGACATTTACAACAGGAGTCACGCTAGATGAATCATTTATATTCTTGTTGATAATTCTATTGATATCGAAAGATTAGGCGCGAGCCTTTTCTTTTTGCAGAAAAACGTTGACAAGTTAACTAATGTTAGTTATACTATATAGTATAGAAAGTGAGGTGTAAGCATTGAAGACTTTTCCAATTATTTTAACAGATGAAGAACATAAGCAAATTAAACTTGAGGCATTGAACAGGGATCAATCTATGAAAGACTTTATAGCGGTTGCTATTATGAATAGTCTAAACAACAAACCTAAGAAAGAAGGAAAATAAATGGCTAGACCAATAAAGACTGGTCTTGAATACTTTTCCTTAGATTGCCACATGAGCGACGAAGTCAATTTAATAATTGCTGATTATGGTATGGAAGGTTACGGCATATTAGTATCTATGTTTCAGCTTATATACGGTGAAAAAGGATATTTTACTAACTGGTCTTTAAGAGAGCAAAAATTATTTGCCAGAAGAGTTGGTTTAAGCCAAGACATTGTATCAAAAATAATCAGTGAGTGCGTCGAATGGGGAATATTCGACAAGACTATGTTTGACGAATACAACATCTTGACTTCAAAAAGGATTCAACGACATTATAGCACAGCTACATACAAAAGAACAGGAACCACTATGAATGTTGATTATCTATTGATATCACTTTCTGACAAGAAACATGTAAACAAAGTCAAGGAAAAACCTATCGACAATGGGGTTTCTGACGACGGAAACAAAGCAACAACTGATGTTTCTGATGACAAAAGTACACAAAGTACAGTACAGTACAGTACAGTACAGTATTTAAATGATATTGTAGCGCACTATGAATTAAATTGCAAAACGCTGCCACAACCTCAAAAAATAACCGACCAAAGAAAAAAGGCGATTAATGCACGTATTGCTGATTATGGTTTTGAAAAAGTTATTGAGGTATTAGATAAAGCTGAATCATCAAAGTTTTTAACTAAATCATCTGATAAGAAGTGGTTAAAGTTTGACTGGATATTTAACCCTAACAATTTTGTAAAGATACTAGAGGGCGATTACGACAACAAAGATAAGTCAAACAAAAACATTGGCATAAAGATTGACAGAAGTAAAGAAGGGATAGTCAAGTTATGAGATATATTCGTAATGTTACAGTCAAACCATACAAAACAATAAAGCGAGCAGACACAAAATATATACCTACTGGTTTTTCTACTGATGATTATACTGATGATCTTATGTCACGAAAGATTACGATATTAACAAGTCAATCAGAAGAAGGCAAATCAGTTATACTACATAGGATTTTGCTGAATGCTATTGATAAAGGTTTTAAAGTATTGCTTGTTGATGGTGAATACGATGAAGAGGAATTGATAAGAGAGTTGTATTTAAAGATTATAGGCAAAGACAAATCATTATATGATCTTACGAAGCCCAATAAAGTATACATTAAGGAACCAAAAAAGCATATTCTTAAAATGATAGAACAATGGCATGAGAATAAGTTGCACATATTAAGCAAGACAGAAGCAAACTTTCATGACTTTGAAGCTATGTTTAATGAAATTGTTGAGTATGTTAAAACTGAAAAGATAGACCTTGTATGCCTTGACAACATGATGTCTCTAGTTTCTAGTTCTCAAGCAGAAAGAAACGCTGCTCAAGCTGATTTCATTAAGAATATTATATTGCTAAACAGAAAGTATAACTGTCACAGCGTAGTCGTTAATCATGCAAGGAAACAAGCACAACGAGGTATAGAGTTAGACATATTTGATATGAGTGGCACAAGTGATATGGCTAATAGTTGTGATAATGTATTTGTTGTATGGCGTAACTTTGATCCAGCAGATGATGAACCGGACGGTTGGCTGTCTTTAAAAAAGAATAAGCTTAACGGAAAACATAAAACAATGCCTTTAATTTTTGACCATGAGAACAGGACTTACTTAGAAGTTATTTCAGGAGTACCACAAAGGCTTAGTTTAAACTGGCGTAACGAAGGTAAACAGGAATGGATCAAATCAGAGGACACACCATTTTAGGAGGACATATGATAGGCATGGATAACTGCATAAAGCATTTAGTTGATAACCAAGGCACAATATTATTTAGTGACGAAGGGCATCAAGTAGTATTTCAAGGCGGTGAGTTTAACTATAAAGGTCCAACTCATTCAAAATGGAGAACACTAGCTGACTTTTGGTTATTTAGCGTATTTAACTGGGAGGTAAAAGATGAAAATTTATGAGCAAGCATTGAAGAATGTTGAGGAACATAACGAAAAAGTAAACCAAGGAATACAGCACTATAATAACATATCTGACATAACACAGAGATTTTTGGCAGCAATTAGCACTGATGCTGACAAGTTCAACGACTTTTACCCATTATGGGCTGAACAGATGGATAAAACGATGATGTGGTTTGTTGAGAACGAAGTCAATGATAAAGATATAATGGATCTATTTGATTTAATGAATAACTTATTCACAGCAAGGGAAGGATGATTAGATGACATACGAAACGGCATATAGAAGCTGTAAAACCAAAGAAGAACTAGAAGCCATGATAAAGAAAGACATAAGCATTGCTTTGTTGTTTAACAAAGATAGGTTAGAAGTTATAAAAGAAGTTGGAGAACGTGTGGCAAACGAAAAATTTAAGGAGTGATTGTTTGAACGAGAGATTTTTAAGCAAGGCGAAACGGTTGGACAACTCGGAATGGGCAGAAGGTTATTATGCTTGCAAAGGTGATGGGACTGACCTAGAACAGCATGTGATATGTGTATCGACATTAAATACACAAGGAAAATCATATTTTTATTTGACTGATGTTGAAATTGATAACAAAACGTTATGTCAGTGTACAGGATTGAAAGACAAGAACGGTGAGCTGATCTTTGAAGGTGATGAAATGAAATGGCCTAAGGAAGAATGGTACAGACGTGATTATGTTATAGCCTCACTTACAGGCGAAGAGATAGAGCGCGAAGATTATCTTGAATACGTAGAGTGGGATTATTCAATGCTTGATGCTAGAAAGAATGATTATAGCGAGTACTGCGAACTAACACACAGAAACATCCACGACAAATAATATAAGTCCGGCAAACTATCCACTGCTAATATAGGGTTGTTGTTTACGAATACAACCGGACATTATATAGGCCCCGATAAGGGGCCTTTTTATTATCTATGATCCCAAAATGATCTAGGCTTGTCTACTCTTGCGTCAAGGTGGAAACCCCACTCATAGAAACCTACACCGCCTTTGATGCCATACTTGTCGCATATATCATACCATTTAGTCTTTACGTTGCCTAAGAATTGGCTTTTTCTTTCAAAGGACATATCTTCATCAGTTGGAAAATGAATATCAGCTGCTACGCCTTTAAGGTGTTGACTTTGAGGTGAGCCTCCAACCATCTTGTTATATTTTATAGTTCTAAAGCCTGACTCAATACCAATAGGGCGGTTATACCATAGCCTAAACTCTAGTAGCATTTCATAGAACAGCCTAACATGTGGATTGTCGATTATAGAACCATCACTTTTACAGGCGAACTCATGCATATTAAAATACTTGTTTATTTCTCCATCGTATAGTTTCACTTCGTCACCTCCCACTGTAGGTAGCTTTTTGAGTTGATTGATCCCATGCCTTGCTGAATCCAAAGACATTAGACAAATTAGTTGCACTTAATGTTATTCTACCATTTTCAATCTTTGGCTTTACATCACCAACAACTGTTACTGGTTTATCACTAGTCATATTGCCATTGTTATACGCTACAATTCTTCTAACTTTGTATTCTAATTCATCAACAGTAAAATCAACAAGTTTAAATATCCATCTTGTAGGTCTGCGGTAAACACCTGCGCCTGTTCTTTTATCCCATCCAGGTTCCCAAACATCAAAGCAGTTATCAAGAACATGCTCTTTATAGTGATATGGGTTGTTAGGCACAAATCCAGTAAAGCGCCTATGCATTATAGCAAAGTCAATTGCACCGTCAGTAATCACTGGTGCTGAATAAGATGTCCCAAAGTCTCCGTCAAGTCCATCAACAGCGACACAATCAACCTCAGACAGCCCCCATGATGAATAACTACGAGGCATAAAGTTTTTATCTACTGCTCCTACAGCAAACCATCCACGTTGCGAAGCTGAACTTTCGCCATTATCGCCATCATTCCCAGCACCACATATACAAAACGCTTGCTTTAGTAATGGTTTCTCATACTTTTCGATATACTTTTGCTTTATTTCATCACCGCCTACAACGTCCCAATCCAAAGCGCTCATTGATACAATGTGGACACCGTTATCTAAGCACCACTTAAGACCGCCTTTAGTTTTTGGCAGTAAATACAGTTCTACGCCATCAGCATTCTTATTTGTGATTTTCTTATAAACATTTTCAGCGTGTTCATTCTCAAACTTACCTTCGATATCCGTTCCCATGTATATCGGCATGGTTTGGTTATCATCTGCTCCAAGTTCAAGGATGGCTACTTTGATTATTTCCATTCTAACACCTCTCATTCAACCGAAAAAGCCTCCCAACGGCGTTTGCTATACATTGTATAGGGTAGCACATCAGAAGGCCTTAAATCGGTTTAAAATCCGTTCTTGTTTGTTGGGTTGTTTAACACGGCTACTACAGTTAAAATTTCAATTAACGCTGCACCAATGACCTCTACTTGGCCCACAACCTCAATTGGGATTACTCCTGTTGCAGTTAGTATAATAACCAACTGTCCAAGAATCGCCGCCCATACTACAGGACTTTTTAATCTACTTTGCATGTTTTCACTCCTAACTTAATATCTGTGACAATAAATAAGTTCCACCGCCACCAATGAGTACGCCAATTAAGACTTCCCACCTTTTGGCTGGCTTGTTCCTCAACTCTTCCACCGCTTTAACTAAAGGGTCCAAAACTTTCAGTATATAGCCGACATCCTTTTGTATTCCTACAATGACTGACTTAAGGTCTTCGGCATCACGAATACGTGACTCATGGTCTTCTATGACATCTTTATATGGACAATTCTCTTTTGTACACATATCACCGCTTCCTTCCTTGTCCGGCACCCTTCTTAGTGACCTTCTTGTTTTTTGTAGGCTTGGTTGGTTTTGTATATTTCCTTTGTTTGGCTGGTTTTGGCATTATTTTTCACCTTCCATTTAATCAACAGTTTGCGTTTGCGTTATGTTTTGCTCATATTCACCAAAATCATAATCAGTTTCAAAATACAGCCTAACGATCTCTTTCACTTCATCCGCTTTTATACTCGATATTTCAGTAACGCTCTTTTCCATAGTCTCTACAGACTTGTTAATAAGCACGTTAGTATTAATTATCGAAGCAAACAGCAGAAATGATAGAATGCAAGCTAGGTAAAACATTCTTGAACTTATTTTATCTTGTCTGTCAAGAATCTCATAAGTGTCCTTATCCATTTATACGTCCTCCGTTTTCTTATAGTATATCACCCTTTTACTCAGGTTTAAAGTCTTTGCGGTTACTTTCGCTTATACCATATACTTGCAATTATAAATAATATCAGTACTATAACATCAACTATTCTATCTACCATCGAAGTAATCCGCCTTTGCTATGTCGTAGCCGTCAGATATAACAGCACTAAATAATTTTGCTTTTTGCTCTGGTGTAAGTTTATTGTAATTAGGTGTATTCATAAGTTTTTCAAGTTGGTCTTTAACATACTGCCCCATAACTTCTTGGAATTGGCTTTGCTCTTCTTTAGTCAATTCATATCGTACTTTGTCCTTACTAAAACTCTTTGGCGCTGCTTTAGGGAATACGTCACGATCTCCTGTAGTTTGGAATACTTCTATTATTTCATTTTCCAATGGTGTTGGGTCTAACTGAGTAATAGTCGCAGGACTTAAGAACTTCTGAGCCATGCCACCGGAATACTGTTGTTCTTCTCCAAGTGTTGAGAATTTTGGTGGTAACGAAGAACTAGTGAATGGTAGTTGATTCCTAAGACTTTGCAACAATGAGTTATAATCAATGTTTCTTATGGTAGGATCAATAGTCTGTCTTGCCTGTCTGGCCAGTGAAAGCCCTGGCACTACTTGAAGCGGTGCAGTCCTTACAATGTTAGCCACATTTTGCAATATACCTTCGCTACCATATCCACCAAACAACTCTTGTACACCTTGCAATAGTGGTTGCTCTAAAAGAGTCTTAGAACTCTCTATACTGACTTGTGCCAATTTATTGAAGATATTTTCTTTTGCGTTAGTCTCTGTTAATCCTGTTTGATACAAGTTCGCTCCTGTAGCAAAGGGGACTGCTATAGGTTGTGCCCAGTCAAAGTTGAATTGAGTCTTTCCGTCAGTGAATGCATAATCTTGTATACCTATAGACTTTTGGAACTCTCGTTCGTCTTTGTCCTCTGAGTAAGCGCCTGTGATAATGCCAGCTTTAGCCAACATATAACCTAGATACATTAGTGCTGATCCTGTAAGGTTCCTTGATGCACGTTCTGCAAACTCTCGTTGGTTGAACTCACCACGCTTAATATCAGTGACTACATTCTTACCGATGGTTCTTATAGAGCCAAGTGGAGAATAGTCAAACACCTTATCAGTGATGTTAGCAGGTGTATAGGCGTATGGTAATACTAATCGCCCAAACAGTCCGGCCTTTTCTCTGATTTCAACTGCTGATTTTGCAAGCGCTGACTGGTTTTGGAATGTTCTTTCCTCTGCTGTCTGCAATGCTTGTTGTTCAACTAAATCAGGCTTGCCTTGATACTGCGGTAGTCTTTCAAGCCTTGACTTTTCCATGTTATATGTTGCTTCAAAGAATGGTCGGTCACCTGCTGACAGTAAGAACGATGTCAAATCATTAGCTTTGTTTAACCCTTTATTAACTGCGTTAAGTGGCCCAAACTTAGTGTCTGTAGGGAATATCTTACCGGAACGTGTCTCAAACTGACCTGAATCACGTCTAGTATTAATGCCTCTGTAATAATCGTCCCATGCTTCATAAAGGCCCTTTTTAACGCCTTGAAGACCTCTCGTTATGTCTGTGCCTCTATATGGTGTTAATGTACGTTCACCAGTCACTTTAGACAATGCCACATCAATAGGAATTGCAAGTGCTTCTTTGCCTATCTCTGCTGTTTGCATTAACAAGTTACCTAGAACGTTCCTAGATTGTGTCTTAACGTTAAGCAACATAGATATTCTTTGCAACGCTGCCACCTTGTCTTTATTCTTAGCAGGGATCTTATCCTCAAACACTTTGTATGCCTCTGCTATAGCAATATCTTTTGCTCTGCCCTCTAGTGTAAGAGACTCAGCGATCTTATCGTATATAAATTTTGATTCATCTGCTGTAAGTTCTACAATACCTGATTTATCTTTGATTTGATCTATATACTCTTGTATGTTTTCCGGTGTAAGTTCGCTATACTTAATGTTACGCTTTTTCAAGATGTTTTCAATCTTCGTTAGTTGTTCTGGTGTTGCATTGTCAATAGCTTTTTGAAGTTCGCTTATATCTTCTTGGGCTTGTTTTTGTTTGCCAGTTTCATTAAGTTTAGACACTTCTCTATTCAAGTACTGCAAGTAACCATCAGGTGTCATTCTTCTAAGCATAGACGCAGCTTGAACGGCTTGTCCAGCCTCTGTAAGTTGTTCAGCTTGCTTAAGTGCCAACCTATTGAATGTATCAAAGTCACCTTGGTTTGAGGCTTGTCTCATTAACTCAATACCTCTAGCGGTGTCTAATGCTGTAAAGTCTTCACCCACTGGCTTTTGTAAGAAGTCTTGCGCTGTACCTAGATTGTCTCTAGCTTGTGCCATTGTTTCTTCGTTTGTAATACCTTCATAGACAAACTGTTGTGGGTCCATGCTTTTCTTAATGGCTTCTGATACCATAGGGCTTGCCTGTATAGATTCAAATGTCTTTCTTACACCTTCTTGCTGTACAAGTGATGCAGGTCTTGCCATAGATGGTTGGTCAATCTGCGCAGCCATAGTAGTAGGCGCTTGTTTTTCTATCAATGCATCTAGCTTACGAGGCTTAGCCATTGCATCTTTAAGCCTTGCTCTTTGCTCCGCTTTGGTTCCAGTTGCATCAAGTCCACGTTGTTGCAATGCTTGTGTTAACTGTTCCTGTGTTTTAAATTGGTTTATAGTCTGTGCTTCTGCTTTCATTTGCTCAACTGCTTCAGGTGGTATAGCTTGGCCTGTAGCAATCTCTACGTCATTAACAAGTGTGTCAATGTTTTCAGGTGTAGGATTTTTAGCCGCCTGTAATGCGGAATTAATCTTAGCTGCTGAACCACCAGTTATAAGCGCGGCTAGTGAGCCTGTAATACCTGATTCAAGGATTTCTCCGGCTGTTGCAAACTCTGCGTCAGGGTCAAAGACTGCACGATCAATAAGAGGGTTTAACGCGGTTGATATACCCTCACCGAAGAACTCTTCAATCATTTGTTTACCGACTTGCTTAAGTCCAGCTTTACCGCCAACAATGTCTGCCAATCTTCCGATAGGTCCAACTTCTGTTGCGATTTCTAGTCCAGCCTTAGCACCACCACCGACAATCTGTTGTAGTGTAGAACCGCCACGTTGTTCTATGTCTCTTGCTCCACCGCCTAATGCTTGACCACCAATAAAGCCTAATCCAGTAGCAGGAGTTGCACCAGCTAATACAGGGGCTATCTGCGGGATTGATCTTATCGCACCACCAATAACGCGACCAACAGGAGTGTCGGCTTTTCCGTAATACTGGCCCACTTGCTCTTGTTGCTCGACGCCTTTACCTAAAATATCTGTAATAACATCACCTTTAAACTGTACGTCTTTACCAGTTACAGCACTTTCAATACCTGCTCCGGCCTCTCTAACGCCAGTATGCAATAGTCTTGGAAGGTTTAAGATGCCTCCGGCAACATCTGATGCACCTGCTACAAGCTGTTTACCGACAAATGGAACGGCTTCTTTTATGTCAGTACCAAAAGTCCGACCACTCTCGGCAACTGATGTCTTCATAGCTTGTTGCAATCCTCTAGGGTCCATAGCTTGTTGTGTTGTAGGAACCGTTGTAGGCGTTTTAGGACGTCCCAAGAACTGTAATGGCGTTGTTGTAGTCGGTTGTGATACAGGACCAAATACAGGCGGTTTAGCGACTTGTGAAACATAGCCACGTTCCTGGACCATCTGTTCTCTAAGTGCGCTAACGCCTTGGTCAGGTAACAATTTATCTAACGCTCTTGGCTTATTACCTCTAATTAATTCGTCTAATGCTCTAGCCATAATATCTCCTTATTCGTATTGACTTGGAATATATACGCCTCCTGGCACCAATGGCACAGGTTTTGTTAAACTGTATAAGCCAATAGCCCTACGTGCTTGTGCTTCGCTGATGTTTCCACTTTCGTATAATGCATTAACAGCCTCATACATAGCATCGTTATTGACAATCATTTTACCTTTTGTATCTGTTGTAGTATATTGAGCCTCTAATATGTTTTGAACATCTCTTGGAAGTTCTTCAACTGGTGGTGGCTCAACAGGGTCTACAGGTTGCATTCCTTGAAACAACTCATTAGTCATAGCGTCAAATGCTTCACGGCCAAACTTGTTGATAAGTCCCTGTGAGTTAGATGATAAGTAGTTAATAGCCTGTTGACCAGTCAGTCCGGCTGTGTCTAGCATACCTCTAATAGCTGACATGTTGGTTAATACTTGTGCGTCTGTTATCTCAGGTGTTGCTACACCACCTCCACCGCCTCCTGTAGGCGCTGTGATAAGTCCACCTTCGCTAAGTGCGGCCATAACCTCTGGTGACCTTATACCGAGTCTATACGCTTCTAATGCTTGCGGTACAGTGTATTGGATTCCAGTTTGTAGTGGTTGTCCTGTTATAGGGTCAAGACCTTGCGTTTGTATCTTCTCTTGTCTAGCAGTTTGAAGGAATGGTATTACCCAATCATTAGATGGATCACCGTCATTTTGAAGTTCATTAATTCTCGCTTGATAATCTGCACCATATGCACCAAGTGTTGCAAGTGTATCTTGCCTTGTTTGCGTTTCTGCACTTTCAAGATCTCTAAGTTGTTGGGTTAACAATGCAATCTCTGCGTCACTCTGCGCTGTTGCTATTCCTTGGTCACGAAGTAACTGTGCTTCTGACTGTCTACGTTCGATATCTGCGGTAAGTGCTTGCTTTTGCTCCGCAAGACTACCAATAGCGCCCATCTTAGCAACGTCTAGCCCTAGTTGAGATTGTCCAACCGCTCCTGCTTGTCCTAGTCCACCTGTGGCCCTTGCGACTTCTCCACGTCTACCTGCCATAGCCGCTTCGGTTTCTAGTCCTCTACGTTCTTTTAGGAATCTAGGCGTTAACGATGCTTTTTCTTGTCCTAGCCTACCACTAGTCTGCTCATATGCCTTTTTAAAACCTTCAACCGCTTTATTAACCTTCGCTTCTTTAATCTGTTCTTGAATCGTCTGTTTCGGCTGTTCCGTTGGTGCTTTGGCTACTGACAGCTTGCTAACGTCTACACTAGGCTTTTCAGGTGTAGCAGTCGCAGGGTCAAGCGTTCCTTCTCTGAATCCTGTTAATTGCTTTGTGCTAAACCCTTTACGTTGTGCTGCTTGCAGGTTCTTTTGCAGCTGCTTACTTTGTTGTTCTGCCAAACCTTTTTTCAAACTTTCATTATATCCAACTGATTCTCTCAGCTTTGATAAACTTGTTCCCATAGACGGATCGTATGGCGTGGTCCCTGCTGGGGCTTCTTTTGCTGATATAACAATACCTTTTTTAGGGTCAAAAAATTGCTTTAAAGCCATTATCCAATCACCTCGTTCTTCTGTTCTTCTGTAATCCAGCCTTTTTGTACCGCTCGATTAAGATGTTCTGCTGTAATCTTGCCGTCATTATAAAGTGCTTTTAATCGTTCAAACATGTTAAACCCCCAAACTGTCAATAATAAGTCGGTCTACTGCGTCTTTAATTATCTCTAACTCTGTTTTTTGTGGCTTTGGCTGTGCATCTAACCACGCTTGTTTTTCTTCACCTGTCAATTCCAGTATGCCATTATCATACTCATACAATGGACATTGGTTATCATCGAATAAAGATGGGTTGACAACACCATTCAATTCAAAGTGCCTGTCACCTTCGGCGTTAATAATAATATCAGTTTCAAGCGGTTCCTCAAAGGCATCCGAAAAACCCTTTACTATGTGGTTTTGTTCGCTAAGTCTTATATAATGATTCATGATTTGGCCTCCTTACAACTCATCATCGATTGTTATTAATGTACTTGAAGTACTTTCGCAAGGATATGAGTCTCCGATAGTTCTAGCTGTGGCTACGGTCCCCCTTATTGTTACGCTTGTGCTTATAACATAAACTGTCGTTACAGTAATGTCGTTTCTCACGCCTACTCTACGATATTTTAGACCTGTGACTGTAACGGTTGGCGCGTCTGTCCTCTTGGGAACTGCCATTTTGATACCACTAACAACACCGGTTGTTATGCTGTCATAAAATGTTAATTCTGCCCCTATAAATTGTGTCGTATCAGTATAATCAAGAACCTCATAATATCTTTGACAATCTCTCAACTCTTCCGCATAGGTCTTAGGAACAAACGGTGTTGATTTATCACCAAGTTCAAATTTAGCAAGTGACAAAGTTCCATCATCAAATTCAATACTCAAATTCGAGCCGCCTGTAACACTAGCGGTAATAGGCGAGTCTGCATAAGAGCCGGCACCAATCTTTCCTTGGGCTGTACCATCCCAAGATAAAGTATAGTCATCAGAAACAAGAGAACTACTTTCTATGACTTGAATTAATGAACCGGCAGTTATCGTCAACGTTGTAATGCCGTTAGAAGTTGCAAAAATGTAAGTACAACCACTTGAACCGCCCTTAAATCTGTCATGTCCATATTCTCCAGCCGCCAAAACAACCGTACCAGAGACAACGCGCTGATTTACTTGGAAATTACCGTTAATCAAATAATTCTTATTGCTTATCTTGTTGCCTGGGGCCATCTTTTGGTTAGTTATTGAATCGTCAGGGATATTGAGTGGCGCTTGGCTATCAATGTAAGTCTTTAGATTTTCTAGTATTGTTTGAACTGTGTTACCTACAATGCCAGTAATAGTTGTTGCTCCTACTAAGTCTGCACCACTAGAGCCGTCTGTAATAGACTTAATTCGTGTTATAAGGGCTTCTATAACTGATTGAACCCTATTAGATGCTCCTGTCTCAGCAATAGGCGTCATGCCAATTTTATCAGCACCACTATCACCGTCAGTTACAGAACCCAACTCAGTCTTGCTATAAACTTCGGTTTTATCATATTTGTCGTCAATCTGTGTCTTAGCTGACTTAAGTTCGTCACCTACGTTATCAATGCCAATGTCCATGATTGCTTCTGAGCCGATTGCGTTGGCCCCTGTTGCGTTTGGGGTTTCGGCTTGAAGTTCTACAAGCAATGTATTATTAGTATGTGTCTTTGCGTCTGCCCCAGTTTGGTCAAAAGCGGCTTTAAGTCTAGCAGCTTCGCCTTTAACCTGGTCGGCTTCGTTCTGAATGTTATTAACAGCGTATGTAGCTTGCGTTAATGGTTTCTTAGCCATTTCATCACCTCGAATATCCGTTAGTTTGCGCTTGCATCAACAATTTAAGAACTGTCAATGTTTCGTTGTTTGTGTCATTTTCCATTACCCATTGTACATAAGTAAACTTCTTGACTTTTCCTCTGATTCTATTGACTTGCGCTGATCTATTTGTAAGAAACGTCCAATCATCAAAATCAATATTGTCAAAGTCTATTAGTTTATACTCAACAGGATACCACTTTGCACTTTCTTCATTTATCCTATCGGTAATAAATTTGATTTGTACGCTTGTTCTTGAATCCGGTCTAATAGACAACCATTGGTCACGCATCATCTTTCGATATTCTAATGCGTCAAAGTCTAGGAACCCACCGTATATCTTCATAGGGATTGTATCACCTAGTACTGTACCGTCAGCAAGAAAATCTTCGCTTATCTTCTCGACTGTTCCGTTAGAACCATAATAAGGGACTCCATCAGCGTCTATAAACTGTGTTGCTTGTATATCACTGTATTTATACATTGTGTCGTTGCCATAGTTCCAAATATAAACAGTTGAATCAACATTACACCAATATTCTTTTTGGTTCTCATAGTTAAAAGTTACAGCATTTCTTAAGTTGAGAACTTTCAAACTGAGTTTGAGTCTATCAGATATAACCCTTGTATTTCTTTGCAACTCAACATTAGTGATTCCCCATTGCCAAAATGAAAATCCATCAAGAGAAATAGGTGTATCTTCTACTAATTGTACCATCTTAGGGGCTAGATTTCCAACCCTCTCATTAAGATCTTGATAACCATAGTTAAATGGGTTAAGTCCTGCATTATCAGAAAAGTTAGGATTAACTGTTGGATTGACAATAAAAGTTGCCTTTTCTTTAAACACCATTAAATTCTGCTGTGATGCCTTAAGATCAGTGATAAAAAACTCTGTTGAGCCTACTCCAACAAATGAATTGGCAGGAAAGTAATTAGCCTTTGCTATTCCACTAAACCTAAATACGTTTCGTTCATTAGGGTTACCCCATATAAACAAGTTAGTATCATTTTGTACACCAAAATCAACCATGTACTTATGGTTTTTAACTAAATTATCATTTCCCGCTACTTCTTTAACCCAAGTTATAATGACGATTGCATTAAGAATAGGTGCGACTGTAAACGTAACTTGCCCTAATGTTCTATTAACAGTGAAATCAACGCCCTCAGTCTTTGAAACTCCATTGATACTGCAAAGCACTGTATCAACATCAATAGAAGTCTCTGCAAGCTGATACAACGTGCTTGAGCCATCCCCTACGTATGTCTGTGACTTCTGTCCAGTAAGTAAGTTGATTTCCTCAAACAATGTACCTCCACCGGCTGGAGGTGACGCTATTACAACTGTGGGTATATAAGCGACTACATCTTGATAGACTGAGCCGTCATATTCTTTATAATCTGCACCATTTAAAAAGTATATCTTGTCTTGAAAGTACGTTATACAGGTCTTAGTGTCAGATATGCTACCTATGATCGTCACTGTTCCTTCGGTTATCAAATCAGCTACAGCCGTTGTGTCAGTATCTATAGACATGTCATACCTATAAACGTCACCATCCCAACACACAAGCATAATAACATCACCGTCTAGCGTACCATACCATAGGCCCTGCACATTTCCACTACCAAAATCTATGAAAGTATGATGCCCAGGTCTTTTCTGCATTTTATAATTCTTTGTTACTCTCGCATTAAAGCCACTAATCCACTCGCCAGGGTTAACCTCAGTTTCCCCAACAGCTTCGTTAGCACCAAAAAACTTATCAATCTTTATAGGTTTTGGCTTTTTCCTAGCGGTGAATGTAGCCATAGCGATAACCTCCGTAATAGTTTACACTATCAGAACTAAAGTAAACGTCATTTATTGGTTGTTCTCCGGCTGGTTGACCTTTGAATGCTTCTGCTCTCATTTCATTTGCTTTTTGTTCGTAAAAACTAACTAAATCAGTGTTTTCAGTTGTGGCAAGTTTAGCAGCAATAAAAAATACTATAAATTGCAATGCCTTTGTGTTGTTTACTTCTACAGTTTCCGAAAGATCTGTTATCTCTTCTGGAATAGGCTTATATATAACCTTCAACTTACCATCGTAGTCATAGTCAACTGCTAATGTGTTGAAGCCTTCCCACTTGTAAACATTATCTATGACATATTCCTTATAGGTAAACTCAGCGACAATCTTATCAAGTTGGCCATAGTTACTAGGCATGTCATATCTTCTCCATGCTTTATAATCAGGTATAGCATCAGATTTGAAAGGATAGCTATATAAGCACCGATTTAAGTGCCTATAATACGTTGTGCCACTAAACACTAACTCAATAGGATAAGACGGGTCTGTGGGTGTTATAGCCCCCTTGTAATCCGTTTCCTCTGTTGGTGTAAGCGTCAATGTATCTATTATGTTCCATGTTGCACCGTCATACTCTCTAATATAGACGATAGCGTCACTATCCAATGTGAAAAAATAGCTTTTCGCACCTACTGAGCCTTCACCAGTTTGTGGGTAATGTTGGTCCTCTCCTATAAACTCTTCAATGTTAAACTGAGAGCCTAAAAGATTAGGAATCTTCTTATTAAGTATTTCAAACTCTGCGTACTCTCTAGCTTCAGTATAGGCTTCTTGAAGTCCCATATTAAGGAATCTTAATCCGTTAGCCTCAATTGTTGCCACGTCTTCGGGGGCTATTACAACCCCCTCCTCAACGTATTCGTCAATTAAAGCCCTTGCGTCATATATTAATTGTTGTGCTGTTGGCATTTAATCACCTCTCGTCTACCACGTGTCCCTGTGCTATAACCTGAAAATTAACCAAGCCGGTAAGATCGTCTTGAACTATAACTTCAAAAGTATCTGAATCCTCTGTTCCATCTTCTGCCAATCTAACAACAGCGCCATTTTTGCTTTGGCCACCAAATGTTCTTCGTACCCTTATTGCATAGTTTCCACTTGGGCCTTGCGTTGCGTCTACGTATGTTGCATCAAAGCAGTGTGCAGCAAAATCCCCATTTGTCTTAACGTTAAAAATGTTTTTAACGATTCCATTTTTATGTCGTATAACTATACCTTTAGTTAATCCGCCAATTATTCCACCGAACTTTCCATCGTCCATTGCTTCTGCATCAACTATTTGGAACATAACTCTTACAACATCCCACTTGACACCTGCTGAAAGTCCTGAAGGTGAAACCTGAAAACTAACAGGCGTAACACTACCGTCAATTGCTAAGTTTATGTTTATTTCACTGCAACCACCGGCAGTAGTGTAAGCATAATCAAGCGGTGTATCTAATGATATGTTCCACTTTCCGGCACCAGCTGAGCTATGTGCAAGTATTTCACCTTGATAAAACGCTGTGCCTTCTTTTAAACACACGACGTTTCCGTCTGTTGGTTCAGATGCACTTGCAATTATTATAGCCGTATCATCTATGTTTGTGTTTGCGTCTATAGTTATTACTTGTATTGTCTGCCCTAAATGCAAATCAATTATTTCTGTTGTTTGATCCTGTACGTTTACATCTAGACTTCCGTTTTCTCCACTTCCGTGTACATGCATAATATCACTCCTTTACTAAGAAAAATAGGACGCCATACGGTTAAGTACAGCGCCCTATGGTATAGGCTACATATTCTCTTTGTACAGTTGTTTTACTTTGTCAGCGCCTAGCTTATGGTGGAATTCTACACCTTTAGCCTTAAGTTCTGATTTCATTTCTTCAACTGTGATTTCTGCGGTAACCTCTTTGTATCCTTCACGTTCCCAGACGTTCTTAACAAGTGGGATACATTCAACGATATGGTCACCTTTTTGCATCTTAATCATTTAATCACCTCTATGCGATCAAGTGTTGGTAGCAGCCGACTTCTTTTTGAGCCATTACAAATGCGTCATAGATGAAACGGCCTTCAATGAGCGCACCTGAGATTCCAGGAGGACAGTCATGAGTTTTGATTTCTTCTAGTTGCATTGGTGCAACGTTACCTTTTGGTTGAGTCATGATAAATGATGTACTAGCTGGTAGATATGAAGTAGGAACAAGTACCAACTTAACTCCATCAACCTCACCGACTTGACCATTGATAAGTGTTTTCATTGCAAGATCAGAAGCCTGGATGAATGAGTTATCCAATTTAATGAACTTGTAGTATGTAGGTGATACATACGCAACACGGCCTTTTCTTGGAACCTTGTCATCATCAAGCGCTACTTGACCATCAAGGAACAGTGAATAAGCGTTGTCAGCTGTAACCGCTACTGTGTTTGTGTGTCCTGCTGATGCCGCTGCTGCCGCAAGCACTGTAAGGTTATAAGTGTCATGCTCTGGAAGGAATTGCTCCTCCATTTGAATCTTAATAACTGCACCTGTTGTTTTTACAAGGTTACCTTGGATATAGTTACCTTTATCGACTGTGATTGAGAAAGAACGATCTTTTGAGATTGTCATTTCTTGGATAGTGTCTTGAAGTTCGGATGGAGTACCGTATCTGTCTGATCCAGTTCTTGTATAGTCACCAAGAGCCTGTGAAGTCAGTGTGTAGATTACAGCTGTTTGAACTCCAATAAAGTCGAACTTACCAGCAAAGCCGGATTTTGTTAGTGAACCCAGTGTATAAACTTGATCGATTGCTTTTTGATATTTTTTTGCTAAATTAACTGCCATTTGTTATTCCTCCTATTCGCCAAATAGTCCTTGAAGGAAATCATCTTTAATGTCTTCGCCACCGTCAACCTTACCAACAACGCCGCGCTTTTTGGTCTTTTCGTTTTGCTTATTGACCTTAACTTGCTTCTTGAGTTCTGCGACTTCATCCTTAAGTGCTTGTATCTCGGTGTCTTTCCCTTTAAGTTCTTCACCCTTCAAATGCATTTCATACGCATTTACGAGGTCTTCACCTAAAGCCATAGACTCTTTTACTTCTTCCGGTAAGCTGTCAGCATCTACACCTGGAAACTTATCGACAAACTTTTCGATCATCTTTTGTTCATTGGTTTTCTTGTCTGACAAATAATCTTTTTTGACATCTTCGACATTTCGCTTGTCCCTATTGGCTGCAAAATCAAAGTATTGTTGTTCCAATGATTCAATCAATTGGTTAGTGTCCATTTCAAATAGTTTGGCAACGTCTTCAAATCTTCCGGACATTTCTGTTGCCTCTTTCATTTTACCCTGGATTTTTTCAACCTTTCCGTCATAAGCCATACCTTTTTGAATAGCTGCCTTAACATCATCAGCACTTAACTCATTAACGCTTTTAGTCTCGTGATTAACTTTAATCTCTTCAAATCCTAGTAATTCTGACAGCTTAGTGTCTGTTTCTTCGGCTTCGGTGGTTTCCTCTTCCGTTTCAACTTCCTCTTCGTCTGTCTCGGCTGCCTCTTCTACAGTGTCTACCTCTGCGGTTTCCTCTATTTCATCGATTTCGCCTGTTTCCTCATTGAATCCTTCCGGCAAGATTTCAATGTCATCAATACTCATAACTTCGGCTTGGTTACCTTGTTCTTCCATCGTGGTTCTCCTTTCGTCCTATGGTAGGGACATATAAAAAGAACGCCACTGATTAAATCAATGACGCTCCCGGCGTTCTACTTTTGTTCGATTGGTTTAGATTCAAACCTTGTCACCGTTGAGCAACGTGGGCACTGAATCTCTAGTATGCTGCCTGGCATCATAAGCGATTTACCAAGCAACATTGGTGATCTCATTTTCTTTTTTGGATTAGAAACGCAATTTTTGCTAGAGCATCTCAATTCTCTAAATCCGTGCTTCTCATTTTCCATCTTATACCTCTATTCTACGCTGTATTTTAATTATTGTCAACTTCTTGCACGTATGGAATGATCCTTATCTGATAACCATTGGTTGTTTCTAGTGAATTGTCACACAATTTCGCTATCACCCTATCATTATCATTTTCATTATAAACTTCAATTGCACATATCTTTTTACCTCTATACTCCATGTTTGCCCCCTTAATTCACTTTATTCTCTACTGTCTTTGCTACGTGGTCAGGACGTGTTAAGTCTCTACCTGAGTATATCTCACATCTTGGATTAACACACACTAAAGTTTGTTTAGCGAATACGTCCGTTGAATCAATTGCAGATATCATTTCATTATCGGCTACCACTAAATTTTGCTTGCAGTAATCACAAGTCATTTAAACACCCCCTTGATATTGGTCGAAATATGCTTGTTGCTCGGCTTCTGGTAGCGCTAAGAATGCTTGTTGCTCATCTGGTGTCAATTGCGCTAAAAACTCTTGCTCTACTGACTTGCCTTTCGCTTGTTGCGCCTCTAGTTCTGCCTGCTTCTCCTTGATTTTATCAATCATTTCTTGCCTGTTTGGTACAAATTCATCTGTCATGCCCTCTAGGTAATCAACAAATTCAATATAACCATTCATCAGCAAGTTATCCATAGTATCTTTTTGTGCAAGTGCTGACCAATATGTAGATGGCCCGACATTTACTTTAACCTTCTTGTATTTACCTTTAAGGGATTCAAAGTCAAACTCTACAACCTCCGCTCCTTCATCCGTAGGCATAATTACAGGTCTTTCGCCATACAGATTAGACGCCATATCAAGGTAAATGCGTCCTATGTCCTCTAGCCAGTTATACATGTTAGCTTCTGGATTCTCTAATGGAATGCCCGCTTGCTTGCTTGCAACTGATATAGAAGCTCCTGATGCTTGTTCTGGGTTAACATTACCAAGCAATGAATCACTAGCACCTACAGCGTCTTGCATGTATGTTTGAGCTAACTCAATCATTTGAACTACTTGACCTGACATATTACCAGGCTCTAAATATCTCGCTACATCAGCTAAACTTTCATTTGGCCCTAATTCCACGCCTATTTGTCCACCTATCATCGTGCTTATTCCACTGATCTTATCTTTATGATAAAGCATCTTAGGAAATGCGGCGGTCATTACGTTAAACATTGCCATAGCAAAACCACGGTTGATAAATATTTGTGTTGGTATCGCTCCACGCACAAAAGACATACCATGATAAGTATTCCGTTGCAGTTCCCAATTACCATGCGCTACTGGATAAAGTTCTATGCCCAAATCTATATCCTTGTAGATATATCCATTTGCTGTGCATTTTGTTGCATGAACTGTCTTTCTCTCTTTCTTAGCTTTACGTGTCTTTTTTTCTCCATCCTCTTCGTACTCTTCGTCGTATTCCTCTGACACTTTCTTTTTGGTATACGTAATGACATAAGTTGCTTTATCTGTCTCTTCGCTTGAATCCATTTCAATCTTGCCGTATCGTCCGGCTTGTTCCTCGGTGTCATTATCAGCTTGGATCTCTTCTTGTTTTTTTGCTTCTTTTTGCAAGTTCTTAACAAGGTCACGACCCGCTATTTGAACATAGTCTTGCTTTTGTAAACTTTCCTCGCTGTTAGGGTTTGCTACATATAGGTTTGTAGGTGAAACCAAATCCAGATCTATTTCTCCAACCACTTCTCCATATACGCCATTATAAGGCTTTGCGCTTGGGTCTAGCCTAAGATGTGCCACGTAGTCACCAGTGACAGCACCGTCATACAATGCGTTTTTAGTTTTCCATACTAACTTTACGCGTTCCTCAAATTCTTTCCATGACTGATTAAGTACATCGTCAGAATTATCATCATCATCTATTATAGGTGACTCAAACCGTACTTCTGACTTGCTCGACATGATAAAAGCAACAAAGAATGTAACAAATCTGTTTATGTTGTTAAACACAGGTTGTGGCAAATCTTCGCTCAGTCCTGCATTAGCCCACTGATTACCATAGAAGAAGTCCCAATTGATGTCCACAAGATCGTAGTATGATGGCTCTAACCTAGTATTATAGTTCTTACCAGCTTCGTACCACTCCCACTCTTTTACATTTCCACTATATGTGCTCATTTGCTCTTACCTCCATAAGCCTTGTCAACATCATAGTTCATCATGCTGCTATAATGCTTTTCTAGCTTTTCCCTTTCCTCTCGTTCTTCCTTTGTTTCCTTTGCTTTCGTTTTCGGCCTATACTTATCGTACATCAACCATAAAACAGCTACGATTAAAGCTCCAATTAGATATTCCATACGTCCTCCTTAATATACAGACCACTTTGTCATTGTTTCGGTGTATTTATGTTCTCTAGGCTTGTTCTCTTCTCTTTTTTCGCCATAATAATGCATCAGCTTTGTTATAGCTTGCGTCATTGAATCAACTGCATCGTCATGAGATCCATTTGGAAAAGCATACCACTCTTCTAGTATATTCTTTACAAATGCTTTATTTCTCGGCAACCTTACATTAGACACAAGATATGGTAGTACCGCTTGCAACCTTGCCTCTTTACCACCCAAAGGATTTACCGGAACTATTCCAGTTAACTCTTTAGCAAGTGTCGTTATGATTGCTGATCCATTAGCTTTATCTTCTATGAATTTCATTCCTATTTTGGGATATTCTGCCACTAAGTTACGTATAGCTTGCAAAGTCGCAAGAAAATCCATGCGTGCATTTACTGAGTCAACCAAATAGAAATTGTTACCTAATTTACCCCAAACCTGTATATCCACTTTATCACTCTTTGATGTGTCCTTGAATGTTGCGTCTACACTCATACAGAGTATTGGTAGTTTATCAACAAATTCCCTTGTATAGTCATACCACGCTTCGTCACGCTCCAACCATTCACGCTTTATCATATTACCTTCTGCGCTCGTTGGTCTGCCTTGGTACAGTGCGTTAAAGTCTTCCGGATATCTCTTTCTTATCTCAATAAAGTCATAGCCGTATCTCTCTGGCCATAACGGTTCCCCAGGCTTTCTACCTAGTACATCATCTTTTTCGGCTTCTAGCGGTAAGTTAACAACTTGCCATGGAAGAGGCTTTGCGTATTCATTGTTAAGCAATCGACCGCACAGATCATCTTCGTGCCACCGTGTCATTATCACTATAACTATTGCTGCTTGCTCAAGACGTGTAGACAGTGAACTAATCCATTCTCGCCATACCTTTTCCCTGTGAACCTCTGACCTCGCTTCTTCTGCTGTCTTTATAGGGTCATCTATAATCAACAAGTGTGCACCTTTACCAGTAATCCCACCTAGTATACCAGCTTTTATACATTCAGAACCGTTGTCCATATATGTACGCTCTTGGTTATCCGTCTGTACCTTTGCACCAAATACGTTCTTTTCTTCCAACTTCTTAACATTAGACCTTGCAAAGTCATGCGCCAGTGTTGAACTGTAGGCTGTCATGATGCATTTGAACTTCTTATACTTGCTCATAGCCCATGATGGAAGGGTTTCAGTGATATGCATACTCTTGCCGTGTCTTGGTGGCATTGAGAACATAAGATATTGATTCTCTACAGGCTCTAAGCCCTTAAGCATATTATCTCTTCGCTTAAAGGCTTGATCTATCTTTTCTGCTATGTACTTTCCGTGCTTGTTTTCCTCATAATCATCATGCACATACTTGACGTATGAGTAGTAATCCTTCTTAGCGTTCGCACTCTGCTTAACCAGTATGGCTTTGGCTAGTTCTTTCTTGTTCATTCTTCCCAACCCAGTTCTTTGAGTTTTGTTTCTATGTAATCTATTGTTGATTTTGAAAAGTTTCCTCTATGCGCTAATATTTGTCTGAGTGCTGATATTTCAAGTGAACAGCGTCTTACCTTTTCGTTTATTTCCGAACATTTACTAAGTTGGTTTAACGCCCTTAATTCAGCGCACTCACGCTCAAACTTTTCAATAACACTATCTTTCCACTCTAAAACTTCCAGTAGCTGTTCTCTCGATGGTTTAATATGTTCATCTTTCATTAATTTTATTTCCAGTTCCAAAGAATCATTATGGTCACTCAATTTAAACTTCTCTTCCGTAAGCTCCATTATCTTTTTGTGCATTTTATCGTATGTTCTGCTGCTGATAATCATAGTTATTCTCCTTTTATACACAAATATTCACGATTTATTGTACTAAGCCGAAAATCTTAGCACTTCATACATGAACATACATTGATTGTTGCATATTATTACAGCTTTTCACCGTCCACACCAAATCTTTTAAGCACTTCGTCGGCTTCTTCCTCGGTCATGTCGTGGTTGAGGTTAGCTTGAATCACTTTATCAGTAAACAGCATCAAGTGCTTTCCTAGCAATTCATTAGCTTTTAATGCTCCACTCACATCAATCATTGTCTCTCCAAGTTGTTCGCCAGTTACTTTACTTGTTATTCCTATCTTACTTGTACATGTATCTCTTATGTCTAAAATAGATTGCAATACGTTCTCGGCTGAGATATCCACCTTCTGCGCCCTCTTATCCATGGATTCCTGTATAGCTTGTTGTATATTGGGTTTTGCTAAGTTTTCACAACCTATGTCTTTTGCTGTATGCTCGCTGTACCCAGCGCGTATTGCTGCCTGAGTAGCGTTAAGGTCAACCAAGTATTCTTTTACAAACATATTCTGCTTATCAGTTAGCTTTGCCATCTAATCACCAATCAACCTTTCCTTCTCTTTGATTATCTCATAATCCTCTTTGTGCATCACTACACCATTAACTTGAACCATCGGTTGCCCGTATTTATATATTATAGGGTCGTCAATCACTGGTATATCGTCACCGCATTGATTACACTGGTATGTAGATGTGTGAATTCCATGTGAGAATGTCCAGTCTATCAACTTTTTGTCTTCGTGTTTACACATCACATCACCTCTTCGTAATAAGTCTCACCGTTGCACTCCTGGCACTGTTCTCCGGCGTTCTTGCAGTTCATGCAGTTAATTTTCTTCTTATCCTCTTCTTCTGGAATGCATTTATCAAAGTCAATCACACACGAGCAAGGCTTATCATTATCCATCTTAACCAACATGCCATCTTTCAGCATTATATTCATTGATTCCTTTATAGCTTCTTCCGTTGCTCTGTATACTGTCATCTTATCTCTCCTTGTCTAACTGACTAAACTACTTACAACTTGAGTCTACACTTTCTGCCATTGCATAGCCTGCTACACACGTATTATTAAAATTAGCATGTCTGTTTACTCCTGTGCTCTCGCCCCTGTAATCAAACTCAAATCCTTGTGTGTGAAATCCAAAATTCTCTACATTCTTAAATATTAATGACCTTCCCATGTTTGTCCATACAATTAATTCCATATATACCGCTCTCGCTTTCTTATTCGCCCATACAGGCGGTTTTATTGGTTGGTTGGTGTAATCTATCGCTTAAGGAGAGTGGAGGTCCGTAGACCCCCTTTATATGATTGTAATATCCCAGGAGGAATCGAACCATCCGTCATGACGCTAAGC
>Ga0194001_1000006_pt1 | contig 35024 bp, 48 predicted proteins | sample FLT_78_MG_FD_140316 | JGI IMG/M metagenome (GOLD analysis project Ga0194001, IMG submission 140316) | Sediment microbial communities from the Broadkill River, Lewes, Delaware, United States - FLT_7-8_MG | ecosystem: Environmental > Aquatic > Freshwater > River > Sediment | place: USA: Delaware... | reverse complement strand
CCTGTTGAGCTTGGTGCAACTGGATATGAATATTCTGATGAAGAAATGCGACAGGCAATTCAGCTTCAAAGACCTTTGCCACAACTTAAAGCAAATACTGCCAGAAGGGCTTATGAAGAGCTTGCCCAAAGAACTGGCATGGTTGGTGATGCAACTCACAATCTTCCTGGCTTTATAAACAACACCAATGTAACAGCTGCCACAGTTAACAATCCTGGCTCTGGTACTGAATGGGTAAATAAAACCCCAAATCAGATCCTTTTTGATGTAAATGATTTCATGGGGGATATTTTTGTTGATACTCTTCAGGTTGAAAGGCCTGATACCCTATTGCTTCCAACTTCTCAGTGGAACTATATTGCTGGAACACCAAGAAGTGATAACAGTGATACCACTATCCTCCAATGGCTGGTTGCAAACAGCCCTTATCTTAATTCCATGGCAGATGTCATCCCCACTCCTGAATTGGCTGGTGCTGGTGCTGGCAGTACAGACAGAATGATGGCTTACACCAAAGATATGGATAAGGTTGTCATGCACATTCCAATGCCTTTGAGGTTCACAGAACCACAGCGGAAAGGCAGAGGATTTGAAGTGCCTGGTGAGTTTAAAATTGGTGGTGTTGAATTCAGATATCCTGGTTCTGCCAGGTATGCTGATGGCATTTAAATAGAAATGAATAGTGGGTCAGAAATGGCCCACTAACAAAAGAAATGAGGGTGATATGGTTGTTATTGAAAATAAATCAAAATCAGTAAAAGTTTTAAAGGCTTCTGGTATGCCAGCACTCAGGTTATTTCCTGGATTCAATTATGTGGATGTAAAAAATCCAAAAGGATATCTAAATGGAAATCCAGCTGCAAAAGCCCTTTTTGACGGGGATGATGCCTGTTTAAAAGCAGTGGAAAGTGATGTGCTCACTCCTGCTCAGGAAAAGGAAGCGCAAAGAGCCAAAGAGAAGAATGATGATTTGAACAGAGCTCAGAGAGTTATCAAACAGCAAAAATCCATCATTGATAAAAGCAAAGATGAAATCAAAGCCCAGGCCAAGACAATTGAAGAACAATCTGATGTCATAGAGTCACAAGGCAAAGCCATCAAAGAGCAAGGTGATCTGATTGCTGATCTTCAAAAATCAATGGCAGAATTGAAGAAAGAAAAGAAAAAGGATAAATAAATCATGGCTGCTGATCCTAAAACATTCAAATCTCGTTTCAGTGAATTTGCCTGTTTGGATGAGGCAAGAATACAGATATTCATTGATGATGCAATAATCATCCTCAATGAAACTTATTGGGGTGAAAAATATGATATGGGTATCTGTTATCTTGCTGCTCATTATCTTGCTCTTGCTGAAAAAACCAAAAATGGATCAGCAGCCAGCAATAACCCTATTTCAAATAGGGCTGTGGATGGTGTTTCTATTACTTATGCAACACCCGCTCCAGAAGATCAAACTGATGCTTATTATTCATCAACTTCTTATGGGCAAAGATATCTGGCCTTGAGAAAGACATTAGGGGTGCCAGCTTATGTCATCTAAATTTACCAGAAAGAAAAACAAGGGAGGATTGAAAGCTCTTGTTAAAAGGGTCAAAACTCCTGGGACAGTTGATGTTGGAATTATTGATGCTGGCAAATATCTTGATGGTGATATAACAGTAGCAGGGATTGGCTTTGCTCATGAATTTGGTACTGCTACATTACCTGAAAGATCATTTATGAGGTCAACCACCAAAGAGAACAAAGCAAAAATAATTTCTTTGCAAAAGAAGCTTCTCAAACAGATATCAAATGGCACTATTGAAATTGATAAAGCTTTAGGCTTGGTTGGTGAATTGGTATCTGATTTGATAAGAAGGAAAATTGTTAACATAAAATCTCCACCAAACACTCCTGAAACAATATCTGCAAAAGGTTCAAGTAATCCTCTTATTGATACTAGCCAAATGAAAAATTCTATCACATATGAGGTGAATGACTGATGGATAATTTTAATGATGTAACAGAAGCATTTGATGGCTGGTTAAGCACTATAACTGGGATAAGAAAATCAGCAGGATCATATGTTGATGGTAGATGGGTTGATGGTTCTGATGTTCTTTTAAGCTTTCAAGGAGTGGTACAGAATGCTTCTCCAAAAGATTTAAAGGTGCTTGAAGAGGGAATGAGAACTGAAGAGGTGATTAAAATTCATACTGAGTTTTCATTAATTGTTCAAGTAAAAGGAACACAAAATGGTGATACAATTATCTATAAGGGTGAAAATTGGCTTGTTCACAACATTGCAAAACGATTTATAGGTGGATACAGCAAAGCTCTTTGTATTAAACAAGCTTAGGGTAAATAATTATAATTTTAATGGGGTATAATATAAGGGAATTTATATGGCACTAAATATATCAAACATTGAAGATGCCTTATATGCATGGGTTTCTGCAGTTTCAAGTAAAACTGCAATATTTGCACACCCTAATGCCCCTAGACCAACATCAGAATATATCTTGATAAATTATTTCTTGACTACTCCATTAGGTGTGGCAGAATACAAGGCAGATTTGCTTCCTGATGACTCTGTTGATATGGATTATTCTAATGTTGAGGAAATATCTGTGAGCATAAATACCTATTATTCAGGTGCTTATTCTTTGGCTACCAAACTGAAAGATAGCTTGGCAAGGGTAACTATCACAGATGCTCTTTTTGCTGCAGGATTGGGCTATTTAAGAGCTACATCAATACAAGAAATACCTGAAGAAATAAACAAGCAATGGGAAGAAAGAGCACAATTTGATTGCTTCTTCTCAGTTAGAAGTCTTGATGAAGAGAATATTGAGACAATACAAAAAGTTGAAGTCACCAACAGCATCAATGATGATGGTGATACAGTTATAATTGAAAAACCATAAAGGAGTAAATTATGGCACAAAGACCAATTAAAAGATTTGTTGATGTTGAGATCAGAAAAGATGCTCCAAGGGTATCTGCTGCTGGTTTTGGTATCTTACTTGTCATCACTCCTTCTGACCTTCTTTCTACTACAAGAAGGGTGAGAAGGTTTACAACCCCTGAATCAGTTGGTGATTTTTTTGGATTAAGCTCTGAAGAATATAAAGCAGCTGATGCTTTTTTCTATCAAGATCCATTTTTGGAAGAACAGCCAGAAGAGATCCAGTTTGGCAGATTTGTAAATGATCCCATAGCTGCACTATTGGAGTGTGGTGATTCACCTGAAACTGATGTGGATATCTGGAAAGCTATTACAGATGGAGAATTTGCAGTAACAATTGATGGTGGTTTGGTTGAGCTTACTGCCCTTGATTTTTCAACTGCTACCAGTCTTGATGATGTTGCTACAATTATTGATACTGCCCTTGGAGCCAATGGTGATTGCTATTATCTTGTGAATAGATTTAATATCAATAGTGGGACTACAGGAGCAGCATCCACTATCACAGTATTAGATACAGTAGCAGCACCAGCTGGAACAGATATAAGCGGAACTGGTTTTCTTGATGGTGATGCTGCTAAATCTGTATCAAATCCTGGTGGCTCTATTCTATCCCAAGGACAGATTGCTGAAACTTTTGCAACTGCTATATCAGCTATTGAAGATATCCAAAATGATTGGTATGCTATGAGTGGTTTAGCAGTGTTCAGAGATGATACTGTCACAGAAGATATGGCAGATGAAATTGAAAGCAGAAGAAAAATGTTTTTAATTGCAACAAATGATGCCAATACTGTGGTACTTGGCAGCACTTCAACTTTTGCATATTATCTCAAAAATGCAAATTATAAAAGATCAGCTACAATTTATCATGATGATGCAACTCTTTATCCTGATATGTCTTGGATGGGCCAGCAACTACCTAAAGACATTGGCTCAACCAATTGGGCTTATAAAACTTTATCAGGAATTGCTGAGGGTGCTGAATCTGATATCCCTACTGTTGATTTAACAGAATCCCAAAAAGATGCTGCACTTGATGTTAATTCCAATGTTTATACAGCTGCTCTTTCTGCTGAATTTACTTATTTTGGCACAATGGGTGGTGGAAAAAATCCAGACAAAGAAGGTGAATTCATCGACATAATCAGAGATATTGATTTTCTTCAAGCACGAACTGAAGAAGGTTTGCTGGATCTGCTTCTTGAAAAGGATATCATTCCATTCACCAATGCAGGCATAACCACCATAGACAACCGCTTGAAAAGTATGCTTGATCAATATGGTGTGAAGCAAGGCATCCTGGTTGAAGGAACTGTTGTGACATCATTCCCAAAAAGATCAGAAGTTTCACAAACTGATAGGGATGATAGATTGCTGCCAGATGGGACTTTCACAGCAGAATTGCAGGGTGGGATCAACACAGTAATTGTTCGTGGAACTGTTTACATATAAGGAGATAAGACATGGCAGATTTTAAAAACTTTTCATTTACAAATGTAAATGTTATTTTTGGCATACTTGAGCTTGTGGGATATGCTGAAGGAGATGATGTTGTAAATCTGGAAGTGCCTGAGGATCAATGGAATGATCTTGCTGGTGCTAAAGGTGATGTAGTCAGAAGCCAATCAAATGATAATCGATGTACAGTCACTGTGAAGCTTCTCCAGACATCAATCTCCAACAAAGAATTGACAGCCCTTTATAATGCAGACAGAGTCAGCGGAGCCAATGCTCTTCCAATGATTATAAATGATAAAGAAACAGGTGAAATCTTTACTATTAATAATGCTTGGATTCAAAAATTTCCAACTGTGACTAGAGGGCAAAATGTCAATATGATGGAATGGGTTTTCAGGGGTGATTTTCTTACTCCTTTGATGGCTTAATAATTTGCCACCAGCTAACAGTTTTAAACTGGACAGCCTTTCCTCATTGGGGTTGCTTGGTGGCAATATTAAAATGAGGACAATGAGGTGATTATGGAACAGAAAGAAAAAACAATTGGAACTACCACTTATTTAGTGACACAGCTTGATGCTGTTGCTGCTTTAAAAATTCAAACAAAGTTGATTAAGATAATTGGGCCAGGTATTTTTTCTCTGGTTGGAAAAAATGGAAAAAATACTGCTGAAAAAGTGAGTGAAATGATACCTGCTTTGATGGAAAATTTTGATGATGAAATCATCAATTCTCTTGTACTATCATTGTTTGAGAGAAATGTTTTTATCAAAAAGAATGGTGATCCAGTAGTGCTAGACTTTGCAACTCACTTTGCTGGGAAGCCTATGGAGATGTGGAAGGTAGTGGGTTTTATATTGGAGGCAAATTTTAATTTGGGGATGCCAAAAAAGTCAGATTTGCCCACCACAGAAAAGGGGCAGTTGAACAAAGAGAATTAAATGTGTCACCATTTATTGCTAGATTAATAAATGGGGATATGGCAACCCTATATGAATTGAAAACAAAATATAGCTTGGCTGATGCTTATTATTTAGATGAAGTTTTGGATTTAAAAGAAGAACAAATATATTTAAGCAGGAAACAAAATGGCTGATACCATAATTGAAAATCTTATCACACAATTATCTTTTGACTTTGATGAAGACAAATTAGAGAAATTTGATGATCTGGTTGAAGGGGCAGTAAAAGGGCTGACAGCTATGGTTGCTGGTGCTACTGCTGCTGCTACTGCTGTTTTTGTATTTACTAAATCTATAGCAGAATCAAATGATGAATTAGGCAAGTTTGCTCAAAGGATAGGCTTGGATGTTGAAGCTATTCAAGAGCTTGGTTTTGTTGCAGAATTGAATGGTGGCTCTATTGATTCCATGAGTTCATCACTTGAGAATCTGGCCAGAATATCTTCAGAAGCTGCCAGAGGTTTGGGTGCTGGAATCGAGGTATTTGGTATACTTGGGATATCTGTAACTGATGCAAATGGAAGATTAAAAGATGCTGATGATTTATTGCTTGATGTTTCTGATGCTATTTCCAAATTGGGATCACAAGCTGAGAAATTAGAATTTGCCCAAAAACTTGGCATAAGTGGAGATCTGTTAATTGCCATTCAGCAAGGTTCAGAAGCAATAAAAAGACAGAGGCAAGAAGCCAGAGAGCTTGGTTTTGTGATTGACCAGAATGCTGCTCAGGCTGCTGCTGATTTTGTTGATGAATTTTTGAGGCTTAGAAAAATAATATCTGGGGTTGCATCTGCCATTGGTACCAGATTAATGAAGCAAATAACTCCAATGATCAAAGTATTTGTTGATTGGTACAAAATAAATAAACAAATTATTCAGCAGAATATAAGCTTGTTTTTAGATAGAGCAATAGGAGCTACCAAAAAATTATTATTTGTTGTTTCTCGTGTTGTTAGGATTGTTAAAAGCTTGGTTACAGCAATGGGTGGGTGGAAAAATTCTATCATAGCTGTTACTGCATTATTACTCACCATGAATGCTTCTGCTTTGCTAATGCCGATTTTAGCAATAGCTGCTGGTGCAGCTATTCTTCTTGTTCTTGAAGATATTATCACTTTTGCTGAAGGTGGGGACTCTGCTATTGGTGCTTTGGCTGAAAAATTCCCAATCATTGAAACTGCAGTGAATGGTTTACTAAATCTGCTTGGGATGATAAGAGATGGGTGGATATTAATATTCACAGAAGGTGATGAAGCAATTGAAGGAGCTATAATGATGATGAAAGATCTTGGCAAAGCAATAAAAGATTTCTTTCTAGCACCACTGAATAAAGGGATAGAACTGATTGGCAAATTGCCAGGAATACAGATTGATGCTAAATCACCAATATTGACTCCTTCAAACAGAGCAATAAGTTCACAATCATTTGGATCACCAGGAGCAGGTTCAATCACTAATAATAGCACAAGCAGCCCAACAGTGAATATAACCATCAATGGTGGAGACACAGATAAAATAAAGCAAACTGTCAAAGATGCCCTGTCAGAAGAATACAGCGGAGCTCAAACCAACCTTCAATCACAGGTGGAATATTAAATGTCTATAGCTCAACTATTTTTTAAAAAAGGCAACTTCATATCCACTATTGAATTGGATATTATTATTACAGAAGGTGCAACTGCAACTGCAAGATTGACTGAGAATCCAGTTGAGAATGGTGCAAATGTAAATGATCACATAATAATTGAACCCATGACTTTTATAGTTGAAGGAGTAGTAAGCAATGCAAGTACAAGCTTTATTGGGCAAATAACAAAAAATCAAAATGTGTTCAATAACAATATTTCAAAGAGTAAAGAAATTTGGGATCAATTACTTGAATTGCAAGTGGATAGAACTCCATTTACTCTTGTGCAGAATCTTAGGAGATATGATAATGTTGTTATACTTTCACTCACAGAAAATCAGAACAAAGACACCTCAAATGGATTATTTTTTACAGCCACTTTGAAAGAATTAATTTTTGTAGGATCACAAATTGTTACTTCTGATCAATTTAATGATTCTAACATATCTGATAAAATGGTTCCAGCAACTGCCGGAGGGTTAAAACAACTATCATGATATTATCATTAACAAATAATCCAGAAGAGACATTTAATATATCAATTCTGAATATTGTTTATTCTTTTAGGCAATTGTGGAATGAAAATGGTTTCTGGACTTTAGACATATCTGATTCTGATGAAAATATTTTAGTATATGGAGTTAAAATTGTTGCTGGTGCTTTTCTGCTTGAGCAATATCCTGATATACCTTTTGATTTGAAAAATGATACTGAAATAGATCCTAGTAGAAACAACCTGAATGAATTTATAATCGAGGTTTTTAATAAAGATGCTAATTAGATCAGCAAAAGTTTTGATCCCAAATATCAATTTTGAAATAATTGATTTAAGGATTGTTTTCAATATTGAAAAAAGTCTTGTTGGTTATCCAAATCTTGGCAATATTAAAATATATAATTTATCAGAAAGCAGCAGGAATAAAATTGAAGAAGAAAGTTTGAGAGTTCAACTTTTTGCAGGATATGAAGATGAGTCTGTGCCACTTGTGTTTGATGGTGATATCATTAATGTGGTTCATCTTAAAAATGGAACAGATTGGATAACTGAAATATTTGCTGCTGATGGAGTTAATATCCTGAGTCAATCTACTATTAATAAAACCATAGCAGCAGGAGCAACAACTGAAGATATTTATAATGAATTGCTTGGGCAGATGCAAGGAATATCAAAAGGAATAACAGAAGGCATTCAAAATTGTCTATCTGGGAAAAGATCATTGTTAAGAGAATTACAACTATCAGGAAATGTAAAAGATTGGCTTGATAAAATAGCAAAAGATTGTGGTTTTGAATATTCTATAAATGATGGAGTGATTGAAACATTCCCTACTGGGCAACCTGTTAGTGATGTGCCTCCATTAATAATAAATCAAGCCAATGGTATGATTGGCAGTCCTGAAAGAACTGAAATTGGTATAAATGTCACTAATTTTTTGCTGCCAGCATTAAAGCTTGGAAGAACTATAAAAGTAGAATCTATAAGTGAAAAAATCAACATAGGGAATTTGTTTTTCAGGAAAATACCGCCAGTTCGTAATGAGGGAGTATATAGAATAGACAAAATAATTCACACTGGGGATACAAGAGATAATACTTGGGAAAGTAAGATACAAGCAAGGGTATTTTAAAATGGCTGATAAAAGAACACAACTTGAAACAGTAGTGCAAACTGCAATTGATTCTGCACTAAAAGAATTACACACTTGTTTGCCTGCTGTTGTAACTGATTTTGATGAGTCAACACAGCTCATAGAATGTCAACCCACCATCAAGCGGAAACTTGCTGGAGAATTAGTCAATCTACCACTTTTAGTTGGTGTGCCATATAGATGCTTTAAATCAACTACATTTTCAATAACTATACCTATTGAAGTTGGTGATCATGTGATGGTTCTTTTTGCTGAAAGGTCTATTGATACTTGGTTAACAGAAGGTGGGATACAAAACCCATTTGATATCAGAAAGCACACTTTGAGTGATGCTTTTGCTATTCCTATGATGTATCACCAAAAAGATTTAATACCTGATTTTGATCCTGATAATTTAGAAATAAAAAATAATGATGGAGATACCAAAATTGTAATTAAGAAATCTGGTGGAATAGATATTCATGGAGATATAAATATGGTTGATGGAATCATAACTGGACCAAATGTGTTCAATGGTTCTGATAGTGCAGCTCATGGACACCCATATACTTGGACTGACCCAGGTGGTGCAAGCATAACAAGCCCACCAGTTTAGGAGAACATATGACAATATTTGATATAGCTTTTGATGATGAAAATCATGACCTTTTTCTTGATGGATCTGATTTGGCTTTTGCTACAGATCCTGATATTGTTAAGCAAAGGCTAACAATAAGGCTTCAGTTTTTACTTGCTGAATGGTTTCTTGATAATAGAGCAGGCTTGCCATATACTCAATTCATTCTGGAGCAAGGTGCAAGTATTGAAGATGTTTATGAATTATTCAGAAAAGAGATCAAAGACACAGAAGGTGTTGAAAATATAGTGAGCCTGGATTTGACACCAACTCCTTCTGATAAAGGACTGAGAGTGGATTTTTCAGTCAATAATGGAGTCATATCTGATTCTGTGGAGGTTACAATATGAGTGGATTAAGTGCAGCTGGTTTTGAAAGGAAAAGATTAATTGATATTAAAACAGATATTGAAGATGCATTAAAAATTGCTTTTGGGAATAATATTGACCTAACTCCACAAAGTGGTTTTGGCCAATTTATAGGCATTCTATCTGAGGCATTATCAGATCAATGGGAAAGTCAGGAAAATGTTTACAATTCTCAATATCCATCTACTGCCCAAGGAATTCAACTATCAAATGTAGTTATGTATAATGGGATTGAAAGGCAAGATGCAACTAATTCCACAGTTGCAGGAATAATAACAGGCACAGAAGGAACAGTCATACCAGCAGGCAGCAAAGCTAGTGTAGCATCAACAAATGATGTTTTTATAACTCTTTCAGAGGTGATTATTCCAGCAGGTGGATCTATTATAGTTGATATGCAGAGTGAAGAAACAGGATCAATTGAGGCTTCAACAGGAACTCTTACTGTTATTGAAACTCCTATATTTGGGTGGTCTGCTATAACAAATTCAAGTAGTGCAACAATCGGTAGAGATGAAGAAACTGATGCAGAACTCAGAATCAGGAGAGAACAGTCAACACAAGCACTGGGTCAAAATCTAGTTGATTCATTATTTGGTCAGCTTCTCAATATAGATGGAGTTGAAGATGCAGTTGTTATAAGCAATGGAACAGATGCTACTGTTGATGGAATACCACCACACCAATTTTTATCTTCCATCCTTGGTGGGGATAATGATGAAATTGCTAATACTATATGGGATAACACACCACAAGGAATAGCATCATATGGAGATACTACTGTTGAAATAACAGATGATCAAGGTTTTAAACAAGATGTAAAATTTACAAGACCTGATGATGTAAATATTTATTTAAAAGTTGATATAACTGTTAATACTGATGAATTTCCAGGAAGTGGCTCAACAGATATTAAAGATGCAATTGTGGCCTATGGTTTAGCAAATTTTAAAATATCAGATGATGTAATCTTATCTGAATTTTATACTCCAATAAATTCTGTTCCAGGAATTTTAACTATTGATCTTAGAATTGGATTGGGTGCTTCTCCAACTGGCACAGCAAACTTAATAATAGATCTTGATGAAGTATCAAGATATGATACCACAAGAGTGGAGGTGAATATTGTCTGATGATGCTATTATAAAAGGACTATCAAGGCTTGCATATCAGTTTGAAACAAGTGAGAAATTTAGGGATTTTATAACTTCATTTCTTTCTGAATTTCAAGAATTAAACATATCTGGTTTACAACTGCTAAATGAAAGATATCTTGATACTGCAATAGGGCTACAACTTGATGGAATTGGTGAAATTGTTGGATTGCCAAGACCAGGAAAACCAGTTGATCAAGCTGGGGTGTTTGGTTTTTTAGATGATCAAACAGCATTAGGTTTTGGAACAATACTAGACTTAAATGCTGGTGGGAATTTTGTATCTATTTATGATGTTGGATCTACAACTCCAATTGGTGATAATTTATATAGGCTATTGATTAGAGCCAAGATAATCAAAAACCAGACAGCCATGACTGTTGATGATACTTTGAGATTAATTTCTTTCACATATGGCGGAATTAGTGTTAGATATGTATTGGCAGGCAATCTGCACCCAACATATGATATTGGAAGAATATTGGACCAGTTTGAAGCAAGTCTTGTTGAAGATTTCCCTATTTTAATTGGAATTGAAAATGTAGAATATCATATGCATTCTGAAACTACTCCATTTGGGTTTGATGGGGATGATGAATCACTAGGATTCAGCACCATAGCAGACTCAACCATTGGTGGAAATTTTGCACAAATAATATAATAAGGAGATAAAATGTCAAAACCAACTGCACTACCATTATGGGATGTAACAGAAGTAAATTCTGTGGATCCAGGATCAACTAGAGAGCAAGAAGGGTGGTTGGCTCCCGCTGGAGTTCCTGAAAAGCCACCATTTGAAAATTTTAATTTTTGGCAGAATCTTGTCTATAAATGGATAAAACATTTTGATGAAAATCCAGCCTTTCCAGACAATACCATAAATGGTCTTGTGCCAAGCAATTCTGTTGACTCTGACCATGATATAACTTTATCTGCAGGTAAATGTTTGGATTCAACAAATACCAAAATATTAACATTATCTGCAGCATTGACCAAGCAGATAGATGCTGCTTGGGCAGAAGGAACCAATGCAGGTGGCTTATTTGCAGGAAGTGTTTCAGCAGATACAGATTATTATTTTTTCTTGATTGAAAAAGATAGTGATGGAACCATTGATGCTGGGTGGGATACTTCACCAATTGCTGCAAACAGACCAAGTGGTTGGAGTGCATATAGAATGGTTCATTGGGATCAAACAGATGGATCTGCAAATATCAAAAATTTTACTGCTTTTGAATCTGCCAGTGGGGCATTAGAAGTTGAATGGAAAGCAACACAGGCAGACTATGTTTCTATATCATCAACCACAGCAAGAGTAGAATATGTTCTATCTGCCATGCCAAACTCAACTGTAAAAGGTGTTCTGGTTGGCTTGGGGGCAAAAAAATGGATCAGATCAACATCTTTCACAGATTCAGTTCCAAGTTCAACAAATGAAGATAGTGATTCAGATATTATTACAGGTTTTTCAGTCCAAGCAGATGCAAATTCCAAAATAGCTATCAGATCACTTTCCTCAGAAACAATATCAATATTGACAAATGGCTATGTAAATGAAAGGATGTAAAAATGAAATATTGTACTTTAGACCATGATGGTGTTGTTACTGGTTATGGCAAAAATAGACTGACTGCTGAGCAAATTAAGATGGATGATGATGACCAGAGAATAGTTGATTATGAAACAAAAAAGCAAGATAAAATAGCACAAGAAAAAAACAGGCAGAAAGAAATCAATCAAGAGAAATCAACAACTGGATTGAAAAATATTTCTGTTCAATCTGCACATAATAAAATTGATGAAATATTTGAAAATGCAACAACAGTAGCTGCACTCAGAACAGCTACTGTAATTGCTTTGAAAAAAATAATTCCTTATGTCTTGGAATGAGAATCAAATTCCTAAATATTTTTTGAGAGTTGAAATAATTTCATCTGCTGTATAGCATGTTGCTGTAGCATATCCTTGTGTTATAACAAATGCTTTAAATTCTTTTTGAAGTTTGGTAAGTTTATTCTTACCAAACTTCACTTCAATATAGAGTCCATGTTTATTCCATCTTGCAACAGGCAAGAATAAATCATGTACTCCTGCCTCAACCCCTTCCAATTTTAATTTCACGGCTGTTCTTATACCCCTTTTACCACCATTTGGTATGTGATGCAGCCATCTTAGCTCAGGGTGTCTCTTTCTCTGCCTTTTGGCCCATTTTACAGCTTCTATCTGTATATCTGATTCAGACACTTTTATCCCACCTCCATGTTTTGAATCTTGGTTGTCTCATAGAGCCAGCTTTGGTTTTTTCTTTGAATTCACACTTGGCAATAGCTTCCAAGAACAGAGGTTTATTATCCCATATAAACTGCCTGATTTTTTGCCATACCGGGGATATATCCTCTATACTATACCCCTCTATTTTTTTACTTTCTAAGGTAAGGAGCTTTTTATCAATAGAGCTAACTAGCTGTTTTAACTGGCTTTTCGACACTTTTTCAGAAAAGCCAGTTCCAACCCTAACTTCATGGCCTTTATAGTCAACAATGATCCCTCCAAGACTTCCAGCATGCTTCCCTTTCCCTTCATAAAAGCCAATTACATGGCAATCAGCAGATTTAATTGGAACAAGTCTCCACCATATTCTGCCATCTTCATATTCAGAATCAGGATCATAAATGACAATACCTTCTTCACCTTCCACTAGAGCCCATTGATAAAACTTTGTCAAATCAGATTCAGTTTCAATCCAATAGTGGTGTATTAATTTAACTGAATTTGATTCTTTCAAATTTCTTCTCAACCAGTTTATTCTTTCTCTTTTTACCCCTGGCAGAGAAGGTGCATCAAAAACCCACAATACAGAATTTGGTGTTGGATCATCATTCCTGATTAATCCAGATGCAACATCAAATATTTCTCCAGGCACACAGAGTTCACCATCTACATGAAAATTGAATTGATCTTCTATATGGTTGTGCCCAACTAATGGCTTGCCTTGCCTTGATATCATCTTATCAATATACTGAGCTCTGACCCCATCTTTCTTGACTGCAGCAAGGACAGGATATTTAATCTTTTTGGGATCAAAAGTTTTACACAGTGCAAATGCTGGTTTCTTTGATCCATCCCAGACAAGCGGTATGAGACCTGGAAAAGCTTTATTAATTGTTTTGATATTTATACCACACCTTAAATCTTTGTTAAGAATCCGCTTAAATAATTCTGCTGAATCTGGATTTAAAGAAACCATATGATCACAAACTGCTTCAATTGCTGCCTGACCAGATAATGATCTGGATGAAAGATCATCAAGAATGGTTTTTGTTTTAGTAGTAAAATTTGAACCATCTGGTGAACCCTGTAAATAATCCAATCCAGATTTTTCACTAGTGATATGATACTTTTTAAAAGGATCATAAGCATATTTAAGTATCATCCTATCAGAGTAATATTTTTTCATAATATCAATTTTTTCATTGCCTATTGCTTGATTTATCTCTTCAATATGGCTTAGAATGCTCATCTGTTTAAACCCCCATAATTTTTGTTTTAAGAGCCATATATCAACTCAGCATATAATTACCCTCAAAAAAGTTAAAACCATTACTGGTTGAATTTATTGACTAAATTTTGACTATTCCTTTTTCATCTTTTAATGCTTCAAAACACTTCTTGATCATCTTTTTATCTTGATTGGAATAGTATCCTCTTTGCTGCACCAATCTGTGCTTATTTCTTTTTAACCACCTTCTGGCTATTTTCTTTTTCATCACAAGCTCCTTGTTATTTTCTTAATATTATTCACAAACATTATGCTCCAGCCATTGATTTTTTGGCCATGAACCATATACCAATCTTTGTCCTCTTTTCCAGTTTCAGCAATCTCTTTTCCAAATCTCAAATAATCTTGGGTTTTGATTTTACACATCATTGATCCAGTATCATCCTCAATGGTAATATTTAACCAAGATGTTTGACCATCCAAATATTTTCCATCTCTTTTAGAAACAAAACAAGCTTCATTTTTATCTCTTAGATTTTTCTTGATAATACAACCAATGACTGTAAAAGTACCATCAGTTTGGGTATTTATGATTTCAGTCACACCATGATTAAGATTATGCTGTTCAGGCTTAGTATAGTAATCTCCATATAATTCTTTAGATGGATACAAGTATTTAAAGGGTGAAATCTTTTGTTTTATAGTCTTGAGCATACCTTTAGGTGGCCTTGTATTTTCTTGTCTTAATTTCACTGCTTTTCTGGCCTTTACTGGCCCCATTCCATGGAGAGTAGAAAATCCACCATAAAGAACATCATTCTTGACACACCAATCAACTTCTGATTTATTAGCATTAAAGTACTCATATTTGATGCCATCATTCTCAACAGCATCTCTGAGAATCTTCAAAGCTGATCTATCATTTCTGGCATGATTAAGATTAGCAACAAGAAACTCCATAGGATGATGAGCTTTCATATATGCACAAAGATAAGATATCAGGCCATAAGATACAGCATGAGATTTATTAAAAGACCAAGAGCCAAAACTATGCATAGCCTTCCAGACCTTGAGTGCTTGCTCTTCTGTTTCTCCTTGCTCCATAGCTCCTTTGACAAAATTCTTTTTGTATTTATCAAAAAATTCATCACCAAGACTTTTACTTGCAGCCCTTCTCAAATCACTAGTATCAGCCCAAGATAACTTCCCATAATTCCTACCAATAGCAAGCATCTGCTCTTGATAAATGATAATTCCATAAGTGCCTTTAGTGGCATCAATAACTGATTGGTGATTGCTCAAATATTCTATGCTTTCAGGATTATTTCTATATCCAATAAAAGAATTAGCACCACCAGACATAAGTGGTCCAGGTCTTCCAAGAGCACCAAGGGCAGCAACATCTTCCATATCATTAATAGGCATTTGTTTTGCTAAGCCTTGAACTGCTGGGCCTTCAAATTGAAAGATGCCATTAAACCTGCCATCATTAAATACTTTGTAAGCTCCTTCATCATCAGTTGGAATTTCATACATCCACTCATAATGCTTTCCAACTTGATCACAAACATCCGCTATGATAGCTAATGTTCTCAGGCCCAGAGCATCAATTTTAAGAAGATTAACAGCTTCAGCATCTTTCTTATCAAGCATGCCAATTCTTTTTTTATCTCTGCTATTTATCCCACAATAATGTGTGATAGGTTCATTACAGACCAAAATACCAGCAGCATGAATTCCTGTGTGTGATGGATGAGCTTCAATATGCTTTACAACTTCCATAGATGGATGGTTTTCAAGGAATTTCTTTCCAATATCAGTATCTGTGAAAGTATCTTCCATACAGGCATTGGCTCGTGCATCTCCTCCAGACCTTTCTTGAATGGCATCTTTTAACTCAACTACATCATCTATGGGTATACCAAGAGATTGAGCAAATCTGGTTATGGCAGATTTTGGCTTCATCCGGTTTATATTGCCAATTTGGGCAACATTATCTCTGCCATATTTCCTTTCAAGATATTTGATGCATAGATGGCGTTTGTTATCCTGAAAGTCAATGTCTATATCAGGCAAGTCAAAACGATTCACATCAATAAATCTTTCAAAATAAAGATCATATTCAAGAGGATCAATCTCAGTTATGCCCATAAGATAACAAACTAAGGAACCAGCAGCACTGCCCCTAGCAGGGCCAACAGCCATTTTAGTCTTGGCATATTTGATAAGATCAGCTACCACAAGGAAATAGTCTATATAGCCTTTTTCCTCAATGAGTTTCATTTCCCTCTTATATCTATCAGCATATAAGCCCTTAGAAATATTAAGCTTTTTAATCTTAGCTCCTTTTAAACACCATTTTTCTATGTTATCTTTGCCAATATACTTGACCATAGGTGCTTTTGGCAATTCAACATTGCAAACTGATGCTACTGAATTCAGATTTTTTCTCCATATTTTGCATCCAGGATATATGCTGTCCCACTCTTCATAAGTTGGTATGTGTATGGGGCTGGTCTTTCTTTCCCTCAATCTTTCATCTGCAAAAGGTTCATAGATCATATCATCTTCTGGGTCAGGATAATAATTGTCACAACAAGCTATAGCTGTTATTTTTGATCCATCAAACTTTCTATTGGCAAAAGGAGTTGCTGGACTCAATTCATGATATACTTTTCTTTCAAGAAGATCATATCTGGGAGCAACTCCAGATAAAACAAATACCCCATCAGATAAAGAATTGATTTGATCATATGTTATCCTTTGTCTGTAATAGAATTGTTGAAAAGAAAGATCAACCAATTGATATATTTCCTGTAATCCTTCTTGATTTTTAGCCACTAGAGTCATCCAATTAAAGGGGTATCTCCTAATGCCTTTCTGAAGATCTTCTGTGACTGGAAGCTGAACACCATATATAGGCTTGATACCAACCTTTTTGCAAGCTTTCTTCCAGGGTATGTGAGCAAAGGTATTCCCAAGGTCAGCTATGCCTCCAAAATCAGCATGTTTAGCACACTTCTCAGCAATCTTATCCAGATGGCCATAAACTTGTTTAAAAGTATAGCCTGTTTTTATATTAAGATACATCAGGCACCTATTCCTTTCATCAGATTAAAAATCTATAAATTTTATAATCATTTGTGAGATTTTTCTTCACATAATTTTTAGCCCAATCTTTCATAGCATCCACACTATCCCATTCATCAAAATATGTTGGATTTCTTTCTTTCCCATTAAAGGTGATCACTCCATCTTTTATTGATAATCCAAATGATACTGCTAATAAAAAATAATTGTCAAATTCACCTTTGACCATTCCATATCTTGTCAGCAATAATGCAGTTCTTGGCATCACTCCCATTATTTGCACCATCCCTTCAACCATTTGAAGCTTTCAAAGGTTGCCATCACATCCACTTTAGCCCTATGAGCACCAACCATTTCTTTGCCAGTGGCCAGCTTGTAGAGTTCATCATTCTTCAAGCGGTGACCCTTAATATGCATGCTTTGCTCAACTGTGCAATATTTGATTGGGGGATATGGAAAATGGTGTTCTTTTCCTATCCTTCTAAGCTCCCCAATCAATACACCTTCATCAAATGAAAGATTGTGAGCAACCACAGTATGAGATCTGAAGAAAACATTAATGATTTGTTTGTATACCTGAATGAATGTGGGGGCATTTGCAACCATTTGATTTGTTATCCCAATTTGCTTTTCTAAAAAGCTTGGGATGGGGATTGGGGGTTTGATTAAAGATTCAAAATCCCTAACAAAATTAAAATTATTATCAACCTGCATAGCATAAATTTCAGTCAGATGAGGTTGATGAAGTTGGTCTGAGCCTTTTGCCTTCATCAACCCAGTTGTTTCTTGATCAAATATTGTTATCATCATCAATCTCCTGGAGCATAGCACAATAGACAGGTATATCTCTCAAACTATCTTTGTGTCCACCTTTGTGAAAATTTTTGCAATATCGATCAAATTTAGCAATCATGATATTAAGGATGGCATATCGGGATGCATCTTCAGCAGTTTTAATTTCAACTCCATCAGGCAGTAGGGTCATCATAATTTTTCCAAAATCCTTATATCCATTTCCATATTCAACATTCCTTGATTTGAACAATTTAGCTGCTTTCATCAATATTTCATCAGGCCTGGGTGCTTGGTTTGAATTTATATTCACTGTTTCGATATCTATCTCATATTCATAAATGCCATCTTTATCAACCAGATAAGATTTGATGCCATTCTCTGCAAACATCTGGCAAATATCTTCTCTATCATCATAGGTTGCAACAACATTATATTTGCTTTGAACTTCTGTCAGCAAAGATTTTTTGACTTCAACAGATGATCTTTCATCATTTGAACCACGATAATGGATATCACTTATTAAAATAGCAAGTTCATTTTTGATTAACCACTCAGAAACTATTTCATGATATTTGGCTTTCTTGGCAGTACAAATAATGATTGCCATACCTGCACAAGTTTTTAAATGCACTAAAAAATTTTCATTCACAGGATCATCTATGAACTTTTTATTATACAGGTGATAGTTTTTCCCTTCCCACAAATGCTTCCTGTGAGAGTGATCTGACAAAGTGCCTTCTAAATCAATGATTATTGCATCAGGTTTATTTTTATCTTCTTTATTATGACTCATATTTACCTCTTAAACAGTTAAAATTTATTGTTTAAGCCCTGTTCAAAGACTGACACAGGGCTTAGTATGCTACATAGTCATACCATCCTTATTTGCCACAGGATTGGCCACATGCTGGTTTTTGATCCAAGCATCTTCAATCACTGGTCTGACAGTCTCAGGCTTGAGGCAAAATTTCTGGACTGGGCATTTATCATACCTAGGAAATGCACAGATACCATATTTTATACAATGAACTTTCAATAGTGGCTCAGCCCAAGGGTGAAATTCCAGAACCTGATCAACCATCTTTTTGAACACAGATTGATATTCTCCTTCAGCCCGCTTACACAAGCGGAGTTCTGCCATGTTTGAAAGAGTTCTGAGATTGCCCTTTACAAAGATGGCTGTATGAATGCCTGTTCCCAAAACTCCTCTGGCATCTTGAACTGGCACTCCATCATCAAGCATTTTGCCATATTCTTCAAGGCTGATCTCAAATGCTTTGTTATATGAAGGGTGGTCTGTTGATTTCAAATAACTAAAATTTCTAGCATCAACAACTCTCATAGCTTGTTGCTGAAATGAAGCTGTTCTGGTTCTAACCACCTGATGAGTAAAAGCTCTGGAAACATCTTTAATCTCGAATACATAATCCACAAATTCAAAGCTGGATTTAATAGTATCCATCATATAGCCCAGGTGCTCCATTTTCTTCCCATAAGACCATTTCATGATTTTCTGAAAAGTTGTGCCAGTGGCAAGTCTACCTGATTTTGTCAAAATCAAAAGCTCAAGGGCATTTTGTGTCACATTGATTAATTCTACTCTTGCTGCATCTTTATTTGTTGTCATCTTTCTTCTCCTCATTTAAATTATAGCCAATTACCTGGCCAATTATTAGGATTATAAATCCAATTAAAATATCAATTATTATGCTTGATGGCAGCATAATCTCCACCTTTAATCAATCGGTTAATATGCCAGATATCTTCCAAAACATCATCAAGCATCACTTTTGGTCTCCAAGTGGCAAATCTGCCTAAAGAATAGATGCCATATTTCAAGGTCAATTCTGTTATGGCTTTCTGTCTTATCTTATTATCAATGGCAGAGATTTTACCCATTTTTTGGATATGGTTTGTTATCTGCTCTGGATAATTTTCATTCCATCTTATGCCAAGAGATTTGCAAATCTCAACCAGAGCATTATGGTGAAGTTTGTGCATACCCTCTGTTATAAGAGTATCACCTATCAGGCTTGCTCTGTATGCTGCATTATGACCTGGATAATAAACAGTACAATAAGAATCACAATTTGGTATTGTTATTCTATTGACATAGATTGGTTTGAAAGAAAATTCAGGTGCATCTATCAAAAATGCATCCATTGCTTTAAACAATGGAATAGTTGATATAACAGGGCCATCAGAATCAGAAAGAAAATCATATTTGTATCTGTATTTGATGTCACACCTTTCTTTCAATTGATCAATAAAATCATCTGGTGGAATATATCTGTATCCAGACTCAATATTGGTTATTGATCTGCCAGAAATCTTTCCAGCAACCTTCTGAGAATACATATGAGCTATCCTGGGAGTTGAATGGACTTCAGTTTCACCTAACCAGATAGACTTATAGACCATAACCTTTTTGAAAGGTATTCCAAGCACCTTTCCTATTTGATCAGATTTACAGCGGAACAATGCCTTGTGATCTGATTCTCTTTCTGGACCAGCTTCATAAATAGTTGATCCTGGATTTAAAGCCCCACACAAAAGGCCTGACATGCCTGCTCCAATAATAATCATTTTGCCTCCTTAAAACCTCATTTCTTTTATGTTATCATATTTGCCTGACTCATCTACTAATATACTTTTTGGCCTGATAAGTAAAGGTGAAAGTTCCAAAGCTTCTTGAGCAGTCTCTGGTGGATCTTCTTGAGATCTTCTCATCCACCAATGGTGAGCTTTGTGCTTAGCATACCCATTATGCTGTAAGCAAACATATTCTGAAAACCTTCTAAGCCCACAGAAATATGATACTTTGAGCATTGGGATATCCTTTGACCCTGTATAGTTGAAATATTTAACATCTGTTACTTCATGCCATTCCTCAAAGGTCAAAACTTCCCTATCTTTAGCAGTTGCTGAAAGTTTGTGTTTGAACTTAAATTTCTGACCACAAGCTGGGCAAATTCTAACAGCAGCATGAACTATTTCCCAACAGTTATCACACTCCTTCATTATTGGTTCACCAGTGCCTTTCCCTTTTAGCTTTATAACAGGAGCATCAATTGGGCCATTTCTCATAAGATTGCCTGCAAAATCAAGCACCAAACAATTTTCTTTTTTTGGAGAGATCCTCAAACCCCTTCCAATAATCTGAACATGAAGAACTGGGCTGGCAGTTGGTCTTAATAAGCCTATCAAATCAATCTCAGGATCATCAAATCCAGTTGTGAGAACAGCAACAGAAACCAAAGCTTGATATTTTGATTTTTTAAAATCTTGAATCACTTCATCTCTATTCTGAATCATTTTAGAGTGGACAAAATTTGCCATTATATCATTTTTAATCAACTCTTGAGTAATGTGTTCAGCATGCTCTATATCAATAGCAAATAACAACCATTTTTTCCTTATTTCTTTATACAGAATAAGCTCAGATATTATATCCTTTGTTATCCTATCCCTATCAAATGCAAGAGATAATTCACTCAGAATATAATCGCCACCTTGCTTCCTGATCTTATCTGCTTGCAATCTTCTCTTTGTCCCTTTAGCAGTAAGCTGGCATAGATAGCCTTCTCTTTGAAGTTTTTTAATAGGTATGGTATAAACAATATCATCAAAAAATTTAAAATCACCTAAATGAAGATATCCATATCCAAGTCTGAAAGGTGTAGCTGTAAAACCAATAACTGGCTTTTCAACTTGATCAAAAAATTTATGATACATCCCATTTTTCTTATGAGGAATAGTATGACATTCATCAACAAGAATGATATCAAATAAATCAAACAATTCTGGCTTATTATAAATTGACTGAATACCTGCCACAGTAATATCTTTAATAATCTTACTCTTTAAACCAGCTGAATATAACCCTATTTCTTTGTTAGGGAGCTGTTTGCAGATTGCCTCATAGTTCTGCCTCAGTATCTCCTTTACATGGCTTATAACAAGAATTTTTTGTCTTGACCACCTTCTGACTACTTCTTCACAAAAGCAAGCTATAATAACAGATTTGCCGCTGCCTGTTGGTGCAACTACTAATGGGTTGCCTTTTCCACCCTTGTAAAAATAATTGAAGACTGATTGAATGGCTTCTGATTGGAAGTTGTATGGGGTGAATTTAGTCATTATGATTCTCCAAAATGCATAGGGCACCAAATTACAAATCCATTTTCAAAATCTGGTTCATCAATATAAGATTCATCAAATACATAATCTGGCACTTCATTTGGGCTATATAATTCTTTTACATCTTTCCATTCCTTTAAAATCTCAGGCATAGGGCAATCAGCATTATCAGAACAAGATTTGCATATTCCACCTTCTGTTGGTAAACTTATCATCTCAATCCCTCCAAATATTTGTGTCTCTGACAACCTAATTGTTGTTGCTCAAAGCTCAACCAAATTTTGAGCCCAGAACACCTCCATTTACCTTCATCATGAATATCTACAAATTTACAGGTTCTGCAGTTCTTCAAAGGGGCTTCACCAAAATGGCAAATCTGATAATAATTACACCATTTGCATTCATACCAAGTTGAGTTGCCAATTCTCTGTGGTGGTATTTCTGTGCTGATAATATCCTCACCTTTGCTTATAAGCTCATTAGCCTTATCAGGGTCAGCAGAAATCCTCTCATAATATCGAGAATCATCATTTTTATTTACTGCAACATACAAACCCCTTTTTAGCTTGAAAAGATGCATATAGCAAACCATTTGAGCATAATGAACTGGTTTGGAAAGCTTCATGCCTCTTTTTAGGAGATCTTTGAAAGATTTATCATTATGAGTTTTGTATTCACCAAGGTGTGGAGTTTTAGGAGCATCCTTCAATTTGGTGATAACATCATCAAGATGACCTTTTATATGACCATTACCACAGACTGCTTCTGGTTGATTATCCTGAGTTACATGGCACACTGCTCCAGCCCTTCTCAGATCAGCTTGTATGATTGGTTCTTCTTTGTGTCCTCTTTGAAACAAGCGGTGGAGTCTTTGGGTAATTTGAACCACGGCACAAAGCCTAAAACCATACCATAATTTTCTTGAACAACTATCACCAATCCCTGACAAACCCAGATAAGGTCTAAAGGCCTGAACAACCATTCCATCTTCTATAGCTTTTTCTATCTTTAATCTTGTATCAACAGGTAATTTTGCCATCATAGCATCTCCTTTTCCATATAATCTAGCAACCTAAGCATCTGCTGTTTTAAATCCTTCCAAGATCCAGCAGCATTAATCCTTGCCCTGATATCCTGCCTTTTTGATATTTTTCTTGCATCATTCAATCCACAACTGTATTTCTTCATTATATAATCAATATGTTTGCTCATTTCACCCATATCCTTTCATATTTATCTGGTAATTGTTTACAATCACAATCTATCCCTTTTATAATTACTTTAACACACTCATTTTTAGAGTTTGACCAATAGACTATAGGTATATCAGCACATTTATTGAACCAAGCTAAAATAGCTATAAAAACAATTATTAAGATTGTATAAACCAAGAGTTTCATAATACTCCTTTAAAGGGGTGGTTGCCCACCCCTAAGATTAAATGTTATTCATCACCCCAAGGTGGATCATCATCCTCAGCAGCTCCACTTTCTTTAGTGAAGTTTTCAGCAGCCTTTTTGCCATCTGTTTCTTCAGAAGGATCAAAGCCCCCAACTGTGCCAATGGGTTTATATCCTGTTGGTGCATTTCCTGCTGGGTAATCACCTTTGGCTGGTTTGATTCTGACTTTCATGAGAAAAGGAATACCATGAAGTTGCTGGGTGTCCTGGATAACTGCTTTGCCAACTGCTCTGCAAATTGTTGCCAATTCTTTCTGGGCAATTTCTACTGCTACAGGGCTGGGATTGACAATATTTAAATTGGTCCAGATTTTTCTGCCTTTGAAATCACCTTTGATAACTTCAAATTCAAATTTGATATATTTGCCAGTTTTTGCTGCTGTTTTTTTGATATCTGAATCAACAATCTTGACTGCATACTCCCCAGCAGGAATAGGATCAAAATTATTCATATCATCATGCTGTCCACTATCAAATGCTTGTCCTAGTTGTGCCATTTTTACTCCTTAATTTAAAATTGATTCAAAACTATTACTGCTCATATAATTAAACATCTTTATTCTTTTGTGTCTGCCTCCTTTTCAGGTTTTTCAACCTTACCTAAGATTTTATTGAAAATATTGGTCAAGTCTGGTTTTTCAATAGCATTCAGACTTTCAACACCTTTTGCCATCCATTGAATGTCTGGCTGGGTCTGAAGGTAGCGGAATTTTTTCCCGCTTTCTGTCTCTCCAATCCTCATGGCAAAAACATAGTCAAATTCATATGAGATGTTACCAGGCAATACTTTACCAGGCAAAGATGGAGAGAACATGGATACATTTGTGTATTGATCTTCTATCATCTTTGATTTTGCAATGGTATAGTTGTGCTTGCCAGGGATATCTCTGAATTTTTTGATCAATGGCCCAAGATGATCTGCCATATGTCCATATGCTGCCTTAGGGTGAGTATTGCCATCAACTGGATTCTCTTTAAAATAGGCCAGAATAGTCTCAGCAATATCAGAAACTGAATCAACTACCACAGTATCAAATTTTTTACCTTTTGAGCCAGATACCAGCTCATATGCTTCTTTGAGGTCTTTGTGATCTTCAATAAGTATGACTGGGATGTTGAAGTCTTTAAGGCTGATCAGCTTCTTCTCAGAAGAGATGATAATGGGATTTGGGGCAGTAGCAGCCAAGGTTGTTTTGCCAACTCCTGATTGGCCATAGATCAAAACCTTAACAAATTCACCACCCTTTTTAGTGGTTGTAAATTTAATTGCCATTATCCAATTACTCCTTTCAATTCTAATCCTGGTGTGCCAGGTTTATGGGTTATGGTTTGGTGAATCATACATTTGGCATCCAAAGTCTTGTATTTAGCAGCCACAATCTTTGGATCAAATTTCACTGCCTGCTTTTCTGCTGGGCTGAGATCTTTCCAGATAGCTTTGAGAGCTTCTTTGTCAATCTTAGCATTAAGCTTAGCAGTAGCAGTCAGCTTGTAAGCCCCTATAACACCCTTTTTAGCTCCTTTTATCTTATCCTGAAGGATATGTGCTGCTATCTCATTCCTCAGAGCTAATTCAGTGACTTTAGCATTTGTAAGTATCTCTTTCTGCTCTATCCATTTTTTCACAGTTTCTTCCATATTGACTCCTTTTGTTAATGGTTTAAAATAATCACAATCCATATCACCAATATTATTTACAAAGCCTTGGTCTTTACAAACTGATAGCCTTGTGCATTTATCACAGATATCTACTCTACCAATTAGATTCTCCATATTGACCCCTTTGGTTAAGGTTGATTAAAACTTAGACAAGCCAACCACCTTTATCAATGACCCTGGTTGTCCAGACCTTTGGCCACCTAATTAGGACTGGTGGCTGGCTTCTCTAAATCTTAATCCATCTACAAATTGTACCTATTGTGCTTTTGAGCTTTAAATTTTTATTTTTCAGCTAGTTTTTAAAACCTACCCCAGTGGTGCTCTGGGGTAGGTTTGGAGGTAAGGTATCCGGCATATACCTTACATTGGGCCAGGTTTATTCATCTAAATCTTCACCAGGCCAGGCATCCTCATCATCTCCTGAGTTGTCATCTTCAGGTTCAGATTTTGGAGTTTCTTTTGGTTTTTCTTTTTCTTTGGCAGCATCAGCTTTGGCCTTCTCTTCAGCCTTTTTAGCTTTGGCAGCTGCTTTTTTCTCTTCTTTAGCAGCATCCAGACCAGCTTTGTTATAGCCATCAGCCTTTTTAACTGCTTTAAAAGCATCCCGGATAGGTTTGTCAGTTTCTGCCACAAATGTCAATCTGAATCGACCATCTTTGGTCTCTACAAGTTGGCCATCAAATTTGTCTTCAAAGCCTTGGTCAGCCATTCTGGCTCTGACTTCCTGAGCAACTTCTTTAGTAGTAGAATCCAAATGGACTTCCTGCTCTGCAGGTTTTGCAGGTTGGGCTTCAACTGCTTTCACAGCTTTGACTTCTGCCACTGCTTTAACAGCTTTGATGCCTTTTTCTTTATCTGCTTTCACAGCTTCAACTGCTTCAACACCCTTAACTGCTTTTACTGCTTCAACAGCAGGTTTAGCTTTCCGGTTGTTTCCAATTACCAATCTGGCATCTCTGGCACCTACTACAAAACCTTCTGTCATTTTTAATTCAGTCATGATTTTCTCCTCATTTTTTTGGTTTACTGCATTTATTATATTATCAGCAAGATTACTGATTTTTATATCTGTGATCTTGCAATACTCTTTTGTGAGCTCATCTTCTGACATTCTCATCAAAGATTTATAATCTGAATCTTCATCAATTTTGATTATTGCAATTGCCATTTCCTGTTTTGTAAGTTTTAAAGTTGTCATGTTTTAAGCTCCTAAATTTTTAAGTTTTAATGATTATACTAATTAATTTTAAGCAAGTAAAGAATTAATTTTCTGGGTTTTTATTCCTTTATTAATAGAAACATTCTTACCAGCTTCTCTGCCATCTGAATTATATCCAATTGATCTTGATTTGGTTTTTCTAACATCATTATCAGCAGTATAAAAATCAATTGCTTGTTTGGATTCATCTACTGGTACAAGCCCATATTCCTGAACTTTCTGATCTTTCATTTTGGTCAAGCTTTTCAACTTATCTTGAACACCAAACATAAAGCCAAACATCCATTCTTTTTTGTCTTTTTCTTTAGGAGATAAAGACCATTTTTCTTTATATTCTTCAAGATATCTTTTCCAAGCAGACTGTCTCTGTTGAAAAACAATTTCAAGCATATAATCATTAGCTTGAATGTTTGCTTCTCTGCCACAGAAAATATTTGCACCTGGGCATTTATTTGGGCCACGATTCAAACCCCTTCTAATAAAGTATCCAACACCATTAAAGCTTGAAATCACATTTATTAAGGTTGAATCATATTTAATAGGATATAGCCTAGTCAGTACCTTATTAAAGGTCTTAAAATCAGGCTTTTCTCTTGTCTCAATATATGAAATATCATGCTTGGCCATAAGCTTGGCTGCCATTTCTTTAGCAGATTTGGCTTCAGCAGTTTCAGAATTATTTTCAGACAGGGCTAAAAGTTTTACAACTTTGTCAATTAATTTTTTCTTGTCCATGGTATCTCCTTATGGTATTAAAGCATCAAGTTTTCTACTATCTCTAACCAGATTTCTAATTTTGACTAGTTCATTTGTGCCAAGTCTGTGAAGATTTTCCATCTTGCCACAATACCCTTCAATCTGCTCAAGCAGTTCTTCTCTGTAAGCACTTTCAGCAGTTGGTTTATAATCTCTCACCATTGCCTTGGCAGTCTCTTGAGCATCTTCTTTATCATCTGTAAAATAAGTGGCATTATGATTTCTGATCCCATCTTCAAATAGTCTTACTTGATATTCACCATCAACTTTTATAATATCTGTGGTTGCTTTCATCTTAAAACCTTTCAAGCAGTTTATTGACTTGCTCAGGTCTTTTTGGTTATCTTCTATATAAAGGTTAAGTTATTTCTCAATTATTTCTATCCAGTCACTATCATGACCATAAGTATCAAAGTAACACTCTCTCATCCATTCTGCTTCTTCTTTTGCCATATTTATATTTTTGCAGAAAGCAGGAGAAAAATCACCATTTTCAATTTCAACAATATAGTTATTATTAAACTCATCTTTTGTTATTGTTATTTCTGTAGCCATGATATCTCCTATATAAAGGTTAAGTTATTTCATCATTTTTGAATCATCAGTAAGGGTGCACACCCTTATATAACTTAATCAATTTTGCTTACTGTCCTGTGAGCTACTTAGCAGGTTCACTCCTTATAAGGTAGCAGTGGCATCCTCAATTCTGGCCTTGCCCTGATCATCGACTTGTTCTTGGGGTTTCACCAGTCCAGCCTATGGCATTTCTTTTTGCTGGCTTGAAGTTTTGGTTTAGCGTCTCCTGTTCCCAGTCTGCCCTCAACTTCACCTTCATTATGAACCATTTGGGCACAAAAGTAAACAATTTTTATCATCAATGATATCAAACACTTATATGGAATTGGTGCATAACTAGCTGAAATGATTATGAATAAAAATATCAAAAAATATCAAAAAATATCAATTTATTTTTATATTTTATTTTTAGTGCTGATTTTATTCAATTATAACAACAATTTATTAATTTTGTACTCATTTCACTTAGGTTTTCATGAATTGCTGGATTTTATCTCTGATCTATAAAATCTATAGATTTTATCAATATCAAAAATACACACCTTAATTTCTGTTTTAAGAGGTGTATGTATGGGGTTGGTATACTTACCCTCAGAAATTCTAAAACCATTACTGACTGAAATCATTGAAAATATCCACCACTATTGGAATATTTAAAAAACTTTCCTTTTAGGTTAGAATAGGTTATATTTAGCTAAGTAAAACTAAACATTAATATTTTAACCAATGAGGTGAGCTTGCATAATTTTAATTTTCTGATGCCACTAAAAGGAGTGGCCACAAAAAGTTTTGAGTTGGTAGATGATGAATGGGAGCTGAAAGAAAATTATAAATCAGGAAAATGGTTCAAGGGTTTTGAGGCACCCATAAATAATTTACAAGAAGCTTATAACATTTTATTAGAAAATCAGGATCATCCTTGTTTTATGATTCATGGTTCTATAATAGAAGGAACAAACAAAGAAAAAATGGTCAGGCGTAAAAGATCTGATCATCCAGATGGGCTCAAACCTACTATTACAGATAGGAATTTGAGCCTTTTTTGTTTAGATGTAGATGGTTGGGATGGTACTATAAAAGAGTTCATAAAAGCCCTGCCAGAGCCATTTCAAGAGTGTGATTATATTTATCAATATTCAAGCTCATATGGCTTAACTAGTAACCAATTAAAGTGCCACCTATTTTTCTGGCTTAAAGAGCCAGCCCATAACCTTGATATAAGAGAGTGGATAAAAGGATATGGGATAAAAGCTATTGACCCTGCAGTTTTGCTTCCTGCCCAACCTGTTTATATACAGAAAAGGATCTGCCTCAATGCTCCTGATCCTATAGAGGATTTCATTGGATATATTGATAATGGTCATCCTTATCTTGATTGGAAACCTGAAGTGTCCCACCAAAGCAAAAATCAATCCAAATCTAAAACAGATTTTGACTTATCCTCTGCAGTTGAGAAGGTTTTAACAGCTGAAGATTATCACACAGCATTAAATGGTCTGGCTTTATCTTTAGCCAATCAGAAAGTCCCAATAAGTGCTGTCAAGGCTATGCTCAAAGGAGCAATGAATAGTGCTACTATTAAAGATAAAAGATGGCAAGACAGATTTGATGATATAGACAGATCTGTTGATAGTGCTTTCAATATTGTCAATGAGCCAACTATTGAAGAAGTGCTTGAATGGATACAAGATGAGGACACATTGACTGTGAAAGCAGGATATGCCAAAAAATGTATACTTCTATCCCCCATGGATAGAACCACAGCAATTCACCAGATCATGAAGAAAATTGGATATGGGGCAAGAGATATTCAAAAGACCATAAAAATTGCTGAAGAAGAATACAAAATAAAACAGTCTGAAGCTGCTAAAGAAGCCAAATCAAAGGAAAGAGAATCAAGAGGCATATATGAGTTTGAGCTCTCAGTAGAAAACAGCGGAGATGTGTGTAAAAATGTTTGCAAAGTGCTTGCTAAATCTTCACATCATCCTGAGCTATTTGTAATAGGTGGAAGGCTTGCCAGCGTTGGTATGGGGCATCCTAAAACTATACAGCAATGTCATAAATCTGCTCTACTTGGAAAAGATTACCCAAAGATGCCTATTATCCAACCATATGTCAAACCATATTCCAGCTTGTCATATCGTATGAAGAAAGATGTTATGCTTGTGAATGAAAAGGGTATGGACATTGAGCCCCCATCAACCTTCTTGAATGTTATAGGAGAAGCAACCAGCCCTTGTTTTAAGCCTTTGACTGGAATTGTTGAGAATCCTTTTATTGATGAAAGTTGGAAGCTTATAAGAAAGACAGGATATGATGATACAACTGGCCTTTATGCAGTACTTCACCACAAGCTAAAAATAACAAAAATGAACCCAGAAAAAGCTTATGAATATTTGGCCAATGAAGTGTTTGCTGAATTTCCATTTTCTTCTGATTTAGATAGGGCTGTTGCTGTATCTGCTATGCTTACAGCAGTGCAAAGACCAACAATCTGTGGTGATAGTGGCTTTCCTGGATATGGCATAGTAAGTCCTGTTCAATCTTCTGGCAAGACTACTATGGCCCAGCTCATCTCTTATAGTGTGTTTAACAGGCCTGTGGCTGCTACTACCCTACCAGATGATGAAGTGGAGCTAGGCAAGCATTTATTGGCCATATTACAAGAAGGGCATAGCTGTGTTCTATTTGATAATATTGATCAAGGAGATACTGTGACAAGTAATGTCTTATCGAGGGCTATGTCAAATGATCTATTTTCAGGAAGGCAATTGGGTGAAAATAAAAATGTTGAGGTTCCAAGCTCTGTTGTTTGGTTGTTTACTGGTAATGGGATTAAGTTTGTTGGTGATTTTGCTACTAGGATTTATCCAATTAATATAAATGCAAAAATGGAAGATCCAAATGTGAGGGTATTTAAGCGTGAAGACATTGGCCAATGGGCTATGGACCACCGCAAAAAGACTATGTCTGCTATACTATCTATTATCATAGCAGGAAAGGGAGTTCAAGCACCAGACTCAACCCGCTTTAAAGGTTGGGACAAGTTTGTAAGAAGGCCAATATTGAAAGTGGCTGGGATTGATATAAATGATGCTGTTAAAAAGAATCAGCAAGAAGATCCAATTAAGCTTGGAAAAGCACACTTTTTAAATCAATTGAAGGAAACATTTGGAAGTAGTAAGTTCACAACGAAGGATATAATCAAGAAAGCTTATGGAGCTTTTGAAAGTGGTGAGACTCCATTGAGCGAAGCAATTGATGATATATTAGGTGAAAAGGGAAAGAGCACCAGAACTCTTGGCAGATATCTTAGTACAATGGTAGATGTTGTTTTCCACAGCCTAATGTTGAGTAAAGAGACAAGTAATGTTGTATATTGGAAGATAATGTTAATAGGAGAGATATGATGGACAATCCATATAGAGGTAATACTGTAAATAGAATTATTTTTGATTGTGTTTTTTCAAAAACTGAATTTAGTCTTGAAAAACTATACAATTTGGATTTTGAAAAATTAATAAGTGATGTAAATGATATTGTTCAAGAAAGTAGACTAATATTTTCAGATGGTTCATTGACTGATAGATTCTGTGAATATGCTGATTCCAAAGATCAAGCCATTTTTATTTGTGCTAAAAAACAAATTGATAATTTTATCTTAAACATGCACAATCGTTGTGGCTATATAAAAGTTGGTAAAAAATTTATAATACCAGAAATAAATTACAAACTAAATATTGGTGGCAATTCAGGTAAAAGAATTTGGGTTATAATTCCAACATATGAGAGAAGTGATTTTTTAAGAATTGCCTTGAATAGTATCTGTGAATCTTTTAGTAAAATGAATCATGAATGGGGAATTGTTATTTGTAATGATTTTGGAGATGCTGATTCAGTTAATCAGATTTGTGATGAATTTAATCTTGAAAATATAGAATGCATCCACCACCAAGAGAATAAAGGAGTTGGTGCAGCCAGAAAAACAGCAACAGATAAGGCTTTGGAATATTCTCCTGATTATATATTATCTATTGATGATGATTCAAAAGTTGGGCCAAAAGCAATAGAAATTGCTGTCAGCTTTATGAATAGTAATGATGATGTTGGAATTATTGGAACAGATAATAAATCATTTTCTTTAAACAAACCAGACTTTTATGAAAAGAATGCAGTTGCTGCTAATTTTGCTTTGATAAGAGTTTCTGCTTTGAATAAAATAGGTTGCCATTGGGATGAAAACCTCAGATATAGAGAAGATCAAGATTTGAGTGTAAATATTAAAAGAGAAGGGTACAGACTATTTGGATCAAAAAAAATAAATTTGTACCACCAAAGAAGGCAACCAGGAGGTTTGCTGCTTGCAGGTGATGATGATGCTGAAACAACAACAGATTATTTGGTAAAAAAACATCCTGATATTCTTTCAAAAAGAAAAAACAGAGGATTGAATGCAAATTTTTAAATAAGGAGACAAAATGAAATTAATGACAAATCCAAATTTAAGAAGTTTAAAGAACAGAGAGCAAATACCAAACAAGGCAGTATGTTATGATGTTAATAAAGGTTGGTGCAGACCTGGCAAGACTTTAGTTGGTCATAGATTCCAGAGGCACTCTTTGAATCACCCTTCAATCACATTGGTGGAGAGATGAGTGAAAAGAAAATACAATGTCCTAATTGCCTCAGTCAAATCAAGCTTTCAGAGAGAAGATATTGCAAACCTTGTAAGGTGAGGAAGTGTATAAAATGTTATTGCCCAGGATGCGAGCTTGAATCTAAGACAGAGAATAAGACCAATTAAAATATCTTGCAAACCTTGGAAAAGATATAAAGGTGAAATAAAATTGCTGCCAATATCTGCTCAGTGTCTATTTTCCAATAATGGGTTGCCATGGGATGTGCTGGAAATAGAATTAAAAAGTGAAGGTTGGTTATTTGAAAATGAAGAATTATGGAGTGTCATATCCACAGATCAAGGTCTAAAAAGGCAGAAAACATATGATGAACCAAAAGAATCATTTGATGAATCTTGGACAGAAGAGGATTACTCAAATTTTTATACAAATGGGCTATTGTGATAATTTTTGGGTGTTTCAGAAGTTTTTATCTAAAGGTTAGACCTTTATCCATTTTATTTAACCTAACCTGCACTTTTTAAAAAAAAATAGTTTTTTATGACCCCATGCTTTTAAGTATCTAATATAATTAAGGATTTTCATAACTGGCTGAAATCATTGACTTTCTAAACCTAAGAAATAACTTACTGAAATACTTATATAAAATTAGTTTTTTAGGTTTAGTTAGGTTTTTCTACGCCGGAGAAGATCTAAAACAGTAAATATTAGAAGTTAAGTAGTTAAGATTCTATAGGAGTAAGAGAAACCTAGTTAAACCTAAATTTTCAGTGATTTCTAATTATTTCAGGCAGTTATTTCTTAGGTTAAGAAATTACTTAATTATTCCAGATAGTTAAAAGATAGTGAAATAAAATATATAGTGATTTCAGTGTTTTATAAATTTATTTTAGAGATTATTTAATTATTCCAGGCACTTATAAAAGAGTAAAGATTCAATTTTACTTTCCTATATATATAGGATAATATAGGGGTATTAAATTAAGGAGTTATATTTTAATGGCTGCTGAAAAAATAAAAGATCATATCACTTCAAGAGAAGAAGCAGAGTCTCAATATGTTCCTGAAATTGATACTTCTCATCCACAATTCTCTTTTAAACTATCCCCAAATGAAAAGAAGCGTTTAGCTAAGTATGGCACATTGCACTATAAAGATGAATATGCTAAGATTGCATATGATACTCTGGCAAATGGGGCAAATGCCAAGACTAAATCCCATGTTTGTGCTAGACTCCATATTTCAAAAGCTACATTGTTAAAATGGATGACAGAGCATGAAGAGCTAAATATAGCAGTGAGCACAGGTCTTGAAGTTGGAGCAGTTAAGTGGAGAAATAAGATTGCCAAGCACGCTTTTGAACCAGCGGCAAAAGTGAATAATGGATTAATCAAGTTGTTATCTGCAAACGTATATGGAATCAAAGATGAGCCCTCTACAATTGTTGTTAATAATAATAGCATTAATACTGATCCTGAGAAAATGCTAAAAGAAAAGGGCATCCCAATTCCAAAAATTGATATTGAGGATATTGATGAATAATGAGGATATGATGCTTGAGTCTCTTTTAAGGATACATAAGAAGCTTGACAACCAGGCAGAACACATATCAGAAATTAAAGTTGCACAAGCACGTCTGCCTTGTAATGTCATCAGTGAAAAAGTGAAGAAATTAGAAAAAGTGGTTTATACTGCTTGTGCTATTATTCTAATTGGATTTGTTGTTGCTCTATCTGGAAATAATCCTCCAGATGTGAAAGCTCAGGTCAATCCAAAAAATACTTCAGTTATCATGAAGGCCATAAAGGATAACAGAAAATGAGAATTGATTTAGCACAACTCAAATTCATTGACTTAGATCTCAGGGCAATGGCCATAGATGTTGAAGAGCATTTTGGCATTGATCTTACTATCACAAGTCTTTATAGACATGGTGATTTAGGTGTTCATGGTTCTCTACCACTAAGAGGCTTAGACTTCAGATGCAGATATAGTATTCTTGGGGATATTATAGTTGAATATATTAATTCAAAATGGATTTATGATCCAGAAAGACCTGATATGGATTGTTGTATTTGCCATGATACAGGATCAGGATTACATCTTCATTTACAAACCCATCCAAATACAATGAGGATTTAAAATGGATGACCTTTATTTAAAATCTGCCTATTATACTCAATATGCTTATGATCATAATGTTGATCTTGGCACCACTGAATATAATGTGATGAATTTTGAAGGATATCAATTTCTATCTATTCCAGGAACAAATGAATTTAAGGATTGGTTCAAGAATGCCAATCTTTGGTCTAAAAAGGGTATAAAAAAATCAGCATATGATGCTGCTATTGAAATTGATAAAGTGTTCAAAAGAAGCAACAAACTGCTGGTTGTTACAGG
>Ga0194001_1000005_pt1 | contig 36677 bp, 60 predicted proteins | sample FLT_78_MG_FD_140316 | JGI IMG/M metagenome (GOLD analysis project Ga0194001, IMG submission 140316) | Sediment microbial communities from the Broadkill River, Lewes, Delaware, United States - FLT_7-8_MG | ecosystem: Environmental > Aquatic > Freshwater > River > Sediment | place: USA: Delaware... | reverse complement strand
CAGGGTTTAAAATACTTTTTGTGCTATGCTGTATTTTCATACCACTAGGCTTATGGAAAGCGGCCGAAATAGCTATTTGGTTTTATCAAAACGTGTCGGTGTCTATCGGCTAAACCATTGGAGTTACTAACCAAATGCAAAAGATAAAACTAATAGCAAACAAAATAGACATGTTCTTAGTCGGTTGTTTTGTTCTCGGTTGTATCTACACTATGCTGATAATGGGCTACGCTTTGCTTGAGGGGTGGCTGTGAAAAAAATCTATGTTATACACTCCAAAAATGAAATAAACATGGTGAAAGCTTTTTTAGATGCACAGACAAAAAATCCATTGTTGCAAGTGGAGATAAAAGAACATAAGAAAAACCGAAGTGTGGCGCAAAACTCTTTATACTGGACATGGGTTACAGTGATATCTAACGAGTTTGGTTTGCTTAAAGAGGATGTTCATTATGATCTAAAAAAAAGAATCCTAGTTTACATCTATGAAAGAGACGATGAAGGATACGCAGCAATGATTCAGGCGGTAAGAAAAGTGCACACAGAGGGGTTCAAAGAAGACGCTCAAGCGCTGGCTGACCATATTGTCAAACTAACATCAACGACGAACGCAACGACTAAACAGTTTACAGAATATCTTCAGGAAATAGAGCGAGACATGCAGAGCAAAGGCATAGCACTACCACATCCTGAAGACCGATATAACATAGCTATGGGGATTAGATGAAACTTATTAAAGAATTTGGAAAACACAAACGAAGGCTCAGGAACACAGGGAAAAATCCTAATGATGTCAATGGAATTTTTTGGAAATTGGTACTAGAGTTGAATCTCGATGTTTACCGAGCAACATACCAAAAAGTCTATTTTGCATCTGACGATTCTGGAGAAATGAGGCTAGCTGATGATATTTTAACCTGGACGCCTTTTTCAATTAAAGAAGCGGCTAAGAAGATTTATGACGCTCAGGGGTGACTCAGGGCACGCCACGTTAATAAAAAACTTTTTAGGTAGGTAGACAGCCAAAACCTAAATAATGCGAATAAAGGGCATATGGAGCTATTAGTAACCGAACCTTTTCAACCAGACTTATCAAAGCCTGGAAAGAAAAAGAAGGCCAAGCGGCCAAAGATAAAACCGCCAAAAGAAAAGCATTGCAGATTCCTAGGATACACAACAGGCACAGAACGCTGGTGTCATGCAGAATCCAGGCTAATCAAAATGGAACATGGTGGCGGCATAGTAGGATCCAAGATTCCAGATGATCAAACGGCTTGGCTAAGTTTTCGAGCTGACCAAATTTTATCTCAACCGCTGCCGAAAGACGCAAGCCAAGAAGCACTTGAAAAGCATGCCGAAGAATGGCGGCGGTTGATTAAACTTTCTCATGGAGATTAAAATGAAACCAGAAGACTGTAACGAATGGCAAAAATACGCAAGGCAAATTATCACTCCGAAAGACAAAGACAAAGGCTTTAAAATCACGAAAGAAGCCCTTGATCTAGCAAAGCAAGATTTCTTTAACCGTGGCGGAAAGATCAAAGTCATGGAGCCAGAACAGGAAATCGTAATCGGTACAGGCATACGCGAAAACTACGCTAACGAGTGGCTAAACGGGGATATTGAAGCGGCTGAGAGTGGGAGGATTTTTTAAAATTATTGCTTGACGGGGTGTTTTTTAATGATTATCATAAAAGTAAACAAACAAAGGAGGAATTTTGAAAGAGCTAGAATGTTTAAGATGTGGATACACATGGAAGCCAAGGATTGAAGGAAAGCCTAGAGCTTGCCCTTATTGCAAAAACCCCAAGTGGGATATTCCCCGGGAAGAGAAGAAACAGAAGGATAAATAAGGAAAAGAAAAATGAGCAGAGGTAAAGATCAATATTGGGCAAACGGGGATCATTATACAAACGTAGGCGGTTCATGGATTTGCGATATATGCGGTCATGAGGATCCACCAAATTACGTGATGGCAAACGCTAGTGGGTTTAATGTCTGCGAAGAATGCGCTGCAAGTTTGGCTGTTCAATATTTCAAAGAAGAAGATTATCCAGTGCTACATGAAGTTAATGGGAAGAGGTACACGGTTATTTGCAGCGAGTTCAAAAAAAGAAAAAGCAGAAGGAAGGCAGTAAACAGAAAAGACAGGAAAAAGGTTTTGTCTATTGGTAGATGTTCTATTTGTGGTTCTAAAAAGGATTTACAAGTTGACCATATAATACCTGTTTCAAAAGGCGGTTCAAACAATATAGAGAATTTACAGCCATTGTGCGGAAAATGCAACAGAAAAAAGGGGGCTAAGATAGCATGATATGGGAGAACCGAAAATTCCAGGTGGGTATGTCATCAAAGCAAGAGTTATCAAAACAAAGACAATCCACAGAATGCCACCATATGTTAGAGAAATATGGGATTACTGTTTAAGAGAAGCGAACCACGATGAAGCAATACACAAAGGAAACGTAATCAAGAGAGGTCAGTTGTTCAGACAATACAAAGATATTCGGGAAGATTTATGTTGGTATATTGGATACAGGAAAATGATGTACAACGAAAACCACACGAAGAAGGCAATGAAAGCACTACGAGAGGCCGGAATGATAGACACAATGAAAACACTAGGAGGTGTCCTTATAACTGTACTAAATTACGACTTCTACCAGGATCCGAAAAACTACGAAAGAACCAACGAAAAAACTATCGAAAGAACTACGAAAGAACCAGCAGAGAACCAAGGTATACCCGACAATAACAAGAATAAAAAGAAAGAGAAGAAGAAAGAAGAGAACAAAGATAGTATCGATTGGGTAATCAATTATCTTAATCAAAAATGCGGAACCAATTACAAACTGACCACTCAAAAAACAAGATCCTTAATTGAAGCCAGAATCAAAGAAGGAAACGAAGGCAAAGATTTCAAAACTGTTATTGATAAAAAGCACTCTCACTGGTTTGGAACCGATGACGCTCAGTATTTAAGACCAGAAACATTATTTGGAACAAAGTTTGAAAGCTACCTAAACCAGATAATACCTAACGGCGAAATGTCAAAAGACCTAATCAGGGCAAACGCTGTTGATATTGATATGGAAGATAGACTGGAAGAGTTTAGGAATCTTGAATTGAGCGATGAGGATTTGAAAGCTGTTTTTTAATTAATCATAATTTGGAGATTAAAATGGATACGGAATACATTAATTATATGGCTTTGAGGGAAAAAGTCAGTGATTTAATAGAATTACTTGATGGTATGCCAGAGGAAGAAAAGATCGAATCAACAAATTACATTAAGCATGAGCTGCACCAAAACGGGCCTTTTAAGGATGAGCCGGTTGATTGTGTCATTTGGGAGAAGCAAGACAACATCAAAGCGAACGACTACAATCCAAACAAAGTAGCACCTCCAGAAATGAAACTATTGGCTCATTCAATCATGGAAGACGGGTATACTCAGCCAATTGTGACATGGCAGGTTGACGAAAAGAAGGAAGTTATCGACGGTTTCCACAGGAATAGGGTAGGTAAAGAGAATGAAGCTGTTCAAAAAAGAATCAAAGGGTATCTCCCTATTGTTTTGATTAAGGATGACCGGCAAGGCAGGAACAACAGGATTGCTTCGACTATCAGGCATAACAGGGCAAGGGGTAAGCATACTGTTGACTCCATGTCTGATATCATACTAGAACTAAAAAACCGCAATTGGAAAAACTCAAGGATTGCAAAAGAGCTTGGAATGGAAGAAGACGAAATCTTGAGACTTTGCCAGATCACAGGTCTTGCCGATGTTTTTTCTGATGAAGAATTCTCAAGATCTTGGGATATTGAGAACGCTGAACAGCCTGATTTTGTTCCTTTGGATGAGTTCACAGATTTTGACGAATCAGAGCAATCAAGGACAGTTAACACGAGCGACGAAACAAGAATATTTCACAAGTGGGAGCAATGGGAGTGCCAAAAAGCAGGATTTTACGCGAATACTTTTCCAGGGAAAACAAAAGATGAATGTATTCAGTTATACGCTGATTTCTTGGCTGACATACCACGGTTTAAGTCAGCTATGGGAAGTGTTATTTCTGAGTGGAAACACTCATGCGAGCATTATTTAAGCAACCAAGCTATGAATAGAATTGCTTGGATGGGACAGTCTGCTATGTGCTATGACAGCGGGATACCTTCTGTTTTTTGCGGTGGGTACAACCTTTTAACTGAAGATCAGCAAAAAGAAGCCGACAACGCAGCGCTTGAGTATTTAAACATGTGGCTTGAGCGCAATGGTCGTGAACCTGTAACGATGGAACAGGCTAACCCAGGAAGACAGTCAACCATTTATTAATATGATTAAACAATACAACGAAACAAGCGTTTTACAGGCTGCTAGGGATAGAATATCTGAAACGTTTGACCATTTTAAAAAGATATACCTATCATACTCTGGCGGGAAGGATTCAACTGTGATGTTCCATTTGATTATGGATGAGGCAATAAAAAGAAACAGAACTGTAGGAGTTGTTCTTTTTGATCTTGAAGCCCAATACAAGGAAACAATTGACCATTCCGAATTAATGTTCGACATGTACAAAGACAATATCGATTTGCACTGGTTTTGCGGAGAGATAAAACTGAGAAACGCATTAACTAATTTTGAACCGCAGTGGTGTGCATGGGATGAAGAAGCTAAAGATATTTGGGTACGTGAAAAACCAGATAGAGCGAGTGACCTATCTCAGTACGACTTCTATGTTCCAAAAATGGAATTTGAAGAGATCATGGTTTTATTCGGGCAATGGTATGCAAAAGGAGAACCGTGTGCTGCATTTATCGGAATCCGCGCCGATGAGTCATTGCATCGCTATTGTGCAATAGCGACATGGCAGAAAAAAGGACTTATGTTCAACAATCGGAGGTGGTCAACAAAGGTGATTGATCAGGTATACAATATTTACCCTATCTATGATTGGAGAACTGAGGATATTTGGAGATACCACGGTAAATACCAAGATAAGCCTTACAATAAAATTTATGATAAAATGCAAATGGCAGGAGTCAAACTTAGCCAACAAAGACTATGCCAACCGTATGGCGATGACCAAAAACAAGGGTTATGGCTTTACCATATTATTGAACCTGATACATGGTTTAAGTTGATAGCAAGGGTAAATGGGGCTAATTCTGGGGCTCTATATATTCGTGAAAGCGGGAATATATCAGGAAACAGAAAAGTAACCTTGCCAGATGGGCACACCTGGAAGTCGTTTACAAACCTACTTCTTCAGTCGTTGCCAAAAAAGACACAAGAACATTATAGGCATAGGTTTAAAAAGTTTTTGTGGGGATGGAAACAGCGCGGGTATCCTGGAGAAATACCAGACCAAGCACCACACGAACTAGAGTCGAAGTGTTGGGTTCCATCATGGCGAAGGATGGGGAGGTGCTTACTAAGAAACGATTATTGGTGCAAGGGGCTAGGGCAGACACAACCAAAAAGCGAGGCATACAAAAAATTTAAAGCACTTAAAGCAACAGGAAAATTAAAAGGATAAAATGGCATCAAAGGAAACAATAAAAAGGGTGTTAACCCTACTCTGTGAAAATCACCGGAGAAAATACACGGCAACGCTTGAGGAAGTTTGGGTAATGGCGCTGGAAAACGTTCCAGATAAAACCGCTAACGTAGGTTTAAAATGGTTTATCCAGAACGGCAACACCAAGGGGTTTATGCCGACCACTGATCAATTCCTAAAAGAATGCCGGGAATTACTTCAGAAGACACTGAAAGAAAAAAGACTACAACAAGAAATAGCTGAACAAACAGCGATGCCACAAACAAAAGCTATCGATTATAAGGAATACGTTGAAAAGGCTTTCCCCTCCACAAAAGAGAAAGTTTCTTTGATGGAGCAGAAGGAAAAAAGGAGGTCTGTCTCTGATTTAGGTATCGTCGAATATTACAGCCAAGAAGGAAGGCTAAAATATTTAATGTGTTATGAGCATATCGACAAAAAACTGTTTCTTGAATCATGCTGGGTGCATTTTCAGCAAAAGCCTTTTAATGTGTCGTATGAATTCGGAGAAGATCGAAAGATTCCGAACAGAGATAAAAACGGAAACGTTGAGACTGTGACTGATAAGTTTTGCAAGTCGAACGTTGGCAAACCTGTAACCGTGGGGTATGTATGAGAACATATATGTACAAAGGGAAAACAGTTAACGCAAGACAGATCATAGAAGATCCGAGAGAGAACAAACTAAAAATCCCGGCTGCGAATGTTTACAGCAGGCTTTCACACGGGCAAACTTTAGAACATGCCTTATCATACCCGGTTAAAAAACAGCCTCGCGGATACGTAAAAAAGACAGTCCCGAACAATTTCAAAGGCTGCCCTCCTGAGCTTACAGAACTAATGCAAACAGACTACAACATCAACGAATTTCTACGACTGGCAGAAAAAATCCAATCCGGTCCAGATTGGGAAAAATCAAGAACTTTCAAAAAACGTCTGCAAAAGACTAAACCCGAAACCCGCGCTAAAATGCGGGCAGCTAAGAGGAAAACATGAAACTAGAAGATCAAGTGTGCACTTTACAACAAGCTCAGAAGCTTAAAGAGCTTGGGGTTGAGTGCGATAGTATATTTTGGTGGAACCAAGAAACTGAAAGAAACCAGCCTATTGTGACAAGAGATTATACGCATATTGCCGCGAGTTCAACGAAATATTGGAGAGCATACACAGTAGCAGAGCTTGGGGTGATGTTGCCTTATGAAATTTGTGATGGCAATTATCAAGTTTTTGATTTCGAAGATTTAGGTAAACATGATACTGACTGTTTTGTGTTTAATCGAAACAAAACTTTTTTTAAAGCCGAAGCACAGGCAAGAGCATCAGCTCTAATCTGGCTAATCGAAAACAAACATTTGGATCCAACAGAAATTAACATAAGCTAAGAGGAGAAGATAATGAAAGAATGCAACGTTTATGGATTCAAGAAAGAGCCGGGAACAAAATATAGACCTGGAAATGGTATTGAAGGTATGGAGTTTGAAGCGGAGCTTTGCCAGGAATGCACAAAGGAAGACGAACCAAGTGGGCATTTTTGCGAAATACACACTAATGTATTGGTTTACGACACCCAAGAAAAAGAATATCCAGAGGAATGGTGTTATTCAGAAAATGGAAATCCAACCTGTACAGCTTTTGAGCAAAAACCATGAGAAGGGCAGCCATAAAAGAACCAGAGAATGAAACAGAGCTAAAAAAACTTGGCAATGAATATCTTGAGTCATTGCCTGGCTGCCATGTCCTTAAAACAGATAATATGGCTTTGCGTGTCGGAAATGGCCGCAAAATCAAAACCAGAAATCCAGGCATGTCAGATCACCACATATGCAAAATAGGAAAGTTTGCAGCTATTGAGGCTAAAATTCCTGGGAAAAATCTTGATCCTGACCAGGAGAAATACAAGCAAAGTGTGTTGGAGGCTGACGGGATATTTATTCTTTATCACACGATCCAGGAACTTGAAGACGAAATGCAAGCTAATGGGTTGACTTAACACTAGATGAGATACTACAGGAGATAGGGAAAAGTGGCATATAAAGACCAGCTTTTAACAACAATAGGCGAGATCAAGAGCGTAGAATATGGCGAGACTCACACAACATGCCAGCATAAAAGAAAAACAGTTTACGCCAAAGACTCAACAAAAATACCTCATGTCATACCATGCAGGAGACATGCATTTTACTCCATAAACGGCATGCCATTGTGCAAGGCTCATGCTGGTGACATACTTCTTAACTACCATTTAACACAGGAGATCGGGATAGGATGAGAACAATAGGCCAATTCACAGAAGGAAAACAATGATACTACACACAACAGAAGAACTACACGATTTCACTCGGGAAAAGTGGGAAAAATCAGGATTGACAATTCGGGAAATTTCAAAACAAATCGGAATTGACGAAAGGCAGCTATCAAAAGCGGTGCAAAAAAACAGAAGATCAGACGCTTCGGTTCATGGCTACAGGCGCTCATTGCTTGAGTATCTAGGGTTTAAGATGGGTAGAGTTTATTCTGTTGTACGCCAAAAAAAGGTTGACAATAAAATAAATTAGCGTAGAGTAGTATTTAACACAGCAACCAAACTTAACCCAAACCGGAGATAAGACGATGAAAATCACAGGACATAAATTAGAAATTGGCGGCATCGAAAAAGACATTTATGGTTTGATCACAATTGGCACTTTGCACCTTGATGTTGATGGTTGGATGTCAAACGATGGGCCAATTGACTACACAGAGTCTATCAAGATCACCTGGAACGGCGAAGATTTCAGCGGCATTATTTTTAAAACAGATACGCAGGCAGTCGATGCAGACGTGAAACTCATCGATAACAGCTTTCACATTGTGATTAAAATCAACGAAAGCATTGTAATTGCAAGAAATGCAGAGCTACCAAATTTTGACACAGATGGATATCAACAAACTGGCGAAAGCATTTATATTTAACTTGTTCAGTCCCACACGGGGCTAAACACTAACTGTAGATAAACATGGAAAACGTTTCTGAAGACATTATCAAGTATTCTTTGTTTCACACGAAAAGAGAAGTTTACCTCCTAAATAATAGGAACTTCTTTTCTAATTTCATCAGCGCTAAACAGTACAACAGAAACCATAGATGGATAACAATCAACCTATAGTATTACGCCATACGGGGCTAAACACTAAAACAGCATAACAAAATGGAGCGGTGCCTGAAGACCTTGTGTATTTAAATCAAGGTTGGCGTGGACCGATCATCCACGGCGGTTAAATTCCGAATGGTCACACACTGTGCGAACCAGTGGCCGCTCCACCAACAACATAACCAATAGAGGAGATATGAGCGAAGAGAAAAGCTGGGATCATTTAAAGATGCTTAACAAACAGCAGATAATTGACTATCTTAAATCGAATCATTACTTTAATCAGCCAGATTTAAGTGATGTGAAGTTCTTTCTTTACAGTATAAAATCAGAAGAGAACATCAAGAAGCAACATGAAATGATTGGAAAATGGAATAGATCAACAGCAGCAAAAAGGTATGATGAAGCAGCAAGGAAATTCAACGCTGAAAAAGACCCTGATAAAAAGATGAAGATTCTCAAAACAATAGCAGAGTGTGATAAGGAAATTAAGGAACTTATTGCAGAAGATAAAAAGCTATCTGAATCATGGATAGAAATCCAAAAACTAGTCGATTAACACCAACAATCGATCAAGCCATTGAAATCTTCAACAGAGAGGCCAACCAATGACAAAAATAAAAACAGAATCACTGATAGGTGAGAAAGCAAGAAAGCTATGCCCAATTTGCAGAGAACATCTTTTTATTAACAAAAAAGGCGACAAATGGTGCTCAGAATGCACATGGAGCAACAACGAAGATTTAACAAATTACATGACTTCACTAAGGAAATAAGCCATGACAACAATAAAAGCACAAGTGACAGTTGACATCTGGGATGATCCTGAGTTTTGTGAGTCAAAAAGTGGGAGATGTCCCAATCTCCATGAGCCGCTTTGGGGGAGTTGTAGTAAGTTTGATGTGATGTTAGGTGATAAGGGGTTTGATTACACAAAATGCCCAGAGTGCAAGAAAGTATGGCAGGGGGCTAACACCGAAAGGCGCAACAGAAAGTTCGAAAAGTTAATCAACGAGCGTGAAACTTCAAGCGAAGCAGAGCACTAAAACAACCAACAGATAAGGAGTGAGAGATGGCTACTAAAAAAGAAAAAGAAAAGCTTGAATTATTACTTGATTGGAAGCGCGAGGGTGGAAGACTGCCAGAACAAACAAAGCTTTTTAACAGGAAGGCATCACCAATGTTAACTCTTAGGGAATGCAAAGAGAAAAATTGGGTCATTGAAACGCTTCACAAAGATGACGAAGGCCATATTCATAGACAAGAAATTTTTATCAGTCACAAAACATTGATAAATCTTGGACTCTTGATTATGGATGGTATTGAATTTTCAGATAATAGAAGATAAACCAACAGGTTAACGGGGGATAGATGAGCTTGGAAGCTACAATTTCCTTACACGCCAAAACAGTAAACGAAAACATCAGATTAAAAAAACGCGTGAAAGAGCTAGAACAGGCAATAAACAGCGCATTAAAAATTAAAGATTTATGGCTTCCTGGACAAGGTGAGCTTATATCAGAAGAACATGCTGGAGAAGCGCAGGCGCTCGCTATGATGTACAGCAAATTCAAAGCACTAACAACACAGGAGATAAAAACAGATGATAGAGCTTAGACTATACAAATGCGGAACAAACAAAATAATAGATTGCCCGCGCAAAAAGACAAGTTTTGAACCATTCAACAATTGTACAAAATGCGATTGCAGTGGTACTATAGATTATGGTAATGGGATCGTAGAGTGCAAATTTGAAGAGGGAGAAAATGATCAGCATAGACCAAAAGGACATAAAGAAGCAGGTCAAGCGCATAAAAGATGACGCGATAAAAGAGGAAAATGAGCTAAACCGCAGGACGCTAAACGCCGTTTCTGATCGAGGGGTTAAGGCGACTACCAGAGGAATAAAGGACGTTACCGGGCTACCTGTGGGCAGCTTAAAAAGGAGGATCAAAGTATCAAAAGCAACAAGAACAAGGATCGAGGTTGATTGGAAAATAAAAGGCCGTAGACTTGGAAAACCAGGACTGAGAAAGATCAAAGGGGGTATTTCGTATCTTGAATTTCCTGGGAGAAGAAAGGTTATGAAGGACCGCATATCAACAGGCAGTAAACCCTTCGTAATAATCGGTAAAAATTCAGGCAAGAAAGTTGCTGTATATAGGCAGCTAGGGTCAAAAAGATCAGTCAAGACGCTGGCAGGACATTCTCTACCTTGGTATATCGAGCAAATATACAAGGGAAACCAGACGTTCGAAGCTGGACTAAAACAAAGAATGACAAGATGGATTCCAGAGGAACGAGCTAAACAAAAAAAGAAACTTCAATTTTTGAGGTCAAGAAGATGACAGACAAAGAAAGACAAGACATTTTAAAGCACAGAATAATCCATATGATCATTGAATATGCGGAAGAAGAATCAATATCCAGGCAAGAAGTAAGCACGGTACTATGCCAGCTATCAAAAGAAGTTCAAGATGGGTTTGGCAATGTGTTTTGTGACGATGAAATAAAAATCAAAATCGGCAAAAACTTGGGCAGTGAAGAATGGGATCGGATTGTATCAGAGGAGATTTTGCCAAGGCTTTGCAAAAATCCAGAATAGGGGGCCATGATATACAATATAAAAAAACATACGCTCGATTCAATGATGAAAGACGAGCGGCTAATCTCCCAGGTGATGAAGAACAGGCCAGAACTTTCAAACAGTGAGGCGGTTGATCAGATAAAATCAGCGTATGAGTTATGCAGCTATTTCGTTAAACCTGAGCCGGTTGAATGCCATGATCATCAGCCTTGTGTGTGTGGGTCAACTGATTTCATGAGGACAGGCACTTGTTTTGTTTGTCGGACTTGTGGAACGTCTCAGGGGTGCTCATGATATCAATAAGCTTGCCTAACCCGCTGACAACTGAAAACTTCGAAAACGCATGGGATGCTGCCTTACACGATACTGTATTATCATTGCCATTAATAAATATTTACATAAGAGATTTTAAAAAAGCAGACAGAGCAACAGCAGAAGTACTCAATGAAACAGGCTGCTTAAACTGTGAGATAACAAGAGACTATATTGAGATAATGAGCGAATATCAGGAATTCGGGCGCTCATTAATTGATTATAAAGGCATACAATGTAGGTCATGAACCAATGGCATGTTAATGACAGCAAGGGTTAGATTCCCTTATCTTCCTCAAACACTATAAACAAGGGGAGAAATGAATATTGAGCAGCTAATAGATAATTATTTAGCTCTATTATGGACAGCGTTTCAGTATGACTATGATGTATTTTCTAAGCCGTGGCTGTATGCTTGGCTTGTCCCGGTGTTTTTTTATTTAGTGTTCTTTATTGTCAAGTGGGTAGTATTAACCCTTCCTGTTTGGCTGCCATGCTACATAGTGCTAAGAATACCATTAAGTTTTGTAAATCATCTTGCACTATTGAAGGAAGAGAAAAGCAAAACCACTGATATGAAAGGATAAAAGGTACTGTGAAAAGAAAAAATTCCCTATTACGGGGCAACGTCCGATAAAACTGTACTTCTGGGCACAACTGAACTGAACACATTTTGCACACCAATCAATAAAACTGAACAAAAATAATCGCAAACACATGACAACAGCAAGTTTAAGAGCGTTCGGAAAGATGATCGACAAGGGGCCGTCAACGGTCGCATATTGGAAAAAGCAAAATTCAATAGTGATGATCGGTGATCTTGTTCATGTTGAAAAATCCATCACCAAACTTGAAAAACTTGGCAAGATAATAGCAGAGCCAAAACAAAAGGAACCTAATGGAACTAAACCAGCACGCGCAAAACCAGCAAACAACAATCACCCGCCAACGATACAGGATCAGGAACAATCTTTTGACAATCACGGAGAATCGGACGACATTGGCGAGCTTATTATCGCAGAAAAAAAAGAACGAATCAGAAAGCTTAGGATCGACAACGAAAAAGAAGAGGGGAAGCTTGTCTACGTTGACGAAATAGAAAGCCTCTGGTTTAAATATTTCCGGATTGTCAGAGACGAAGTTCTAAAAGTAGCAAAATCAGAATCAGATCAGGCAGCCGGGAAAACGGCGCATGAAATTGAAATGATTTATACCAACGCGCTGAAGTTTGTATTAACTAACCTGCCAGAAGAACCGCCTAAACTTAAACCACAGGATTAAAATGCACATAATTATTTTTATCATGTCTTTTGTATGTTATTTTTTTGCAACTTCTTTCCTATGGTTTAATTTCAATAATGTTTGTCTGTATGACGCAGAGGTAAAAGACGGTTTAATTATAGCAAATAGAGACATAAAAGAAGGTGAATTAATACTGGTTAGGTTTTAATGATTAGACACTACTCAAGAATAGAAGATTCAATCAGAGAAGCCTGTATCCCTGACCCAACTTTAGACCTTGACGAGTGGGCGGAAAAAAGATTTCAGATAGAAAACATTGGTCAGTTTAAAATGTCAAGGGTGCCTTATCTCAGGAAGATCTTAAAACTTCTATCTTGGACTTCACCTTGCCAGGAAATTTTTATAATTAAGGGTGTCCAACTTGCTTTTACCACAACCTTGGATATTGTCAACCAAGCTGCAATTGACTATTTTCCGCGCCATGTTTTGAATATTTTTGGATCCGACGACATGGCGCTGGATTGGGTAAAGCTTCGATTAGAACCGGCACTTGATGAGAATAAGTTTCTCCAAGGTAAGATTAGAGATCCACGCGAGAAGTCAGGAACCAGCACAAAGAAACTAAAGAAATTTAAAGGTGGTGCAATCAAGTCAGTCGGTGGTGTTTCTGGCAAAAACTTCCGAGCATATGACGCGGCGATAGTAAACATTGATGATGCAGACGCCTTACCGCATGACGTTGGAGGCTCAAAAAACAAAGCTGGAGAGGGAAACCCTTTTAAACTAGCCAAGGACAGAACAAACGGCCAGCTTGGAAGGTTCAAATTCTTTGTTCAGGGATCGCCAAAATCAGAACAATCCTCTTTGATCTGGTCAGCCTTTCAAGACACAGACCAGCAATATTATGAAATCCCTTGCCCGTTCTGCAACCATACCCAAGTAATTTTGTTTTCCAATATCATTTACGAACGTACAGAAGATTACAAGCTCGATTCAGAGCCGTTTTTACAATGTGAAGCTTGCAAAGGAAAGATCTTTGAATCATGGAAGTATGATATGATGAACTCTGATCTTGCAGAGTGGAAAGCAACCGCTGAATCAAGCCATAGTTTAAAACATGGCTTCCATATTTCAAGCGCCTATTCCCTCCTTGGTTACACATGGGTCAATATGGTTAACGACTGGCTAGACGCTTGCCGTGATGCTGCTAGGGGGAGAATAAAACAGAAAATCACTTTTCGAAACACAAAAGAGGCAATCCCCTGGATCGAGCAAAACAGCTTAAAGAAAATTACTCATTCAGCTTTGTACAAGTCAAGGGAGCCGTGGAAAAATGTCCCTGAAGATGCTGTTATTTTAACCCTAGGTGCAGACATACAAAAAACCAGAATCGAGGCTACAATTTGTGGGCATTCTCCATCTGAACAACGGTATTTTATTGAACATGTAATTATTGGCGGCGATACAATTATTAAATACGGCAAAGAGGGATCTCCATTTAATGACCTGGAAGAATTATTGCTTAAAACATACACTAACACGGCAGGTAGCGAGCAGCCAATACTTTATTCTTGCATTGATATGGGTTACAGACCGTCAATTGTAGGTGATTTTGTTAAAAAAATGTCAGAAAAAGGCGTTCCAGTATGCGGTACAATCGGAACAGCACACGGCAAGAAAAAGAAAATGTTTGTTTGTGGGTTGATTAAGAACGATACAGGCGTAGAAATGAGGGAGATAAACGTTGATGAAGGAAAAGACTTGACCTACAATCAGGTTTTAATGATGACATCGCACGATGAAAACGTCGAAAAAATGTTGCACTGGCCTAAAAAGCCATGTTTTACAGAAGAATACTACAGGCAATTTTGTTCAGAATACCCGGTTGAAAAGATCGTTGCTGGAGAATTAAAACAGTCATGGGAAAAATCTTACACAAGGAATGAACCGTGGGATTGTGCAAACTACTCACTAGCAGCTATGGCGATTTATGGGATTAATGGTATTGACTGGAACAGTTTTAAAGAGTGGAATAAACACGGCTGTTCTTTTTCTTCACACAGCAGTAAAAAGCAAATAATCAGCGGGGGAATAACAGTATAAAAAAACTGTTGACGTAATATTTTTAACAATGCTAATCTTATTTTAAGTTCTTTTTTTTGCCTGAAAATCTATTATTTTATAGATTCCAAAATAAATTTTAGAATAAATATCAAAATCTATTAATGGCAGGACTCACCCAAGAACAAGCCCAAACTCAACTTGACAATGCTATCGCAGCATTAAACGCGGCTTACACCAATCAAAGCTATTCAATCGAAGGTCGGTCTTTATCCAGGCAATCAATCAGTGATTTGCAGGATGCGGTGGATTATTGGGACAAAAAAGTAAAGGAGCTTGAAGAAAACGCTGAAGGTGGATTAATCACAAGTCAAATGACAATAATCGACACATAATGACGAAAGTTCAAAAGATTGACGAATCATATCTAAAGCCTAATTTTGTAGACAGGCTTGCACGTTATTTTCCAAGCTGGCAGCGCGGCAGATATGAGGAGCGATTAAAAACCGAGGCTATAGCTGGCGGCTACTCAAACGCAAAAAAAGCAAGCGCGGTTTTTGAGAACTATATAACAGCTTCGACAGATCCTGACAGCTCAGTTGATTATGGTCAAAGATTAACTTTAGTAGAGAGATCAAGAGAGCTTTTAAGAGATACTCCGGTAGCGAGAGGACTGATAAACCGCATCTGTGACCACGCAATCGGGGCAAGGGGGCTTGTTCTGCACCCACAAATTGACTCCAGGGCTCTAGGGTGGACACCAGAAAGGGCGACACAATGGCAGGATGAAGCTGAATCACTATGGCGAACATGGTCAGAATCTGCCGAAAGTGACGTTGTTAGAACTCAAAATTTCCAACAAAAAACATATTTAACTCTTCAATCAATGCTTGAAGGCGGCGATTGCTTCACATTGTTCACTAATCTTGTCAGAGCTGGATCAGATTTCGACTTAAAGCTCCAAACAATTGAAAGCGAGCGAGTAAGCAACGAAGACAGGCAAGAAGACGGGCAGGTATTTTTAAACGGGATCAAAAAAGACAGAGTTGAAGGCGTCATAAAAGATCAATACGGTGCTCCAGAATACTACCAGATATCAAACAACTTTCCGACTGACTACACAAATTTTGAATCAACTAAATGGGTAAACCGCAAAATATTTGATTCAAACGGGCGCAGAAATATACTCCAGCATTACAACCAGATAAGGCCAGGGCAAACAAGAGGAATACCGGTACTTGGAACAGTAACAGATAAGCTTTTACAACTCAGCCGCTATTCAAACGCTGAACTTTTAGCCGCTGTTATCAGTAGTTTTTATACTTTAGTAATCACAGGCGAACCAAGCAACACAAGACAACAAAGAATATCGCCTCAAGGAAGCGACGAATCGGTAAATGACAAATTGAAGCTTGGATCAGGGTCAATTGTAAGGGCAGACGAAGGAACAACATTTGAAACCTTTGAAACCAAAAGACCTAGCAAGCTATTTGAACCTTTCTTTGTTTCGATGGTGGCCGAAATTGGCGCGGCGGTTGGAGTGCCAAAAAGCTTAATTTTGATGTCTTTTGATAAGTCATACTCAGCTTCGAGGGGTGAAGTCCTTCTTGCCTGGGTTTATTTTTTGGCGAAACGCACAGACATGGCTATAGGTCTTTGTCAGCCTACTTATGAAGCGTTTTTGGACGAAGTTATATCAAAAGGTATACTTGAAGCACCTGGATATTTTTCTGACTCGCGGATTAGGCGAGCTTTCCAAGGTTCTGGCTATAACCAATGGACAGGTCCGACAAGACCGGCAATTGATGAGCTGAAAGAAGCCGCTGCGAATGAAAAATACCACAACATGAAAGTCAAATCATTAACCGGTATAACGGCAGAGGTAACAGGAAAGGATTGGCGCAGGGTTATAGACCAAATCATGAGAGAAAACAGCTTAAACGTCAAAACCGGCATGGAATCAGAAATTGATCAAGAAGAAGTAGAAAAGTTACTTGAAGAGGACGACGAATGAAAATATTAGGTCTGTTAAATTCACCTTGGATGATAGATCAGGGCTCATTGACTGAGATAACACAAGAATATATCAACCATATGCAGGGTGAAAAGATCGATTTCAAGGCTTTAATGGGTGATCAAAGCAGAATGAGGCCAGCTTTCGAAGTTCAGGGAAGCACAGCGATAATTCCCCTGAAAGGCGTTATGACTCCAGGAGCTTCGTTTTTCTCCTTCTTTTTCGACGGCACAAGCACAAAAAACGTGCAAAAAAACATACAAGCGGCTTTAGACAGTGCAGAAATAGACAAAATAATCATTGATGTTAATTCAGGCGGGGGATCGGTCGAGGGTGCATTTGAGCTTGCAGATTTCATCGAGGCGGCTGGAAAGAAAAAGGAAATTATCGCTTTCAGTGATGGAACAATTGCAAGCGCTGCTTACCTTGCTGTATCAGGTGTCTCTAAAATCTATATCACAGGTAAATCAAATCAAGTCGGGTCTATCAGCGTGATAGCGCGCAGGGTTGACATAAGCAAAATGAACGAAATGGAAGGTTTGCAAGTCACGGAGTTTGTGACAGGTGTTTATAAAAATGTTTTATCAAGAGACAAGCCTTTATCTGAAACGGATGCAATTGAAATACAGTCAATGGTCGATAAAAGCTATGCCCCGATGATAGCAGATATTGCAGCAAGACGCGGGCTAGATCCACAAGCAATCATTGACATGCAAGGCCGCGTCTTTATCGGCGCGGAATCAATCGAAGTTGGTTTGGTGGACGGTGTAGCCACTATGGACCAATTAATCAATAATCAGGCCGGTGTGCCAAATTTTAACACAAATCAACAGGCAATCATGGATCAAAACGAATTAAAAACAAAACATCCTGAGTTGTTTGAGGCGGTATCAACAGATGCTTATAAGCGCGGTGCTGATTCAGTTGGTGCAGACGTGCAGGCACAGGCTAGAGCTGAAGAAAGGGAAAGAATAGCAGGCATTAACGCGGCTTGTTTCCCAGGCCAAGAAGAACTAGCCGCTGAAATGATCGCAGACGGCAAAACAACTCCTGGAGAGGCCGCTATTAGATTCAACGCGGCAGAAAAGCAAACAAGGCAAGATGCAGGCAAGAAAATTGCCGCTGAAATGCCGAAACCTGTGATGCAGGATGAACCGCAAGTCAAGCCAAAAGAGGAAAAGCCAGAGGCAAAAACTCCAGAACAGGAATTTGAAGCTTCAAAAGAGCTACAAGCTGAATTTGGTGATTTGGAAACATACAAGGCTTATCTAACTAATTTAGAGGCCGGGAATGTTCGAATTTTTCAAGGGGAGGATAAATAATGACTACTTTAGCCAAAGATACACCAAGAAATTTTGGTCAAGGTGACATGAATGACCTCCCTGTAATTGCTGCGGATATCATTTATGAGGGAGCTTTTGTAGGTGAGAACGCAAGCGGATATTCAAGACCTTTGCAGGCGGGTGATCCGTTTCAAGGGGTTTGTGTAAGACAAGCCGATAACTCAAGCGGCGCGGCTGGTGCAATCAATGTTAGAGTCAGAACAAGAGGTATCTTGTCAAGAGTAGCGGTAACGGGTGCAACCGCTGTCACTGCTAATGATGGGGCTCCTGTTTATGCCTCAGACGATAACACTTTGACGCTGACAGCAGGGTCAAACACCTATATTGGGAACGTGCAAAGGTGGATTTCATCAGGACTTTGTGATGTTCAGTTTGACACTCCACGTAATGCGGGGACAGTTTCGCTTGCTGATCTTGACAGCGGCATTAAATACAGTCACATGGTTGTTTATGCCGGTGAGGTAACGTGGACTGGTGGCGGCGCTACATTGGCCCAAACCGTGACCGGTGCACTTGAGACTGATCTTGTTGTCGCAAGCTTCCATACGCTTGGGACAGAAGGCACAATTCTACAGGGTGCTTATGTGTCAGCGGCAAACACGATCACTTACACGCTTGACGCGGCAAACACTTCAAACGATGCTGTGATTACCTACACGGTTTTTAGAGCGGCATCTTAACCAATAGCGGGTAATTGTGCCCGCTTAAACTTATCTTTTGACTCCCGGTGTTGGAGTTAAAAATCTAATATCGGAAGGTAAATATGGGTGTATCAGCATTAGGGTCAAGTCGAGGCTTGATCGGAACTTTTTACAAAACGCTACAGCAGGACACAGGTGTAGGCTGGATTAATTCAATTTCACAGCTTTTCACATCAAACCAGCTAACAGAGATTTATCGGTGGCTTGGAATGGTGCCTCAAATGCGGGAATGGATCGGGGCAAGACAGGCAAAGGGGTTTTATGATAACGAATATTCTATCACGAATAAACGTTTTGAGGCAACCCTTGAGGTTTTGAGAGCAGACGCGCAAAGAGACGACACCGGACAAACCAGAATGAGAATTGCTGATCTTGCAAGGCGAACCAACTCTCATTGGGCAAAGCTGTTGACTGACCTGATTATCGCTGGCGAGTCAACAACCTGTTATGACGGCCAATATTTCTTCGATACTGACCATGTTGAAGGAAAGAACACGACCAGCCAAAGTAATGACTTGTCTATTGACATCTCAGCACTTCCAGCAGCGGTACACGGTTCTACGACAAACCCAAGCCCACAAGAAGCGGCTCAGGTTATTATGAAAACGATAGAAGCGATTATCGGTTTTAAGGATAACGAGAACGAGCCAATGGGAGAAGAGGCAAGCCAATTTTTGGTAATGTGTCCGATTTCTTTGGTTTCTTCTTTTTCAACGGCGATCACAAGTCCAACGTTCGGCGGCGGTGCCACAAACCAGCTTTATGGTTTTTCCCAGGACATGGGTTACAGCATTGGACTTGCGCCAAACGCTAGGCTGACATGGACTGAGCAAATTGTAACTTTTAGAACAGACTCAGGCGGCGGCAAGGCTTTAATCCGACAGCAGGAAAAAGAGGTAGAGCTGAAAGCCAAGGCAGAAGGGTCAGAGTTTGAATTTGACAATGATGCTTGGCAGTTTGGAGTTGACGCAAGGCGCAATGTGGGTTATGGATTTTGGCAAGATGCATGTATGGCAACCATGACTTAATTTATAGCGGGGACTAATCCCCGCTTAATTCAAAACAGGTCGAAATGAAAGAATACACGGTAACCGCTCCATTTATACAGATCAACCCCGGTGCAGTTCTTAGCCTGAGTGAAAAGCAAGCCAAGAAAAGAAAGTTTGCGCTAGAAAAAATCGAAAATGGAGTTTACGAAGTTATAAACCCTTTTCACCTAAAAAAGGGTGAGGGCTTTGGGTGCGAAGAATTGCTAGACAAACGGTTTGCGCATTCTATCGAAGAAGAAAAACCAGCGGTCGAAGAAAGTCAAGAGGCCGAAGAAGAAAAACCTGACGATAATGCAGAACAGGAAAAGCCGAAAAGACGCGGCAGAAAATCAAAACAGTAAAACGGGGGTTTTATGCCTACATTTTTCGAAAACAAAACAGACGATGGAGACAGCGCGGTCATAGACTGGAATGGTAATTGTAATCCAGGAAGCTTGCAAATAGTTGGGGTTTTTGACGGGGCAACAGTTACGATCACAGGTTCAATGAATGACGGGGCTAACTATACCGCTCCAGTAAATTCATCATTTACATCTGAGGTAATTACACCTTTTGAAATGGCAACCGGCAAGGTAAAGGCCACTATTTCAAACGCGGGTGCAAGCACAAGTTTAAGCGCATATATATCTCCCGGTTAAAAATGAGAATAGGCAACGGCAGAGAGAGAACTATTCAAAAATGCTTAAGAATAACCGGGACGGGGAGCATAACTGCTAATGTTTTGCAGTTTATCGGAACAGTTAGAGTTATACATCAGTATGCAACAATAATGTCTGTTACAAGTCTAAATAATGCAACCGAAGTTTATGCAGATGCATACGACGGGACAAACATAGAAATACTAACAGCAGATGGCGCGGTTCTTTCTGGATGTCCTGTTAATACGTTTTTCACAAAAGACAAAGACAGTTCTGAAGTATACACAGTTTCAAAAGCCGATCAGGTGAGGAAGACAGAAGTGAGTGCTGAATCAGAAATAGGGCTACCGTTCACACTGACGCAGCCTTATGGCGTGGATACTTTTATAAGACTGCATCTTACAACAACAGATAATCCAGTTGATTTTAAGATACATGTTGTTTTTAAATACCTCCCGCTAAGCCCGGGCGCAAAACTATATTTTTTATGAAAATAGGCAATGTAATAGGTGGATTTTTAGATTTTGTCGGTGTCCCTTATCAGTTTGGCAAAAACACAATAATGGCCCACTTAAACACGGCTTACTACCATGTTCACGGCCAGCCTTTTGTATATCCTGATTACGCAGATGAAATACAACTAACAGCAAACGCGGCGGCATGGAACCAGACAGGGACCATTGTTGAAATAGCTCCAGCTAACGCTTTAAGCGTGTCTAATTTCGATATTCATTGGTTAAATATCAGTAATATAAGCGAGATTGCCACGATAAAGATAGATCTATTTAAAGGCGCGGCGGGTTCTGAGGTAAAAATAGGGGGGACGAAGGCTACAAGGTCCACAAATCAGTCAAGAAATGGTCCAAACCCTATCCAAATACCGCAGCAAGAAAAAAATGAAAGAATAAGTGCTAGGGTTTCATCATCAACGACAAACGCGACAACTTGTTTAGTAAGCATTGAGGGTCATTACTACGCATGAAAAAATCTATCAAAAAATCTATATTAGCTTTGTTGATTGCGCTTTCCAGTGGTGTAATTATGTTGTTTTTCGGGTCAGCGGTTAATGGATGGAATGAAACATTGGTCAAGAAAGAATGGATTTTGAAGGAGTTTTTGACAAGCAGACAAATATCTGACCAATACGTCAATAAAATAGAATACGCTGTCCTTGATGGGAAAATCGAAACAATAAACGGTAAACTTGATTTGCTATTGGCTCACAAAGGGCTTGTATACGAGGAAAAAGAAAATTGCCCTTTTCCCCCTTGCCTATGCCCAAAACCGCCATGCTCTAAAAAAAATAAAAAAGAATCCGAACTTGTGCAAAATGATTCAGACTTGGAGGGTTATTAAAAATGAGAATAGGTGGGTTTATACCACAGACAATTTCTGAATCCTACACACCGGTTGCCTCATCTGGTTTTACTGGCATCACATACGCGACACAGATAGGATTTAGCGACAAAACCGGGTCAATGGTAGACTTCTATATAGAACTTTCGCTAACAACAGCGACAGCTACAAGCGACCAAATTGAGCTATCGCTCCCTTTTCTTAGCAACTCAACAGCAAACAAAAAATATATAGTAGAATTTATTCCTACTTTATTTTCGGATATTCCTGAAAACACGTTAGACTTTTTTGGCGAAATAGAGCCAGGGTCGCAGGTTGTTAAACTGAACGTCAAGACAATTTATACAGTATCAGATTTTACCGGGGAAAACGGTGGTGCAACATTTGGGGGCAAAATAAGCGGGAGGTATTATATATAATGCCAGGATCTTTCTTAGAAAGCGATTTACCGATCTTTACAAATACCGACGAATTTGGATATGTGGCAACCTGGACTCCAAGCGGCGGCTCTGCAACTACGGTAAATGGTGTTTTTGACGATGTTAACTTAGTAATTAATCCGTATGACGGATCAACAGAAGGGCAGACAGATGCCGTTTTTGTCTGTTCGCTATCAGACGTTTCAGGGGTTAGGCAAAAAGACACAATCGAGGTAAACGGGGATGTGTACGTTGTTAAAGTAGTCCCAAGCTCGACATCCAACAACATGATAAGATTAGGACTTAGGCGACAATGAGCATTGTATCAACAAACTCAGGACTAGCAACAGACATAATCCAAAAGATAGAAGATATATTGGTTGGAATTGGGCTGAAGCTTGAAGATCTATCAGAGATTGACCAAATAGACTGGGGCGATGATGCTTTAGTGCAATTGCTTTTCACCGGATTTGGATTTGAAGACGTAACCGGGCAAAGTAAAAACCTTGCAGAGCTTACTTTTAATATTAAAGTGGGCTTTCTAAAAAATACGGCGGGTGAGTCAAGGGATCAGCAATTGTATTGGAAGGAGCAACTGAGGGCAAACCTTACACTCCCAAATATAAACGATACTGACAAACTAGTCAGAGTTGTTTTGCATCCTTCGCTTGGAAGTGAACAGATAGAATATGATGGATCATACTCCGTTGTAAATTATGCACTTGTAACGAGGTACGCAGATGAAACGGTTACTTGTTAAATTCGAAGTTGACCAATCCGGCTCATTTGGTGAAGCCGAGGCAGGCCAAGAAATCTCTTTAAAAGAAGCGGTTGCTAAGGATTTGATTGACCGTGGAATTGCAAAAGAAGTTAACCCGAAAACTAAGAAAAAGGTGAAAGATGTCAGCAAATAAACTTTATTGTGCTATAGGCGAAGAAGCCACTAGAGGGACGGCAGAAAGTTCAACCGTGGGTTTTATCCCTCTGACAAGTTCAGCTTTCCCGAGTTACGAACCAAGCGACGAAAGGCGCGGAGAATTCAGAGGCGAGGAGTCAAGCCTTGGAGATATCGCAATGCGGCGTTTATCCCAAAAGTGGTCTTGGCCAATGGAGTTTAATTTTTTTACTGAAGCCGGATCGACAGCGGGAATGGTCGGAACATTGTTAAAACATTTTTTCGGAAAAGCAACGAGCGCTCAAAACGGGTCAACCGGACAGTATTACCACATGCTTTACCCGGTTTACAATCCCTATGATGCATCAAACTTAGGCACTAAGGCGCTGACCAACAACATGAATGCATCTGAAGGCGACACAGTTAAAAATAACGCCTGGGAAGGGGGGAGAATATCATCTCTTACTTTTACTCAAGAAGTCGGGCAACTATTAAAAGTATCGGCTCAATTCATGGGCCAAAAGAAAGTCGCATCAGGGACAGCAATCGCAACTCCAACTTTTCCGGCTGAAAACCTACGCTGTGATTATGCTGATCTTACTTGTTATTACGGAACGATAACTAGAACAGGTACAGCACCAAACTATACAGATTTTTTATTTGGATCAGCAACGTCATTTTGTCCTGACAATTACACTTTGACGATTGAAAACGGCTTAACTGATAATCTGCAATTGTGCGGCGCAGACTACCCGACGAAATCAAACTATGGAAAGTTCAAAGCAACCCTTTCCTTTAAGATTGATTACACAGACCCGGCGAGCGGTTTCTCTTCAGTCGATGAATTGAACGCTTGGTATGCTGCTAATAGTCAGACTAACTTTTTCTTTCACTACGACACAGGCACAACAGCGGGAACAGGTGACAATCATCAGCTCTATATCGATCTCCCTGTTATGCAAAGGATGGGCGGATCACCAGAATTCAGTCTTGAAACCGATCCATCAATCACTCTCAATTACGAAGCCGATTTCGACACAGCTACTACTGAGTATCTGGTCGGAATCATGCTGAAAAACACCGCATCAGCGGTTTAACCAAAAAGGTATAATGGCACTTATACAGCTAAACAAAGACAAGCCCGTTTCATATGTCCCGATTTCACAACGGGGTGTCGAAGATCCCTTGACCGTCTGGATTAAATATGTCCCGGCTGTTTTGCACGACGAATATTTTTCAAGACTGCAAATAGAGGTCGGAAACATCGCGAGCGAAGAAAAGAAAGCGCAGGCGAGCGCGGCTCATGACAAAGCGATGTTTTTGGGACAGGTGACGAAAGTTGAGAATTTTCTTGATGATGACGGAAATCAAATAAATGATGTTGGTGTTTTTTATGACTCAATAGATATAACGCTCAGAAAGGAAATTATAACGGTTATGGTAAGCCATAGCCTGCTCACAAAAGGGCAAAGAAAAAACTTATTGGGGGGCTCCGATACTCTTTCCAAAAATCAAAAAGCCCCCCTCCTTTCAACTGCGAAGAGTGCGACAAAAGGAAAGAAAGGAACTGTAAAAACAAAAAAGGATTAATTGATCCGGCCCATATGGGAGAGATCTCAGAATGGGCAATGCAGGACATAAAAGACAAGTTTAAAACAAGAAACGGCAAGTTCCCGACAACCGTTTGGAAACTAGGAGAGCTTAAACTCTACGAGTGCCCGTTGACCTGGATCACGGCGGATACTTACAAGATCTTGGAACTGCTTTTTATAGAAGAAAACCCGACAAGGATCTTTCAAGGGACTTGGTTAGATCAGCCGAAATGGTGGCTTGAGGCGATACAAATTTATAAACATGAAAAACTTGCAAATATAAGGGATAATGTCTGAAGACACTCTGAATATTAAGATTAAAGCTGAAGACCTTTACAGCTCGACATTGGCACAGATGGAGGGCAATTTTGCAAAAGCCGCCGTTGCTGTTTCTGGTTCACTCGCTGCCATTGGTGCCACAATGGTATCCCTCACAAATGAAGCGGCAACGGTGAGCGCTGAGCTTTTGAAGTGGTCACAAATAACCGGGGTAAATGTCCGTGAACTTTCCAAACTTCGAACGATAACAGCAGAAGCAGGCGGGAACATTGAGCAGATGTTCGACGTTCTGAAAGAACTCAACGTCAAAATGAAAGAGGCCCAAGACGGAACCGGGGCTTTTGCTGAGAATGTCAAACATCTAGGCGTTCAGTTTGAAGACTCAGAAGGCAACCTAAGAGACACAACCCAAGTATTCATCGAAGTAACAGCAGCTTTAAACAAGCTCGAAAATGCAGCGCTACGAACAGCAATAGCCGATGAATTGTTTTCTGATGCAGGAACAGAATTACTCCCTGTTTTACTGGAACAAAAAGACGCTATTGCAGCACTGACAGAAGAGACAGACGCTTATTCTAACGCAGTCACAGAGGAACAAGCAAAGGCGGCCAAAGAGTTTCAAGACAATATGAACGCTATGAAAGCGGCGGCTGAAGGGTTGCGGGTCGAGATCGGAAATCAATTAATCCCTGTCGCGAATGCTTTTTTTGATATCTTTAAAGATCAACAAATAGTTGTCACCGAGCAAGAAGCTAATCTATCAGCTCTCACAGAAGAGCTAGAAAAAGAAACAGAAGCATTAAAAGAGCTTGAAGCACAAACAAGATCAAGCTGGCTTGTAAATGTCTTTGCCGGAAACGAAACCCGGCGAGCTATCGGACTAAGCAAAAGCCGGATCGAAAGTTTGAAACAAGAGATCAAAGCGATAAAAGAAAAGCAAGAAGCAGAGGAAAGAGCCCCATCTTTCAGGATTCCAGGCGCGCGGGGTGACGTTGCACTTAGAGAGCAATTAGTAGAACAACAGTTACAAGACAAGAGGGACTTAGACGCTCAATTGCTACAATCAGAAATAGAACTACAGGCACAGCTAACAAGCATAGAACGCCAAAACGCAGAAGCAAACAGAGAACTAAGACAAAACGATATTGATGCAGAGATTGAACAATATATGCTTGCGTATGACATGGAATACGAAGCTGTTCAGATGCAGAATGAAAGAATCGGCTTATTAATGCTCGACCGGTCAGCGGCAGAAGAGCAGCGCAGGAAAGACGATTTAAAAGCGACACAGACAAACGAGCGATTAAAATTACAAGCTGTTTCGCAAGGGGCAAGTAATGCTGTTTCTTTGTTGCAAAACCTAAACCAGTTAGCACTAGGCGAAAACAAAAGCCTTTTTGACGCTTTGAAAGTCGCAAGCATAGCAGAGGCTACGATCAACACCTACACAGGGGCGACAAAGGCTTTAAAAGATTACCCTTTCCCTTATTCAACAGTAGTTGCCGGTCTTGTTGTTGCGGCTGGTTTGGCACAGATAGCGGTTATATCAAGCCAGAGTTTTGAAGGTGGCGGATCAACTGGTTCAATCGGGGCTGGTGCTGGCGGCTCAACTGCTCCTGTTACCTCAGCAGTTCCAATTGAAACAGCAACGGCAGAGCAGCCAAGGGAGCAAGCCGTGACAGTTATCATAAACAACCCAATGGGTACAGAAGATTGGGACCAATTAGCAGAAGATGAAATTATCCCGGCTTTTAGACGGGCAAATAGACGTAACATTCAAACAACTTTCTAATGTCAATTGTATCGAGTGGAGTAGAATCGAAATGGGCGAAAGTAAAATTTGCTCATGATTACGCGTCAACCATGTCTTTGACTGCGACAAGTGAAGATTCAAGCTATCCAGTGTCAAATATGCTGAACCGCCTGGAGGGTAACTGCTATCAAAGCTTGATCACTACAACTCAATATATCACTGACACCGGAAGCGCAGGAACATCAACAAGTGCAGATTACCTTGTTTTGTGGCTTCACAATTTGTATACGGCAGGGGCAACGGTTACTCTGCAATATTCAAATGATAACTTTTCAAGCGACATAAACGATGCATTCACAGGCGAAACTCCGACATCAGACACCTATTACTTTAAAGAATTTACCACAATATCGAGCGAGTATTGGCGGATTAAAATAGAAAGCGCGACAGTAGCCCCAAAAATCACCATTGGATATTGGGGAGACATAACAGAGCTTGATTGGGTAAACGCCCAATTTGATCCGAACGCGCAAAGAATTAGGGATGATGTCAACCGATCGGAAACAGGCTATCAGCTCGGAGTTTATACAAAATACACTGAAAGAACACAGAGATTTGTGTGGAATAAGGCAGAACTAGCGATTTATGACAAGCTTGAGGCGTGGCATAACAACGTTGGCCGGGAAAACTTTTTTACAATATGGGACTCAGACGACCACCCCACAGAGGTTTATTTAATGTACTCAGACGGCGTTTTTGATTGCCCGTATGATTTCAATGGGCGATATAGAAACTGCTCAGTGAATTTGACAGGGAGAAAAGCGTGATAACTCTCCCCCCTAAATTTGCCGCTGAAAACGCTAAATCAAAAAGTGAGCCTTGTGTATTAGTAAAGCTTGGCAGCTCTCTGCTAGAGAGCATCCAAAGTAGTCAGGGAGATTGGAAAGCAAACACGGCAGAGACACAAGTTGATTATGATTTGTTTCCTGGTAGTGTTGTCATAAGCCAAACCGCAATACCAGATATATCAGTAACAACAGGTACAAACTCAAGAGCGGTCGCCTCAACCGCCGTTGGTCCTCCTGTTTTTTATTCCACGCTATCACAGGAGATAGTCAACCCATATTCGGGCAGCGTCACTATAGATACAGTGACTTTATATTGTCGTGAGATCGGTACAATGTCACCGGCAATTATTTATTGTGAAATATGGGATCGCGCGACAGGAGGAACACAGTTAAGCAGCACACAAAGCAATAGTATATCCGGCTCAAGCTGGAAGGCTGAAGTATACGATTTTAGCGCTGACAATGTATCCTTCAGTGGTGGTGCAAGCATCTATTTGAGGATGTACTCTGCAACAGTTACAAGCTTTGGAGACTTCAATTCGATAGAAGTAAGGTCGGCTGGTGTTGGTACAGGCACGATAGATCACACAATAACATTGACAGGGATATACTATAACACTAGCGGATCTATCACATCTCAAATAATTGATTTAGGAGAAACACCGGCAGTTGACGGAGAATGGAAAATAGTAGACCAAACACCATCAGACTACGGCACGACAACTTTGACTTATACCGCGTATGGGTCAACAGATAATTTTGTGACTTCTAACGTAACGATAGGAACTGTTGTTGACGGGGACACAATAACAAGCGGGGATTGGTACAGATATTACAAACTAAAAGCTGATTTTACGACGACGGACCAAAGCGAAACGCCGTTATTAGAAAGAATGGGCGCGTCTTTTGTGTCTTATATTAATTTTCAGGATCAAATAACACCGCTTGGATATGAGCCAAGCATCAAGAGAATATCATCATTAACAACTGAAATTGATGATTTTGAATTGAGCCAAATCGGACAGTTAACGATTAATATCGGAAAAACAGATTACATCGATGACTATTTTGGCACAATCGTTGTAAAAAACAAGCCTGTCAAAGTTCTGATGGGGTTCAATGTTGCAGGGTTTGCAGAAACAGATTATATCGATTTTTATACAGGAGTTATCGACACCTACCAGCTAAGCGGTAGAGATTACTCAGTTACAATCAAGGACAACACAACAAGCTGGAATTTTGACGTACCTCGCGAAATATCGACATCAGGAAAACAGTCATCCCCTACTTATCAATCAGATATACAGGCAAGTGACGATCATCACGCTGATGTTATACTTGATATACTTCAAAACTATTTATCTGTCAGAGATTCAACAATAGATTTTGGGTCTTTTGAGTCTGTTAAAGCGTCAAGCGTGGGGTGGATAACTACGCGAACGATTGCAGGCGAGAACGCAGAAAAAGCCTCTGAGTTAATAAACCAGCTTCGGATTCTATTAGGCGCTTATTTTATACCGCAAGCTAACGGACAGATCAAAATAAAACTCTATGACACAAACGAGGCAGCGGTAGGAGCAATAAGTTTAAACGACAATATTAACAGACCAAGTTACGATTCAAAGCTTGATGATCTAATAAACAAAACTTATGTAGAGTTGGACTTTAACACATCAACAGAAGTTTTTGACGCGATTTATATTGGTATAGATTCGCAGTCACAAACGGACACAAGCGAGGTTTTTACATGGGAATTTGAGGACTATTGGACAGATTCAGAATCAAGTGTACTTGATCTTTGGACACAGTTACCAAGTTCGGATGATACCGTTATCTGGTGGGATATAACATATGGTGACAAATGGGTAGCTGTTGGTGACTCAGGGTCTTTGTATAATATCATGTATTCATACAATGGCTACGATTGGGAGACTGCCGAAGGCATAGCAGATGAAACATGGCGCGGCGTCGCTTATGGAAATGGCCGGTATGTCGCTGTTAGCGAATCTAACGCTGTAATGTACTCAGATGATGGAATTAACTGGCTCGCTGGCGTTAACACAGTAGATTCTCTATGGCAATCAGTCACATATGGAAACGGGCTATTTGTTGCGATATCAAACGAGGTCGGAGCGCACGAGGCGATGTACTCAAGCGATGGAATAACCTGGACAGAGGCAGCAACAACAGTCACCGGACAGTGGTCGGTTGTAAAATACGGAGCAAGTTTGTTTGTTGCGGTGGCTAACACTGGCGGAGTTATGACAAGCCCAGACGGTGACACATGGACAAGCAGAACAAGCGCGGCATCTTTAGCTTGGAGGGGTTTAGCGTGGTCTGAGGATTTGACGTTGTTTGCTGCGTCTGCTTCATCAGGCACCGGAAACCGCATCATGACAAGCCCTGATGGAATAACCTGGACAAGCAGAACAAGCGCCGCTGACAATAATTGGGCCAAGATGGTTTTTGCAAACGGCTATTTTGTGACTGTCGGGCAGTCAGGGACAGGCGACAGGGTGATGGTTTCTTCTGACGGCGTAACCTGGGCTACAAAGGCAAGCGCGGCTGATGAGTCATGGTGGTCTATAGCGTCTGATGGTCAACTATTTGTTGCTATGGACACAATAGGCACAAATGAAAAACTCATGTGTGGCGCTGTTGATCAGGGGAGTTTGCAGCAATACAGGCTACAAGAGCGGCTGTTAAATAGATACGCAACAGAACCAAAAGAGATAAAGCAAAGACTTGACCGGAAGACAATAGCCTGGGAAGTAGGCGACATGGTGACACTAACAACTAATCAAGCTCCATCAACTATTTCAGCGCAAAAATATCAAATAAAACGTAAGAACTTCGCCCCTCTTGGAAACAAGATTGATTTCACTTTTAAAATGGTATCGTGATGCAAAAATATAAAAACAACTTTCAAGATGACGCAGGAAACGCTATTGTTGGGGCCTCTGTCTATGTTTACGATGTTGGGACAACTAACGCTGCGACGATCTACGAAGACGACGAAACAACGACAAAAAGCAACCCATTGACCACCGATTCAAACGGTCAATATATGTTCAAGGCTAACGATGGAGACTATGATATCAAACACGTCAAAAGCGGGGTTGATACCGTTTGGTTTTATGATGTGCAATTTCTTGACCGGGCAGGCGTTAAGAATTCATTGGCAGCGCTGACAGGCACACAGTTTGATTTTATTCAAGACGCAACACCGACAGCAACGGCAAGCGGTGAATGGTGGCTAAAAACTGATAGCGGCGGCGTTTATCTCTCATCAGCGGCAGGCACAGGAAATTGGGATTTACAGTACACACATGTTTTACTGACAAATTCAGGTTATTTGCTAAATCAGGGCGACAGAATAAACGGCGGTAATTATTCCTATCAAGATCAATCATTGCTTGGCTTGCTTCCTTTTCAATATCTAAAAGGAGACGGATCAAGCGCTTATGTTCAGGTTTCAGACAATGACAGCTTTGATGTTGGAACGCAAGATTTTGGTTTTGATATCTATTGCATACCGCCAACAGCAGGCACAGACGAATGTTTGTTCTCAAAGAGAACAACTGGGGCAGGGTATTATGCACAATATAACGCTGATGGCACGTTTCAGTTAGGTTTTGATGATTCAAGCGGCGTTTTGACACTTGACACAACAACAGTTTTAAATCCTAATGTTGTCAATGGAATATCTGTTGATTGTGACCGCAGCGGGAACGCAACAGTGCATATCAATGGAGTCAAAGACACCACAGAGGTTGACATATCTTCAGACCTGCTAACTTTGTCCAATGCTATAGATCTATATTTTATGCGAACGGCGGCAGGCGCTGACTATTATAATGGGTCATTGATATTAGTTAGGTTTTGGAATAGGACCAGGACAACGGCAGAGCTTGAAAGATATTCGCATAGTTCACTAATGGCAATAGACCCGGCTGACGAGGGTGGGAGTAATGTAGCGCAGAATGTGAGTAGTTGTGTTAATAGCTCATACACAGCGTTTAGTGGTGCGAGTGCAACTGGGTTTACTTTCGAATCTGACGGGGTTGGGGTTCAGCGCTGTGGTACCGCTGATGAGATAGAATGTATTGCAGGGAAAAAAGTTCAAGTATATTTTGATTTGTCTGGAGCAGGCGTCGCACCTTTTTACAATTTAAAGCGGTCAATCGGAGGAACTTTAATTGCGAACGCTCAAACCTCTAGTATCGGGGGTAACTTTTTCTCATTTACGCCGACTGAAACAACAACAGCTGTTTTGGAGTTCACGAGCACCGATGGAAACGCATTCAGCGGATCTGTTTCGAATCTAAACATAAACGCAGAAGGCTGCACAGCTCGATACAAACCCCAAGACATTATCGACGGTTTCTGGAAAGACTCAAGCGGCAACGACAACAACGGCGCTATCACTGGCGGCGAGATTGTCAACAAGTCGGAGCAGTTGGTAGAGGAGAGCGGAACGTGGACGGCTAGCGTATTGTTGGGTGGTGCGTCTACGGGAATAGTCATAGGTGCGCAAGAATGCACGTATAAAAAAATAGGCTCGGTTGTTCACGCCTTCGCCTATATAGTTTTTGACAAAGGTGGGACCTCGACTGGTTCTTTGAGCATCGCAGGTCTCCCGTACACAGCAAAAAACAATACGCTTATTGACTACCAATGCACTGTCAGAGCGGAACGGATAGGCGCGGCTGGTGAGATTACACTTGCCGAGGTTGACGACAACACAACGACAATAAATTTCTTTCAAAAGCCACTATCTACAGCCGCCGGATCTAACACAGATGACACTGATATAGTTGCAACTGGAACTGACGCAATCATAGAAATAAACGTAACCTATGAAACAGAGGAGTAAAAATGGACTGGACAAACTTAGAATATTTCAAACATGAATCAGAAAATTTCACGGTTAAATTCACGCATCGCAGGAAAAACGAGGCCGGGCAGTATGAGCTCGGTTATCATATTTCGACTTTCGGACCAACAACAGAACTGCCCGAAGATATGCCGGAAAAAGAAAAGGCGATAATCGCAGCGGCGCGGATCGGGTATGTTGAACCGGAGGAATAAATGAAAGCTGATATAGGCCAAATGGAATTCATTGATCCGATGCTTAGAAAAATGGCAGAATGGATCGAAGAAGAAACCGGCTTAGAATTCACGCTAACGAGTATTTTTAGAATGAACGACAGCGGCGTACATGGGGCATTGCCGGTCAGAGGAATTGATTTGAGGTGTAGGTCTTCAGAGGTTGGTGTTTCTGTTGAGTCGTTGATAAACAAATTCTGGAAATATGACCCAAAGCGGCCAAATAAAAAATGTTGCTTTCTGCATGGGCATGACTCGAACCTGCATTTTCATCTCCAGGTACACCCCAACACTGAATACATAGGATAAAAATGATTGAAATTATAACAGCATGGGCAATTGATTACGGTGTGATGACAGCGGGGACAACCCTAGCGGTTTTTGTCGGCGGCTGGATTCTAAAAAAGATCCCCTTTGACAAGCTTGCAAAATGGGCCGAAAAAGCCGGGGTAAAACAGGGAACAGCAATAACAAAGTTTTTCAATGCGAAGATTCCAAAAATTTGGAATTCTATCATTGAGCCGATTTTTATCGACACAATAAACGCGGTTTGTTTTTCCTGGATCAGGGGTTTTATTGCGGGGTTGAAGTCCGACAATCCAGACTGATCAAATAAATATTTGACCGACTAATCCAGAGGGGTTATTGTCTAAACAACAGTAACCCCTTTTTTTATGTCTAAAATTTAACGGAAATTTACAATGCTATCAAAAAATATTATTGATTTTTTACAAACAAAAACCGGAATGGACCGGTTCAAATCGCTAACTCAAAACATGGACAAAGCTAACAGATACGCTCTAAAACAAACCTTGCTAAACCCACCAAAGACCCACATATCAAGGGTTCAGTGGGAAATTAAAATTACAGAGGACTACAACGAATTTATTAAAAGTCAAAAAAAAGATTGACAATAGATTTAGTTTTGATAGGGTTGTTTCATCAACGCAACAAATCAAACACTCTAACGGAGATCAAAATGAAAAAAGAAATGATATTCTATGCAATCCAAAGAGACTACAACGAAACATTGATAGATTATAAAGAAAAAATGAGAAGATATCATCTTTACTTTGATCTAGTAAGCGGTAAAATATCATTGAAAGAACTGAACGACTCATTTTAAGAATATCTCCCAGCGGGCCGCGCCGGGCATAGCGGAAAACAATAAGCTTTTTAGTCCTGGCCCGGTCTGTTGAATCAAAAAGGACACTATGAAGCAAATACCTCATTATTGCCATTGGCAAAACGGGCAACCACAGATCACAACTGACAAGCCTGAAGACTTTGAAAACCTGAAAAACCCGCGTGAATTCATGTGTCCGAGTCTTGCGATTGCAAAGCGGGTTTATCTGGCTAACCTGAGAATCAGTAATTGGAGGTTGCAAAAATGAAAGGATTATTTACAGAAAAACAAGCAAGGTCAAAATGGTGTCCTTGGATGCCTGGAACAACAGAGTTTTGCATGGTTAATGATTGCATGGCATGGGTTGAAGTGCATAAAAAACTAGAAAGAGAAAATCATTCAGGGGCTGAGAAAATGTTGAGAGAAGTTGGAACCCTCACAGGTCAGCAAGTCAGAAAATGGGGTCCAGACAATTCAAGCGGATTCGTCGTTCTTGACGCTCTTGGGTATTGCGGCAGAAATCACTTAATGAAGAATGAGGTTAAAAAATGAAAATCAATCACATGCAAGTTAAGATCATGGGCGTGAAAAACCGGAAAGATGGAACTTGCGTAATTGAAGTGGGCGCAAGGTCAACGGATATATATAAACACATGTGGGAAGAACTCACACGGCGTAAAATGATGGAAATCTTTTGCGGTCCGTCCGACTACGGAATAAACGGTATGTTCGTTGCTCAAAACGAGATCTATGCGCGGCAATGTGTCAGAGATGTCAAAGAAGGCAAGATTGCACGAACAAAAAACGAAGACATGCACAGAACTTTCAAATTCAAATCAAAACCTGTCACTCAAGACGCAGAGACACTTGATCAAGTACACCAATCTTGGAAACTTGAGCAGACAATAACGATCCGGCAAACTTCAACCTGTTTCAATTGCGGCGGTAGATTCGACAACAGAACAAATTTTGTTTGTCTGGATTGTGGCGCTGAACAACCATTTTAGGAGATGAGGATGGACGCTATAACAGCAATAGGAAAAGAATTGTTGATACCAGAGGAAAAACTGACAGATAAAACCCTTGACCAAATGACGTTGCCAGAAAGAACAGACCTTTTAAAGCAGGCTTATGAATTGCTTGAAAACGCTGATGATATCACAGAACAAGAAATGCAGGTGGTTGAACGCTTGGAAACAGCAGTTGATCAAAGAGTGGCATCTTGGGGTCTTATGATTAGAAAAACCAAAGAGGCTGCCGACCTGTGTAAGATCGAACAAGAATACTATAAGCAAAAAGCAGATGAAGCAAAGCAAAGGGCCGATAAGTTTAAGCGCAAGGCCGATTCAATGGGCGATTACCTGAAGCACAAAATGGTTGAGCTGAATTTAAAAAAGGTTGTGACTCCTTCGCTTACTGTTTCACTACGAAAAAAGCCTCAATCTGTGATAATTTCAGAAAACGCAAACTTGGAAGATCCTGAACATAAGGATATGGTAAAAACTGTTGTTTCGAAAGCCTGGGATAAAAAAGCGATCAAGGAACTTTTGAGTCAAGGCGAAAAGCTGCAACACGCTAAATTATCCGAACCAGATTTTTCAATCACACTAAAATAGGCAAACAAATGGCAAATGAAATGCTTGATCATCCGGTGAAATTACCACCGGTAAGCCTCGAAATGCGGGAAAAACTAAGGGCTGGATTCCCTGATGAAGCTTACAAGGCACATGAAAATAAAACATACCTCACAACCCTAAAAGCTGCATATGTCATGGAGCGTTTAAACGATGTTTTTGGAATCGGTCGGTGGACACTGAACCACAAAGTTGAAATCGCTGAGAACGGATATGTTTTGATGTCCGGGCGGTTGGAGACGCTAGATTATGATTGCCATATTCCCAGGCAATACGGAGGGCATAAAACACAAGGGACAGGTGTTGAATTGGCTGATGGTTATAAATCTGCAATAACCGATATCCTGTCAAAATCAGCATCTTATCTTGAAATTGGTATCGAAATGTTCAAGGGCAATATTTCACCATCTGGTGATAAAAACCAACAAGGCAAGCCAAAAGCAAAAGACGGTGGAACACTGACAAAAGAACAAGTACCAGAGTTTTATAAATCATGGAATGGTAAGATTTATAAAGGCGGAACAGTCTATTGGAATGATCTAAGATACAAGTTAACAGATGATCAGGTTGACTGGTTACAGGGTAAAGATAAGTACAGAGAATCATAACAGTGAGTATTCAAAATGAAATACTGTCACGTAACAGCGCAAACAAACCAATACCTGGGTGAGCAGTCAAAAGGCGAGCGGCAAAGAGAGCTTGAAGATGAAAAGATTCAAGAGATGCTAGATGATGACTTCGACGATTGCCTAGAAAAGGCTGACATGTTGCCGGACGCTTTGGAACTGTTCAGGGCCACAATAAACGTGTGCTACAAAAAAGAAGACTTTGAAAAATTTGAAGCTGAACTTTTTGAAAAGCTCCGGCCTATTGCGGCCAAAGAGCTAGGTTATTAAACATACATTGGAGAAAACAACATGACCGATTATGGAATAGGTGGATTGGTAACAGGGTTTAAAATACTTTTTGTGCTATGCTGTATTTTCATACCACTAGGCTTATGGAAAGCGGCCGAAATAGCTAT
>Ga0194001_1000004_pt1 | contig 36763 bp, 53 predicted proteins | sample FLT_78_MG_FD_140316 | JGI IMG/M metagenome (GOLD analysis project Ga0194001, IMG submission 140316) | Sediment microbial communities from the Broadkill River, Lewes, Delaware, United States - FLT_7-8_MG | ecosystem: Environmental > Aquatic > Freshwater > River > Sediment | place: USA: Delaware... | reverse complement strand
AGTGAGCCGTTTAGTAGTGCTTTGAGAATGAGTAATATTAAGAATTATAAGTATGATTGGATTTGGAATAAGAAAGCATTTTCTAATCAGATGATGGCTAAAAAACAACCACTAAGAGTAGTTGAGAATATTATTGTTTTTAATTCAAAAATATATCAACCACAAGGACTTGTGGAGGTTAATAAAGTAACCAAACAAGGCTCAAAAATTACAGACAACATAGGTGGTGGGACTAGAAAGAAAAGCTATATACAAACACACACAAATTATCCTAGAAATATATTGGAATTTTCAAAAGATAGACCATCTAACCACCCCACCCAAAAACCAGTAGCACTAATGGAATATCTAATCAAAACATATACTAATGAATGAGAAATTGTATTAGATTTCACAGCTTGAAGTTGAAGCACACTTGTAGCAGCACAAAACACAAATAGAAACTATATATGAATAGAAAAAGAAGAAAAGTATTATAACATAATAAATGATAGATTAAAACAAAATGAAAACAAACAAGAAAAGGAAACCAACCTTTAGGGAGCATCTTAAGAAGATGCTTTCTCCTGCAGAGTTTGCTCGTTGGGAAAGAGTAAGAGACAAAAGAAAACACAGTAAGTAACCAAGTGGGTAGGTATATCCTACCCCTTAAAAAGATTTTAATTTGTAAATATATAGTAATGACTAAACTAATGAACAAACAAACCTGTAGAGCTAATACCTATGAAACAAAAGAAAAGAAATTCTGAGTACATTTACAAAACAATATTTGAATAGATAAGTCTCATGACTTGTTATCTATATGTAGAAGATGTACCGATAATGTTAAATGTGATACTAGAGAATTTTTACTTACTTTACTTAAAGACAATGAGAATAACATACATAAAAGAAACAGATAAATATATGGAGTTAGATCACGATAGCAATGTTAAATGTATATGCGATAAGAAATCTTTTCTAAAGAGACACAATTCCGACCTAATTAAAATCCTTAAAACTAATGTGGTATACGAAACAAAATACCATGACAGAAACAAAGATGGTTCAGTACAACTAGATTTTAATATATAACAAAAATATAATGGTATTATCTATAGAGAAAAGATGTGAGCGTTGTTGAAAGCTATATATAGCTAAATCATGAAACCAAAAATATGATCTAAAATGCTCAAATATAATATATAAAGAAAGATCAAAATTAGATTCAGAGAAAAGCAGATTAAGAACAAAACAAAGAAAAGAAAGATTATTAAAAAAAGAGGGGTAATTATTCCCTCTTTTCTTGTTAAATTTGAGTTGTTTTTTCTTTGAGTGGATGTAACTACCACCCAATATATTCTATACTCGTTAAATGCTTTGTTATAACAAAGAGAACTACTATTTCTGTGTATTTTGTAGCAGATTAACATATTTTTCTTTCTTCTTTCTTTGTTCTCCAACAAGTTTTAATAAATCTTTTCTATCTTTGAGTTGTTTTTCTTCTTTTAGTGTTCTATATAGATTCATCATATCGTTTATCGTTATATCATATCATTGGATAATTTTATATAGATCTTTTACTTCTGGTTCATTTTTTACTTTAGGTATCCAATAATAGAAAGTAGGATATACATTAGTTCAGTTTACTAACTCTAATAGATGTGGAACACTATATACATTACCCTTACTACCATCATAACTATCATTGATATAGATTCTTTTTTTATCTATATCAAATTGTGTTGATGTTCTATGTCAGTAGCTTGTTGGTTCAAACTTATTTCCTGTTAGTTCTCCATCACTACTATCTAGATTCCATTCTCTATTACCTTTATATGTTATTCAGAGTACATTATTATTACTATATATTTCTGCTATTATAGGATCATTATACATAATCTTTACATAGTTGTTTTCGTTACCAAAGAATTTTCTTATAGCGTTCATACCTAGAGATGAGTTCCATCATTCTCCTATAGTATAACCTAGATTCTTTTCTGCATACTTAACTACATCTAACATAAGTCATACAGAGAACTCTATATCATTTTGATAACAATATTCTCTAGTAGCTCATACCATAGTACAAGCATGGGTTGTTTCTGTATAACTTCATTGATTAAATTTAGGTAGTTTTCTTCAATCTATTTCTTTTATTAAGTTATGATCAAATCATAAAAACCCTATATCCCAATCTGTTTGTTTGTCATGGGATTTAGCACCATTTACTATTATCTTTTCCATTAGGATTTGTTATTAGATAAATCTAATTGCTTCTCTAATCTTCTTATTGAATCTATAATAGTTTTTTTTAGTTTAAGTTTACTAAATCTATCATCTCAGGTTGCTGTCTGAAGTTCCATATCAATAATTTCTAAATCATTATACAGATCATCAAGCTGCATCTGTTTGATTGGTATATTCATCTATTTGCTATAGTCGGATAAAAATTTCTTAGCTAAAATAGTTACTATTGTTATTACGTAACCAGCTAATATAGGATTCCAGCCATTAGTTATAAGATAGTTTTGTACATCAGGAAGTAATGGTATCCCAGTACCTATAGCTATAATAAATACATAAACTATCCAGCTTTTAATGTCTTTCCATGAAAGTTGCATAATCTTTGAATCTTTTTCGATCATAATATATAATTTAAAATTTAAAAACTAATTCATATAAGCGGTAAGAGGGTTAGCTCAAAGTTCTTCATCTAATACCTCTCTAAGTCTTTCTCCTGTTATATCTTGTATATCATCCCAGAAGTCTGGTGTTGTATCTACTAATACTAATCTTTGTGGGGTTATAAAGTTTTCGTATATATATCTCTTGTAGTCTTTTAATGCTACAATTCAATATCATTTAGTTGACTGGAATATAACAGATTTTATAAGCATAATATATAATTAAACTTTTAAAAATTCCATATTTATTTGTGTTCAACCTTTATTATCTAACATAACTTCTATAACCCAACCACCATTAACATTACCTAGTTTGAATCTTTTTGCAAGTAATGTTTCTCATTGGAAAGCACCTACCATAAAAGCGTGTATCTTTCTATAAAACATATACATAGCAGTATGGAAGTGTCATAATAAGAATACATTAGGTTGATCTTTAGGATCAGCATTTTCTAACATCTTCTGTAGTTTATAGCTTTGTGCGTAACTTTGACTTCAACCTCAATGATGTAGTTCTATATCTACTCAATTAAGTTTTATCCTAGCATTATAGAAACCTAGATAGTGTAAATCTTCTCTAAATCATTCTATTGCTTTTCCTATATCATATCAAGCTAGTTTTAACCATGCTTCATCATGGTTTCAGTTTATAAAGTAAGTATCTATTCAATCAACTTTAGGATAGTTATTTACTACATCATCTATCTGTTCCTGCATACTATGTTTATTAAGCTCAAATGCGTGTCATTTATATACTCAATAACCATCTACCATATCTCATGCGTGCAACACTGTTTCTACTCACATTTCTTTACATTTCTGATAGTATTTATTTAATCATTCGTAGTTGCATTTCTTACTACCTAGGTGTGTATCTCATATAGCTCCAAATAAAGCTCTACCTACTTCTTTAGTTTCTATTTTAGTTGTTTTTGGTTTATCATTAAGTTTCTCTAGAAATAATATATCTTGTATTTCTTTTGGTGTTAGATTTTTTAATATCTCTAATTTCTTTTTGTCTTGTCTTGAAATTTTCTCTACTGGTTTTGGATTGTTTTTTGGTTTGTTAGCCATATATATAGTTTAGGTTATAAAACTATTTTCACATAAAATACCACAAAATTCATAAAATAGTAGATATTGCAATCAAAACAGTCATAGCAACTCTAAATTCTACTCTTAAAACAAATTTATTTTCTAACGAATCTATTTTATCTGACAACATCTTCAATCATTCATCTAATTTTTTATCAACATTATCTATTTTTTGATTCATAGTTAGAATTTGTTCAGCTTGTAAAATATCTCTTTTTTCAGACTCTGTGATGCCCTTTTGCATCTCTTTTATTGTCTCTATTTGATTACATTTATGCACTACCATTATATAAAGTTTTAAACAAATAAATTAAGTTACTAGACTAGACTAATCCAGTCTAGTTTATGATTTACTTATCTTCTTTTTTCTTTTCTTCCTCTTTTGGTTGTACATTTACTTCTTCTTGGATTTTACTTAGTAATCATACAACCTCATTATAAGGTTTTGATGAAAGATAGTTAGCAATAGCTTGTAATAGTTCTTGTGAGATTTTGAATTCCATAGTAGTTTTGGTAAATAATAAAAGATATTGTAGTTTTTATTTAAGGGGAGAACTACTAAACTCCCCATAGATTAACTTATTGAATCAATAGCTGATATCTTTTCATCGATACTAGCTATCTGTTCTTGTAATCTAGTTTTGTGGCTTTCTAGTTGTGCTTTAGAATGTTGTCAGATAGATTGTTTCACATTAACTGTGTTTCCATCTTCATCTTCCATAGGAACTAATTGAAACAGTTTATAGTATTCATTAGATACTTGTTCTGTTTCAGGTTGTGCGATAATAGTCATTTGTATAAATATTTATAAATTAAAAGATTATTTTGATGTTAGTTGTCTTGATCCCATTGTATCAACTTTGTAGTGATAACCAAATGTTTTTACTACAGCATCTGCTCAATACGTATCTTCAGCGTCTGTTGGATCTCTATATAACCTTAAAGATACTTGATCTCATATAGTGAATGATGTTCATGTTATCGTTCAAAATGATCCAATAGTTGTATCCCAAGCAGTACCACTAGCTGCAGAAGTGACTGTTATTGTTCCTGTAGCCTTAACTGTAGGTCAATTACCATCTGTTATGTAATACTCAAGAAACCATTTTACATTACCAGTACCAGTAGTTGTAGGAGCTCGGTGTATATGGAAACTAAGGTCTGTTCATTCTTGATAGTTATGATTAAGTTCTTTATGAGATGATACTTCCTCTAATGTTGCAGCACCATTAAATGCAGCTATCTTTATACTAGTGCTATTTAGATTTATCAAATCTGGAGCATTAGCTCATCTACCTATAATAGGGTCAAAGTTTTCATCCATATATACTCATTCCTCTAATTCTAGTGTCTTTTCTATCCCACAATCTATTATTAAATCACTAGGAGCAACTAATCATGTATCTATAATAGCGTCAGTTCAATCATAATATATTCAGACATCTTTTCAAGCTCATAAATATATTTTATTACTATCTGTATTAAGGAATAAGTTACCAGCTACTTCTAAATTTTCCGAAGGAGTAGTTATTGTATCTCCTATATAAACAGAGCCAGCTAAATTATTTTGAATAACTCCTGCTGTTTCTGTTATTCTTATTCCTTCTACCCCTCCAGCGATTAGTGATATAGCGTCATCAGCTGTTGAACCCAGCCCAGAATTTGTATCTATGTTTCTAGGTATTATTGTAGGAACAGTTGAGGATGGTTCTATGGCTGTTATTCTAGCACCTATACCTCATGATGGATATAACGTATTACCTGCAAACGTCCAATAATCTATACCATTTGTTCTAATAAGTAGCCTGTTTACTGGATCTATCGCTAATCTATCATCTAAAGCCTCATATATTCCTGTATCACCATCTCCAAATGTTAATCAAGTTGCTAAGCTTCCTAAGCCTCCTGCTCATCAATTTATATTTAATATTGATTGTGGACTAGATGTTCATATACCTACATTACCACTAGATCTTAATGTCATACCTAACGTAGAACCTGTGCTACCTATCCAGAACTGTAAAGCTCATATTGCATCTCATCAATCTCTTCTAGCATAGATTCTAGCTAAATAATTATTATCTCATGTAGCTGTATCATCTGCAGCACCAAATATGAATCATCACCCAAATCAATCTGTCATATCTCATGATGTAGTTGTTTTTAGTAACATTCAACTAGCTAGTCATGATATAGTGCTTAGATCTCAACCAGTAACAGTAGTCTCTCTTTCAAAGAATCATACTGGGAATGTGTCACTTATTGCGTGTAATTTACCTCATGGACTAGTTGTTCATATACCTACATTACCAGTCCCTTTTAATCTCATAATTTCAGTAGACACCTGGAAATTACCCCCATAAAATATGGTGTCCTTTGTAGTGTCTGAAGTAGATAGACCAAAATTCCCATCAACTGAAAGCCCTTGACCACACCAAACAGCACCTCTATGCATTAAAAAACCATAAAGAGTATGTGTTTGTAATATGTCTACATAAGCTGTGTTCCCAGATGCCATAGGATTAAGTGTTATACCTCAATTAGCTTTAGAATAAATCTCCCCATAATTTGTATCATTATAACTAAACCTTATTGTGTTATTAGTACCATAAGTATGTAATTTTGTATCAGGGCTAGTTGTTCATATACCTACATTACCATTAGGCACCAAGAAATCTCATTGTAACACAGATGTATTTCCAGTTATAGAACTTATCTCAAACATATCTAAACTGGTATTGTAAGAGTAGAATCTAAACCTATTCTCACTTTTATCATGTCAAAACAACCAATTTAAACCATTACTATTACTTAGAAATATTCATTGGTCGCTAGTTGCTGTGCCTGCTTTTATATACATATAAGCATTAGTTGCTCATTGAAAAAATCAAACAGTTGTATCATCACTTTGTACCTCAAACTTATAGCTTGGAGTAGCTGTTCCTATACCTACTCTACCAGTTGTTTGGTCTACTACTATATCTGTAGTAAAATCAAACACACCTCTATCCTGATCCCAGTATAGAGTTTGCCCATTGGTTGTTAATGCTGTTCAGTTTACATCAGATAATTCTGTTAGTTTTGATGGGAAGCTAGTTCATACATCTATAGTACCAACTGTAGCGTGTACATTAATTACTGCTCATATAAATATTGCAGCGTTTGGTGCTTCTGGTGGAACATTGGTTAAATATCAAGCAGTCGTTGCTGAAACAAATATCAAATCTCATTCGTTCCAAGTTTCTCAATATGGAGTACCTGTTGTATCTATTCATCTTACTTTACCTCGCCAAGTAACTAATCACCTATCTCAATCGGCTATATCTTGTGTAGCTAATCATAATATATATCAAACTGGAATACTATTATCAGCTATTGCTTTTTGTATTCTAAGATTTCAACTATTACCAATACCTTCAGCAAACATAACAGGAGTACCATTTGTTATAGTCTCTCATGTATCATTTTGTACGTCAGTATATAACTCATTACCAAATTGATAACCAACACCGTTCTTTAACATTCATGTTATTGTTTGGTTATCTTCATCCCAAAAAATCTGTCATGCTGTTTCTGCTCCAGTTGGTGTATATGTCGTATCTAATTCTATTCAATATCAAAACTTAGGAAAACCATTTTCAACAGTTTGTGGTGTTGTTTGGTCTAGTTTTAGAAAATTTAGTGGACTACCAATTCTTTTTAATCATCCAACACTCATAAAGAACTAGTTAAAGAAATAAAATCTTGATCCATATATATAGACAGCTCTTTTATATTGTTTTCACTTTCCTTTATCTCCTTAACTAGTTTCCTAAAATCACTATCTTTTTCTATATCTCATCTTCTTATTAGTTTTTCTATATATTTTTTTAAATCTTGTATAATCTCTCTGTCTTCTTTCTGTTGTTCTAATAATTTATTGATTATTTCCCTGTTATCATCGTTTAATTTGATTAAATTAGCTTCGTTGTTTTTCATAGCCGATATAATATCCATTTTATCTTTTTTTGAATCAAATTTGTCCTCTAATTCGTATATCTTAGATATTATTTCATCGTTATTTATTGTTATCTCTTTTTTATCTATTTTTTCTAAATATTCAAGTATATCGCTTAAATCAACTTTCTCTGGTTTAAGTAATTCTAATATCTCCTCTAATTTCTCAAACCTTTTTGTTATATGGTTAGCGTATCAACCTATAGCACCTCTTACTTGGATACCATAATCCTCTTTGTTTGAATAATAATCTAGTTCGTTATTACCAAAAGAGAATCTAGATGTTAATTCATCACTACCACCATCTATTTTTCGGTTATATAGTTTAGACTTATCATAATCATAGAATATATATACATAATCTCCCAGTCATTTATCCTCCATAGTTTCTGAAACAATATCAGAATACACAAGCTCTCTATCGTCTCGTTGTCTTATGGTTATTGTAGGTGATAATCAAGCAACAAAACCTGTATCATCTGCAAATGTAACTGGGATTATGTATTGTGCCATTATTTATAAAGATTATTTACTAAATACTTCTATTGGTTTATTGTTTTTATAAAATTCAAAATTGTCATTTAGCATAAGTATAGTATTTCTTTGCCTCTGCTTCCGTCCACACTCTACCCTCTATAATTACCTCATCTAATGTTGTATTTAGATTTGGATACCCAATACTTGCAGAGTTATATCACAGAGTAACGTTTGCTGAACTATTTTGTAGTGTTCATGAATTTGTAGATGTTTGTGTTTTAGGTTGTTTAACTCAATTATAATAAAATTCTACTATACCACTACTATCTCTTGTTATAACACAAAAAACCTTTCATGATGGTAATAATGTTGTTGGGTAAGCACACGAACACAAAGAATCAGTGGTAAAGAAACTTACATACAATCATTGTCATCATGAGTTAATACAAGTAAGGTCTATACACCTACTTCAAGCTGATGGGTATCAGTCTTTAAACAAAACCGCTCTATTTCATGTTGTGCTTCAATCGATAATAAATGCAATAGTAATATCAGATACATTTAATGGTATATTTCAAACATCTATTTTTGATGTTGTACCATTAAAACTTGCACATTGTCATAGCTTTCCATCAACATAACTTATGCTTGTATCAGTTCAGTTGTTACCATTACCACTACTATCATTACTATTTCAATTTAGATGCCACAATCATTTGGTTACAGAGCTTCATGCTCCTAAGTATTCTCATAAACTCATATTTTTACATTAGGAGATAAAACTAAGCATAATTAACTCTTACATACAAATCTACACCAGCAGTTGTTGCTGCTACAGCATCTATATCTAATGTTAATAAATCTCCACTAGCTAAACTTGTTGTAGATAATGTACCTCAATCTATTGTATATTGATCTGTTGTTGTTATCGATGGATTGGCAGAGAATATTGTTGTACCATTTTTATTTACATCTATTGTTGTTGTTCCGTTACCAGCTGTACCAAACCACATATCTACTGAACTTATAGTCTTTGTAGCGTTAATTAAAATAGTGTTTGCTACGTTAGTACCAGTAGCTCATATAGTTCAAGCTATAGCAAATAAATCACTACCACCTCAACTACCACCAGTAGCATCAGCCCAAGTTGGAACTCAACTAGCCAATGTTAATACTTGGTCATCAGTACCTTTAGCTAACCTAGTAGGAACACCACTAGCTCAACCATATATAACATCTCATGATGCTGTCATTGGGTTTTTCATATAAGAGCTATCTTCCATAGCCTTAGGTGTAACCATTTTAGTATCATTAGTACCAGTATCCACCTCTGCTCATGTTGCTACTACCTCATCACCTGTATTAGTTCAACTTGTATTTTCTATTACTGTTTTTTCTGCAGCACTAACATACTTATTAGTGGTTCCCTGTGCCATATTATCCATATCAAAAGCATCTCACTCAACACTTGTTGGATCATACATACTAGCCATCATATCACCACTACCAGTACCATCTGTACCCTTAGCAGCATTAAGTGTCCAGTAAACTCATTCACTAGGTGTATTACCAGTAGTTGTTTGTAACGCTATCCAAGTAGAACCTAAGTAAGATACAACATCATTGGCTATGTATTCAGTACCAGAATCATAAGCTCACTTAGGAACAAAAGATACTCAGTCAGCACCATTATCTCATGGATCTCATTGATCTCATTTCATAAGTGTTTTAGGGATAAGTTTTAGTTTATCACCATCTTCACTATCAATGATAAATCATTTATCTCCTGCAGCAAAACTTAACTTCTCAGTAAAGTCTTTAATATTTTTATTAGGTAAATCTGCTGTTGCTGTCATATTATTTTATATTAGTAATTAAATAACTGCTCTTTTATTCCATATTGTACTGAATACTGGATATCCTGTATCATCATATACAAATATAGCGTTTCAATCATCATCAGTAAGGATATATTCTAAATCATCATCATAAGTACCTGTTATCAATGTCTGATATATAACAGGCTGTGTCCTCTTGGTATATGTTGTACTTACTGGTGTTCTAGGTGTATATGTTGTCATACTTCATAGATTTATGTATTAAAGGGAGGGCTCTATTTCTTCCCTCCTTTCTTTTTCTTTTTTCCTCAACAAGGCATGGTGTTTTGTTTTATGATATAAAAGGTTATTTAGTCTTGTTTGCTTCTTCTCGGATTTGTTTAAGTTGTGCTTCTGTTTTGATTTGGTTTGGTTTTAATGCCACAACTTCTATTAGTTTCTTTTTATCTCATCATAGTAATTCGTTCACATATACTCAATCATATCATTGCTTAATAAGCTCTCATCTTACATCTCTTGCACTAGCACTCAGATTTAATCCTAATTTCTGTCTAATAACATCAGGATTTACTCCTCAAAACATATAAACATCATCTATAACAAGTGGATTCTTGATGTTTGGGTATGTTTTAACCATATTTTTTCAATATTGTTTAGCTATTCATTTTCTAGGAGTAAGATATATACCTGCTCATAGAAATCACTCATCAGTACTTCATGCTCTACTTAGGGAAAATTCATCAAACTTAGCATCAGTTCAGTGATATAAAGGTTTTCACTTACTTTCTATAAACTCTTCAGCACTCTTATACTTACTAGCTTCTGCTATCAATGGTTCTTCAGGAGCTTTAACTGTTACTTTATCCTGAGGAATACTCTCTTTAACTGGTAGTCATTTAGTCTTATTTGATTCTATACTATCTTTAAATATAACTCATTGATTTTCATCTTTTATTTCTAATCAATCATATCACTCAGATTTATATTTATCTATTAGTTTTTTTTCTGCTTTTTTAGCTATTCACTCATTCCAACTTCAATTATTTATTTCTTGCTCTATTTTATATAGTTTTGATCTATCAGATAAATATTCTTTTTTTGTAATCTGTTTTATATTATATTTTGATAAATCAATTTTATTTATACTTACTTGTTTTGATGATTCTAACATATTTTTTATATCTCATCTTGGGTTTGAATAATTTTTTGCTAAATCTTTTGATCTAGTAAAATACATTCATTCTCAAAGTTCACCATCTTTAGCAATAGAAGGTCATTTTCAATATGGATTTCAGTTATATGCTATCAATGGTTCTTCAGGAGCTTTTAACATTACTTTATCCTGAGGAATTGATTCGTTTATTGTATTAACTTTTTTACCTCATAAATTAGAATTATCAGGCATAATATTCATATCAGTAGCATCTTTTATATTAGAATTTAAAGGTCTATTAGATTCTATTATTTGTCTCTCCTTTGATAATGGAGATATTGCTGATGTTTGTGGTAATCATCACTCTGGTATCTCTATTGCTCTTGGTTCTGGTAAAGCTGGTTTAAGTAAATTTTCTAATTCTGTTTTATTACTTATGTTTCTTATTTTTATCATATCAGCAACTTTTTCTGCTGTAGTTGCTTTACCATTAACCATATTAGATAGTTTTATAAGATTCTTTTTAAACCAACTTGATTGTGCAATCTTCTTTGTTGCTAATAAAGCTATTGTTGCAGGATTAGATGCTGATTCAGCTAATAATATATAATCAGTTAATCATAATCAACCTATTCAATCTATATCTTTTGCTAATAAATCAGATATAGATTTATTTTTAGATATATCTTTATTTATATCTTTTATATTATCAAATCCAGCTTCTTCTGCCCATTGTTGTTGTTTTGTTCTAATAGAACTATCAAGATTTTTTAATCTTTCTTGTTCAGCACTTGTTCTAGTAGCATCATATTTAAGAGATTGCTTTGACTCAAAAGTTTTCTTTATTTCTTCTAATTCAATATGTGTTAGTTCACCATTCTCTGCTTTCATAACTAAATCTTCCCATTTTTTTCATTCACCAGCTTTTATCTGTGATGGTGTAAGTGTTTTGTTTTCATAATCAGCTACTTCTCTAGCCATCTTTATTACATCATCATCTTTAGGTATTGTTTGTTTTATTTCTGATAATGCTGCCTTCTTCTCTTTTTGCAATGTAATCATATCTTCTAGTGTCCTATCTAGTGTTTCTTCTCATCATTCTATTAAACCTTTATTATTTAATGTTTGTCATGGTGTCTCTCAAAATTTTGCTTTGTATTTTCTTATTTCTGCTTTAGTAAATCAATGTAGATTATCTAATATCTTATCAGCGTTAGTTGCTCATTTTATAGTTGATTTCTCCGCTTCTGTTAGTGTGTTTTTAGCAAATTTAGCTCATATTTTACTAGCTACAGTAGAAACATCATCTGTTAATCATCATACTGTTCTCTGTAATATTTTTTCTCATTGTACCAATCATCTTTCTATTCCTCATTTAATTGCTGTTCATTCTCATAACATAGCTAGATTAAATAGATTACCAGCATATCATAGATAATCATTAACATCTTGTTTTGTGTTATCATCTAGATTATTATACATATTACTTATAACTTGTATATCTGGATTAGTTTTTGCTACTTCAGCCATACTTTGTATAGCATTAGCTGCTTTATCTCATAATATTTTTCTTTCTTGTTCTGTTGTAAATCATTTAAGTCATCATTCTAAAGCTCATCATACAGTTTTACCAACTATTCAACCTAAGTAATCAGCTATTCATTCACCCATAACTATTTGTGCAAATTTTTCTCAAGATGTTTTATCTTTTCTAGCTAATATTTCTTTACTATCATCAATCATTTCTTTAAATCATGGCACTACTCATTCATACAATCATTTAACCGCACCAACTATACTACCAATAGCAGCTCATCATGCTCTTAATAAAGGATTTTTTTCTCATAAATCCATTTTTTCTTCTTTTATCATACCTAATGATTTCAATACATCAGTTCATTGTGTTTTTCATTCAACATAATCCTTATATATAGGCATTTTATCTTGATTAGATTGCATATATTTTGATATAAGATCATCATCTAACAAATTAGGCAACTCAATACCATCGTTTTTAGCCTTATCTCTAAGTATATCAGCAAAATTAGCTATCTTTAATGTTGCTTGTAGTTTTAGCTTTTCATCTTGTGATTTAGCATTCAATGATTTAATGTTTATATCTTGTTTCATCTTAGCTCTTTCAGCTTCGTAAGCTTTTTGTTGTTGAAATTTAACAGCTTGTTGATGATATTCCTGTAGTAAAACTTTCTTTTCTGTTTCATTAGTTGTTTTAGAATCAACCAAATCTATTATTTGTTTGGCTTTGTCATCTTCAACTCATGGTAAAATAGTTCACCTAACATCATAACTCATCATTGGTTGGTTAGGAATAGTGCTAGAAAAATTACTAGATTGTGGAGTTCTAATATTATTCTGTCATACATCTACTCAAAGCTGTGTTCATAATTGTAATCAAAGAGCCATTGTTTATATTGTTATTATTTAAATATATTATTTAGATCATTGTTTATTTGTTGATTACCTACTGATGAAGTAAATCATCGTTCTGATTGTGTATTATTTTGTCCAGCTGTTCATTGATATTTATTATAAAGGTTTTCTAATGCAGATACTGTAGCTTTAGCTTTTGTTGGTTCTGCAAAACTATTTAATTGTAATCATACAGATCAAGCTAATAATCATATATCAGCATCTGACATAGGATATAGTTTAACTTTACCTGTCTTTACTATATCTATAACTTTACTATTTCTAATAGTTCTTAAAGATTCAGCAAAGTCTCCTATTTTATCATAATCCATAGGATCAAATAATGTAGAAAAGAATACTCATTTATTCCATCTCTCTCATTTCATTAGATTATCTTCTATTTTAGAAACAGTTACCGCATCAATTCTACCCTGTTTACCTAATAATCATTTTATTTCTACTCAGTTTTCATCAGTATAATTAAATAATGGATTATTTGTAACATATTCTAATGCTGTCATAAATCAAGGGTCTGGAGCTTCTTCAGCTTTAGACTGTAACCAATTATCATAGTCTTTATTGAATTCTGATCGACTATTATATCACATATCTTTTAATGCAGCTTGTCTTTCTTCTTTTGTTCAACCAAAAGCTAATGTTCAGTTACCTTTTTCACCAAAACTTTTAAGATAAGCATCAAAATTACTAGCATTTTTCATAACATCTGTAGCTTGTGTATCAAACATACCTTGTTCTGACATTATTTTAAACATTCAAGGACTTTCCTTCTTTAATTGTGCCATCTTTAGTTTATTTAAATCTTCTGTATTAAGATCTTTAACCAATGTGTTTTTTGGAACTCATGCCAAATCTCATGTACCTCGTCTTGATAATGCACTTCATACAGTTCTGTTTTGGTATGATGGTTGACTCCATAGAATATCATAAGCAGCCATTCAATCCTTAATATTATTGAATGTTACATAATTACCTCATTCTGCAGCTGGTCTAGCTGTTCATTTACTAAATTGTATTCATTCTTGTTGTAAAGCGTATGCTAATGTTCATGGTTTTGGATTATCAAAGTTAGCATTCCATGTTATTCAAGCTGGGTTATTGTTTTTTAGACTAGCTTCATTAGGATATTGGGTAGCATATTGTCTAAAATCTAAACTACCAGTAATTCAATAGTTTATATCTGATGGTAATTCACCAGTTCATTTTACAACAATCTTTTTATTTCAATTTTCGTCTGTTTCTATTGTTCGTGATTGTGTAGAATCTTCTCATATACCAAACATTTTATTACTCCATGCTTTATATTCAGCTTTATCCATTATAGGTTTTCTAATATTTTCTGTTATAGCTGTTCATAATTCTGTACCATTTTCTACCATATTTTGTATATCAGATACCATTTCTTCTCTACTTCTTATCATTGGTATTCACTCAAACTCTTTTAATACTCTATCAACAGCTTTTTCTACAGCTTTTCTTCTTGTTGCTAGATCGTTTGAATATATATTACCATCTTGATACTCTTGTTGTCTAATAAACTTATTCCATTCTCTTTCATCTCTTTCTTCATTAGTTTCATAGTTCATAAGCTCCATAGCAAATCATAGATCTTGCATCTTTTGGTTTCTTTCTGATCTCTTATATTCTTCTTCTTGTAGTTGTAGCTCAAAATTATCTCTTACTTGAGACATAGCGTTATTGTATTTACTACCAAGTGTTTGGTAATCTATAGCTAATGTGTTTCTTAAATTACTTAATTCAAACGCTTCATCATTATATATAGCGTTTATTTTACTTGTAGAAGCACCTGTTCATTCATATCTTTTTTCTATCTCTTTTCTTAAGCTATTTAATTGTAAATCTATTTGTTTTATTTCACCTTCTTTATCTGCTAATCATTTCTGCATATCTTTCATCTCAGGACTATTCATCTCTGATTTATATTGTTCAAACATATTTGTTGGTGCAGCTGATGCTGATAACATATTCATAGCATATTGTTTGATATATTGATTATAATCTGTGCTTTCTACTCAATTTATTTGTTGGTCATATTTAATAAGCTCATTCTTTTTGTTTATCTGAGCCATTGTTTCATTGTATTTTAGTGGATTATTTAATTTTAGTTGTTCTAAATCACTATCGGAAACTAATCAACTACTATACATAGATGATAAATCATTAACACTTTTGCTATCTAATTGTAATCACTTCTGATAACCTTTATACCAATTATCTAATAATTGCTTTTGAGCATCACTTCTAACACCATAAGAAAATACGCTTCTAAATGTATCTATATTAGACATAAATTGTGGTGCATTCTGTCTGTATTGATTCAGATTACTTACTATCTCATTCTGTCTAGCAGTAGAATCATCTAGATACTCAGATACAGGCAACGGTTTTAATGGTTGCTCTTCTGTTGGTACAAATTCTTCTTGTTTTACCTCTGTAGTGGTAGTTGGTTCGGCTTGGATTTTTATATCCTCTGGTTTGGTTTCTGTAGACGGTTCTACCTGTGTTTCCGCTACTTTTTCAACAGGTTCTGCTGTTTTTGGTGGTGTATATCATTCAACAGCTTGTGAAATTTGATCTTCTGTATATCATTTCTCTATAAGTTGTTGATATTGTGGTAGATTCTTTATAGCATCCATTTGGTTTGTAGGAGCTTGCTCAACCGTTGATGGTTGAGGTGCTGGTGCTTCTATTGGTTTATAAGCAGAAATATCAGTTCATGCCTGTTTTTGTTGGTCATAAGCTGTTTGTGTTATTTTTCTACCCTCTGTGTCTGTGTATTTGAAATCTACCATTGTATCTAGGTTATTTATAAATAAATTATTTTGTGAATCTTAAGTATGGAGTTACTGTATATCAGTTAGTTGTTCATCATACAACCTTCATATCACTTATTACTGAGTATCATACGAAACTCTTTGCTGTATTATCCCAAGCTGTTCATGTTGTATATCGGTTAGATGTCTCTCATCAGAATGTTTTAGTTGTTAAGCTAAACTCTCTTCTAACAAACACTCAAGATCAGTTCTCATAATTAAAGTATATTGTACTACCATCTATATAAACACTTTGTATAGCTGTTGTTGCTGAGAATCTTAGTAATTCATAACTCTCTCTAGCATCATCATTGTTTGCCGTAAAGGTTAATACTATATAACACTCTGTATCATCATTATTATAATGTGATGTATATTGTAATATATAGTTAGTCCATAGATATGTTCATTGATTAGATCAGCTATTCTTATATCTTATAGCGTACTCTGTTCAGCTATAACTATTAACTCTAAATGTTCCTGATTGTGTTAATCATTCTCATTTAGTTATTAACTGTTTATTGTGTTCACCATCTATCAATCATGTTATTATCATCTTATGGTTTATCTCAAAGTAAATGGAATATAACATCTCAACTAGTTGATTTTACATATATCTTCTCTCAATACTTCGGCGTTAATCACCATCATATAATCCTAAGATCAGTAGCAACTAATGTATATCATGAAATAAACATATTACTATCTCATACAGATCATCATGCTGGTACTGTATAAACCCATACTGCAGTATCTGCTCAATTATTTGATGCTGTTATAGTTAATGTTTCGTTTCAAGTAGCAGTATACAACAACTCAGCAGTAGCAGCACTAGGAGTTAATATCTCATGTACATTTTTTCATTGTGATGCCATTATATATATTAACTATTTAAAAAAGCTATTCTTCTTATGTTAGGCTGATTCCTAACAGATGTTTTGTAATCTAATGCTTGGTTTTCTATACCATAACTATAATCAGGTTGTGGTACTTGTTCTATCTCCACCGATTCTATTTCTTTATTTGTATCTGAATCTATGTTTTCTGGAGATATTTCTTTTGTTTCTTTATTATCCATCTGGTAAGTCGTCAAAATATAAACCTATATCATTATACTCTGGAGTATATTTACCATCTCTAGTAATTAACTCTATTCTCGGTTGGATCTCTGTAAACGAGTTTTCTCATATATCTGTATCAAATTTCCTTATCCATTGTCTTTTTCTTATCTCTGTTGTATCTGTTATTGTATCAAAGTATCTATAGTTATGGAAATCTACGTATGTTATTGTAGCATCACCTGTTCAACTTATCTTTGTTAGTGTAGATCATACTCTAGGTGTTCTATATCTTGTTGTCTCTTTACATTCTATAAACATATAGTTTAAGAACTTCTTTACTTGTACAACCTCAAATCTTGGTGTTGATCATATTGTATATATATCTCATACTACAGGATCTGTTGTTACAGCATTTATTGTCTCATCAACAACAAACGTATATCTATCAACCTCTCTATCTATCGCATAATATAGATTCATAAACGTATTCTCTGGTGTTCTAATTCATAATCTCCATTTAATACCATCCTTTAATTGTTGTCATAGATACATTATAGGGTTCAATGTCATATATCATCTACTACCAAAATAATAATCTGTTGATGAATCCTGCATAGATTCATAGTTATCTAGATGCCATTCTATTACACTACATCAAGATCAATTATCATAGGCTACATATAAAGCTCATTCACTTGCATACATAGAATATATAGCTGTCTGTTTTAATGCAAACGTAGGGAACAAAGCATCAGGAAATCATGGTGTTCTATGTCAGTATGTTATTATCTTATTATATCATGGCATAAATACCATATCTCATAATGATTCTACATTATTAACATAATAGTTTGTAGCACTTCATCACCAATATAATGGTATTGGTGGTACTAATGTATTAGATCATATTGCACTTTGTCGATCTCATTCTCTTATTTGATATAACATTGTTTTAGCATTACCATTACTTTTCCATATTTTCTTTATACCAAAATCACCACCTGTCATAACTATATGGTAGTTTCATTGGTTTACTACATTTTGTATAATCTCATTATACCAATATATTGTGTTCTCTGGAGTTGATGATACTCAATCCCATCGATGTACTCTACTTCATTGTCAATCTCTAGTCCATATAACAAATTGATCAGCAACTTTAGTTATTCATATTATTTCTGTGTTATCTGATAGTGTGAAATAAGTCTTTAATACTCAATCAACACCTAATCATAATAACGCGTTACCATTACCTATATATAAATCACCAGTATCCTCTAATATAGGACATGCTTGGGCTAAATTATCTAACTCTAAATATCACTCTTCTACATTACAAAGAGAATACATTCAATCTATATCTATACTTCAATCAAAATCTGTTGTTGGTGTTAATGTTAAAGCATCAGTATTAGTTGCTGTAAGGAAATATGTATAAGTTCCATCAGCAGTTATTGTCTTTGGATCTCATGAATCACCAATATCAACTTCTAACGATCATGCTGTTACTCATGTTACTTCTATATATATTCTATATCTATTTCATATTACTGCCGCAGCAGAACTAGTAAAGGCGTTAGTATTACCAGTTGTATGTGTGTAAACACTACCAGCAGATGTCCATCCTGTTGATGTGTATGATGGTGTTAATGTTGTGTAAACACTAGATCAAGCGTATCTTGATATATAACCCACTCAGAATACTAATGTATATTCTGTTCCTAATATATTAAATGTTGTGTAGTTTCTTAGATTTCAATAAGAGTCTCATCACTCAAATTCATATAATGTTGTTGCTGAACTATCATATATATATCAGTTATTACTAGTATATATATCTCACATTGTTGTTATCTTTGAACTATTAGGGAATTGTACTACATTGTTTTGGTTGTGTGTCGCTAATATAACTCTCTTACCATTAGATATGTCCAATCACTCACCATCATAACAACCTCACTTCAACGACAAATACTTATCCGAACCTACTCAGCCCGTAAAGTCATTGTATATTGGATTTTTGGTTGTATTTTCTGCCATATTATTAAGGTAAAAGTTCTAAAGATTGGTTATATATATCAGTTTCTGTTGTTTCATAAGCACTTTCGGGATCAGCTCATCATTCTAATATCATCCTAGCTATTCATTCCTCAAATTCTTGTTTTGCTATAGCTTTCTTATCAAATAACTGTTTATCAGCAAAGTTATACATATTTAACCCACTCAATAGTATATCATGATACTCTGAATCTAGTTTTATATTATCACTTGTTGTTGTGGTTTCTAGATCTAATGGAATGTATTGTCATTCTACTACTATTCAATCAGATATTACTTCTGTTGGAGCTGGATAAACAAAGATACTACCATCTCTTACAATACAATAAGGGATGTTTTCGTTCTCATAGTCATTATCTACACCTGTTGATGTATCATACATCTTACAAGGAATATGATTTCAATCAGAACTGTATTTTACGTGAACATTTAATACTCTCTTTATACCTGTCTCTGTTACTGATGGTTTAGGTATAGAATATTCATGCTGGTTTTCTTCTGTAGCAGCATAATATGATTGTCGTGTATATTTTTTACTTTTTGTTGCTAAACGAGAAAAAACCTCCTTATATATAATATTAAGGTCTTGTAATATTAGTGCATCAGACTTTTGTCCTGCACTAGTATTTGTTTGTACTCTACTTTTAGTAATTATATTTGATACATCCATTAGTATAGTTTGTTATCAATAAATTTATATGGAGAGAGGAGATTGCTCCCCTCCATCCTATAAGTCTATTAAGACTATAACATTTTAATAAGGATTTCAACCATTCTTTGAGCACCTTCAGTAAATGTTTTAATTCCATATCTTGTCCAAGTTGTAACGTATTCACCGATAAGTCCTTTAGAAGTACCTCTTTGCATTTCAGATACAACTGATTTTTGGATAACCATATCAATACATCCTTTTTGTCCAAGTATAGAAGAACAATTATGATCTCCCATAGAGAAAGTTGTACCTCCATCAACACCTTCAGTAATGTCAGTGTATCCAGCAGTAGTTACTACTAGAGTAGTAGCTGTAGAAGTAGCAGAAACTAGATTTTGTTTCAATTTAGCTCTTTCATCTTGAGTAAGTTGGATATAAGTTGTTCCAGCTGTTCCACTATCATTGATAGCAGCAGCAAGATTAGCTAATGAAGTTTCAAGATCAGCACCCAAATCAACATCTCCAACAGCAGCAGGTGATGCAACGAATTTGAATGTTTGTGATCCGATAATTACAGTATCATTAGCTGAGAAGTTACCAGTACCAGTAAGAGTTCTTGTATGTTTTAGGTTGTTAGACACATAAACATCCAATCCTAATGCACCAATAGAAGCCATATAACCATTTCTTAGAGTTGTATCAGCCAAGTTGTTTCCTGTACCTGTAAGAGTTTGTTCCCAGATAGCAGCAATAGTTGGTTCTAATACTACGAAGAAAGGTGTAGTAGTTTCTACTCTGTTTTGTACTAATTTAGCTTTAGAGAAAGAAAGCATCTTAACTACATTAGAAGTAGTAACAGTAATACCAGTAGTATTTGCTCCACTTCCCTCTATATCTAATTTTCCTACTGTGTAGAAAGCGTTAGATACTTGAGCTAAGAATTTTCCATCCATTTCATTTCTCAACGCATACACAGCTTCAGGAGCATACATAGACATAATGTCGTAGTTTGATTCTAATTTTTGTGTATCATCGATAAAGAAATGTACTGCTTTTGTTTGATCTACATCCAAGTATTCGTTAGATGAACCAAGAGCTTGTGTACTCATAGCAGTTTCAGCAGTATAACTTACTGAATAAAGTCTTGTTTTCGCTGGTCTATTAAATCTTGTAGCACCAGTTACTTCAGAAAACCCAAATCTTGCTAGTGGCAAAGCTACTAGTGATTTATTTAGGTCTCTTTGGATTCTACGATCCCAAATTTGTTTTTTAAAGTTTGATAAAGAGTTTGCCATTGTGAATTAAAATAGTAAATAAAATAATACTATTGTGCAAAGAACTTCTTATCGTTCTGTGTGGTTGGAAATAACTTATCAAATTCTTCATCTGATAGTTCAGCTAATTCTTCATCACTCATCTGATTAGGATTCTTTACAATATCAGGATTAGAAGGCACTCATGTTAATGCAGTATTACCATTAAGCTGAGCTTTTTTAGCATCATCAAGTAATAGACTAGGGTCTTTTTCTGCAATTACATATCTAAATGCTTTGTCTCTTTCTATCCCTTTAGCAACTAGCTCTTCAATATCAGATTGATACTGATTTGCGTCCTTGTTCTCTGAATAGAATTTAACAACACCAACACTTTCATCAACCATTCTCTTTACAGTGTCTTGGTCAATTCAACTGTCAGATTTTTTCTCATTTACTTTCTTGTAATTGGTCTTAGCCCTTTCTTTCCATTTCTTAACGGATTCTAAAGCTTCTTCCCTTTCAGCCTTTTCTTGTTCATAAAGGCTTCTGTAGTCTGTTTCATCTCCAGACTCTTCGTTTTCTAGATTTTCATTCTCTAGATTTTCGTTTTCAATAACATCTTCTGCCATTGTGTAATTGGTTAGTAAGTTAAAGCGTTTACTACTCGCAAAGGCGGCATTAAGCATCATCCGCTGTAGCAATATATGAGGTTAATCATACCATTAGATATTGTATTGTTGTCCGTTCATCAACTGTATAGCTTGTTCTTCTATTAGTCTCTCTTCTTCTTCTTTGTCTCTCTCTTCTGTGATTGGATTTAGATCAACTTTGTCTTTGAAGTCTTTTAGATCTCCATTAACAAACCTGAATACCATCTTCAATACATCATTCCAAGTATATTTTACTTCGTTATTATTGTTCTCTAATATCTCTTTTATAAGATCTATTCCATAACTTTCTATTGTTTTACAATAATGTTCATAATATTCTGATGTCTTAAAATCCTTTTTCTGTTTTAATTTTACTGTCATTATCACATATTAGGTTCTAAAACACTTTGTTTACTAACTACTTCATTTCACATTCATTGGTTAGCTTGTGCCATCATTATATTACTTGCTGTATTAGCTTGTTCATTCATTGTCATTTGTTGTGGTGCTTCTCATTGATCTATTAGATACTGTTCTAATGCTGTTAATACTTTATTAGTAGCATCAGTATCTTCAGCTTTCTGGAAGTATATCCATAAGATATTGTAATCTAAGTTAGGATCTTTGAATAACGTCTTTGGTACTTTATCTTCGTTCAAAAAGTATTCAACCATCTCTTTAGCTTTTCTCTCAGCAGGTAGTAATCCATATATTTGGTTTATTACATTCTGTGGCATTCATTCTAACTTAGCACTAAACCTTTTAGCTATCAGTTTACTTATCTTTGGTACATCTGGATCATTGATTATTATTGGTAAACTCATTCTCCAGAACTGTTTTTGCTTCTCTGTTATAGCTTCTATATCTGATTTACTACCAGTTATTATAAACGGATTGTTCTTAGTATTGAAATCATCTTTCTTTATACTTATAGATTTCCATTCGAAATCTTGTGTCATTAATACAAATTTCTCATCACTCTTAGAAAAATACTCTTGATATGTTCTCCATCGTAAGAATGCAAAATCATATTCACCTCGTAAGTATGTTTTCATATTCAATGAACTTAACATATTAGCGTTACTTTGTACTGATTGTTGTTCTGCTTTTGTCATAGCTTTATCTGGAACAATACCCATTTGCATTTGATCTTGTTTTGTATCCATTGTTCATTCACGCTCTAACATATTACTCATAGTCATAACATCTTGTTTGATATTACTTGTTGGTATCTCTGACATAACATTAGATAACGATTCTCATGGTTGTAGTTTATCGTTAGTGAATATATATTTAGGTCATGTACTTGGCTTTAATATATCTTCTTTATTCTTAATCAATCTACTATTTACTATAAATTTACCACCAAACGCTTCTAATCTTGCTTTAATAAGACTAGCATTAAATAATACTGTCTTAGCTTCTTCCTTATCATCTAATAGATCAGTAACAGATACTCATAATACCTTTCATCTCTCTGGTTTATAGAAATAGAACGAGAATGGTCGTGGTATTAAACTAGCATCTTTCTTTTCTTCTTGTAATACTGCAGGTATTTCTATTACTCTTAATTCTAATGTCTTTGTTGCGGCATCTGTTGTTACTATATATTTTTTACCATTTCTTATAGTACAGTGATGATATATATCTACACTAAAGTTTAATGCTAAACTATCACATACTCGATTGGTATTATCGCTTATACTTATAGCTTGTTTCATTAAATCCTGATCTTTATCTATACTTTGTTTAGTTAGTTTAGATAACTCAGCTTTATTATATTGTGGATCATTCTTCATCTCAAATATACTAGCTGTCATTGTGAATCAGAAGTATTTGTATTGGTTGGCTGAGAATTTACCTATCAATGTAGGCGTTGGATCAAATATAGCTGTCATAGGATTAACAGCATAAAAGATAGGTGCTTTCTTTGTTAGATCAAATCAATGTTTATATTTTATCCCTAAACCAAAAAAATATCTATCCCATTGTACTTGATAGTCTATTTGTTGATAATCCATCTCTTTCCCATCAAACTTAAACATGAAATTAAGATTATCTGCTTGTTCGTTCTCTAAGAACATATCTCTTGATATAAACTTTACTTGTGGTTCATCTATATAACTTCATGCTATCAATGTATCGATAGTGTTTGAAACCATATTTATATTAACCAATCAAGGTTGTTTGTTCTGTTTGATATGTTTCTTTAATCTATCTAATATCTGTACTCTTTTGTTCTGCATATAGTTATCTCATACAGAAAATTCTTCTCTTACTTGGTGTAACAATCCCTCCATAGATATTAGTTATATATCTAAATATAAGAGATTATAATCATTTTTCTAATTATTCAAGTATTTTTATCATAACAAAAACTCTCAAACATCAACATCTACAGTATCTCATAAATATTCGTTATGTACTTCCTCTTTCAACATCTGACAACATATAGCATCTCACATAACAACATCATCAAAACAATTATCATCTGCTTGTGGTTTACCATTCTTTAATACAAATGTATAACATTCATCTTGTAACTCTTTATCCATCTCTAGTAATCAGTTTTTTATCATATCTTTATGTTCGTCTAACATTAGTGGTCTAGTCTTTAGATTTGTTTGTCGTCATCTTCTACCTAATTGTATATTATTTCTATCCTCTTTATCTGTCCTTGGAATATAGATGTTATCGTACCATTTATAACTCTTAGCTGCGTGAATAAACGTGTGTCAATGATTGTTGCTCTCTGGAGCTATAACTCACTCTATTCAATTTTCCCATAAGTAATTAACTATGTTTGTCATATCTGCGGGGTCTTGTTTTCATCTATAAGTTGCTATCAATTTTAAATCTCTATCTCTTACTCTTATAGTAGAGTAATCTCCATGATCTAATCACTCAGAAAAATCTAATCAATAGATATAATTTTTGCTTTTAGTTTTATTATATCGTATAAGTCATTTATGGAAATCATCTTCTATTCATTTCTTTATAGGATATTCTTTTATTTTATGTAAATCATAGAACGGTCTTCCTGAACTTATAAAAGCATCAATAGGTTCTGATGGATATTCTTGTAACGTTCAATCTTTATCGTTTCTGTACTTTTCCTCATACCAATACATTTGATCGTTGTCTAATCAATATTTATCCTGAATATAAGCCAATTCTTCCATACATTTCCATCACTTCGGAGCTGTCTTTCTATAACTAGGGTCAACAAACCAAGGAAAGAATACCTCCTCGAATCTATCATCGTTATCTCGGAACTCTTTAAATTCATTCATACCATTAGCTGTTGTTTCTATCGTTATATCTGCTTGCTCTGCTGATGGTAATGTTGCTCTTAACATATCTCTAAATTTTTCTATGAACGCTCATTCACTTATATGACAATCTGTTAGTGTTCATGATCTTGAATCTAATGTAATCTTTATCGTACTATTTTTGTCAGGAAAATAGTATTCGTTTGTGTTATCATATTTTGGGATAGGTTTCTTCCATATTCTTCAATCACTTAGTTTTATTTGGTCTGGAATATTCTCAAACGTAAACTTAACTTTCTTAAATATCTCTTGTAATTTCTCTCTATTATGAGCTACTATATTTACGTTGGTATTAGAATAGAATATAGCTTTATCTAATTTATCTATTAATTTGTATGTAGTAAATCATATCTGTCTAGCTTTCAATATCTTTAACCAAACTCTTCACTTAGATTTTCTTAGTTCGTTCTCTTTATCAAAAAGAATCCTCTGTCAGGGATTCAATTTAAAAGTTACAGTAGCTCATTCTTTGTCTACTATTTTATATAGATGATTTAATCTCCATTCTCTGGAAAGTAATAGTGGTTTTTTATCTGCCATATTTTTTATACTCCTCATACAGTTAAAGCCGATTAAACTCTAGGTAAGTATTGTGTTCTTATTTTTAGGATTTTAGTCCATTAATTCATCTTCTGAGACTATTTCTAGCTTTCAGCTTAATTGTGTCCTTGCCAAAGCCTTTCATTCCACACGATCAATAACATCTTGTGCTGCTTTGATTCTATCAGCTTCTTTAGCCGATTCACTTAAAGCTATTTTATATATAACAGCCTTTGCATTTTTAACTCTATCTTCTATAGATGCCTTTATGTAAGGTTTTAGTAGGTTCTCAGATCATATACTTTTTGCTACATCTTTATTCTTGCATTTATATCATGCTTTTATTACAGCATCTGTTCAATTACCAGACTCTAGATAATTTTCTATAAACTTCTGTTGCTTTATAGTTGGTTTAGTAATTACTTTTCATTTATTTATTTTTCTTACTTTTTTTACTACTGGCTTCTTTGTTATTTGTTTAGCCATTTGTTATTTTAGTTTATTTTCTAAAACTTCTTTACTCCATCACATAAATGGATTCTTACCAAATTTATCTTTATATTCTTTTCTTAGATCTTCTATAGATTTTTCTTCTTTTATTTCTGGTTTGGTTTCTTCTTTTTTTTCTTCTACCTTAGGTTTTACTGTCTTTGGTTGTTTTGTTTGTTTTATTGGTTTTTCTGGAACGGTATTAACTGGTGTTTCTAATGTTTCTTTCAACTTATTTAGATCTGATATTACTTCATGTGTTTGTACTTGGAATATCATTGATAATCTTTTTATCATTTCATCAATTTTTTCTATTGCTTCTATAGTCATTCTATAATTTCTTTAACATATAAAGATAAGTCTATTGTAGGACTTGTAGGATCTTTTTTGTATAATACTTTTATTTCTTCTATCTCTTTTGGTAATAGTTGCATCTCTGCCATATCTTGTGCTTCTTCGTGTTCTGTTTTTTTTCTGTTTAGTTTTTTATTCTCCGCTTCTTTTTCTTCTCTAAATTTCTTTAATGCTTCCTTTTCTACTGTTTCTACATAAAACTTATCACCATCAAATGAAAATGGTACTAAGTAACCTTGATTAAATAATACTTGTAGCATTCATTCTTTTTTGTCATCTTGAACAATTTTTACGCTTAATAGATCTGTAATTACTTCTACTCTTGTTTTGATATTAACCATTATATATAATTTATAATTTAAAACATTATTTTTTCTTGTTGGGTCTTGGGACTAACTTTAACTCATCTATCTTTCTTCATACATAACATTGGAATTGGTGCAATGTATAATCTTTGGTTGTGAAATTTGGCTTAGAATCAGTTATATCTGATTTAACCATTCACATAAACATACATATCGTTTGCAAAGTTATATTCATTCTATGCAAATCATCAATATTAGGTTCTTTTATCTTTCACATAGTATATTAGTTTTTTATAAAGAATTAGCAAGTAAAACTATTCTTGCTTTTGTATATCAGTCCGCTTTACCATCTACATCTTTTATAAACTCACTATTTAACTCTTTCTTTATATATTTCTTTCTCTCTAATTTATTCTTTCGGATCGGCTCCTTTATCATAAACATTTTGTAATCCTCTTTCTCTAATATATACTGTCAATGTTTTAGACGTTTCATTGGTGTTTTTAAAAATATAAACCATTTTTTAAATTTATGTATACAATATAGGTTTATATATTTACCAGTTCTAACCTATATTTCTTGTGTTATTATAATGATTTATAATTTAATATCTAGGTAAATTCTTATATTTTTTGTTTTTAATATAGCAGATTCTCTATTAAGTTTCTAGTACATACCTACATACTTTTTTACGATAAATACTTTTATGTCTTTTTTGCTTGCATTCCACAAAAAAAAAATTATAATTTCACTACCACTAAGGAACACAATATACTATCGACTAAGTTCGTAAGGGTTTGTTAGAGGTCTAGCTATCATAGTATAGCGAAACTTGAAGTAGCAGGATACTCGTAGGTCTACCTGTTAAAGAAACCAAGATCTACTCTTTAATTTGTATTTATAATATTATGAAGTTTATATTACTACTTATTGTTATATTCCTGCTTGGGTTATTAGTTAGCCCTGAACAGTTATTTATATTTGTTTTATTTATTTTACCTATTATGTTATGAAGTTACTTGAACAAATTGAAGAGATTACAAAAGAGATAAAAACTAAAGAAATCTTAGATCATACAGATCAAGAACTATTAGATTGTATTGATGATTGATTTTATAATTTAAACTAACCAATGGAACAACTTAAACTACTACTAAATAAATGAATTAGTAAAGAGTGGATAGAGAGATATTTATGATTATCTACTTATAACCAAAATAAACTATTATCTGGTCAAGAAGTTAAAAGATTTACTAAAAGAAATTTTAACGATAATATGAAAGAATTTATTGATGAGTTAGAATCCGCTCATTTTGAAGATGTTTTATAATTAAACTATTACTACTATGTATATTTCTATACCTGTACTACTTATTATTATTGCTGTTATTGTTTTCTGATTTGAAAATACTTTATATACTGCATTAGCTTTAGGTATATTGTATTGATTATGATGGCTATTATTTATTGTTATCTTATTTGTTGTTAGTTTGTTTTAATTTTGACTTGATTTTTAGATTTATTTGTTTACTATAGCCAAGATAAATACCCCGAGTCGATTAAAAGTTCCGCCAAACTTAAACTGGGTTCGACTCTTGGCGGAGCTGCCCAGTTTTTGTTTTATAAAAATTTTATTATGAGAAAGATATTTATTCCGTGAGAATTATATAATTGAATAGAAAATTTATCTAACGAAGATAAGGGTATTTTATTTGATTATATTTATAGATATAATTTATGATTGGAATGTAAATTAGATAAAAGATTAGAAATTGTATTTTGATTCTTTAAACCATTTTTTGATAACGATATAGAAGCATATAATTTGTTTTGTGAGAGTAGAAAAAACAACTGAATTAAGTGATGAAGACCAAAGAAAGATTGGAATAACTCACAAAAACCTAAAAAACCTACGAAAGCTACAAAACCTAAAAAACCTATAGACAAGAATAGAATAGACAAGAATAGAATAGATATAGATAAGATATTATATTTAGATTATATATATTTAACTATAGAAGAATATAATAAACTAATATATAATTATTGAGATAATATTATAAATAAATATATGAATAATTTAAATGATTATATTTGAAGTAAATGAGCTAAATATAAATCTCATTATTTTACTATACTTAGTTGGTTAAATAAAGATTGAATCAAAAAGAAAGAACATAAAGAACCTATCAAAGTTCCAGATACAGATGATTTCTTTACTTCATTAGATAAAGAATTATGACAAAATTAGAAGATGTTTTATTACCACCTCACGATATAGAATTAGAGAAACTATGAATAGCTATGGTTTATAATTTTAATTATACAATAGATAAGCTAGATAAAAATTGTTTTTATGTTGATAGTTATAGAATTTTATTTGAATCTATAAAGAAAACTAAATCACAAGATGTTTCTGTATTAGCTTTAGATAGTTTATTGGCTGCCGATTATATATTTGAAATACTATGAGAATTTGTATCAGAATCATCTATTGAATATATTTGTAAGGAGCTTATTAAATATAAGAATGCTAGAACCATCATAAGATGAATACAAAGATTAGAATGAGAAACAAGATGATTAGATATAGATAAAGCTAAGACAACGCTAGAAAAGATTACTGATATGATAGATGAGTTTGATGAAGAAGAAACACTAGAGAAACAAACAAAAGATTATTTTATGGATATAGATAAAGAACAAAAGAAGTTGGTTTGTTGATTTGATAGTATAGATGAATATTGTAAATTTGCTTGATGACAATTAGTAGTTGTTGCTGGTAGACCTTGAATGTGAAAAACTACTGTAATGTTAAATAAAGCGTTAAGAGAATCCACAAAATATAATGTTTGATTTGCTTCTATGGAGATGAAAGTAGGTGATATTATTGATAGAATAGTTTGTATATTATCTTGATTAACTTCATATCAATTAGAAAAGAAATCAGATCATATAGCAAAGATAATGGAGTATCTAGAGAAATTATTAGAAAAGAAGTTATTTTTATCTGATAAGATATATACTATAAACAAAATAGAACAGTTTGTGGTTAAGAACAAACTAGATGTATGTTATGTAGATTATTTAGGTTTAATAAATCATTGATCTAGTAATATGAGAACTATCGATAAAATATCAGAGATAACAAGACAACTTAAACTTATAGCATTAAAATATAATGTAGAGATTGTATTATGAAGCCAACTATCAAGAGAAGTAGAGAAAAGACCAGATAAAAGACCAATACTATCTGATCTAAGAGATAGTGGTAGTATAGAACAAGATGCTGATATGGTGTTGATGTTATATAGAGAAGAGTATTATGATAAAGAAACAGAGAGAAAATGAATATTAGATATCCTTGTAAGGAAGAATAGAAACTGAATGGAAGCAGATATACCATTATGATTAAAACTTAGTTCCTTTAGAATGTTTGATAAAGCCTTTTAATTTATAATTTATAAAAGATGCGAATAAGATACTTAAAAACAACTATAAATCTGGATTATGTATTCAAAATGATTTTTAATGATGAAGATTATAAAATTGTTTTATATTTTAAAAATGGTGATAAGAAAACACTTTTGTATGACGAACAATCTTATAATGAAATAAAATCATATATGAGATGAATTTTAATTAATTAATACATACTAATGGATATAGATATAAGAGCTAATTCTTTAGAAGAAGCTATAAAGATATTAAAGAAAGATTATAATATGAGAATGTGAAGCTATTATAGATTAGCTGATACAAATATATATAGATTTAGAGATTGTGTAGAACTAGAAAGAAAACCAAAAGATATAGATTATAAAAAAGCAGAGAAATATTTATCTAATAACCAATAGAGATTATGGATTGTTTAAAACCTGATACATATTTACTAGATGTAAATAAAATAAGTGATAAAGAACTTAAATGATTAGTAAAATTTTTTGATAAAAGAGTAAAAAAAGCATGAAAAAGAGCTATATGGGATAAAAAGAATTGAAGATTAAAATTTATAACTAAAGAAGAATATAACATTTTATCTTCTACCCCTACACCAAATGAATAAAGAAACTAAAACTAGAAGAAAAAGAAAAAAAGTCTGATTAGAAACCATTATAATGAAAAATATCATAGAGAAATGCCAGTTCTGTTCGTCCAGTAAAGTTGAAAGATGAAAACAAATTGTTATAGATAGATATTATTCCATTAAAGATATAGAACGTGTGTTAAATGATTTTTTTAACCAATAATAACCATAAAGATGAAACTAACTAAAAAACAAAGAGAAGAAATGATAAAAAACCATAAAGAAAGGTTAGAAGAGAACGCTAAAATGTATGAAGAAGAAAGGTATGTGTATGAATCAACAATAGAACATTTAATATTTGAGCTAGAGATGATAGAGGATTGATGAGATTATAGTGTAGATGAAATGATTGAATGGTTAAAATGAAAGGTTAATGATCTTGAATGATTTGATACTGTTTTATCTATGTTATGAAAATAGATGAAAGAAACAAACGCCCAGAAAATAAGTCGCTATTATAATATAAGTAGAATAAATAAGAAGTACCAAGATATAGTAGAAAGACATATAAACTGATTATTAAGTGATGCTGAATTTATATTTGAATGTGATAAAATTTATAATAGATCTTGGAGGAAAGATTTTACTACTTTACAAAATGTTAGAGATGAAATCAAAGAAAAGAACTAGAAGTAAGATAATAAAACTATTAGATTCAGAGATATCTAAATATGTTCGTATGTCTAATGCTGATAGTAAATGATTTATCACTTGTATATCTTGTTGAGTTAGAATACCGTTTAAGAAAGCTCATTGCTGTCATCGGATCTCAAGATGATGTTTAAGATATAGATTCGATTTAGATAACCTTGCTCCTTGATGTGCTTGATGTAATACATACCGTCCTGAATTTCATATAAGAGAATATACAATAAAACAGATCGAGAAATTTTGATTAGATAAAGTTAATGAAATGAGAGATTTATCAAAAAAAGTTTATAAAATTAGAACACCAGAATTAGAAGAAATGTTAGAAAAATATAAAGAATTAAACAAGATACAGAGAGAAAGGCTAGGTATAAAGTAATAGAACAGCAAAAGACAAAAAAGTACAAAAATGTCTTGCAATTTAAGAAAAAAACATTATAATTCAAACATACATAGGGAGACAATAAACGAAACAAATTAGGATTAGTGAGTCTTGCTATCAATAAGTCTTTATATTATTATCTATTCACAAATGACATCAGCACAAAAGAAGTTAGTTACAATGTATGCAAAGAAAGCAAAACTAAATCCAAATGAAGTTATCAAATGGGTTGAAGAATGAAAAGTAACTATTAGTGAGATTAGTTTATGAATATTAGGAGAGAAATTAAATTAGTTTTATAATATTATTATATACAAATGGTAGTTAGTAAAGTAAAATCAATTACAGGAACAAATGTATGGAAATCAACTAATTGAGATGTGTTTTATCACTCTATGGAGATGGAGAATGGTGATAAAGTAAGTATTGGTAAAAAGACTGACAATTACTTTAAGGTGTGAGATGAAATTAAGTATGAAGTAAAAGAAACAGATCAATATGGAGTAAAGAAGATCAAAGAGATTAGAGAGGAATTTAAAAAAGGTTGATATACTCCTGTTAATCCTAGAATACAAGCTGTTAGTATGGCTATGGCATATTCAAAAGATCTTGTTGTTGCTGGTAAAGTAGATGTTAAAGATATTAAATCATCAGCTACAAGTATATTTAATTGGATGTTAGAAACTATTAACGCTTTAGAAATAGTAACCAAATAAACTATGGAAAAACTACTTAAAAAAATTGATTTTTTAATCAATGATATTGAGAAAGATAGTAACAGAACAAAATTACCTGAATTATTAAAGGAACTTATTTGATTATCTGTTAAGTTATGAGAGAATAAAAGAAATCTTGTTTCATCTAAAGCAGGATATGAGAGATTGTTTATATATAAAAAAGAAAATTGTTCTCAATATCTAGAGAAAAAATATAATGATGAATACAAAGAAGAACTAAAAACTAACCCAAAAGCAAAAAAAAACAGAATAACAAATGTTGAGATAGAAAATATGGTTAATTTAGAGATGCTAAATCCACAAGAATGAGAAACAGATTATCTAAAAGATATAGAGGAAGCACAATGAATAATAGCATACCTTGATCCTATAATAAAAAGTTATTATGAATGGATTAACTCAATTAAATTTGTTGATAGAGAAACAGTTAAAGTAGAGAAAGCAATAAACAATGATTTACCTTTTTAGAAAACAAGATATGAAAGACTATAAAAAAGAAAATAAACAACTTAGAAAAGAAAAAATTGAATTAGAAAACAGTAAAAATTATTATTATGAATTGTGGAAAGAAGAAAAAGAAAAAAATGATAGAACAATAAGAAGAAATAATGATTATAACCAATTAGAAATACACTCAAAATCTATTGAAATAGAATTAGCTAGATATAGGGGTATGGTAGATGTATATGAGAGAATAACAGACACAAAAGAATATAATGAAAATATAGATTTATCTTTAAATTAAAAACAAGATGTTAAGCAAAAACTCATATAAGAAATATATAAAAGAGATGGAGAAGAAATTAACAAAGGAACAGATATCATATTTCTGTAATATATCTAGGGATATGGTATATAAGATCCTAAAATGACATGAACCAACTAATAGTGTAAGAGAAAGGATATGTATATGATTTGATTTATATGTATCAGAGAAGATAAAAGAAGTAGAAAGACTTAGAAAGATTAAATAAGTTTTATCCGTTTATCTAAAACAAAAATGTATTATAAAAAATGCAGAGCTTGTAAGAAAAATCTATCAATAGATAACTATTACCCACACAAACAATGTAAAGATTGATATAGATGAACTTGTAAGAAATGTCATATCAAGAAAGTAAAGTTTTATAATCTAAGAAAAAAACTAAATGTACTAATAGAAGTAGAAGCACCAGAGATTAGAAATTTACATTGGAAGTTAGCTCTACTAGGTCTTATTTGATTATTATCTCTTGGTGTAGTTATTGGTTATATTTTGATTGGTTAAATAAGCGTTATTTGTTGATTTATTCTTATTATTTATTTATGAAACATGATAAAAGAACATTTGAAGAAGTATTGGTTATATTATTTATTGGTATTTGTTTGTTTATGTCTTTTTATTACCTCCTCAAACAACCACAAGTTGAAAGTGGAAATATCTACATATCAGGAACAATTCAAGTATGATCTTGAACTAATAAAACTAAGACAGGAGAAAATATCTCTTGAAACACAGGAACAACCGTTAGAGAAAATCAAAACAGAGTGATTAAACAAACAACTTGAACTTCTAGCAGGTCAGATAGTTTGGGAGAGAAATCTGTACAAATGATGTCCAAAGATACAGTAGTTATACATAAATGATTTGCTAGTGGCGATTATAGACAGGAGTTAGTAAACTATGCTTATAAGAAATGAGGTATGGATTTGCTTATACTTATGGAATGTGAAAGCTGAATGAATCCTCTAAATGTATGAGATGGTTGAGATGCTTATTGATTATGTCAAATGAATAAAAGATTTCACGATATACCTAATGAGTATTATCAAGATCGAAAGTATCAAGTAGATTATTGTTACACTAAAAGATTAGGAGGTACAAGATTTTATTGACCTGATAGAGTAATAAAATGACAGAAGTGTAGTAGCTATGTAAGAAATAGATTTACTATTTTAACTCCCTAACCACAATATAAGATAATGAAACAAAAAACACAAGACGGTATATTATCATGAATTATTATTATATTATCAATGTTTTGACTTACTTTATTGTTTTTTGTGCTTTCAAAGAAAATAGATACTTGCACCCCATCACAAGAACATCAGGCAGTAATGGAGAAACTAGAATCAATAGACCACTGATTACATGACATACACTATGCGTGTCAGCAATAAGTTTTAATTTATTAAATATATATTATTATGGATAACGAACAAATGGCAAGAATGTGAATAAAAGAATGAATGATTTGATTAGCTTATGAATACGAATTTTGAATGAATCGTGATAAAGATATAGAAAAAGCTATATATTGGTATGAAAAAGCTTGAGATTCAGAAAGTATAGAAAGAGCAAATAATCTTAAATAACAAAACAACTAGCCAGTGAAATAGTCTGGCTATATATGGGAGAGTTGAGCAATTGGCTGGCTCAGATGCCTGTAAAGCATCCTCCGAAAGGACTTGTAGGTTCAAATCCTATCTCTCCCAATCTTAATATCTATTGAGTAGAATATATTTTATCCAAGTAATATACCTATAATGAGACAAATACATAATTGTCCTGTATGTAAATCAAAATTTATGTATTTATATACTTGAATAAAAATCATAGAACAGAATATCCCAGCAAGTGTTCCAGTAAGTAAGATTGAAAGTATTGATAGAGATAATGATTTAGCTGATATATTTAATACAACAGAAACTAAATCAGATTTATTTATTTGAATTATAAACTATTTAGTAAAAAAATGATTTTTACTTCCTAAACCAACAGATGAACACAACAATTAATTCTATATGAAAAGATCTAAATAAAGAAAAATCAGAAAGGAAGATATGGGCTGCACGTAATAAAGATAAACTAATTAAAGTTCTTAAAGAAGAGAACCAAGAGCGTATGGATAGATATAGATCAAGAGCAATTAAAACATGAGATTGGGATAAGTATTGAAAAGATCTAGATAGACAAAGAGAATTTATGACTAGAAGAATTTTATCTGTGTTATGAAATATATAATGAAACTATATGAAATAAAGCGACTTACAAAATTATACTGCTTTTTGTTTTGACACAGATGGAGTCTTTGATATTACAACTATCTTTGAAAAACAATACAAGTAAAAATCTGTTGTACCTGTAAGAAAAAAACTTTATATTATGATATAAACGATGACAAAACTAAAAACATATAATTGAGCTTTAAGTGTTTGTAATAGAGATTTTATATTATGCGATTGAGATATATTAAGTAATAAATCTGATATAAAAGAACGCTGTAGTATGAACTGTGAGCAAAGACATACTTGCAACGCTATAGCTGATTTACTTCGCAATGGAAACTGGAAGAGGGCCGAAGAATTGTTGTGAGAACATTTATCTAGTAATGAATAGTTGTTATGAAACAAGTTATATTATGAGATTGTTTAGAAGAAATGGATAAACTTATAGAGCAGTGAATTAAAGTAGATGCAATAATAACAGACCCACCATATTGAACTACTGCTTGTAAATGGGATAGTGTTATTCCTTTTGATGCTATGTGGGAGAGATTAAATAAACTTATCAAACCTAATTGAGCTATTGTATTATTTGGTAGTGAGCCGTTTAGTAGTGCTTTGAGAATGAGTAATATTAAGAATTATAAGTATGATTGGATTTGGAATAAGAAAGCATTTTCTAATCAGATGATGGCTAAAAAACAACCACTAAGAGTAGTT
>Ga0194001_1000003_pt1 | contig 36816 bp, 64 predicted proteins | sample FLT_78_MG_FD_140316 | JGI IMG/M metagenome (GOLD analysis project Ga0194001, IMG submission 140316) | Sediment microbial communities from the Broadkill River, Lewes, Delaware, United States - FLT_7-8_MG | ecosystem: Environmental > Aquatic > Freshwater > River > Sediment | place: USA: Delaware... | reverse complement strand
ATATATACATCTATATTCTCTGGCTTATCTGCTTTATTAAATAAGTCTTTGATAGTTGGTGGTAATTCATTATCCATATAAGCTACTATTGATACTTTAATTCTCTTTATATTTGACATGCTTTTTATCTCCCTTTAATCCATCTATAATTATTTGACCTTGAGCTTTAAGTAGTTTAAGTTCGTGTATTTCTTTATTTAATGATTCAATCTCAAATTCTAAATTCCAAAAAAACTCACCATCTTTAGGTTGAAAATTACTTTCTGTATATTCTTTTACAATCTCAATTTCCTTTTTTCTATTTTCTGCTTCTTCTAATAATTTATCTATATAATTCATATTAACCCCACCATAATACTGATTGACTTGCACGACAATCTAAATGAATAAATGTTTTATATATCCCTACTGATAATCCTTTATTTAAAGCTTCTCTAACTAGATTAGCTTTATCTTCAGCATTCATTCCTCTAGTAGATATATCAACTGCATTACCTAATAAATGTTGTGAGTGTTTACTACCTCCAACATATTCATTATACTTTTTATCTCTATAACTAGAATTAATCCTAAATGGTTTACCTACTATATGTCTTAATTCGTCTATTGCACTTAATATTACAGGATTCATAAACTCAAAACAAGGTTTGCCATCCATATTAAATTCATCTTCTCTAAAATAATTCATCTTACTTTCCTTTCATTGTTACTTCTAGTGTATCTAAGTAGTTTAATATATTTCTAATTACCTGTAATCCACTTCTATATCTTAATCTCTTCTGTAATTTAGCTAACTCTTTGTTAACTTCTCCCTTATTCTTACATCTTATATCATACTTCTTTAAGTTACAATGTTCTGTAAACTCAAATCTATCTCTTCTGATTCTTAATATATGATAAGGATATTCTTTGTTATCTAGCTTAGTTATATTAACTCCATAACCATTAGGGAAGAATACTAAAGTTTCCTCTAATAATTCAGAGTCTAAAGTTCTATTAGGGTGTTCCCAGAATTCTAAATCATCTATAGTTAATACTCTATTATCTGCATCTAATATAATCCTAGATACTTTTGACTTCTCCTTAGTATCTACATTTGGGTTAAATAAAAATGTTATAATATTCTCTATATCTAATCTATGATTCTTCATTCTATTCTCCTATAAATTTATATACTGCTTTACCATTACTTAATTGCTTAAATTCCACTACTTTATCTTCTATCAATTCTGTTAGTATATCAGCATAACCACCAGACTCCCATTGTTCTACATAATAACTAAATTCATTAAAATTATTATACCAGTCAACATTATCATCGTATTCTCTTAAATCTATTATATCCCAATCTTTTAATACCATTAATATTAAATCTCCACCATATAGTTTAGAATACCTATGTAATTTTTCTTTTATTTTACTTCTTTTACATTCTTTATTCTTCTTCTTTTCATCTTCTATTTGTTGTTCTGCTCTTAATCTAACTTCTTCTTCTGTTAATTCTGTTTTACCTTCTAATTCTTCCCAAGTATAAGTTGCTTTCATTAAATAAAGTAAACCACCTACTTTTAAATTAAATTCTGGGAAAACATTAAATTGAACATATTTTCCTTTTTTTTCTTCTGGTATTTTAATCATATTATATCTCCTTTAATCTATTTCTAAACATATTAAACTCTACTGTTCCACCTGATGGGTCTCCATGATGTTCAGACTTTACTTTCTGTACTTGTAATATAGTATTACCTATATATCTTCCTGTATCTTTATTCTTATCTCTATGTACTGATAATAAATAGTCAGCCATATTAACCCAGTCAGCAGAACCTGATATATCATAACCTGTAGGAATAACAGATGTATCAAAAGTCTTCTTAGGATGTGCAATAAAGATAACTAATATACCATACTGTTTAGCAAAGAAAGCTAGTTTAGCCAACATCTCACCAATAAATAAATCTTCTCTATCTCCTATATTTCTTTTAATTCTATTATAAGGGTCAATAGTTAAAGATTTAACTCCATATCTTTCTACTGCATATTTAGCTAATTCTATTATATCATCTATAGATAAACTTTCATCTGTATCATATAAGAATAACTTATTAGAGAAGTAGTCTATTGAATCATTAAATTCATCTTCTTTTATTGCATAATCTCCTTGAGTTTTAGCACTCTTACCTGTATGCATTTGTATAAAGTTAGCTACATGTCTCTCTACTGTAGTCTCAAAAGAACATACTAAATGTTTCCAGTTTTCGTTTACACTAAGGTTATATAATAAGTTATCAACAAAGGTTGATTTACCTCTACCAGGATAACCTGTAACAACTGCTAAAGCACCATCTTCTACTACATTTATAATGTTATCTAAGTTACTCCAACCAGTTGATAATCCTTTATTATAATCTGAGAAGATAAACTTTCTAATACTCTCTCTTTGTAATTCTAAATTCACTAACCCTTTAATTGGAACGTGTTCTCTTTCAGAATAAGCTTTCTGTAATAAGTCAATACCACCTTTTATTAGTGCATCATTAGCATCTTTAGAATCATATTTACTCCAGTCTATAACATAACAAGCTTTACTTTTATTAAATCTCTCTAGTAATACTTCTTTAATATTATCTCCAGCTTTATCAGCATCTACTGCAATAACTATATTATCAAATGCAGAAATAAAATCAAAGCAATTAGATATACATTCTAATTTATTATCACTTGCACCTTGAGGTATACTAACTGCAGGAATACCTGCTTGTATAAAACTCATAGCGTCAAATTCACCTTCAACTATAGTTAATGTATAGTCCTCAGTATCAGCTACTAAATTAGTACAGATATCCATACCAAAAAGAGTTTTCTCTGACTCTGCTTCTTGTCTAAATGTTTTATTAGCTGTACGATATTTATTATTTACTAACTCTCCATGCTTATAATATGGGAATATTATTTCAGAACCATTATATCCTATATTAAAGAGTTGCGTTGTCTCTCGCTTTATCCCTCTTGATTCAAAGTATTTATATACTTTTTCTTTATCTGAAACTTCCTTAGCTGGAAGAGGTTTTTTGTATACTTTAGGTTGTATTTCAAAGTTATATTTCTTATCTGATACTATCCCTGTAAATCCACATCCAAAGTTATGGCAGTTATATAATACACAATCATCTTTATATGTAACTTGTAGACATTTATCAGTCTTGTTTTTTCTAGTATGACTACATTTAGGACAAACTTGACGACCTGTTTTTCTTAATGTAATCCCTAAATTATCTAATTTATTTTGCACTATTACCTCCTACAATATAGTGTAACTTATCCCAACCTCCTAAGGGAAAAGGGTAGACGCAGAAAGGAGGCTTTTATATTTATGTTCATCTACCCTTATATCTTTATATATCTATTACTTAGCATACTTAATTAAAAATGTCAAGAAAAAAATTAACTTAAATTTAATTTGTTTCTTAGCTTTTCAGCCTTACTTCTTAGAGCATGTCCTGCACATTTAGGTGCTGTTCTAATTTGTTTATTTACTAGAAATAATTCTTTTTCTGTTAGTTCTCTAGTAGTAAGTTTTTTTATTTCTTTAACTTTTCTTATCATTTTGTTTCTCCTTTATTTGTTTTTCTATTTCTTTAATTTCATACAACTTCTAATACATTTACTTAATGAATCTACAAAATGTTCATAATAATTTCCTAAAGCGTCTTTACAATCTATATTAAATCCACTCTCTGCTAATAAGGCATGAGTTAATTCGTGATATAATGTATGTTCTAATTGTTGTTTACTCAATGTTTTATCTATATATATTGAGTCTTTTCTATATACACAAAATCCTCTATTCCCATCTAATACAGGGTTGTTATGTTCTACATATTTAACATCCCATACACATCCTAATATATTTATCTTAAAATCTTTCATCTTATCTCCAATCTTATTTGTTGTTTATCTTCTTTAGCTTTAATCTTGTACTTTTTATTAGGACAAAGACCCTTATGTGTAGTCTTTATCTCATTAGCCCATCTAGGATTAGAGTTACTATGTTTTTTCTTTCCCATTGTTTAATCCTTTAAGTCCATATATAACTATCTTTAATTTCTAAATCTTTAAAACTATCTTTTGTAACTTTAGTTATTTCACTATCATTTAACATAAACCATTTATCAAGCCATTTCATTTCTCTACATTTTATAATACCAATTCTGTATATAGATTCTCCGTTCCATAAATCAGAACATTCTTCATGAACTATATTAAATTCATCACTAAATCCAATAAAAGTATAATAATTACTATTATAACGGCTTATATCAGGTATATGATTTATTTTTATTTCTTCTTCTTCCATATCTACTCTCCTTTCATTTCCTTTAACTTAGCTTCTGCTTCTTCTAGTGTTGTGAATATAAGATTTGTTTTATATAAATTCAAAGACCATTCCCAATCTTCTCCTGAATGTACACATAGTTTATTTCTATTTGATATATCAATACAATAAAACTTCATATCTTTCAAACAAGCCATAATCTATTCCTCCTTAGGAGCTTTAATTGGTTTCCAGTGGGTAGGATTATCTTCTACACCAAATTTATTAAACCATACCCCACTATTATAGCATACTTGCATAGTGCCATACTTTTCAAAATAACCATTATATTCTCCTGGTTCAGGAAGTTCCTCAGACACCTTACGCCAATCATCGATTAACCCTATATCTCTTTTTAATAATTTAGAATACTTATCTATTGTTTCGTTTTTAGATTTAAGTTCTTCTTCTAGTCTTTTACAATCAACAGCAAAGTCATCAGCATGTTCTTTAGCATTTTGTTCAGATTGTTTTAGCATATCTATTGTTTCTTGTTGTTCTTGTATTCTTTCTGCATATTTAAGTATATTCCTCCATTCAATTTCTTTAATTGCATAACTTTCTTTAGCATCTATTTGTTTTGTTTTTAACATCTTTTGATGCCAAAATATAATTTGTGTTTCTATTTCTTCAACTGTTAATAATTCACTCATATTCTACTTCTCCTTTTTGTTGGTTTGTATCTATTTTTGAGTAACTAGATGTACGAATAGTTACAAAACTATGAGGACTTAAACCATCTTTGTAATTACCTAAATCAAAATAAAAATCAAACCATTTTCTATTTTCTTTATCATGTATTGTGCCTATAAATTTACTCATACTTACACCTCTTCTTTATTGTTGTTAATATATGTCCAATGTGTTATATCTATTAACCCATTTGCTATAAAACCTATTTCTTTATTATAATACCCAAAACAAACAACTTCTTCCCCTACTCCTTTCAAAACATCTGCAAATATATCTACAAAACTTTCTGATTGTTTTATTCCTTTTAGGTATATGGCTTCATCTTCTATAGGTTTTTCTTTTTTAACGTCAATCCACTTCATATTTATTCTCCTTCTTATCCTTTGTTATTTAACATTAAAAATTACATCTGATTCTTGCAATCTTTTTACTATATCTTTTCTGAATTTTCTTCTACACCCTCTATAACTCATAATAGTAGTACCTTTAGGTATAAAATAAATACTTTTATATAAATATCTATCTGGTATTCTACATTCCCAAAGACAAGATAGACCGAGTATATCAATAGGGTCTTTTTCTATAGTTACATAACCTATTAAAACACTATTCCCGCTGTGAAAATTAAAATATATATCTTTCTTAAATCTAAAAAAAATAAAATATATTATAAGTAGTGCTATTGCTGTATAAATCATTATTCTTTCTCCAATCTTTTACTTTTATTATCCTTTGTGATTCCAAGCTTAACTCTCTTAGTTTCAGCTAGTTCTTTTACCCTAATTAAGGCTTCTTCTAGTGTTATCTTACTTGTACTTATCATAAAGTATATATGGTTATACTCATCTAAGTACTTAGGCTTAATATTAGTTACTTTTTTGTGTACAAATTCCATATTTACCTCCTATTGTTTAAATTAACCAGTCTGTTAGTCTTCTGTATAAATGATAACCGTACATGTTAATATAACTTATCTTCAAATGTTTGTTTACCTTCTTCATTTAGACTTGTCATAATTCTTCCACATTTATCACATGTTGTCATTAAAACATTATTTGAAACTGTTAGTTTATTTCCACAATTTTCACATTCTATTATATATTTATCCATTTTCTTTCTCCTCTAATTTTTTAACAAATTCATCTATGATTTTTTTATTCTTTTCAAAAGCTTCTTTAGACATACCTTTTCTTGAACACATAAAACCATTATCAGTTACTATACAACCCCTTATCTTTTCTTCTTTTTTAGGTTTATTCCTGCTTATTCCTTTTACATATTGAACCATAACATCCTCCTACATATTAAGTTTTTCTATTCGTTTCATTTGTTCAACATCTCTTTTAATATCAAGCTCTTCATCTCTTGCTTTATTTTTTCTTTCAAAATATTCTATACCTTCATCTATTGTTATTACTCCTATATTCAAAGCTACTAATAAGTTTTCTAGTTCTTGTAAACTTTTAAGTTCAGCTGATGTATTAAATAAGTCTGGTTTTATTTTAGTCATTCTAGTATCCTTCCCTATCATAGTAATCTTCTATAGATTCTCCGAATATGTCTTTATATATTTCTATTATCCATTTAATCATTTTCCTATCCCTATTTCTTTTAATTCTTTTATACTTATTGATATAGGTTCTATCTCTTGTACTGTTTCTTCTAAAAACATATTATTAGCTATGTGGTTTATATCATCAGATGTTCTAATCAATATCATAAATATTAAAAATAACATCACTAAAATAGCACTCATTAAAAATTCTTTCATTTTATTTACCCTCTTCTTTCTGTCTCTTTAATGTATATATATCTCCCTCTAATTCTCTCTGTTGAGAACTTAACTGTGAGCTAAGTTCCCATGAATCAGAGTACTCTCTCTTAAATTTTACTCTTTCTAATTCTTCTTCTAATACTGCAATCTTTTCATCTATATCCATAATTTAATCCTCCTATTTTCTTTTATAGCATATATTTATTATTCTGTCAAGTTTTTATTAAAATAAATTTTCATCATCTTCAAATGTATCATAAGCACCTCTAGGGATAGCTAATTCTTTTCTACTATAACCTCTGCTCATTAACTCATCGTATATTATCCTAACAACTTTGTATAGAGTCATAGTTTCATCTGAATCACCTGAAAACCTAATAGTCTTCTTTCCATTGTATATATCTTTTCTAAATCTCTTTCTAACTGCAATTAATTTATCATCTGATAGTGTTTTGCATCTATCTTCAACTAAATATTGCTTTCTTCCATAGTATTTATTCTCTCTTTTTGACATCTCTTCTCCTTAAAATCTATTATAATTGTTCTGTTGCTGTTCAACTTTACTCTTTGCTTGTGTATTATGATAATTTAACTTAGCAGATAATACAACAAACCACTTTTTAGGTTTATCGTGCATAAACTCTAAATCCACTTTCTTTAAGTGAAAATCTAAATCAATATTAGAATACATATTTTTAAGTGCATCATAATCCTTTGCAGTTAATTTTATTGTATCACCCTCAAATATATATTTACTATCTGTAAGATTATTATTACTGTCTGTAAGACTAGTATTATCTCTATCATTTTTGATTGGAGGGGTAAATTGTTTTTGATTAGAGACTTCTATTGTTTTTGATTGGGCGTATTCTTGAATATAAATATACCTTTTCTCTATAGATTTTGTCCCTTCTTTATATATTAATCTTCTATCTATTATATTATTTTCCTCTAGTTCTTTCAACCAACGCTGCACACTAGGTTTAGAGGTATTTAATATCCTGGAGAAATAATCATCTGTTGCGTAACATTCTTTATTAAGATTAGTTAGAGTTGCAATAACTCCGAACATTATCTTTGCATTATTAGATAATTTCTCATTAAATAGTATTGGTGCAGGTATAACTGCATAATAATTAGGTTTAGTCATTTATTTCTCCTCTTTTTCTTAATTGGCTTCTTTTACTCATCAATGATTTATAATTAATATTATTTTCATTACAGAAAACTTTCATGTTTTTATAATTAGAAGATTTATATTCCTCTATAATTTTATTATATTTTGATAATGCTTTGTGTTTTGATAATTGAGCATTATTATTTAATATTTTTTTACATGTTTCAGTTTTTGAAAAATGGCTACTGTTTGGTTGTTTTATATATTCCTTCATTCTTTTAGATATAGCTTGTCTTTCTTCTATTGTTATTATATGATTTTGTTGATATTTTTTTAATCTATTGATATTTACCTCTTTATGATATTCAGAACATTTTCTTTTTGTGTAACTTTGTTTACGTCCTTTATTATATAATTTACCTGTTAAACCATCTCTTTTAATCCTATTAATAGCAGAATCATGTAGATTGCTATGTAATTCATTACAAACTAATCCCTTTGAATATGGTAGTTTAAACATATCTTTATATTCTTTGATAGATAAACTATGTGCCCTTGCAATATGCCCCCCTAAACTTCTTACAGGCTTTCCACAAATACCACAAATTAAATAATGTTCCCCTTCTTTCATACCTTTTTTTATTTTAAAACTTGTCATATTATTTCTCCTTTACTTGTTTTAATTTTTGTATCTGTTTCATTATTTTTGTTACTTTTTTTTCATTACAATAACCAATAACATCGTCTGTTATATTAGTGTCGTAACATAACTTATTATTTTTCCAGATAGCACATTCATAAGGGTTTTCTCTATCTCCATAAGCTCCACCTCCATATATAACAGAAATAGAATATTCATTATCAAAATCTATTCTTGCTCGTTCTTTTGGTTCATATGAGAATATACTAATATTTTTATTCCACTCTAAATCCTTAAATGTTTTATATTTTTTTTTCATATTATTTCTCCTTTATAATTCTATTTTACATAAGAAATCATTCATATAATCCCTTTTATCCTGCACTTTAATAGCCTCTTTCTGGTCTTCTGATAGATATTCATCATTTTCCTTTAATAAGGCCTCTAATTCTTTATCAAAATTGTCCATAGCTTTTGTCCATTCTTTCATTCTCAGTTAATATAGTTTTTAATTCGCAAGATTGTATTCTATCAAATAGTTGTCTCAAAACTATATTTTGTCCAGTTTCATTAGACATATTTTGTTTTAACATCTCCATCTCTTGTTTTAAATTTATTTTAGCACGAATTGTATCATTTAGTTTTATTTCTAATCTTTGTTTTTCAGATAATAAACGTTCTTTTTTATCTTGTAATTCTTCAAGTTTCTTTATCAATTGTTGCTTAGTTTGTTTCATCTTTCACCTCTCTATCATTTAGTAATTCATCTATTAACTGCTCAGCCTTTAAGTCTGATAAATGTATTTTCTTTGTTTCATCTATATTTGTTATAGTTAAAACTCCCTCATCTACATCTTTTATTAGCCATTCCTGACCGTTAAATGTAATCATTTGTCCTTCTTTCATAATCTTAATCCTTTCTTAATTGTTGGTTTAAATCTATTATAATCATATCATCTAATTGATAGGTTTTAAATCTCCCTTTGTCTTTAATTTTATATTCTTGCAGTAAATAATTAATATTTACTCTTTGATTATAATTACTATTTATTAACTTATATGAATTACTGTCTTGCTCTTTTATTAAATGTAATCCAATCTGTTTAGTCTCTGTATTATAATATATATTTAAATAATCATACTCATATATATTAAACTCTTTAACTATTGCACTAGAAAAGGATAAATAACCGCAATCTGTTATAGTTGTAAAGTGTTTATTATATAAATTAGGATTTTTTATTCTTTCAAACGTCATTATATTAATTCTCCTGCTTCTTTTATAGTTAAATCAGTAAACTCTACTAAGTTTCTTTTAATTAGTCTTTTAATATATTTTATCATTTTATTAACCTCCTATTGTTATAACATTTACTTCTATTAAGTCATTTTTATCAATATCAAATTCAGCACTAACATCTAATATATCCCAACCTGTAAATATATCATTGTTTTTAATATTTAATATTCCAATACTTATATTATTTACCTCAATACCAGGTTCATAGTGAAAATAAATATCTTTTTCAGTATCTAATTTTGATAGTTGTGTTATTAATTCTTTTGTTATCATTTTAGTTCTCTCCTTTACATTTTATTATTAACTTGAATTTGTTTACAATCAATAGCTTTTTGCAGTCCCTTTTTACATACATTATAATTATATAAACCTTGTTGTCTTAAAAATATATATAAATGCTTTAATGTAGTTTTTGAATAATCCCAATTTTTCCCAAAAATTAAGTCTCCTTTTTTATTAATTCTTGCTATATGTGAATCATAACTCACAAAATCAATTATGCCGTTATTGTGTTCAACCACTATTTGATTATTTGCAATATTCCCTCTGTCGTTTATTAAATTATATGCTTTCATTTTATTTTATCCTTTCTATAATAGTTTAATTGCTATAATCATATTTAAACATATATTTACTATTCTGTCAAGTATTTTTTTATAAAAAACGTTTACTTCGTGTTAAGTATCTGAGAAATAAGGAATAAAAATTATTAATAAATGGTTAATATATACTCATATTTGTTAAATATTAAAGTATTTATATGCATTAGGATAACGATTATATTTTAATAAAATGCCTCCATATTTACGAGATATATCTTTTAAAAATGGATAATTCTTCTTATTAAAGAACTTAGGTTTTAATTTATTTAATTCTTTTGATAGTTCTATATGCTTATCATAAGGAATAATGCATAAATTACCTAAAGAGTTGTCGCCTCCATACTTCTTAGGGAGTATATGATGTACATTCCATGTTTCAGGTAAACTTCCCTCTCTCTGCATAATAATAAGCTGTTCTTGTGTCATTACCTCACGACTAACTGATAAAGATAATAGTTTTATTAGTATTCTTCTATTATATGAGTATTTCTCTTTTTTCATAAGCTGTCCTCCTACTTATTCTATAACATATATATAAAGATTTGTCAATAAAAAATGCACCTTATACAAGATAAAGTGCAAGATATAATGTTTTATTAATAATACATTTTAAGAGGGCTGTAGTGTAGAGAAAAGAAAATAATACTAATATACTATTTTATATACAATGTATTAGAGAGGGCTTAAAAGAGAGTTAAAGCTATATCGCAATATTAAGGAAATAGGAAAATAAAGGAGATTATGCTTAAATAATAGGCATATTTAATAAAGGTAATTAATCCATATAGTGCAGAGAAAGACTATAATGTGAGTAAAGAATGTAAGAGTGTGTCATTTATGCAACACTTATTCTACACGGAATGCTTAAAAATTAAGCAGAATGATGTCTCTCTCGTGTTATTCTTCATGGAATTATACGCATAAAATAAATTATGAGCCTGAGAATCCATGTATAAATTGTGGATAACTTCATTAGCCTGTGGATAACCTGTGGATAAGTATATATACCTGTGGATAACTATACAATTATCACTCATTTATGCAATAGATTCAATGGCTTGTGTAGTGTTTACCATGTCTACACTGAATAGGTTACATATACGCTGTAATCGTTAGTGCCTATATATTAAAGGCAAAGTCCCCCAAGCGGGGCGTAATATATATATACCATTCAAAATGCATCTGTGCTGAAAATTCGGCTCTTTCGGCGGTCTTTCCTTTAAAAGAGGAGGGGTACCCTTTTCTACAGTGATTTTCAGAATATCTGGCATAAAAAAACTCTCCTTTTAGAGAGAGGTGATGGTATTATAGTACCTTTAATTGAATACAATTTTGCTTAAATTAGTTATATGATTATAGGTTATTTATAGTATTTTGATAATATCTTTTACTTTAAACATACATTGGATAAATCCATTATAGTAAATAATTAAGAATTTGTTATTGATAATTATTGAATCTCCGTTAACCTTGTATGGTTTACGGAATCTTGTATATACTGTATATTCCTTCATATATTATACCTGCTAATCTAGATTTTACTAGTTTTCAATTCCCCCCTATGAGAGATAGCCTATAAAAAAGGCGTAATGGTGCTCATAATGGAGAATTATTACTTCTGCTAAACTGAGTTTATACTTAGTAACTCTCACTACATCTAATGTACTCCTGGCGATTATCCGAAACCCTGAGTGGCTTACCTAGCTCTTCGATGCATTCCCGAATGATAATGGTATAGTTAAAACTAAGTGAGATAGTTATAACTAGTGTATGTCCAGGCTCTTCACCTGCATACTCATTTACCTGGTTCTTATGTCTGAGGTTCACTCTACTATTATTCAAGTTACGTGTTTGGTTTCTAAACCCAGGTCGAAAACCTCTTTTATTTGGACATAAAGGTAATATAGCACTTTTATTTTACTTTGTCAAGAGCTTTTCTCACTTTGTACGGAAAAAGTTTCATATTTTTACTAAGTTATTGATAATAGGTTATTCTTTTTTTTAATAAGATTAATTAAATTATTTCCGTGCAAACTAAGGAAGGCCCTTGACAGCCGTCTCAAACCATGGTAAAACTTAGAAATAAACTTTTAATAGGAGATTAAAAAAATGAGTTTTCAAGAAAAGAAAAAACAAGCAGAATTAGATGGAATGATTGTAAATAATAAGACAACTAAAGCTGATATAGAAGAATTTTACGAAACAAAAGAGACTGTAGAGATTATTGAATCTGATGCAGTTAAAGGTGAGGCTGTTACAGAAGAGCCTAAGTGTCCTCATAAGATAAAAGGTGAGGATGCCTTTGTATTTTCATATATACAGACATTTAGACACCCTGATACACATTTAAGCAATGGTACTACTGTAAAAGGTAAATACTACTATAAGAAGGTATTTGTCTGTGATTTATGTGCTGAGAAGCAGTTTAGAGACTAGTATGTTCCGTACATTAGAAGCTAAATATAAGAGAGAGAACTTTGAAGCTACAGTAGTATTTGACTGTAATTTAAATTCATTTAAGGTGCAGGGAATAGATTTTGTTGATTGTTCCACACCTGAAGACTTTGAACATTGTAGTAGAATGATGATGGATGTAGCTGATATATTAAGAAGATTAAGAGGAGAAGATAGTGCAGGTTCAATTACCTAAAATACTAGATATCCCAGAGAAATTATTACCTATTGTGTTTGAATTTAATAATTTCCGTAGAATGCTACTAACAGGTGGACGTGGCGGAGGGAAAACACAAGCAGTAGCTAGGTTGCTTCTCTGGGTCGCTAGTAAGAGAAAAGTTAGAATAGTATGTGGACGTGAACTACAATCTTCTATACAAGAATCAGTTTATACTGTTTTTTGTGATTTAATAGAACAATATAACTTAGACTTTACAGTTTATGCAAATAAGATAGAATGTAACGAAACTAAGAGTGCTATAGGATTTAAAGGGTTTAGGGACCAGGGTCGTGCTAATATTAAAGGTTTAGAAGGTGTTGACATCCTTTGGATTGATGAAGCAGAGACTATTACTAAGGAGACTCTTGATATTGTAAATCCTACTATTCGTAAGAGTAACAGTATGTTAATCTTTACTATGAATAGAAAGACAAGGTTTGACCCAGTCTTTATTGATAATGATTTAAGGGATGATTGCTTATCTATAACAATAAACTATAATGAAAATAAGTACTGCCCGAAAGAATTAATTAATGAAGCAATGGACTGTAAAGAACGTTCTGAGTTGGATTATAATCATATCTGGCTTGGACAACCATTAGCTCATGGTGAATTAATGGTATTTAGTTCAGAGGATTTAGATAATGCACAAGCAGTAGAATTTTTTGGATGTAATCAGACTAAGGGCTCTATTTTAGCTGTGGATATAGCTAATGGTGGTGGGGACTTAACAGTTGCAGGTTTATTGGAGTGGAAGAGCCCTACTAGATATGAATTAAGTAAAGTGCATACATGGGATGTAAAGAACTTAATGGAAACTACAGGTAGAATACAAGATTTAAAACACAAGTATCAACCTGACTTAATAGTTATAGATGCGACTGGAATTGGAGAAGGAGTTTATGATAGACTTTGTGAACTAGGTTCTCCAGTGTTTGATTTTAAAGGTGCACGTAAATCTAATAAGAAAGAAAGTTTTAATACTAGAGCAGAAGCTTACTTTATGACTAGAGACTTATTAGAAAAAGGTGAGATTAAAATCACTGACAGTCGTATTTTGAAGGATTTAGAGGTAATGTCTTATGAAGTTAGAAGTGATGGACGTAAGATTATAACATCTAAATCTAAGATAAAGAAAGAGATTCAGCGTTCTCCTGACTTTGCAGATATGTGTAGTATGGCAGTTTGGGGGATTGATAAGCTTACATTTGATAACCAAGCACAATTGCAAACAGAATATAGGATAGTATAATATGAGCGAAGAAGGACAAAGAGATAACAAAGGTAGATTTGTCAAAGGTAATACCGAATGGCAGAAGAGTGAGGAATGGATGGGTAATATTGGAAGAATAAATTCTGAGAATAGACATGAGATTCAAGATAAAATTAATGCAGGTATTAAAAGATATCATCAGAGAAAAGCTTTAAAGGATGATATGTTTTTTGATATTACTAAAGGTGATGGAGTAAGTAAGGCTATGGATAAGATTGTAGACTTGGCTGAAAAAGGTGATGTTAGACCTATGATTGATATTTTAAAGATTCTTACTCCTAAAGATGTTGATATTACTTCAGGAGGAGAAAAAGTCCAAATGGGTAATGTTATTAAAGATGGAAAAGATTTAGAATTAAAAATTGGCGATAAAGTTAAAAAAGAAGAGGAATAAAATTATGGGTGGAATATTTAGTAAACCAAAAGCACCAGCAATACCAAAGGAACCAACTCCTGAAGAAGCTGAAGTGAAAACAAGAAAAAAACAACAATTACGTTCTGGAAGAATACAAGAGCAATCAACTCTATTATCTAGTACAGAAGAAAGAGCTAAGTTATTAGGATAGAAATATGATAAGAATTGCTACTATAAAAGATAAAGAGGAGATATTAGAATTAGCAAATTATCATATAGAACATGTAGGAGACCTTATATTAGGTGAACCTAACAAAGATTCAATAAATGCTCTTGCTGACCATATATTACAAGACCCTAACTCTGCATGCTTTGTATATGAGAAGGAAGGTAAGATATTAGGAATATTAGCAGGATTTGTTGATACACCAACTTTAAACAAAGAGAGATTCTTTAATGAATGTTTATTTGTATTTAGACCAGATTGTGGAGCTTATTCAGTTCCTTTAATTAAAGCAGTTAAACGATTTGTAGTTGACGCTGGTTTGGATGGGTTAATAATGGGATGTATGGCAGATGCAGGAGATAGAATATTTGAATTATATAATAAACTTGGTTTAGTAGACCTTGAAAGGAAATACGTATGGAAGCCAATGCAAAACAAATAGTTAAAGATTATCAGACAATAAAGACATCTCGTATGCCTATGGAAGCTAACTGGGATGAGTTAAGAGATATATTCTTTCCTCAATCAGATGAGATACAGTCTGAGTCTCCAGCGGATGCTAAAGTAGATAGAAAGTGCCAATATACAGATGAGCCTTTTCAAGCACTACAAGTATTATCAGCTGGATTACATTCATTTTTAACAGGACCAACACAAAATTGGTTTGCATTAAAAGTAAAAGATAGAAAATTAGCGAATAATGCTAAGGTACAAGCTTTTATAGAAGAATTAGAAATTACATTAAGAGCAGCAATTTCAAATACGAACTTTGATACAGAACAGGATGATTTCTATGCAGAATCTGCATGTTATGGTTCTGCTTGTATGTATATAGAAGAAGATGAAGAAGAAGATTTAAGATTTAATAGTATTCCTATTAAAGATATATTCTGGCAAGAAAATGCTAGAGGTAAAATAGATAGATGGTGGATTAGATATAGATATACTGCATATCAAGCAGTAAGTAGATTTGGTATAGAAAATGTATCTAGAGTTATACAAGATGAATATAATAAATCATCTGCATCAGATACAAAATATGAATTTATATTCCATGTTTGCCCAAGAGATATAAGGGATGAATCTAAACAAGATTCAAGAAATATGCCTATAGCTTCTTATTGGATTGAAGTGGATGAAAGAAATATAGTACAAGAAGGTGGGTTCTTAGAATCTCCTTTTGCATATCATAGATTTTATAAAAGAAAACAAACTCCTTATGGATATTCTCCATGTATGATGAGTTTAAAATCTGCTAAACAATTAAATCAAACATTAAAAATCTCATTAAGAGCAATGAGTATGGCTATAGATGGACCAATAGATGTTCCTTTAAATGCTTATGTAGGTAAAATAGATTTAAATCCAGGTAAATTACTGTATCGTAAAGGTGATGAAAAAATGACTCCTATACGTACAAATTCACAATTAGCACCTGCTGATTGGTTAGTAAATTACTGGTCAGATTCATTGAAAGATGGATTATTTAACAAGGCTATAGTAGCACTTGGTGATGTAACTAAACGTATGCACAATCTCGAAGTTAGCGAGCTTATCGCAGAAAAGATGGTTTTATTAGGACCAGCAGTTGGAAGATTCCAGGAAGAGTTTGCAGGGAACGTTATATCAAGAAGTCTAGCTATATTAGCTAGAAGAGGTAAACTGCCAGAACCACCAACAGAATTAGGTGATGGTTTTGAATATAAGATTGAATTTATTTCACCTTTAGCAAAAGCACAAAGAAATAATGAATTACAATCTATTAATGCAGTATTATCTACAGCTGGACAGATGTCTCAGGTTACTCCTGAAGTAATAGATAATATCGACCCTGATGTTACTATTAGAGAAGTAGGAGATGTTTCTGGTGCAACAACTAGAATCTTTAGAACACCAGAGAAAGTTCAGGAAATTAGAGAAGCTAGATTACAAGCTCAACAACAGCAAGAAGAAGTTGCTGCTGTACAAGAGGGAATGAATATGGCTCAACAAGCTCAGGAGATAGACAATGGACAACAAGGAAGCGGTAGCTAAATTAAAAGAATATTGTACATTAAATTCTAATCAATTAGATTTTTTAGATGAGATGTGCTATATACACAAAGGTATGTGGGATGGGGACACTGATGAACTTATCGTACGTGAAGCAAAACGAGATATTGCATTAACATTAAGAAGCTTTTATGAATTAAAAGATGAAGAGTTGATTGCACTATTAGAACAAAATGGAGATATAGAATGGCTGAAGAAAACAATACAAAAACTGAAGTTGTAGATACTGATACAGTAGATACACCAGATGTTACACCTACAGAAACACCAACAAATGGGTTTCTAGACAATTTAGATGCGGCATATAAAGATGACCCGAATATTAGTAAATTTAAAGATATTAATGGGTTAGCAAAAAGTTATACAGAATTATCAAAGATGCTTGGTTCTGATAAAGTAGTATTACCTAAAGAAGGAGAAAACTATGATTCACAAATGGATGAGTTATTCTCTAAATTAGGAATGCCAGAAACAGCAGCAGGATATGATTTAAAAGATATAGATTTAAGTGAAGATGGAATTGATACAGTAATACCTGTAGAAGAATTTTCAAAAGTAGCTAGAGAGTTAAGAATGACTCCTTCACAAGTAGAAGGTATCTTAAATTTCTATAAAGAAGATATTATAAATAATAATGCACAAACACAAGAGCAGGTTAGCGAACAAGTTAATCAAGCTAAAGTTGCATTAAGAAAAGAATTTGGAGCAGCATATGAAGCTAATATGCAAGCTGCAAATAAAATATTTGAAGGTCATTTTCCTAGTTTAAAAGGAACTGACTTAGCAAATAATCCTAATTTCGTTAAAGATTTAGTTAAATTAAGTAAATCATTTGGTGAAACTAGTTTAGGTGAAACTCCTAAAGGAGGAGCTTTATCTCCTCAAGAGGCTTCAGCTGAAAAGCTTAAGCTTATGCAAAGTGATGCATATACTAATCAATTACATCCAGAACATAATGCTGTAATTGAAAAGTATAGAGCTTATTTAGCAATGGAGAATTCTTAATAGTATTCTTATCAGGGACAAGCCTAGTCGCCCCCGACAATAAAAATTACAAGCCCCTATAATAAGGACAAGCTTTCTTAGAAAATTAAATAAACCAATTATCTTAGAAAGGATAAAACAATGGCAGACAGTGCAGTAAATATATACGCAAAAGAGTTTAGTGATAACATAATGATGTTAGCTAGACAAAAAGCATCAGTAATGATGAGTAAAGTAATGCTAAAACCTAGCATTAAAGGAAACAAATTCACACAAGAAAGAATCGGAAAATGGACAATGGCTACAAAATCGCAAGGTGTTGTATCTACTCCAGAAAATGACCCAGATTATTCAAGAAGAACTTGTACAATGGTAACAAAACATGATACAAGAATTCTTGCTAGAGATGAAGAACTTAAAACAGTAGTTGAAGTTACTTCTCCTTGGGTTCAAGCAGCAGTTGCTTCTTATGGTAAAGAAATAGACTTAGCAGTTTATAATGCTTTAGGTGGAAATGCTTTCTCAGGTGTTGATGGTGGTACTACAGTAGCATTACCAGCAGCTCAAAAACTAGCTACAGTAGCTGGTGAAGTTTTAGACACAGACTTTATTGTTGATGTTAAAACAAAACTAGATGCAGCTGACGTTCCAGCTGAAGGCAGAATGGTTATGATTAACCCTACTGACCTTAATGAAATGTTAAGAGATACTACTCTTACATCTACTGATTATAACTCAATTAAAGCTTTAATCAGAGGTGAATTTAACACTTGGATGGGATTCGAATGGATTTCAACAACAGCAGCAACTGCTGGTAAGTGTTACTTCTTCCAAAAAGATGGTGTTGTATTAGGATTAAATGAAACTCCTTACGTTAAAATTGACGAAAGAGCTGATAAATCTTATGCTCAACAAATCTATTATGAGTTAAACTTAGGTGCTACTCGTTTAGAAGAAGAAAGAGTTGTTGAAGTAACAATAACAGCAGCTAGTGCATAATTAAAATTATGTAAACTTAAAATAGGGGCGGGTTCGCTCGCCTCTTATTTTAAATCAAGAAGAGGCAATAAATATGTTAGATAAAGTAAAAATAATAAATAGAGCATTAAATCTATTAGGACAGAACTCAATCAGTTCAGATGAAGAAGAAAATAAAAGAACTCTAGCTATGAATGCAGCTTGGGAATTAGTAGTGCCTGAGTTAATGAATACATTACCATGGCATTTTTGTATTAAAGAACAAAGAATTGCAAAATTAGAAGAAACAGGAATTACAGATTATACAAGTGTATATCTATTTCCATCAGATTGTATACGTGTATTAGCACCTATTGGAGATAAGACCCTAAGAGTTAAAGTGCAGGGAGATAGAATTTATAGTAACACAGAAGAATTAACACTTAAATATGTAAGTAATCAATATGTTGATGATATAAGTAAATGGAGTATAGGATTTGGTAAATGTATTAGTTATCTATTAGCATTAGAATGTTGTTATATATTAACAACTTCAACTAAAAGAGAAGATAGACTAACTCAAGTTTATTATCAAGTGGTATTACCTGATACTATAGGTTCAGATGTATTACAAGAAGTTCCAGAACAAGTAACAAATGATATGGTGGATATAGGAAATGCGTACTAATCTTTTAATAAATACATTTACAGCAGGTCAATTATGTGAATGGATGGAAGGCAGAACAGATACTGCCGCATATACTAAAGGTGCAAGACTATTAAAGAATTGCATGACAAGACCATTTGGTGGTGTATTTAAAAGACCAGGTACACTATATATAAATGAAACAAAGACAACAGGAACAACTAGATTATTACCATTTGCATTCTCTGTAAGTGATACATATATAATTGAAGTTGGAGTAGGATATTTTAGATTTTATAAGGATGGTGCTATTATAGAAACAGCACCTGATACACCTTATGAAGTAGTAAATACTTTAACAGCAGATGATGTAACTAATTTAAAATTTACACAAAGTAATGATGTTTTATTTTTAGCTATTGGTTCAGATTCACCAAAAACATTAAGTAGAATATCAGATACAAATTGGACTTATGAAGACTTAGATTTTCAGGATGGTCCATTCTTATTAGAGAATACAAGTACAACAACAATAACACCTAGTGCGACAACTGGAACAATTACATTAACAGCAAGTGACCCTATATTTGAATCAGGACATGTTGGCTCTTTTTGGAGTATAAATGTTAAGAAATTAGTTGATGATGTGCTTGTTCAAGGTGTTGTTCAAATAACTGGATTTACTTCTACAACAGTAGTAGATGCAGTAGTAACAAAAGAATTAAAAGATGCAACAGCCACAACTATATGGGCTGAAGGTGCATGGAGTGATGTTCAAGGTTATCCTAAAGCCGTAGCATTCTCAAATAGTAGATTATGGTTTGCAAATACAGAAAACCAACCACAAACAGTATGGGGTTCAGAAGTATTTGTTTATAATAATTTTGATAAAGAAGAATCTGTAGAAATAGAATTACCAAGTAATAAATTTAATGAAATAAGAAGTTTAGTGAATGGTAGAGATTTAGCAGCTTTTACAGCTGGTGGTAATTTTATTGTTAACTCTGGTTCTAATAGAGAAGCTATTACAACAGAAAATATAACATCATACCAACAATCAAATATAGGTTCTTCAGGAGTACAAGCTGTAAGAATAGGAGACTTTATATACTATCCTCAAAGAGCTGGTGAAAAGCTTATGGAATTTAAATATTCATGGGAAGTAGAAGGTTATCAAACAGCAGAAGTGAGTATGTTAAATGAAGATGTATTAGTATCTGGAATAAAAGAAATGAGTATTCAAGAAACTGAAGATAATGTATTATATCAAGTATTAGAAAATGGTGATATGGCAACGTTGACGAGAGTAATAGCACAAGATGTTTCTGCTTTATCTCCTCATGAAACTGATGGTGATTTCATTAGCGTTGCCTCCGTACCAAATGATGCACAATTCTGGGATGATACTTATGTAATAGTGCAAAGAGAGATTGATGGTAGCACTAAACAATATATAGAATTATTTACTAAACCTAGAAAAACAGACTTACAGACAGGAATATTCTGTGATTCTGCATCAGTATATAATGGAAATCAAACTATACAACTAGATATTGTAGGAACTACAGCAACAGCTGGAAGTGCAGTATTTACAAGTGATATGGTAGGAGAATTTATAGAAGTTAATAATTTAGATTTAGAGATTACCTCATTTACAAGCAGTACAGTAGTAGAAGTAGATTATTCAGGAACAGATATTGATTCAACAGAATGGGCTATTTCTAAGACAACTATAGATGATTTAGATTATTTAGAAGGTAAGACAGTACAGATATTAAGAGATGGTGCTGTAGAAGAAGAACAGACAGTTTCTGGTGGAGAAATAACCTTAACTAAACCTGGTTATGATATTATTATAGGATTAGGATATACTGCAGAAGTAGAAACTATGCCTATAGCAGTACAAACACAGAGTTTTGGTACAAGTCAAGGACAATTAAAACGTCCAGTTAAAGGTGTATTAAAAGTTATAGATACTATGTGGATTGAGATAGAAGGTGGTAGTTTTGATGAAGATGTTTTTGAAAGAAGATGGAATCTTGAAATGGGTAAACCTAATCCATTGTATACAGGTGATGTAACAGTAAACTTTACAAATGATAGTAATTTAAATTCAACAATAAAAATTAAACAAGAACTTCCTTTACCAATGAACTTATTAAGTTTAGCAGTAAAAGTAGAGATAGAGGAGGACTAAATGGCAGCAGTAACAGCGTTAGCTATAGGTAGTGCAGTAGCTTCAGTAGCTGATGGAATAATGCAATTCCAACAAGGTAGAGCACAGCAAGATATAGCAAAGCAACAAGCTAGAATTTCAATAGCAAAAGGAAATATAGCTAAGTTCCAACAACAACAAGAAGCTGAAAGAATTAGAAGACAAGCAACAGCTGAGGCTGGTAGAGGTGGAGGAACATTAACAGGTTCATATTTAGAGAATCTTAATCGTTCTATGACTAATGCAGAATTAGATAGAGAAATGATAGGGTTTAATGCTAAAGTACAAGCAGAAAACTTTATATCTCAAGGTAGAGCAGCTAGAGCAGCAGGGACAGCTTCTTTATTAGGTAGTGTTGCTAGTGCAGGGACAGGATTATCAAAAGCAGGTATATTTTCTAGAACAGCAACGACACCTAATGTTACTCAATTACAAAGTGTAATGAAAGGAATAGCATAATGGCAAGATTACCAAGATATCAATCAAGAGGAACAATAACAACAGATATTTCATCAGCTAATACAGTTAATCCTTTAGGAAAAGTCATAAGTGCATTAGGTGAAAAAGGTTTTGAAATAGCAAAAGATTGGAGAGATGCAGAAGATACTGAGAAATCTTTATCTACATTAAATGAATATAATATTAAATCTGCAGAATTAAAACAACAGGCTGATACAGATATAGATTATAAAAATAAAGAAAAATGGCAAAATGAGTATAATACATTATTAGAAAATTCATTAAGTCAGTTACCTGATTCAGATATAGGAAAGAAATATGGTGCACAAATAAATCATAAAGCATCATATAATAATATAGAACTATCTAATGATTTTAATAATAAAATGATAAAAACAGGTAAATCTCATTTTGGGATAGCTAATAAATTAGAATTTGATAATTATAGATTAGCACCTAATTTAGAGATGAGACAAGAATCTATAGTAAATGCAAAGGCTAATACAGAAGATGCATATGCAAAAGGATTTATTTCTTTAGAAGAAAGATTTGATTCATTAAATAGAATCCAAAATGAATGGGGAGTACAAGCAGCTGAAAGAGATTTATTTGATAACCCAGATAAAGTTTTAGAAACCATTGATACTTATAATATGTCTTCAAAACAAAAAAAAGAAATAACAAATGCTGCTAACAAAAGAAGACAAGTATTAAATGAAGAACTTCTTCTTAATAATACTAAAACAGACACAATAACTATCACGTCAGCTTCTGAGATTATAAATAATCCAGAAAGTACTAGTGAGGATATAGAATCTGCAATTACTAGTTTAAGTTTACAAGGAGATGTTACTAAATCATTTGCTACTAGTTTAGAAAAACTATTAACCTCAAAAGAAGCAGTAACAGCTAAAACAAGTACTGATGTGTATTCAGGATTTATTCAAAGATTATCAATGTTGAAAGAATCAGCTCCAGAGGATTATAAAGAATATCTAAGAGGAATGCAAAATTTACAAACAGAAATTGTTAATGCACAAGCAAATGGAACTTTAACTAAAGAAGATGCTGGTAAAATAACTAGAGAGACAGTTAAATATTCATCAGCTGAAAATGCAAAAGCTGTACAAGATATACAATGGTCTATGACTCCTGCAAATGAAGTATTTAATAATACTTTAACACCTGATTATAGAGGGCAAGCTACTATAGAATACTTTAATATAATTGATGGTAGAGAGTTAGATAAAAATCAACAAAGAGGAATAGCTAATCAAATTGCTACAGAGATACAAAATAAAAGAAGACAGCAGGGTCTAATTGCAGTTGATAATGTATATAATCAAAAGACTGATATAAATACATTTTATGATAAATATAATATTACAAGGGCCCAAGTTCTTTCCACTGCTAAGAGCAGAGGGATTTCTGAAGAGGAAGTAATTAAGGCATATATTAAAAAAGTGGAGAGAAGATAAATGGTAGATATATTAAGCGATAATTTTACATCTGAGAAACAGTCTATAGATATATTATCTGAGGAATTTATTCCTTTAGATACTAATATTACACCTGAAAAACAGAATATAAATTTTAATGCTAATTTAATATCTCCAGATGAAGTCCCAGAAGTAACAAAAGAAATAACAGAGCAACAAGATATAAATGAAGCATTAGCTAGAAAGTATTTTTCTGATGAAGAATTATTAGCTTTTGATAATAATCCAATTACTTTTGATGAGTTAGATAAATTTATAGATTGGGAAGATGTTACACCAGTAGCAGGAACAGCTAAACAAGCTTTCGATTATGCATTTCTTAATGAGATAGCACAAGGAATGGCAGAAGGTAAGGAACCTAATCAAGAAGCTATTGATAAATTAGATAACTTTATGAAGTTAGAAATTGAAAAAGAAAAGAGAGGTTTTTCTCTTGGTGCTAAAATTGGTTACATAGGTTCTGCTATACCTGCATTTGCAACTGATTTAGTATTAGCAGGTGGAGTTGTAGCTTCTGGTAAAAAAGCTATTAAAACAACTGTAAAACAAGCTGTAAAGAAAAGTTTAGGGAAGAAAATTGGAGGAACTGTAGGAACAGGGATAGCAACAGCTTCTCTTATGCCTTCTACTATTGCAAATTATAATGAGAGAAGATTTAGTGATGGAATGACCATTACTGATAAAGGTGAGGCATATGTAAGAGAATCTAAAGAGTCTCCAACTAAAGCTGCATTTATGACATTAGGTTATCAATCTAGTGAAGTAGTGTCAGAGTTTGTAGGTGGTAAATTAGCAGGAAAAGGATTAAAATATTTATATAAGAGTGGAACTAAATTATTACCAAAGACTCCTATTACATCAGCTATTATAGAAGTACCACAACAAATACAACAAGCTATATATAAAGGTGTTGGGAAGAATACAGGAATACCACCTAAGTTAAGTAAACTATTTTCTAAAGTAGGATATGATGGATTATTAGAGATTCCTGAAGAAGAATTTGCTAATATATTAAATGCAGGAGTAGCTTTAACTGGTGGAGATGTAGATGCTGATGGTGCTATAAATATAATTAAAGGTAATTTACAAGATAGATTAGCTATTGCAGGGCTAGCAGGTATTGGTGGTGTTGTTAGTGCTTCTTCTGCTGTAGTAGAGAATTCATTATCTAAAAGATATGGAAATAAAAAAGCTACAGATATAACATCTAGTTTAACACAATCAGAGTTAGATAATTATGCAGATAAGGAATTGCCTGCACCGACAACTGATTATGATTCAACAGTTATAGGTGATAGTGTACAAGCTACTAATATGAATAATTTATTAGATACAGAATCTTTAGAAGATGCTCCTTTTGTATTAGAACAAGAAAGTCCATTTATTAAGTCAACTAAAGATTTCTTAAAGCAGACAAGATATGAATTATTAGATGATAAAGGTAATATCAGAGATTTATCATCTGATGTAAGTGAATCATTAGACTTTATAGGTGGTTTATCTGGCTTTTCTAGTGCAAATTTACAAGTAGGTGTATTAGAAAGACAAGAAGATGGTTCTAATAAGGTTATAGGTAAATCACTAAAAGCAGTGGTTGAAGATTGGAGTAATAAGATAATTCCAATAGAAGGTAATTTAGAAACTAGATTACAAGATATGAATGATTACTTAGTATCCAGAAGGCTATTATTAGATGCAGAGTCAAGAAAAGATATTACAGTTAGTCAAAAGAAACTAGATAAAGCTAATGCAGATATACAAAATATTAAAAATAAATACGGAGATGATATTGCTTGGTTTGATACTTTTTCAGAAGAAGTATATGATTTCCAAACAAAAATATTAGAAAAATTAGTAGATGCTGAAGTTTTAAGCAAAACTGAATTTAATGCAATATTAAAAGAAAACCCTCACTATATTCCTATTAAGAAGAAGGAAGTTGAAGTAGATGGTAAGAAGAAGAAGAAAGCTAAAAAAGGTATTAAAAGATTAGGTGATATACAAGATGTAGAGTTTAAAAACTTTATAGAAAGTATAATTGGTAATACTCATGACATTATAGCAACTGCAGAGACTAATAAAAGAAATAAATTAATAGTTGATACTTTAGTTAAACAAGGATTAGCAGAAAAATCTGATAAAAAAACAGTTCCTATTGAAGTAGATGGGAAAACTATATTTAGGCAGTCTAGATATTCAGAAGGCAAATTATCTGTATTTGAAAATGGTAAAGAGGTATTTTATAACGTGCCAGAAGATATATATAATGAAATGAAAGGATTTGATACTAATGTATTAAATTGGATGAATCATAAATTAAATATACCATTTAGAGCTGCAGAATTACATACTACAGTATTTAGAGCATTTGCAACAGCATTTGAACCAGCATTCTGGGTAAAGAACTGGGTAAGAGACTTAGTAGCAGGGCATGTGCAATCTAAATATGGTATCTCTACTAAGAATATATTTAAAGGTTTAGATGAAGTTATTAGAAATGGTGATTTATATAAACAATTTATTTCAGAAGGTGGTTCATTTGAACATACATTAACACAAAACGAATTATCAAAATTAGATAAATTATCATTAGATTATAAAAAATTAATTGGAGAACCAGTTACAAAAGGCAATATTATAAAAGCATTCAAACATGCAGGCTTAGTATCAGAAATGTCTAATAGAATGTCGATATATTTAACTGCATTAGATAAAGGGGCAACTAATATAGAAGCAATATCTGAAGCAAAAAATGCAACTTTAAATTTCACAATAGCAGGCAGAAAAGCTAAAGAAATAAACAAATATAAAGCATTTTTTTCAGCTAGTATTGGTGGTACACGTAAAACTATATCTGAGTTGATTAATAATCCTAAAAGAGTTGCTATGAGAGCAATACCAACTATAACAATCCCTCAATTAATTATATCTTATTATATGTTATATCAAGCACCAGAAGAAGATAGAGAAAAGTATTTAGAAATACCTGACTGGCAGAGAGCTATGTTCTCTAATCTAGTTATAAATGGTAAAGTAATACCTATTCCTAGAGCACATTTATTAGGTTCTCTATTTGGTACTATTCCAGAAAAGGCTATGATTTCAGGTTATAAAGGTGATAAACCTGAGATGAGATATAGTGTTAAAGATATGATTGATGAAATTTGGAGTACTTCATCTCCTGTAGCTGATGTTGGAGGATTTATGCCTAACTCAGTTCAGTGGGCTGTTGAAACAATGACTAATTATAGTTTCTTTACAGGAAATAATATTTATCCTGAATGGAAAGCAGATTTATTACCGCAAGATAGATATAATCGTTCTACTCCAGAAATAACTAAGAAATTAGGAGAAGAGTTTAATGTATCTCCTGCTATGATTCAACATGGATTCCGTTCAACTATGGCTGGTTCAGCTAAATATGCAGAATTCTTATTAGATTATGGATTAAAAAGATTTGAAGAAAGACAAGGAATAGAGACAGCACAGAGAGCTAAAACTGTAGAAGACTTGCCATTTGTAGGAACATTTGTTAAGGAAGCTCCTACAGGCTTTAAAGCTAAATCTATATCTAATTTCTTTGAAGATTTAAATGAAGCTAGACAAGCTCATAAATCTATCTCTAGAGCTAAAGGTGAGGAGAAAGCTATATTAAAAGAGAAATTTAGAGTTGAAGATAGAGGATTTAATATTCTTAATACTGCAGCTAAAGATATTTCTAGTTTTAATAAAAAGATAGATAAAATAAATGAATCTACTACTATGACTAATAAAGAGAAGGTTGATGCTATAAAACCTCTTAAAGAGAGAATTTTAAGAAAAGCTAGACAAGCAAATAGTAAATATAAGAAAATTAAAGAAGAAATAAAGAAATAAGCATATTATTTTTTAAACTGGTATAAAATATAAAGGAGTAAATTATGACAGTAACAACAACAGACAATAAGAAGATATATACTTGGGATAATGTGGTAGATGAATTTTCATACCCTCGTATACAAGATGGTACTGACTTATTTGTATCACTATATGATAATGATGGTACAAAAGTACAGGATATTACCAGTGATAAATACACAATATCTACTACTTATAGTACAGGTATACTGACTATCACAGATGCAGCGACTTTAGCTGTAGTTGCAGATAAGGTAGTATTACAAAGTATTCAAGACTTAACACAAACATTAAATTTAGGTAAAAGAGATTTTCCACCTGAAGAATGTGAAAGAGAGTACGATAAAGGTGTATTAATAGACCAACAATTACAAGAACAATTATCTCGTGGAGTTCAATCTAATATTTTAGATGATAGTGGTACTCCAATACAATTACCAGTTGCAGAAGAAGGTGAATTTCCTGTATGGACATCTGATGGTAACTTTGAAAACTCAGGTACAACTGTATCTCAAATTTCAGTAGATGCAGCTAATGCAGCAGCAAGTGCAGCAGCAGCAGCTATAAGTGAAACGAATGCAGCAACATCAGAGAGTAATGCTTCAACATCAGAATCTAATGCTGCAACATCAGAAACAAATGCAGCAGCTAGTGAAGTAGCAGCAGGTATTTCTGAAACAAATGCTGGTATTAGTGAGACTAATGCAGCTACTAGTGAGACTAATGCAGCAGCAAGTGCAGCAGCAGCTGAAGTAGCTAAGATAGAATGGCAAGGAACATATAACGCAGGAACAGCTTATGCATTAAATGATGCAGTAACATATTTAGGTTCTTCTTTTATTTGTATACAAGCAGGTACAGGACAAACTCCTGTAGTTGGAGGAACTGCATATTGGGATGATTTAGCTAATAAAGGTGATAGTGTTAGTGCTGACTGGGGGACAATTGGAGGAACATTATCAGACCAAACAGATTTACAAAATGAATTAGATTTAAAAGCTAATTTAACAGGTGGAACATTCTCTGGAGATATATCAGTGCCAGATGAAGCTTATGGAGTAGGTTGGGATGCTTCAGTAGAAGTACCAACTAAGAATGCTATATATGATAAAATAGAGACTCTTGGAGCAGCTTTTGTACCACAAGTTCAATTTGTTACTTCTACAAGTAACCTTACAGTTCCAGCAGGAGCAACTAAAATGCTTATAGAACTTCATGGTGGAGGCGGAGGTGGTGGAGCCTCTGATGGAGATAATGCAGGAACAGGTGGAACATCAACAGTAAACTATGCAGCAGTTACATTAACAGCAAATGGTGGTACTGGAGGTACTGGAGATAGTGCTTCTAAAGAAGATGGAGGTGTTGGTGGTACAGCTTCAGGTGGAGATTTAAATTACTTCGGAGAAGGTGGAACTAGAGGTTATGGTTCAGAAGACTACACTGGTGGTGGTGGTAGTGCTGGTGGTGCTTATGGTGGTGCTGGTGCTAGAGAAAGAGTTAATATTGCAGCTTTAACAGGAGAGGCTGGTGGCTTAGGTGCTGGTGGTGGTGGAGGTAAATCTGCTACTAAAGCTGGAGCTGGTGGTGGTGCTGGTGGTTTATGTATTAAATATGATGATGCTGCTAATTTAACTATTGTAATCGGAGCTGGTGGTAGTGCTGGAACTGGTGGGACTGCTGGTGGTGCTGGTGGTGCTGGATTAGCTGTTATAACATGGTATTAAGGAGAAGATTATGAGAAAAGCAATTATAGAAGATGGATTAGTAATTAATGTGGTTATTGATGGTAATGCAGGAGTTGAATGTCCTGAATATGTAGATAAAGGGTGGACTTATAATGGTTCTATTTTTACAAAACCTGCTGACCCAATAAGACCTTTAGAAGAACATAAGAAGCGTAAAATTAAAAGATTAAGATTTAAAAAAGATATAATTATTAGATTATGTAAAGTAGATACCGATAAGTATTTCCAATCAGATGATAATAGTCTCACTGCTATGGAAAGCAGGTTATCTTATCTTAATAGTATAGACGATACAGTTTATAATTCTAAAACATATTTACATACTTGGAGATGTTCAAATAATACATTATATAGTTTTAATTCTAGAGAAGATTCAATATCAATATTAGATAGTGTTATAGATAAATCAAGAATAAATTGGGGTAACTATAATACTTTAACAGGTCAAATATTATCTTGTACAACAAAAGAACAAGTGTTAGATATTGATATAGATAGTGGTTGGGTAACAATGGATATAACAGGTTAATATATGTTTTTAATTTTCAGTTTAGTTATTATTAATTATTTAATATTTTATTCAGATAATCACATAATAGCTGAACTGTTAATGCAGATAGAATCATTACTTATATTCTTTTGTGGATGGTTCTGGATGAAGACAGATTCTATTAGAGGAAGAAGTGTATTTGGTTTCTTAATGATATATCATATCTTTACTCTAATAACTGATTTATTCTTTTATAATTTCTTTACTAGGTTCTTTATAATAGAGTTAATATTATTATCAATAATATCATCTTATATTTATAATAGAAATTACAATATTGTAAGTGATGAGATAAATCCTAATAATGTAAATTTAGTATTCTATAGAAAGAATAAGAGTTTAAAACAAAATATCTTTAGCTGGTTTGGGGAGCCTGTATCTAGCTTTGGTATAATTGCAGGAGATTATTTATATCAATTTAAGTATAATAAATCTACTATGCAAAAAATAAAGTATAATAAACAAGATATTAACAATAAATATATAGTTATTGACACAGGTTATTCTATCAGTAAGTTAGATATTTATGATATAAATTTATTATTAACACAGAGAGCTAGGCAAGCTAGAACATTATGGTTACGATTAAACTGTTTAAGAAGTTGTAGGCATATATTAAATCATATTAAAGGTTATGAATACAAGGGTGAGTTCTTACCTAGTATTTATTTAAATAAAATTATGAAAGAGAGAAATAGAATATGAAACATACTATGTTAACAAAAACTGATGCAGTAGTAATACCTGCAGGAATAACAGCACCTGTATGGGTATCTAATGCAACAACTTGGCTTGGTTTATTTATTGCAGTATTTACTTTAATATATACTATATTTAAAGTTATAGATGCATGGTACCATTGGATGCATAGATGGGAAGTAAGAAAACATAAAATGAAAGAAGAGAAAGAAAAATCTAATAAGACATAAGGAGGATTATTATGAGAAGAATATTTAATACAGTAACTAGGGTTTTACCATATAACCCACAAACAAGAGAATTTGCTAATGTAACTAATAATGGTTTGGATGTAAATGTACAAGACCAAACAACGGAGATAATTGATTTACATTTAAGTAGAATAATACAAGAATTAGTAATAACAACTAATACATCTATAGATGATACAACAGTAACAATAACATCAGACGCAGAGCCAACAGATGGTAATGCAGTATGTTTTAAAGAAGGAACAGCTTTTTATCAAGGACAAATATTAAGTCATTCAGCAAATGCTAGTAATTGGGATATAGTTTTAGATACACCTTTAGACTTCGCATTTACAACAGCAGGAGGTTGTAGTGAAAGAACAGAAAATATGAATGTAAATGGTAGTGCAACTCCAGTTATATTCTCAGTAAGCCCAGCTAATTTAACAGCAGGTACTAAGTGGGATATAACAAGATTTTTAATATCAATTACAGATGCTACAGCTATGGACGATGGTAAATTTGGTGGTGCTGCAGCATTAACAAATGGAATAGTTTTTAGAAAAGTAGACGGTATTACTAAAAATATATTTAATGCTAAAACTAATGGAGATTTAGCTGCTCATATGTATGATGTAACTTATATACCTGATACTTTAGGACCAGCAGGATTATATGGGTTAAGAGGAAGAAGAAGTTTCAGTGGACAAGATAAAAATGGTGTTGTTGTAAGACTATCAGCTGATACTAATGATGAGTTTCAATGTATTATACAAGATGATTTGACAGGATTGGATAGCTTTCAAGTAATAGCACAAGGACATATAGTAGAATAAATATATTACTAAAGACAATAATTAAGCCCCAATTAAGGGGCTTTTTTTTATTTCTCTTCAAAGAATATTCTCTCATTATATTCAGATTTTTTTCCTTGGTTGTATCTATTAGTAGGCCTATAATATCCCATAACTCTTGTCCACACTTCACACGGTGTTCTTTCTTCTGTGTTTAATATAATATCTTCTTGCATCTAACTTTCCCTTCCTATTTATTGATTAATTTATTGCACATATCCTCTAATTGGGCGAATAACTTTTCTGTCCAAGTATATTCTCCCTTTATTATAATTATCTCCCCATTATACCCCCATATTTTTGTTACTCTAGTATCTGCTATCTCACAATCTTCATCATAGACTGCATCTAATAAAGCTTTTTCTAAGTTATCCTTATCGGGACGTTGGTCATGTAGTTGCCTACATTTTTCTCTCTTCTTCTTCATACCCCATGATTTAGCCATAGGAAGTACAAATATGATATGGTCTCCATTATCTACCTTAATATCTAATTCTCTAACCTTATCTTTAAAATCAAAATATCTTAATACACATGGGCGTTTACGCCATCTATCTGCCTGTGTCATTCTAGGTTTAGGAACAGGGTTTATATTATAATAATATACATCTTTACTTTTCATTAGATTTCTGTTTCCCCCTAATACCTTTTCTACTATCTATATAGTTCTGTACACCAACTGATTTACCATCTACAAATGCTTTAGCTTCTATATATTTAACTATACGTTTACACATCTTTAAAAACATTTCTCTATCTTTACCTGCATAATTAATAGTTTGTGCAAAACCATAATCTTTAAGTGCAACAAATCTATTCTTTTGTATTGCTCTTTGAGCCCTAGTATTAAGCATATCTAAATAACTCCATTAGTGGTATAAGAACCATTTTACTTGTATTATCATCTCCACCTTTAACAATCTTACTATTAGTATTATCCATAAACTTCTTTAATTTAGATATCTCTACTATGATTGTCATATTATCTAAAACGAAAGCCCAATGAGTTGCTTCTGTAGTTAATATACCTGATAAGTTTCCTCTACTTTCAAACTCTACTGCTATATTACCTGTCTTATTTGCTAAGAAATCTCTCTTTACTTCTATAGTATCTGAACATAATACCTTTACTAATTCACTCTCAGCTAACTGTCCTCTTCTTAAATCGATATCAAACTTATTATCGTCATTCGCCCAATCTTCTTTTCTCTTATTCACTCTTTATCTCCTTATATAACTACCTACAGTATTCCTCTATACTAATTATAGTTCTAATATTCTCTGTTGATAGTCTCTCTATAGCCTTATCATTTAAGTCAAAAGAAAAACTACACTCATTTACGCAGTGAGTGCAGCTTGTCAAGAAGTTGAGTACGAGTAAGACTGCTATTATTTTTACGAATCTTATTTGCATTATTTAAACTCCTTACATCTTCTTTTAACTGTTTATTTTGTTGTATCTTTTTACCTGCTCTATAAGCTATAACTAGTAGTGAGAACAGGATTGAAACCACTACTAGTATAACGTACGTATTCATTAGTCCACCTTATTTTTTGCGTGGAATACATTAGCACCTACATAGTTAACTACTTTATATAATAAAGCTAACCATTTGTTTTCAGGTGTTTCTTTTAATCTTGTAGCAATCCATGCACATGCACCTGTTACTGATAAGATTAATGTAATTACTTGATAAATTAAATCTTCCATAATATTTGCCTTTCTTTAGTTAAGTATAGCCATAGGGAAAAATTACGAAATACCTATGGCTACAATTTCATTATAACATATAATTTTAATTAATGTAACCTTTTCTTACTTTTTTCTTAAAAAGGTATTTCATCACTAAAGTCATCTTGCTTACTTTCAGCTTGAGCTTTAGGAACAAAAGTATTCTTTACTGCATAAGGTTTTCCTGATTTAGATTGTTTAATATCTACATTAACATAACCTTTATCATTCTTATTCTTATTTAACCATTCTACGATTTCTTCTACTTTGAAACTTAGAGTAGTAATTTCACCCCAGTCAAATGTTTTCTTATCTACGAATAATCCTTGTACAAATTCTTGTTCTGTCATTATTTTTCTCCTTTGTTAATAATTACACGGTCATCCTTACCTACACTTCTATCATAGTATGTTACTAGAAATGCAAGATTCGTTAATGCATGATACAAATGAGGATAACCACTTTCTTCATCTATATCAATTCCTTTATAAAACTGCAGTAAATGTCTCTGTGCACTTGCATAGATTCTACTCCAGTTCATTCCTTTTTCCCAGTTTCTGGCATCATATTTTTTTGCACCAAAAGTTAATACTTCAGCTAATGCTTCTAATACTTCTACTGGTATTAAATCTAATCTTAATTTATCTTTATCAAATTTATTTCCTTCTGACATATTATTTCCTTTTCTTTGGTACTGGTATAAACCATTGTTTAATAATATACTTATCCTTATCTAAAGGTTGGATAAGAGTCTCTAAAAAATCTATATATTTCTTCTTCAATTTAGTTTTCTCTCTTTTATCTTTAGTCTTAGCAACTTCTTGTACTAGTTTAGCTACAAGTTTATTAATACCTTCCATATGATTTTCACATAATGTCTTATAATGTACAATCTGTTCTTGTAGTTCTTTCTTAGTTACTTTATTTTTTTTATTGAACTGCATTTACTTTTTCCTCTATTTCTTTTATCTTTTGTTCACCTAATTTAAATCCTTCTAATAACTTATCTTGCTTCTCTTTATCAGGATATACTCTTCTAATAAGCATAGACTTCTTGAAGTTAGGATTAAACTGTACGAAATCACACCATTTTCTTCCTGTGATTAACATCTGCATCTGCATTTGCCATTTATATTCTGATTTAATATCTGCTCCTAATAGTGCATATAAAAATCCTTTATCGTCTGGACATTTAATCTCTATTAAACCATCTTCATTACATAATCTATCAGGAGAACAACCTACATAATCATTATACTCTGCAAAGGCTACTTCCTTGGTAGTATTACCAGTCTCTAATTCATACATAGTTGCAGCCATTGGTTCATATTCATTACCTCTATCAGTATGTCTATTAGAGTAATGTTCTAATTCACCACATGATAATCTCTCAGCTACCTTCTCTACACAGTATGTATCTAAACCTTTACCACAATTACCTATAGAAGTAGCATGAGACGCAGTTAATTTACCTCTACGTAAGTCATGCCATTCTGGTGTTCCTTGCTCTATCTCCTCATGAATAATCATTATTTCCAGCCTTCACTTTGTTTCTTAGCTTTAGTTGCTCTTAATAACTTATTATAAGCATCAGAGTCCATACCTTGTAAATCTTTCCAGCCTTTATATAGTTCAGATAATTCTTCTACATATTTAGCTTCGTTAATAGCCTTTAAGTTAGCTTCTACTGACATACTACTTAAAGTAGCCTGTTCTTTATTAGGTTTAACTTCAACCTTAGGTTGAGTAGCAGGTTTACTTACCTCTGTATTAGCATCTGGTAAATCTTCTCCTGCATATATATATAATCCTAATCCAAACATGGCGATATTCTTTGTTAAACATCTCATAAGTGTTTTATTTATATCTGTCATCTTAGCATCCATATTAGATTTATTTTTAAAATCCATTACAGGCAACCACATTGTTTTAGTTTGTTTGTCTATAGTAATTGATGTCATAACCATATAACCAGTTCTCTCATCATACATATAAGGTAACTGATTACCATTATTATCTTCAAACATATGTATTGAATAAGTAAAGTCAGGACAAGCTTTAGATATTTCTTCTACTGCAAAAGCCCAACTAAGATAAGAAAGGTTTCCCTTCTTCTCTACTTTATCATTTACATTTATCTTTGATAGTTTATTAAATAGTTCTGTCATTTTTTTCTCCTCTTTCTTTGTTAGATATTTCCTTTATAGCATACTTTGTTTAGTTTGTCAAGTTTTTATTTAATTTTTTTTCATAGTCTGTAATTATATCATTTATCTTATTGATTGCAAACAATAATTCATCGAAGTTTTTATTAATAACACCATCTAATTTCATCTGAGTTACTCTATTATCTACATTATTACAGAAATTACTCTGTTCTGCTGTTAAATTATATCCATTGATAAATTGATTATATACTTCATATAATTTATTATAGTTTAAGTTATTTAACTCCATCCATTCTTTTTGCTTATGATATTCATAGTTTATTAACTTATTAAATACTATTTTTTTACCTCTATTATTTCTAGTTTCATATCTTTCAGGCTCATATAACCTACCTACTTGTTTTCTATTCTTCTGATGATATAAATGATAACATACAGGTTTATGTAAATGAAACATTTTATAACCTGCACCAAATGTTCTTAAAGGTATATCAGTTTCTTCTCCCCATAAGAATATCTCAGGATTAACTTTAACATCTTTAACCCAGTCTAATTTACAGAATACTCCACCTGCTTGAAAAGAAGTAACTTCAAATGTTTTATCTGAAATTATACTAGTCTTCTCTCTACCTGTTATAGTTTGTGTATTCCAATCTATAATAGGTGCATAGAAATATGGTGCACTTCTAATATTATTAGGCAAATCATATTCATGTTGTCTATGACATAATATAAATTTATCATTTTCTTTAGCTAGTGTTTCATATTCTTCTATTAAAATACTATCCCAATTTTCAGCAAATCTACTATGAGGTGCAACTTGTAAATAATAATCCTTATCATCTCCATCTTTAATAATCTCTTCATTTAATTCATATCTACAAGAAGAATAACCATCACTATCTTCTGGTGTAATATGAAATATATTAACATTATATTTACCTTTATATACATAATCTACTGTATCTTGATTGTAAATATATACATCTATATTCTCTGGCTTATCTGCTTTATTAAATAAGTCTTTGATAGTTGGTGGTAATTCATTATCCATATAAGCTACTATTGATACTTTAATTCTCTTTATATTTGACATGCTT
>Ga0194001_1000002_pt1 | contig 51371 bp, 79 predicted proteins | sample FLT_78_MG_FD_140316 | JGI IMG/M metagenome (GOLD analysis project Ga0194001, IMG submission 140316) | Sediment microbial communities from the Broadkill River, Lewes, Delaware, United States - FLT_7-8_MG | ecosystem: Environmental > Aquatic > Freshwater > River > Sediment | place: USA: Delaware... | reverse complement strand
GGTGAAATTTACCCCCTAGTTTCCCTGGTTTTCTCACAGTACCTTTGAAAATACCCCGGCACACCCTACCCGCCCGCCACACAGTATCATTTGCACAAATTTTAAGTTTTCTAATTTTCTTAGACTTCTAATAATTTTTCTTATAATAAATCTATGCTGTATTTTACAATAAACGCCTCTAATCAGCTCTAATCAAGAAAAGTATTAAAAATATAAGAAAATAAGAAAAATAACGGAATCCACACACAGTATATATATAATATACCCCCACTATTGCCTTTTTTTAATTTTTTTATTTTTATAACTTTTGGTTTTAATATTTCTAATAATCTTATATATATAATATATATAATAATATAATATAATATATATATATAATATATATATAGTGTACACAAAAAAGTCTTATTGTTCTAAAAAAGAGTTTAAAATATAAACAATTAAGCATTTTTTGTTTATAAAAAATATTAGAAAATTTATAAGAAAAAAGTCAAATTTATAAGAAAATTAGAAAAATTAGACCCCTGCAAATCTTTTTTTTTGATTTTTTGATATTTTTTAATAAAATAATAAAAACATGTTGACATTATATAATATAAATTGTATCTTGTTTTTATTGAATGGGCGTTTAGCTCAGAGTTCTTTTGTGGACGGCTGATAATATTGGCCATAAAACAGCAGCAAGCAAAACACAGGCAGAGTGCAAGCATACGGCTTGAGGGCTCCGGTTCGAGTCCAGGAGCGCCCAAATTGGTTGACAAAAAGTTTGTCTTTTTGACTCATTTTTTGTCAACTTTGATTGTTTTTACAATAAGATACTTTATACGAAGTTGTGGAGGGCAGGGCATGGCAGATGAGATTGTAAAGGATAGCGCAAAAGGTGACTTTCAATATGACATTTGCCCTGAATTAGGCCTGCCGTGTGCCTGTATTGGCTGTGTGCCAATTGGTCATTGTCTTGAGGACCCGTGTGTCGGGTTCAGCGGGCCTACAGATGACCGTTGTGAGTCGCCGGATTGAAATCAAAACCAGTTAGGGGGGAAATAATGGGTTTCAGGATTGTTGACAATGGAGAGGGGAGTTTTTGTGTGTACAATACGGGTATGATTGACTACACCCTTTGTGGTCTGGCATGTTGTGAGCTACCCGAAAATGCAATTGAACCCGTAACTGTAAAAAAAAGTACAAAAATAACATGTCCTCGCTGTATAGAAATAATTGATTTTTGTAAGTCTGTACCAGCATCGAAAATAAAACGCCCAGGGGGGAAATAATGGGAATCTGTAAACAACATAAACGCAAAGACGGATCGGGCGTACACAATACGACAGATAAATATTTTGTAACATGCCCCCATTGTGGCGATGAGATCGTGGTGTTCGGTCACACGCTCAAGGGTAGGGGGAAACGCTGTACTTGCAAAGTTGCCGTTCATCACTGGGACTTGATTACAATTATAAACAACCAAGGGGGAAATAAAAGTCTTTGCTCTGTTGCTGAAATGGATGAACGATAATTGCTATGTACAGCCGAAAGGCTTAACATATAAGGCGGGGGCTTATTTAAAAAATTATGGGGATAATTGCGACAGGCCCCCGCCGTTAAAAAATAGAGGTTATTGAAATGAAAAAAATTAAATATTCTGATGAAGAGACAAAATATAAGTGCATCGAATTTTCTTTATTTAAAAAATATATTATCCGCATTGGATATTTTTATTATAGTCCCGCTCAACCTGTATGGTTGCGCACGCCAAGAACATCTCAAATTAGATTTTTTAATTTAGCTATTGCCTGGGAGTCAGTTCCACGGTTGATTTTTTAAAAAATATGATAATATTTATAATGGAGAAAATAATGAGTCAAAAAAAGAAACAATGGAAGAAAATTAGAAAATCTTTCAGAAAGGATTTAAGAGTTAGAATGTCTAAAAATCCAGCCCTTGCCATGTTGGCGGTTGAGACATATGCAGCATATCAGCATAGAAAACATATTTATAAAATATGGGAGCTTCTTGGCCATCATCATGAAGAGGCTTGGAGTGATTATAATAAAAATTTATCGGGCCATCACTTGATGGGAGACAGCAGAATTTTTAAATCTCTTTATTTCGCCGATTATGAATTGTATAAAAAATACATCAGGCAACTCCCTGAAAGGCCTGCAATGGGTGACGCTCTGGGTGTTGCGTATAGTTGCTTGGCTAACAAAACAAATAAAGGTGAAAAAAAATGATAAAAGGAAAAGGAATTGAAGGGCCAAAGCCTATAATAAAAGAAAAACCTTGCAGGTCAATTCTAAATTGCAAAGAAGAAGCTTCGGGGTGTGAATCATGCCATGATAGAATAGAGAAGCTCATTGAATTTATAGAAATACATGAAACAGAATTATCAGAAGGTCAAGGCATGAAAAAGTTTCTTTTGATTAAGGTTGATTATCCTTATTACTGTGTTGGGGAGCTCAAGCCTTTAATTTATCCCATCCATTTACACAAAATAAGTGAATGCTCTTTGTCTTTAATAAGAGACAAGGACCCTGATTATATTTTAAAATTAAAATATTTAATTGCAAGAATTATTCAAATCTCAATTGAAGACAAAACCCTCATTACACCCGGTGATTACAGCAAACTTGATAAAAAAGGCCGCAATCAATACTCTTTATTTTTTAAATATACTTTTGTATTGCCTCAGGATAGAGTTGATTATTATGTTTTTCCGCAAGAAGATTTTGACCGGTTTAAGGTTGGCGGTTTTAGGATTGCCAGGGGGGAGTGATTATGGAAGAATTAAAAAAAAGGAGATCACCCAAAATGACCGATAGAAAATATAACGATTGGGGAAGCTATTTAAAAGTTTTAAAAGAAATTCATGGCTATAAAATAACACCTGAAATAGAGACCTTTTGCAGATATACATGGAAAGAAGCCCAGTATATTGAAGGCGAAAAACTTAAGAAGTGTCAAGGCGACCACTGTAAAAACACAGCAATTGTATACCTTTGCTGGGACTGTGCCACAAAAATAATAAATGCATAAAAACAAAAAGGATAAATCCAAAAAATGCAACCAAATAATAAATGTTATTTAATTGATCCTGAAAAAATTACACAGGAAAATATGTTGATATTTTTGAAGTTACATATAAGAGCCATGAATATACCTGTTGAACTCAATCTCAAAGACGACCCTGATTTTCTTGAGTTTTTGAAAACAGATTCTAATGGCGATCCCATAGAGCATGAAGAGCTTATGACCGCGGTCATTCCGCTTCAGTTTTTTTAAAAAAACCAAAAGGAGAAAAACCAAAATGAGTAAATACACAACAGTGAATATCGACATAGAGACGGCGGCAAGATTTAAGGTCTACTGCGCCCAAAAAAGGAGAAATCAAAAAGATGTGCTGAGCTATATCTTGAAAAAAGCAATTCAAGAAGATTTATACAGCCCTGAAGAGTCTTTACAGGAAAGCAAAACCGGTCTTGAAGTTTGATCTGGTTTCAAATGTCTTTATCAAAAAAATAAAAAAGAGACATAGATAAAACATGAAAAAATATGAAAAAGAAAAATATTATTACCTGCTTGAACGTTATTTGACATATAATGGGGCAGTGATAAAAAATAATATGTTTAGCTGCTTGAATAAATCTGCCCATGAAAACGGGGATCAGGGTCCTTCTGTGTCAATTTTCAGAAACAGAAAGACAGGCAGATTAAACGCAAATTGTTTTGGCTGCGATTTTGGAGGCGATATTTTTGACGTTGCAGGATGGTTTAACAATACAAAAGACTTCAAACAGCAATATGAAATAATAGAGAAACTTTACGGCAGCCCCGAAACCCTGCCCGACCCCCCTGAAAACAAAAAACATAAATCCAAAAAGGATGACACCGTCAAGCTTGTTAGTCTTGATCTTGACAGGGCAAATCAGGTCTACAGTAAAGAAGAAATTAACAGTGTTCGAGAATATGCAAAATCAGACATAATAAAAACAGGGGAAATAAAAGACAGATGGCCTTATACTGACAAAGATAATAATGTTTGCGCCGTTGATGTCCGCTTTGAGGGGGTTGTTAAAAATAAAAATGGTGTCGAAAAAAATGAAAAACAAACGGTTACATTTTGGTACAATGGCAAGTCTTTAAAATTTACAGGTTCTTTTAATATAATTTACAATCTTTTTGAATCATTGGACACTGAAAAACCATTGCTGATACATGAGGGGGCAAAGTGTGCCAGGCTGGGCAAGACTAGCCTTGAGCAATTTTGCAATGTATCCTATAACCGTGGAGCAAAGAGCGCAGGGCTGCCAGATTGGTCAATTTATAAAGACCGAAAAATTTATATTCTACAGGATAATGACACCCCTGGAAATCAAGCGGCAATGCGCATAAAAGAAAAATTACCCCAAGCAATAATACTTAAGGATATTTACAAAAATTTTAACATTCATCAAAAAAAAGGTGCTGATATTGAACAACTTCTTGAAGTGTCAGGCCCGGAACAGATAGAAGATTATATATTGCATTATGAAGAAGCACGGCCCGACCAAACCGATAAAGAGGTAAATAAACAAGGTCCAGTTTGTCTCGGTATCGATGACAACAATTATTTGTTTTTTATAGATCGATTTGGCCGTGTCATAGAGTGCCGCCGCGAAGGCGTTACAAGGAATTTTTTAAAGCCTCTCTGCTCTCTGTCCTATTGGAAAGAAAACTATTTTGATTATACTAAATTTCAAGTTGATTGGGAGCAGGCTACAGAGGACATCCTTACAAGTTGTGAAGGGAAAGAATTCGACAGCACGAAAATAAGAGGCCGTGGGGCATGGAAGGACGGAGAAGGGATTGTTTATCATGACGGCAAAAAAACCTTTGGTGCTGATATAACCGGCGAATATATGTATATTAAAAAAAATCAGGTTAGCATTGGCATTGAAGATAATCCAATTGATAAAAAAATATTATTCAATCTTTGGGAGCTGTGCTCTCATATGACTTTTGAAAACAAAACAGATATTGTCCGCCTTCTGGGTTGGTCTATAATTTCACCTTTTTGCGGGGCTTTGATATGGAGAACCCCCATCCTTTTAACTGGGGATTCTGGGTCGGGCAAGTCTGAAATTTTGGAAAAAATAGCCCTTCCACTTTCCGGGGGTCTTTATTGTGACGCGCACTCCACCAGTGAGGCAGGGATCAGGGCCGCCATAAAAAATGACTCAAGAGCAATTTGTCTTGAAGAGACGGAAAATTCCGAAAGTCCCGATAAAAGCAGAGAGATTCACAGAAATAACTTGTTTAGTATGATGCGCGCGAGTTCTTCAGAGGGGGCGCCGGACGGATTTAAAAGCAATAAAGATCAGAAATCAATACGTTATTCAATGAAAAATATGTTTTTATTTGTTTCAATAAGCCCGATAATTTCGCAGGTTGCTGACGCAAACCGAATTTTTACGGTCAACTTTATTAAGCCTGAAAAGCGAGTTATTACCCAAAAATGGGAAGATGTTGAGCGTGAGCTTTTATCTATATTGACAGAAAAAAATTGCAGGAAAACAAGGGCGCTGACATGGTCTTTGCTGCCAAAAATAATTGAAGACACCGAAAGAATAATAAGATTGATACGTTATGAAATTGGAGGCCAATCGGCGAGGCGCGCCAAAGGTGAGGCCGTTTTAATATCAGCTTTTTTAAATGTTATTCTTGATATAGAAATGACAGACGAAAAAATAATTGAGTTTTTACAAAAATATTACAAAACAGTGAAAGTTGAAATTGACCGTGATCAGTCCGTGGAAATTTTAGAAAGAATTTTTGCTCATAAGGTTGCAATAGGATATGATACTGAAAATGGATTCGGATCAAAAAGAACTGTAACAAAAACATTTTCGATTAAAGAAATTTTAAACGATTGTTATAAAGAAAACTGCTCACTTGAAGGAATAATTTTTGATGACATAAAACAAGAATACTATAGAGCACTGGGTCAGAATGGCTTAAAATTAACAGGTGAAAAGGTTTTAGCTATTGTAAGCAACCACCCTGAAATAATGAAAATTACCGGCCAGGGTCACGGATTCGGAAAGCTCTTGAAAAGACATCCCTTTGTGATTGAGAACAAAAGTGTTTCTATACTGGGGGATACAAAATATTGTATAATGATAGATATTTACAGGCGTGCTGGAGAGGAAGGTGAGGAAGGGGAGGAAGAAATCCCTTTTTAATAATTTATTTAAAATGAAACAATAAGGATGGTTTAATTATGTGCACTTCAACTGAACAGCAGAGACAAGCTTATTTAAAAAAAATATTGCCCTTTTTCCCGGGAGCATTTATTTATAAAAAGGATGAGCTTATCATAGAAAAAAAGAACAACGTTTATTTTAGAATTGACAATGTAAATTCTAATTTAGAGCTAGACTGCAAAATTCTTGAATATTTATCAAGACCATCTTGCAAGGGATTGTCTGATTATTGGCAAAGATATTTCAGGAGGGGTGTCAATAGTTGGTTTAAAATTAATTGGACTAAAGCCGAAATGATGGAGATTTACACTTATTTAGGCAATGGCGTAAATAGGAAAAAGTGTATTGATTTTATAAAAAGTGATTTTGACCTTAAAATATTAAAAAAATAATAAAAACTCAGGAGGTCGCACAATGGAAAAGACACTACTCCTCACAACAGCCGTTGACACATATTGTCAGAAAGTCGGTTCAATAGGTTTTGATTATCTCACATTATTTTTATTTATTTTTTGTGCATCAATAATGATTTTTTGCTTTGGGTTTTTATGCGGTAGATTATATCAGTTTTGGAAATAAAAAATTTAAAAATAGATACAGGAGTTAATACAATGAATGAAAATAAATTAAGAGAATTATTGGAAAAAGCGGATAAAAAATTTATAGACTGGGTGGACAATGAAAGGATTTACAATGAAACACTTGCAATCGTCAGAACAGAATCATGCATTCTTATTGCAAACAAATACAAAGAAATATTAAGACAGGAATATGAAAATAATTCAACAAAAGAAATAGAAGTAAAAGAATTATTAGAAGAATCATGCAAAAAAATAAAAGAACAACTTGACGATCCAGAAACATTCAATAACTATATAGGAGGTTATAGCCCAAAGGAGGCTTGTGAAGTTGTCGTTGAAGGATTTAGGGATATTGCTTTAAGCATTATTGAAAAACAAGAGCAGCATTCTCAACAACAAACAGAAGAAAAATTTTTTCAAAACATGCAAGAAAGCACCTGGTATATTGAAAACGATCCAGTTGACTGCATTCCTGTTGAAATTGGAAGTCAAGAACATGAGTTTTTATGGAATCTCTACAGAAAAAATAAAATACGAGCTCTTAGGTGTGGTGACAGCGGTCTTTATAAATTTATTAAACCTTTACAAATAGAGGCTGGAAATGAAAAATAAAATATTCGTATACATAGCAACACCCTACACCTCAAATCAAGAAAAAGGCGTCAAGGCACAAATTGCACTTGCTTCAAGTTTTATTGATAATGGCATGATTCCAATTTGGCCGCTTTCGGGGCATTATGTCGATAAGTATAAAGAAAAAGATTGGAAAACTTGGATTTTAAATGATATGATTACGATTATAAAATCTGCTGACATATTTTTTAGAGTTAGTGGAGAGTCGATCGGCGCGGATATTGAAGAAAAATTATGTTTTCTTTGCAGAATTCCAAGGCTGGGTGTTTCTGTTAATTATGAAAAAAATAGCTTTGCTTATCTTGAATACAATTTAAAAAGAATCCCGTTAATATTAAAAGACTTCAGGGATAAATATGAAAAATTTTTAACAATAAGGTTTATGCTAAAAATAAAAAAACAGTTTTTCCTTTTATGGAATAAAAGAAAAATAAATAATTTATTCAAAGAGGTTTTAAATATGAACTGGCCTGAAGGCGGGCCGAACAAATGAAAAATAACACCCCTTTAACTCGATTGGGCAACAAAGCCGCAATTGCAAAAAAAATTTTGCCTTATTTTCCTGATCATTCAATATATATTGAATTGTTTTTTGGGGCGGGCGGAATGTTTTTTAATAAGCCTAAAGCTCAATATAATATATTAAATGATCTTGATTCCGATGTTTACAATTTATGGGTTGTAATTCAGGAACGAAAACAAGAATTAATCGATTTTATTTATTCACTGCCTTATCACATAGAATTATTTGATTACTGGAAAATCAATATTGAGACTGACCCAATAAGAAAAGCGGCAAGATTTATTTTTTTGAGCAATTTTACATATTTGGGTAAAGGTGATACTTTATTATTTATAACAAGGCAAAATTCCAAAAAAATAGTTTTAGAACATCTTGAAGGCGATTATATTAATATGATTGCAGATGTTCAGTTTATGAGCTCTGATTTCAGAGATGTTTTTAAAAATATGCAATGGCTTGGAGAGCATAAAGGAAATAATAAAAAAGTTTTAGTTTACGCAGACCCGCCTTATTTGGGTTGCGCTAATATCTATAGACATAGTCAAGGCAATCTGATAAGCTGGACTGAGTCAGATTTTATTGATTTGCTTGAAATGTTTCAATCTAAAAGAGACATTCGTTTTGCGGTCAGCGAGTTTAATCACCCTTTTATAATCGAGCAGGCTATTGATCGGGGCTTGAATATAATAGAAATTGGTGAACGCCGCAACCTTTCAGGGAAGGCGGAAAGGAAAACTGAGATTTTGATAACTAATTATGATTATCAAAAAAAGTTGTTTGATTAAAAAATTAAGGAGCAATAAAAAATCTTAAACTACAAAATGGATGTTATGACTTATTAGGGGTAAAAAAATAAAAATTTATAGAGAGATATATTGGAAAATTATAATTATATAGATTTATTTCACGGAATAGGCGGTTTTGCATTAGGAGCCTACAGGGCTAATATGAAATTCAAAAATCATTTTTGTTCTGATACTAATAGATATTGTCAGGAATTATACAGAAAAAGGTTTCCAGGATCAATTCAACTTGGAGATGTTTCTAAAATTAACTCAAAAAAACTCCTGAAAGAGTATGGAAGTAATTGGATTTTGACAGGTGGATTCCCTTGTCAGGATATTTCAATAATGGGAAAAGGAGAAGGAATTAATGGGAAAAGGTCTGGTCTTTGGTTTGAATATTGGAGACTTATTAGAGATTTACAACCGCAATTTGCAATATTGGAAAATGTCGGAGAGCTTGTTCGTCGGGGATTACGCGAAATCCTGGGAGGGCTTGTCGAAATCGGGTATAATGCAGAATGGCAAGATATACGCGCAAGGGACGTGGGCGCCCCGCACAAAAGAGAACGAATCTGGATTATGGCCTACCCCGCTAGCATCGGATTACAAGGGGTGCGGTCCACACGGGAGCAAAAGTTTTGCCAAAATGCTAAAAAGGAAAAATCTCGTAGCTGTTGCGATGTTCCGTTCAAACCATTACACCGGTGGCCAACTGAACCCGATATGGGTAGAATGGCTCATGGGATACCCCGAAGGGTGGACCGAATTAAGGGACTGGGAAATTCCATTGTCCCTGACATAGCAAAAATTTTATTTGAAACAATTAAACCGCTAATGTAAAAAAATAATTTTAATTTAAATAAATAATAAAAAAATCTAAAAGGACAAAATGCAGTTTATGCCGTTTTAGGTAAAAAATAGAAAAAATTAAGGAGCAATAAAAAATGAAAGCAATAATCACGCACACAAACGGATACAATCAAAAAAGCGAAAGCAAAACCACCCTTAAAGAAGATGTGAGCAGCGCAGATGAGGCAAAGCAAATTTTTCAAAATAAAGAAAACACCAGGGTTAACGGCTACAAAATAAAAAAAATTGAATTGACCGATTGATTTTATCATGATAAATTTATGGAGGCTATAAATTGACAATATTTAAAAAACATAATTTCACAAAAAAACAAGAACATGCTTTTAATGTGGCAGTGAAAGCTATTGAAAGGGCCAAAAAAAAACAGGTCTTGTTTTTTATGGCAAGTCTGGCAGTCTTGTTGCATACACTTCAGCTGCTCAAGATTATATTAAAGATACTTGTTTTGGAATTGAACTGGATAACTTGCAAACCGGTGATCAAATTCCTTATCTTAGCTCTGGTGTTCTTCATGACAGCGGAGCGGATGACTTTGATTATTACTTAAAAGGCGACTCAAACAAATAAACAAACACGGAGGCAAATTATGAGCGAACCAAAAATTCATTACAGAGACCCGCAGACGGGTAAAGCATTATGCAATAGAACGCAAGCTTTTTATGTTCAGATGTCAGATAGATGGGACCGTGTGACCTGCCTTTCTTGTATCCAATACAGACATAGCGACAAGCGGAAAGGCATAAAAAGTTTTTTGCTAAAAGATAGAGAGCGGAATCCTAAAAAAAGAATAAATTAAAAAAAAGTGAAAAAATTCAAAAAAAATTGAATCAGGGCTTGACTTTGTTGTTTATTTTTAGTATATTATAAGTATAAAAAATAAGGCGGCGGCGACAAGCGCAAGGGGAAAACAAAATGAAAATTATTACATGCAAAAATTACGAAGAAAAAACAGACATCAACATTTTTACAGGTCTTAATATTATAAGAATGCTTTTTGAAGACTTTGATACAATGACCGTAATCAATAAAAAAGACTTAGAAAAATTTAAAAAATTTTGTATTTTACCAAATGAGCACCCTGAAAAATATGGGGTTGATGATGAAGACCTTGACGCATTTGCTTCTAAATACGGATTTGTTGATGTTGATGGAAATCACATACCTAATTTAATAGAGAATGTGTTTGATTGTGATTTAAGATATTCAGGGCAATATGGATATAGGGTTTATTTTAAATAATAAAATATTTTTAACCCCTACGCCCGGCCCCCACGGGGGTCTTGCGCAAGCGTTAAAAATAAAATTAAATTTCAGGAAAATGCATATGAATTTACCAAATCAAGAAAATATTTACAAAGACTTTAAAATAAATGAAGGCCAATTCTGTAAAAAGTCAAAATGCGCAAACCATTTCATTAGCGTAGTTCAACCTAAAAGTTGTTGTTACGGCTGCACTATGAAAAAAAATTTTTACAGAGAATGTGTTGCTAGTAGATTTGTAAAATTTTATGCAACAAGATAAATCAGGACAAACAAATGAAAAACAAAGATGCACAAATACCAATCAACAAAATAAAAAAAAATCAAAAATATCAAAGACAGAATAAAGTTTTAATATGGACTGTTGAAGAAGTAGATATTATGTCCCGTCAAATAAAACTAAACCCAAGTAATAAAACTGCTGCCTTTTGGGTTCAGGCAAATAATTCTATTTTCAAATATAAAAATTTATTAAATTAGAAGGGTAAAAATATGTCAAAAAAAAATGAATTATCAGTCCCAACAATCAAAGAAATAGAAAAAATTATAAATTTAAAAAGAGTTGAAATTTCTCAAATTTTACGAAATATGTATGTTGGCAAGGGAAAAGGGAAGACATACAGAGAAATTGCGGCTGAAACCGGATTGAATTACACAAGACTTGTTGATTATTTAAACAATCCTCATCTAATGAGTTTAAGAACAGTAAAAGAAATTTGCGAAAAGCTCAATAAAAACAAAAACATGGGGCTGTGATGAAAAAAAATTTTGTGAGCATGCGCTTAAAAATAAAAGGTTGTGATTTAAGCTTGCAGATGAGCTCAAGTTCTGGAAGGGTTGAGTCATTAAGAGAAGCGGTCAATAATATTTTTGACGCAATTGAAGAATTTGGGCATGAAGATTTTGAGATTTTTGATATAGTTTTTTACAAAGTTGACCAAAATAATGATTTTGAGATACTAGACGGGTCGAGAGAAATAATTAATTGCGAAGAGAGTGGTTAAAAATGACTATATATTTTAAATTTATAAAAACACGCTCCCCTGGCTTGGCTAACTGCTTAAAATGTGAAGCAATAAACAAAAAGACTAAAGACGGATTCATTGTTTGCGACATGTTGCATGTCAGTGAATGCGAAGGCGGATATCTTAAAGAAATTAAAAATCCGACTTCTGAGCAGATAGCCAGAGGGCGACCCATAAAAATGATTTAGTGAAAAAAATATATAAATAAAAAAAAGGAAAAAACAATGAAAATAATATCTGTAACAAATAATAAGGGAGGCGCAGGAAAGACAACATTTGCAGAACTTCTTGCCCTTTCTCTATCCACTCAGGGGCATAAAGTTTTGTGTATTGACTGCGACCCCCAAGGCAGTCTGACGGACGCACTAAGAATTGATAACGGACTGGGTTTTGATCTTGAAGATTTATCAGCACTTAAAGCAATGCCTGAAAGTGATATAATATTTCCTGAGGGCACAATCAACAGCTTAATTTTAGGGAAAAATGAAAATTACTTTGAATATACTAAATATCACAATATAAAACTTGTTTCGTCAGATTTTTCTTTTGATAAAATGTATACGAATGCAGACCCATTTTCATTTACCAGAATTCTGAAAAATCTTAAAGAAAGGTTTGAAGCTTTTGACTATGTCATTTTTGACGCACCACCAACTCTACAGGGCATAACGCAAGCCGCAATTATGGCAAGCGATAAAATTTTTGTGCCGTGCGAAATAAGCGAAAAATCAATAAGGGCAACAATACACACTTTCACCAGGCTTGAAGAATTGCAGAAAAAAGGCGAAGCTGTTTTTGTTATTGATAAAAGCAATAAAACAAAATATGCTGAAAATCTTCTTGAGGCGTTTTTAATTTTACTTTGTAAAAAATCAGCTTTTGTCAAAGGCCATAAAATAACAAAAAACACAGAAATTCAAAAACTCACTGCCGGTCGATTGAAATTAACTGACTCAAAAATTGAAAAATATTTGAAGCCGGTTCTTGAAATTTTGGGAGCTTAGGGGGTGTCATGGAGTATGCAAAATGCCCATTATGTAAAAATGAATTTTTATTAGAATATAATTTTGATTTTTGGGTTTGCATTGAATGTGGTAATACATTTAAAAAAGATAAGGTGAAGCTATGCAAGATATAAAACAACAAGCCATAAATCATTATCAAAGAATGATCGCTTGGGCAGAAAAGCAAGATCAAAAAAGTAGACCAAGCGCTTATAAAATGAAATATTCTATAAAAGAAAACTGGTTTTCAGATTACTGCTCTTATTGTAAAGAATATCAGACAGACTGTTCCAATTGCCTTCAAGAAGATGCAGAGTGCAAAAGCTGCGAAGTAGAGGCATGCAAAAAATGTGTATTATATAAAAATAATTCTTGTTGCAATGGTTTGTGGGTATTAATGAGAGATTCTTTTTCATGGGCTGAATGGGTTAAGACTGCTAAAAAAGTTTTAGACTACATAAAGGCAAACGGGTAAAGCTATGCAAGACACAATAAAAAAAATCTCATCAACGCAAACAAATATTAGTTTTTTGCAGCCTTCTCCCGAGCTGTTGGAGTATCAAGACTTAATGCCTATAAAAGCAGAAGACCGAGAGGCTTTGAAAGCCGATATTGAAAAAAGTGGTTTTATCCGTGATGCAATAAAAGTTTATCAAGATGCTAGCGGTGAATATTTTATAATCGGCGGACTTAACCGCTGGGAAATTGCTAAAGAGTTAAATATTGACATAGTTCCTATTGATGTTTATTCGGGAACTACTGGTCAAGTTAAAGAGCTTGTGATTGATGACAATCTTAACAGAAGGCATTTAAGTAAAGCAAGCAAAAAGGAGCTGGAAAAGGCAAAGCGGGAACAAATAAAAATAAACCTGGTATTAAGGCCGGAAAAGAGCAATCGAAGCATTGCAAGGGATCTTGATGTAGATCACAAAACAGTAGGCAAAGTACGGGCAAATCTTGAAGAGCAGGGAGAAATTGAAAAAGTTGACAAAATTGTTACAACCGGTGGCTTTGAGAGGTCGGCTAAAAATAAGACGCCAAAGCCTAAGAAAGTAGAAAAAATACCTGAAGAGAAGATGCCAAAAGCGATTAGTAAAAAAATTGTTCGGTGTCCACATTGTCAGGAAGAATTTGAGATTTAAAGGAATAACTCATGAGAAAAACAGAGCTATACATATTGAAAGAAAAAATCAGAATATGGGAGTGGATTTTAAAAAATCCTGAAAAGAAAAGTTTTGATTGCCCATACTTCTTAAATCAAAATGATACAAATATTTTTAAAGAAAAAGAGCTATTGCCTATATATCTTCTGGCGGAAATAAATAAAAAGCCAATGTACAACAAAAGACTTTCTGAATTGAGGCAAAAATATGAAATAGCTTTAATGATAGATGCTGATTTTGAAAGTATGAAATTAAACAAGGATTATTTTCAATTTATTATTGACAATAGGAAAAGATAATCAAATGAAAATAACAATCACAGCAGTAATAATAATTTTCATAATCTACAAAATAATCATTTACAGAAAAAGAAAAAAAATTGATAATATGTCAATACATAGGATTAAAAGCGCTTTAAAATAAAAATAATCCATCTCTGAAATAAAGGCGGGGCCGCCTACTCGCAAATCAACCGTTAACCCTACAGCCCCGTTTTTACTTCCTTCGGCCCCGTCTTTGTTTGAGGGATGGAATTAAACAAAGGAAAAAACAATGGCAACTGTAAAAATTGAAACAAACACAAAAAAACTTTTAAAAAAATTAAACAGAAAACAAGGAGCACTTGCCAGAGTGGGTTCTGAAACTGTTAATGATGCGGTTGATCTTGCTGAAGGAAAGTATAAAAAAAATATTAGCAAAATGACAATCAGGACAAAATTCACTTTGGGTGCAGTGAGGAAATATAAATCAAAGCCACAGTCATCAGGCGGTAAAATGAGAAAACTTGGCACCATCAATGCTAAAGTCGGTGTAATGAAAATGAAAGGCGGCAAAGAGCATTATTTGAAAAAGCAAGAAGAAGGCCGTACAGTCCCCGGCAAGCTTGATGGCTCCGTTCCCGTACCCATGGACACGGCCAGGATCGGAGGTAGCTTTTCAAGACCTGTAAGCAGACCTCTAAGGCTGGGGCCGGGTAAAACCGCGCAAGAATTAACAATTGGCGGCATAAGGTCCGCGCCTGAAAGGTTTGGTCATAATGACAGATTCAGGCCGGATCAACGCTGGGCAATTTTTTACAAATATTCAGGGCTGTCAAAAAAACAGGTTGGTGGTAATCCATACGGCTGGGATCTCAAAAAACAATTTATATTCTCCGACATGGAAGGCGAAAAAGGGCTTTTTAGAGTTAAAGGCAAACGGGTAAAAAAAGTTAGAACGCTTGAAAAAAAATCTGTCAGAATAAAAGCCCGCCACGACTTTGAAAAATCATTATCTGTTTTATCACCCGTTAGGATGGATAGTATTTTTGTTAAAAATGCAAATAAATATTTAAAGGAGTAGCCCATGAAGCCAGAGGAAATCTATAAACAATATTGTTTGTCGAAAAATTTTAACTTTGACTTTGATTCTGAATATGGGGTTTATGTGCGTGGCACATATGAATATCAGATTTTTTCTTTGCAAATTTTATTATCTGATATGAAAGAAAATATCAAAAAAAATATTTGTGCTGCTGTGAAATTTATTGGATTTAAAAGGGGCGGACTGTAAACAGCACAAGAATAAAAGTTCTATCAAGGATTAAATCATGAATAAAAATTTTTTTTATTATCATTTAAAATATAAAGGGAAAACATATTCTTTTAATGACGAAATTACCCCTCAAGACATACCAAGTCTTTTAATAAAAAGAGAAGGCAGCTATAATCCTAAAAAAATTAAGGAGTCTAATCATGAATGAAAAACAAATTTTTGAAAAATATTGCATAAATAAAGGACTTGGAGAATTGACAAATGAAGAAAAAAATGAAATAAAAAAAAGTCTCGAATACCAGTCGTATGTTTTGGGACTTGCCTGCAAACATTTTCCAAATGAATTAAGTCAGGCTTTCAAAAAAGTTTCAGCTGATATTTTCCCTATTTTAAAAAAAATATCGAATATGTTGAATGAGATTGAAGTTTGCGGAAATTGCATTAATTATAACAAAAAAAATAAAATTTTTATTGTGCATGATGAGAATGGTATAATGAGGCAAGCTTCAAATTGCTTTTTTATGTCAAGCAAAGACCCTGTGTTTTGGACAGGGAAGGCGTGTCCACTTTTTAACCCTAAAAAAAATAAGGAGTCTAATGATGAATGAAAAAGAAATTTTTGAAAGTAAGCTTAGTTTAAAGCAAAAATTTCACATTAAAAGATTGCTGAGATTTGAAAACTTCGGAAAAATAATGTTAGAACTTGAACAGAGTTGCAATGAGACAGAGGTGTCGCAAAATCTTCTCAGAAAAAAAACAGAGAGTTATAACCCGGAAATAAAAAGGACTAAGCAATGGCCCGAGTAAAAAGACGCCCTGATCTTGAGACAACAGAAAATCTTTGTGCGATTCAATACAAATGTACTTGTGGCAAAAATATCATTCTACAGGCTGAACAAATTCCCGTAAAACTTATTAGGTGTTGGGATTGTATAAATATAAGTGAAAAAATAAGGAATAAAAAATGAAAGTTTTAATAATAAATATAGATAAAAATTACCAAAGGAAAGGAAAAAAACATTTTTATAATTTGGCCATTGAAAAAATAAAAAGGTATCATATGAATCGAGGTGATACTGTAATTGAAGATTTTCCACTTGCTAGCAGCAATTCCGATATTATTTATGTATCATGCATTTTTACCTCCAATAGAGAAAAAGCGTATGAATGGGATTGGATAATTGGCCAGGGGCGCGGAATGATCGGCGGTACCGGGTACAATATTAAATCAGTACTGCCGCCCGAGATCGACCGGGTCCGCCCCCTAATTAACATGGATTTTGCGACACGAGGGTGTATCCGAAATTGTCCGTTTTGTTTTGTCCCGGAAAAAGAGGGGCACATCCGGGCTGATAGGAATCTCTATGATATTTGGGACGGGAAAGCGCGGGAAGTAGTATTGATGGATAACAACATACTTGCCCTTCCTGAGCATTTCAAACTTATTTGCGAACAGGCACAACAAGAAAAAGTCAAAATTGATTTCAATCAGGGTCTTGACTTTAGGCTTATCACTGATGAAATAGCTAATATTATCAGTAAAACTCGTATTTCAGAACTGAGACTAGCGCTTGACCACATTAGCAATATTGATTTATTTGAAAAAAAGCTTAATATTTTAAGGCGACATAAACCCTGCTGGCCTTTTGTTTATGTTTTAGCTGGCTTCAATTCAACATATGAGGATACTGTGGAAAGATTAATTTTTTTAAAAAAAATGAAATGCAGGCCATATCTAATGAGACATGAAAATATTAAAGGTCAAAGGATTTATAACGAACTCGCTCAGTGGGTTAATCAAAATGCTTTTTTTCAAAAATATACATATGAACAATATAAAATTGCAAGAAACAAGTACACTAAAAAAATAGCCAAAAAGTTATGTCAATAAAATAAAAATTTTATTGACATAATCTATTTATAAATAAATCTTGTTTATTATTTTCCGGAGAAAAAAATGATTAAAAATAAAAAATATCAAAAAAGACCCACAGTCGAACAACTAAACAATTATATTTATGGACCGCTTGGCCTCGCTGATCAAGTTAACGACAAAGTAAGAGAGTTGACCGCTAAAAAAGTTGCGGAAAACATGGGAATTGATCCTAAAACGGTTCATGGGTTTTTGAATGCGGATAATCCTAAGTTTTCAACTCTTGAAAAATATGCAGAGGCTGTGGGGATGAAGTAATGGAAAAAAAAACGAAACCATGTTGCTCTTGTCGATATTTTTATAATACCCCAAAGCCTCAGAATAGGTGCTTATTCAGTTTCAAAATTCCAAATTTTATACAGCATTTTAAAACTGTTTTGGCTTATGCCCGATGTGATTATTTTGCTAAGCAAATAAAGGATTAAACAATGGAAAAAAAACAAGAAAACTTTTTTAATGAATTATCAGATTTGTTAAAAAAATACAATGCTTGCATTGAAGTTGATGATAATGAGGAAGATTGGGCTGATATATGGATTGGCTTTAGAGAAACAAAAGATATTCTTTTGGTTGATGGGAATATACAAACCCGATCCGAAAGAATAAAAAATAAATTATTAAATATAGATTTCAATTACATAAAAAGTTTTATAGAAAGCGAAAAGGATTAAACCCATGAAAGAATCCGACATTCAAAAAGAGATAATCAAAAACTTAACAGAGCTTGCAGGCCCGAACGATCTGTTTTTTTTCGCCCCCATGAACGAAACCGCAATGATGGTTTTTAATACTTTTCAGATTGATAAAAAACTTTCCGCTTCAATGATGAACTTTTTTAAAAAAATGGGATTAGTTCCCGGCACGCCTGACCTTGTTATTTGTGGAAAAGGAAGAACTATTTTTGTAGAGTTAAAAAAACCGGGTGAAGAGCCGACGGATAAACAAAGAACGGTTCATGAAAAAATCAGGAAGTCGGGGAATTGTGTGCTTGTTGTTAATACATGGGATGAATTAAGGCTTATTTTGGAAAAGACAGAAATAATTAAGGAATAAAAATAATTGATAAACCTCCGACCATACCAACAAAAAGCCCGTGAATGGGTAAACGCTCAGCTGAACAACTCACAACACCCCCTGCCTGTAATGGGCGCAGGTACAGGCAAGACAAAAATGTCTATAGTAGTAATCAAGGATAGAATCAAGCTAAATAAAAGGCTTCTTGTTATAGTACCGCAAGACCTTATTTTCAATCAGTGGATTCAGGAGTGTTCTTCTGAAAAAATAAATTATGGATATATAAATCAGGACGGACTTGTAGGCAGGAATAAAGATGTATACATATGCATGTTTCAAAGCCTCGCAAATCTTTTGCCTGTTTTGCCTGAAAAATTTGTGAAATCTATAGACGAAATAATAACTGATGAAACACATCACAGCTCTGCCGAATCTATAAGAAAAATATATAATCATTTTAACCATTGTTTACGCTTCGGCTTAACCGCATCCCCCTACAGACTTGATAATCAGCCTCTTGGCGAGTTTTACACCGTTATATTACAGCCCATTAAAAATTCCGAGGCAATCGAGAAAGGCTTTCTATGTGAAGAAATTATTATACTTCCCGAACATCATAGAGAGCATATAACCGACACCCCGGAAAAAGGAAAAAAAGCCAGAGCAAAATTACTAAAAAACAGGGAAATAATAGGCGATCCTGAAACTTATTACAGAGAGGTCTTGAACGGCTTGCCTGCAATGGTACCCTGTAAAACTCATGAACACGCCGGAGAAATGAAAGAATATTTTGAAGGGCGGGGCTGGGCTGTCGATTATTTTTATGAAGGAATATCGGGGATCGAAAGAAATAAAATAATAAAAAGGATTGAAAGAAAAGAAACAAATATTTTATTATCTGTTGGAATCGGCATTGAGGGGATGGACGTTCCGGGCCTCTATGGTACCGTGTGGCTAAGACTTACTCAATCCCTACAAATATGGATACAATTAAACGGCAGAGCAGCACGGCCCAACCCTCCAGAAGGGAAGAAAAATTATGTGTTAATTGATTGTGTTGGAAACACCCTTATTCACGGGCGCCCAAGCCTTGATAGAGAATGGAGCCTTGACACGGACTACACTCCGCCCGAGAAAGAATCCGAAGATCTCAAAATGAAAATATGCCCTTGCGGTGTGGTCAATTCTCCAAAAAATAAATATTGCTGGATATGCAATTATGATTTTGAAACCGGTTTGAGAGATGGAAAGCCGGTTGACAAAAACAAAAGAAAGCTTCCTGAATTCGTTGACGGTCAACTCGTTTTTCTGGATGAGGAAAAAGAGGGTGCTTCAATTTTGGAAACTGGGGGTCCCGGAAAAGATGACAGCGAAGCCTTTAGAATTAAGTCTTTGAAAAATGGCGATATGGCGGCCGGTGGTAGTTCTGAAAAAGGACTGGGCACCGATCAAGATTTAATTGAGTTGTCAGTCAGCGACAAACAAAAATTGCTTGCTAAAAGCTTGACTGGCTTAAATATAAAAAATAAATTTAAAAAAGGGGTGAATGATTGGCTATGAGTAAAGATAATGAAATTTCAGTTGACTTGAGTAAAGAAAAGATTTTAAACCATGCCAAGAGTATGTGCAAAGCTTCGATTAATATTGCAAAAAGAGAAAAAAAAATGTTTGCAAAATTTCCTGTTTTTACGCTTGAAACTATTTTAGAACATGTCGAAAAAATGAGCAAAGATAATGAAATAAACAAAATTAAAACATCAGTAGAGCATTCAGAAATATCTAATTTGGGTAAAACAGAAGATCTTAGAAAAATGGGAATTGAATTTGAACCGCCAGTGGAGCCCTCGGCAGAACATAAGACCATCGAAAAAAACATAAGAAAAAAAAGCTTCGCCGAAGGCTATAGAAAAGGATGGGCGGACGGGATCGAAAAAGAAAATTTTGACCCAAATCCTGAGAGAGAGGCAGAAAAGTGGCTTAAGGACAGGAATCAAAAAACTTTTTCAAAAGACATTATTACGAATGATTATTTTTGCTCAGGTGTAGATGAGTTTGAAATAGATGACAGAAAAAATAAAGAGAGACGATTTCGCATATGGGAAGCTTTGAATAAAATGGAGAAAGAAATTAAGCAGACGAATATAGATCAGGATAAAGAAAATTTTCCGGGTTGCAATATATCAATTAAGAAGAGTGGTTGAAAGGTAAAAAATAAATGAAATACAACTACATAACTAATTTTGAAAAATCCAGAGAATTAACAATCGGGGCTTCAGATATTCCATGGTTGATCCCTCACCCCGAACGTCAAATTGAATCGCTTGCAGCATACACAAAAGATGGCAAACGTCATCCATGCACGGCCATTGACCTATACAATCAAAAGATTGACCCGCCACCATGGGAGACAAGCTTTCCGGCTGAAATGGGGCATTACCTGGAGCCCATGGCCCTTTATAAGTTTATCGCCGATAATATTGATAAAAAAATCGCTGAAGAATTTTACAGGGGGTTCCAGCTTCACGCCCTTGAACAAAGACTCCAGAGAGTGCAAACCGGTCAGAATGTTTGTGTTGACCCCCGCTCGTACAATACAACGCATTTTAGGCACAACACTGAGGCGTCTTTTGTGTTTGGGGTTGCTCATGCTGATTGTGTCTATGATCCTGTTAATGGAACTTTTATTCCTGATGATTTTTATTTAAAGCAAAAAGAGAAAACCGGGAAAAAGGGAAATACTAAAAAAACAAAAATAGTTTTAGAGTCGAACGGATTGATAATTGATCTTGAAAAGCCTTTTCTCATTGAGGCAAAAAGCGCCGGTCTTTATTCAGCCATGTCACGCAAACATGATATATATTCCGGCTATGATTTAGCCCTTAAGGAGTGGCAGGGCATACCGTTAAAAGTTTATTTTCAGGTTCAGTTTCAAATGTTGGTCTATGGAGTTGATGTCGCTTATGTTGTACTGATCTTTGATACCTCTAAAGTTTGTTATTGGCAAATTGAGGCAAATAAAAGCCATCAAGAAGATTTGCTTCAATTGGCATCACATATGGTGAAATGTATGAAAAAAAAGACACCTCCGAAAAATTTAGCTATAAATTCAAAGGATATTATGTCTCTTTATCCCAGGATTGAAGATGACTTTAGAGAAATATCTGGCCAAGAGCTTGTTGAGATTTTGGAAGTATCCAGGGATAGAATAAAGGCCTCGTCTCAAGAACGTAAATGGAAAAGAGTAAAAGAAGATTGTGACGAAAGAATGGCTGCACACCTGAAAGAAACAGGGCTTTTGAAAGGAGTTGTCGAAGGGCAGTTTTTAAATATTGCGAAGTGGAAAAAAACGGGAGACTATGATCAAGTCATGGGATTGAAAGAAATTAGAGCACGTGAAGACTCAAAAACTATTTTGAATTATTTTAACAGAAAAGGGCTGGTCAAAAAAGTTCCGGAGAATAGAAAACCGGTTGTGTCCTTGAAGGCAAAAGAAATTGACTCGATTGATATTGAGGGATTGAAGAAGGACTTAGAGATAAGTGAGGGGTTAGAGACATGATAAATGGCTGTTCAAATGTTTATGTAGAAGGGATAGAAAAATTATTTATAAACGACTTTGAAATTAAAAAATTTTATATTTCAAATGAAAAAAAAGAAATAAAAATCCCTTTAGAGTTATTGAATAAAAAAATAATTGCAGATTTTTTAAATAAAGATATTTTTCTAAAAGTCAAGATTGTTTTTCTTGATAATGAATCTATGATAATGGAAAAGCAAAGCAGGACGGTAAAACAAGGAAATAATGAAATTATTATCCGCTTTTTTGATTTTGACTTTAGGCCAATGGGACCAAAAATACTGCCTCCGTCAATGTGTTATGAAAAAAAAGCAATTAATATCTTGATTCTTGCCCAAGGCAATCTTTATTATAAAGCAGGTGAAAATTATATAAAAAGTATAATGCCTTATATTGAAGAAGATCAAAGTTTGTGGTTTTTTATTGAATTCAAAGACGGGCATGCAGAAAGGGTTAATTCAAAATTCGTTGAAATCGTTGGATATTAGCATGAAAGCAGAAATAAGGAGTAAGACCATGTTATTTTGCCCTACTAAAAAAAATTTATTTCAACAAAAACCTTTATTAAATATTGATTCATTTAATGATCAAATAGTAAAAATATTTTTAAATGATACCGAAATAAAAGGGGCTTCAATTTCTCAAAAAAAAAATCAAATAGCGATCCCCCTTTGTGAGGTTGTAAGAAATAAAGATTTTTTTAATTTTGATATAATGTTTCATTTTCCATTATCAATAAAAATTGAACTTAATAACGGAAAAATTTTTGAAAGCGATTCTTTTGCGAAAACAACCTGGCGTAGAGATAAAAACATTGAATTTATATTGACTTTTGAAGCTTTTGACTTTAAAGAAAAAAAATAAGTGAGGAGTAAGGCCATGTATAAAACATCAAGAGATTATGAAAAAATGATAAATATGCTTGAAGAAAATTTACATATTATTTGTTATGTAAATTATGATCTTGGCAAAGATCGGCCTGCTTGTAGAGATATATGTAAAGCCATGCTTGCTAAAAATACATTGACATTTGTCTCAAGAGGGATTTGCTATGCTCAAATAGATAGAAATGAAGATATTTTCAAAAAATGCAAGCTTTTAGATGTTGAATGGGTAATGCCCCATTAATATAGATCGAGACAAGTTATTTCTATAAAAATAAAAACAAGGAGTAAGACCATGTATGGAAGAAGAGAAAAAACATTAATTGTTATTGCTAGTTTTTGTTTTATTTTTCCGGTAGTATATAATAAAAATATATTTAATTTAAAGCCAATTGAAATTGTTCTTGATTTTTGGGGTCTTTATTTGATTGGATTAGTATGTAGTTTACTTTTAAATTTGTGCGTAATAAGGCGCATAAATTATAATGAATATCTTGCCAAGAAAAATAAAACCAAGGAGAAAACAAAATGAAATGTTGCAATAAAGACTTAAGCCTAAATCAGGCACAAACAAAAGACAATAAAGAATATGTTTATTACCATTGTCCCGACTGCGGGAAAAAGGGGGCTGGTAAAAATAAAGAAGAAGCCGAAAAAACTTTTCTTGCTTCAGAGCCTGAAAAGGCAGCCCCGCCCGCTGTACCCATTTCGCAACTTAGGGCTGTTCCGGCAAAAAATGAGGTGATGACATGGGCGGTTCAAAATATGGCTGCTTTAACAAACTCTGGCGCTCAATTCATCGAAAAAAAACAGACTCAAAGACTGATAGAAAAAAATATCAGGTATATATCTAATCTATCAGGTGACAATTGGGCGAAGGTTTGGAAAAGTGAAGAGGGCAGAGAGTCAATTTTTCACGGGCTTGCGGAGTCTCTTTATTATGCCGCAGAGCTTGGCTCCATGGGCTCACTGGTGCCGTTTAATGGAACTTGCGAGTTTATACCGGCCGTTGAGTGCTTTACTACTGGACTTACCACGGGACACAACCCGCCTTTTGTGGATATAGACATTTTTTGCATTCACAAAAATGATAAAAAAGAATCCGGGAAAATTAAAAAAAATTTTTATTGCGATATAATTAGCCACGGAAGCCCACGCGGGGAAATAATTCAAGTCGTCGTAATGGGCACAAAGACAGACAGCGAAAGAACAATAGGTGAAATTTACGACCTTGGAACATTAATGAAAAAAGCAGAAGAGCATTCGGCATCCTACAGGAGTTATCTCAAAGAATGGGGAGAATTCCTTCTGGCTGAGACCGAAGGGAAAGTCAAGACTGACGGTCTGGGGAGAAGATATTTTATTAAAACTTTGCCGGGGAAAGGCGGGCAGGGAACATGGGAAAAGAAAATCTATGACTATGAAATAACAAGCCCCTATGCCGGAGGGGATCGGGCGCAAATGTTGATGAAATCGGCCGGAAAAACTTTTTTTAAACCCTTCATGAAAGTACGCAACGCAACCGCAGTTTATCAGGAATGGCAAGAAGAGCCGCCCGAAAACAGAGATCAAGCAGCGGATCAAGTCTTATCTCGTGCAGCTTCTCAGTTTGATGATGATATTAAAGACGCTGAAATAATTAAAACTGATGCAGTAAAAACAGAAAGCGAAAAAAGACCTGATGCCCAAGAAAAAAACGATCAGAAAAAAGATGATTCTTTAGAAATTTAGAAAAATTTTTATGAAAAATTCTTGACTTTTATAGCTGATGCCGCAACATTGTATTAAATTTATTTCTCATTGTTTACCTCTTGATAGTTTAAACCGTTACCAATTGCGAAAAAAAGAAGATCAGAAATGGTCTTCTTTTTTTTGTTTCCCCCGTGACCCCTTCCTCTTTTTAAAAAAAAGTGAAAAAATTCAAAAAAAATTGAATCAGGGCTTGACTTTGTTGTTTATTTTTAGTATATTAGTATTGTAAATAAGGCGGCGGCGACAAGCGCAAGGGGAAAGATTATGACAAATCAAGAAATAAGACAGCATTACATAAAAAAGCTTATTGAATTTAAAATGGATCAAGATAAAATTCATTTTAATTGGGCCAAATCTAAAATTTTACGAAAATACAAGGGCATTCATTTAAAAACAATAATAAAACGAGTCGAACTTTTAAGAATGCTTAATCCTTCAAAAAGCATTTTCAGCAAAGGAGACTATGTTTATTATAAAGATCAAAATGATGAAACATGCCCAACTATAGTTGAAGATGTAAAAAAAAGAAAAGACGGATTTTGGCTACATCTTGAAAACTTAGATTGTAAGATGGTTTGGGTAAAGGCTTCAAACTGTGAACTTCAAGCTGAAGCAGAGTAAACCACGCGCCCCGAAAGGGGCGATTAAAAATAAACAGTCGGCGGACTAAAACCGTAAGGATAAAAACATGGAAAAAGACAACAGCATTATTAACAGCTTAAAAAGGCTTGAGCGTGTCGGCTCAGAATCAAGCAGGTCAACGGAAAAACTAAAAAAGTCTTGCGTTGAGGTAGCCAAGGCAATAAGAAAAAACGCTGAAATAGTTTATGATACATCCGGCACAACATTTAGCACAACATTTTCAGATTGTAATTATTCTTGGTTTTATTTAACATGCAGGAAAAACAAAGGCGACAATTTAATCTTAATTGAAACAGAAGAAGAGAACTATCTCTCATATGAAGATGACTTTCAAAAATCTGATTATTTTGAAGGCCCAGGCAATAGAAAAGAATTTGAAATTGATTGCATCGACAACATAACCCGAGAAAGGGCTTTGAGGTTTGCAGCTGACATTTCAAACGGATTGCTTGATGAAGTTGCAGACGAAATGGAAGAATTTTCCAATAAGAGCAAAGAAAGTCTTGAACAGCTTCAAGAGAAATTAAAATCCCTATAAGCAAATTATTTTTATTTTAGAAAATGAATAAGGAGGCAAAATGGCACAAAATGAAAAATCATACATAACTATCGAAATGAGTGGAAAAGCAGGGATCGGTAAATCTTATCTTTCAGAGCTTCTTTGTAATCTTTTGACTGATTTTGAGTACAACGCCCTTGTGGTAGACATGAAAACCAGTACCCAAATTGGAATTGATAAAAAGGCGGAACAAATGAAGAGAGAAAACCCCGGTAAAAGGGTGGTCATGATTATTGACTAAAATTATTATAAATTAAACAGGAGGTAAAAAAAAGCCCGCCCCTACAAAGGGCGGGCAAAATAAATTTAGGAATTAAAGGTGGTGAATAATGTGTAATTTTTCAGATGTTACAATTTATGGGTTTATACAAAATATTCCAAAAATGGAAGTTGTAAACGGTAAAATGAAGTCAAATTTTATCCTTTCTTTTTCTCAAGATTCCAAAAATCAAAAAAAGTCTGTTTTTAATGAAATTGACGTTGTCTGCTCTGAAAAGATTTTTTTATCATCAAGGGAATTTATCCATGAGGGATCAGGAGTTATCATAATTGGAAAAATAAAACAAGAAAGGGTTGAAAGTGAAGATGGGCTAATGAATCAAAGGTTTTTTATTGAAGCTAATGACTTACGTAAAAGAGGTTTGCAAAGGAGGTAAAAAAAGCCCGCCTCTATAAAGGGCGGGCAAAATAAATTTAGGAGTGAAAAAACTATGAAAAAGAAAGTATTTTAAACTGCTTTTGCCTGCAATATACACCATCTGCTTTGAGGTTTTAACTCAATGATCAACCTCTTCAAATAATCCAATTTTTCCGCCGTTGTCTCTAAAAATTCCGAATCGTCAACGGCTAACCTATCCGGAAAAGGCGATAATGTAAAATAACAAACCCAGTAAATAGGATCAGTGCCCCGCTCATACACATAGGGCCGGGGGTTTATTTCCGGCGGATTTGGTGCCCCCCATCTGGCAACACCCCAGCGACCTATTCCCCATCCATTTGCAAGCCGCCTTATTCCGAAAGGCGGGGATCCCACAATCAGCTCGCCCTCTATTCCAGCCGGATCAGCACCAGCGGTGTTTTCATGCACATAGAGTTCATACCCAGCCTTCTGGAGCTGCTCCTGGAGCCATTCCGGGCCGGGGTAACCGGTCGGGGTTGCCCTTTCTATTATGCGGTCAATCTTTTCTTGGTCAGTACCGGAGAGAGTGACTGGAATTCCGTATTTTTTGTTTAAATCATTAAGCATATCGGGGTCTGTTTGATCGTTAACCACAACGGCAGACAAAACCTTGTCTTTGTATTGCCGGACTCTGCCATGTTCCGCCGCAAGCCCTTCTAACAATTTTGGATAATATTCAACCGGGTTAAAACCGAAAATCCGCCCGGATAGTCTCTGCATTGTTTTTTTTATAATTTCTATCATTTAGGGGACGTCCGTGAAAGTTATATTTCTGAAAACTGCGAATTCACCGCCGAAAAAAGTATAAGAGTCAATTACTGAACCTGCGGCAACGTCCGTGACTACAACTTTTGTAATATATGCCCCTTCATTCCTTACGGCAAAATTTGCAGCGCTTGCCGCTTCGGTCCCGGTTAGCGTGTCATTTCTTACGGATGATATTCCTATGATAAAAGGTGCTAATGTATCAATATAGGAATTCAAGGCATTTTCAGCAAGCGTTTCAATGTCTGGAGTGCCTTTATTTATAAAAACCTCTATGTCGAACTCTCTATTGGTTATTGCTCTTGTGTCTAAAATATCACCTGTCACCCTGTTATACTCTTTGCCTGTGGCGGGGTCAAATCTTAGATATTCTTTAAGTTCGTCAAGCTGGGACGCCGTAGGAATTCCGCCGGGCTGATTGCTGACTTTCCCATAAACAATTACGGTTGTTGGTAAAACCGGATCGGAGTAAACGCCAATCCAAATAAAATTTGGAGTTTTTAATCCGTTTTCTGCATACCCTGCCGGGGATCCCGTTACATAGCGCGTGCGGTAACCAAGATCAACATTTGCCGCGTACACATCTTTTGCCTGCTGGTCGGCTCCGCTAGTTTGGGTATCGGTTACCGTTGCGGTTCCGTTTAATCCTGCGGTCGTTTGAACTATATTTAAAACTTCTCCGTTTGCAAGGTTGGTGATATTGCCCGACTCCAAGGCCTGCATTGGCACATTTAAGGCCTCTCCGCCTGTTATGGACGTTGTAGTGGTTACCGAATAAACAATTTTATTTTGACCTTGAAATAAAACGCCCTGATCGACCTGAGGCCCTGATCCTGGCACAGTGCATAATATAACTGCTTTTACGGCCTTCCCTCGCTCAATCCCTGTCAATGCTCCATGTAGTGGCAAAATGTCCTCATCACAACTCAAGGGGGATAGTTGTTTTAAAACCCACAATATGGCCATATATTGAAGATAGTGAAAAGCAGCATTAGCGCGGGCAATAACTTTATTGAAGGCAATCATAAAAGAAGGGGTGTTTTGATTTATTTTTGAATCAATATCAGAGACAATCCTTTCAGATATTTCTTTGATTGACGGTATAATCGGGAGTGGCATTTTTAAAACCTCATTAGTTTGTTATTAGCCCGGCGTCAATGACGCCTTTCTGCCAATTAATGTAATATTTCAATGTTCTATCTGTCAAGGTTTTTATTTCAACCGTCCAGCCAATATTATTGTTTGATAATATTTGACCAGTAACGGTTATTTTGCTGGCCATTTTTTCTGTAATCATTACAGACAAAGCTTTTCCAAGTGCTTTATTTCCATCCTTACGAGTCTTGTCATTCAAAACATTTCTTTCTATAACATCAGGAAAATCGGACTGCATTTTTTCGGATTCGGTGTCAACTATGGAGTTTGCCCAGTAGTCACGACCAAAAACAGCAAGATATATAAATGATTCAAACCCTTCTGTCATTTCAGGGCTGCCGTTTATATACTGCATGTCAACTTCACCGCTGTCGAGTTTTTTTATTAAAATGTCTCCGCTGTTAACTATCATAATATTCCTTTATGGCAATAGAACTGTATCGACTTCGCTGTCGTCAATGCTTGCGCTTGACGGCCCTGTTGTAGTTTGTGGTGCTGTCGATCCAGAACCGGGGGTGACTCCTGGGTGAACGTGAGTTAGAAACCCGTTAAAATCATCCCTTAACTGATCAAATCCCGCCTTCAGTTTATCGAACGCCGCCGCGCTTCTTTCTCCTTTGTGAAAAATTGCCTTGCCGTCTTTGTCAAGTTTCAGGGTTCCCAATACCTGACCATTAGCATCAGCAGAAAAAACTTGTGTTTCTCCTTTTTCAAGAACAATATTTAATTTATAATTATTCGTTGCAATAACAATATTGACCCCTTTAACATTTTTAACAATCCCAAACTCTTCATCTTGAGGCAAGGAAATAATGCCGGGAAGTGTGTAAAGCTCTGCACTGCCCTGACTTCCATTTCTTCCAATTGTATCAACAGAAATAGATTCACCAGGGGCATTTTGAAAAGTCTTTTTTACTGCATTTAACATTTTAACTATCGAGACCATGGGAAAGCCTCCGGAAAATCTGTGGTGTATGACTCAGGCAAAACTAAAGTCAAAACAGAATATTTTGAACTTTCGGAGCCACCAAGCTCCACGGATTCAATCAAAAATTTTGTTTCATTAAAAATACAGGATTGCGGAGCTTTCAGGGTAATTGTTTCATTTTCGACAATAGGCTGACCTCGCTTATCAAGATGCCCGGCGATACGAACGGAAATTGAAGCGCTTGCGGCAAGTGATTTTGATCTTGCCCACTCGGCAGCAGTCTGAACATTTGTTGAAGTAGAGTCCTTTGCGTCTACAAAAGTAGGACGAAAAATAGAAACAGAACTATCTTTGACAGAAGCCGTAATATCTTCTTGACCGCGCCCCTGGCCTATAGCAATAAAATCAGAAAAACGCTTTGAGCTGTCGAAAGATGCAGCAACGTTAATTTGTGGTTGGCTGCCTTCGACAAGGTTTAAAACCGGATCACCTGACAGATTAGCTTTTTCAAATTTTAAACCGCCGGGCCTTGTAGAGTTCATTTGTAAGCCAATTTTTTTTGATAGCCCTTGCAGGAAAGAAAAAACCGTGTCTGTTAAGTTTCTTTGCACCTCTGGAAACTCAATATCCACCGCGGGGTCCCCATCTGGAAAAGTTGCAGCAAGATTAAAAGGCTTAAGTATTAACTCAGCAATTGATTTTATTGTCTGTTGAAAATAATTTAATTTTTGATCAATTGATGGGCAATCCACGACCGACGCCGATTTTGAGCGGCATTCTATTTTAATAGAATTGCTTGCAGAATCAGGAGAGTGTTTTTCCGTAATGCCTGAAATATATAGCTTTCCGCCCACAAACAAATCAGCGTTATAAAATTTATGAGGGTCCAAAAGTTGGCTATTTTTATCTGAAGGAACATATGGAGCGGTAAAAGAAAAACCATCTGCAACTGTATTCATTGAACGTTTAGCCGTGTAGGAAGTCCAGCCTTTTAATATAGTGCCGTCAATCCTGATTGCAATTTCGTCTATTGACTCGGCCGGGATTGTTTCCACGGTTTCTGTTATGATTGTATTATCAACCGGAATGGTCAACAAATCCCCTTCAAAGATTGTTGGAATACCAGAAATAATCAGGCGGTCTTTTAATATGCTTTGATTTGCGTCAATTATTAAATCCCTGCGATCATACCCATAGGCCAATAGCGAAATTGAGACTATATTGTCACCAAGTTGGACATTGTATGCTGTGCCTTGTTTTGGCCTACCCATAAACAACTATCTCCCGACCTGCTGGCAGTCCATAAAATTCATCGAAACCGATCTGGTTAGTGTTTGCAAAAAAATCAAGAGTAAAATTGTCTACATTTTTATACGCTTTGTAGCATTCTGTTATTAAATCGGATTCACTTTTCAATGTAAATCTTTTTTCAGCCGCAAGATTAAAGGCGCTTACTAAAATTATTTCATTAACAATTTCTGTTGTAGCCTGGATGTTATCAAAAAAGTCATGATCGCCCCAAAAAGTCTTGTCAACAATTTCAGCAGGATCAGCAATAAGGGGCTCCTTGGCTTGATCAAAATTTTCAAGAAAAACATTCAAGGTGTCGTCAATAGAACCTATAACACTAACAGCCTGACTTCTGCTTGTAAATCCTGGAGATCCCGCACCTGTTTCGACCGGTTCAGGAGTTCCCAGAAATTGAGATACTGTCGGAGCTTCTGTTTCGACAGCAACGCCAGCTGCTCCAGTAGGCTGAGCATTATTCCCGGTTGCAATCCCCGACCGTGACGCGTTTTCAGCAGTGACAGCAACGCCAAAACCGGTTATCAGTTGCATCATAACAGCGTTATTAACTCTTGAATCAGGGTTTGACTCATCATCATCATTAAAAGTTTCGGCCAAGTCGAAAATCATAGACTTGTAATTATTAAAACTGGAAATTGTGCCCTCAACAAGTTTTCCGGGAGCTCTCATTAGTCTCTGTGTTGCAGCCATGATTTGAAAAGCGTTTCCTGCAAAGTCGTCAAGCAGCCCTTCAATACCGCCTTGAATATTTTCAATCAAGTCTTGGGCCGCTTGTATCCCTTCTGTGATTGCTTCCATATAGACCGAAATTGTGGAAACGGCTTCTCTGATTTTGCTGATTGCATTTGAAATTGCCTCGAAAGTTTCAAAGCGAAAGCTGCCAATTGATAATTCTGTAAGAGCTTCAAGCAGGTCAACATTCAAAGCGGCTTGATTTGCATTTAATAAATCGGTTGCGGGATAATTTTCCGGGAAAATTGTTGTAAAAACAACGCTTACAACGCCCACTTGAGTTCCCCTGAGAAGCTCTTCACGCTGAGAAAAAGTGAAGGGCATAACGGGAATATTTCCCCAGCGGGGATGTACTAAAATTCCGGGATTTGCGCGGGTGTAAGTTTGTGACAAAGAATTAAAAAACTCATCAGTAGGGATGTCATAATCAGGGCCGACAAAATAAGCTTCAACGGGGTAAATCCGGGCTTTGTTGCCTCTGTCCTCAGATACCGATTCCCCTGAATCTATAATTTCTTGAGTTAAGCCCTTCTTGCCTCCGGTTCTTTCTAATGTGTCAACATTAAAAAAAATCTCATCCCCTTCAGGGGGAATGTAGGACGCAGGGCGCAGCCTATCTTTGTATGACATCAGGAATCAACCCCCGTGTTCATTGTAAGGCCGGGCGGCATTGTTCCTGACTGCTCAAAAGAAGTTCCAGCAGGGGCATTATTAAAGTTAACATCAACGCGGCCGTTTGTATTATTATTCCGCGTTATGGTGTTGTTTATTCCCCGTGAAGCCGGAGAAGACAAAAAAACCGGACTTTGCGGGGTCATTGCCTGTCCCGCGCCGATTGTGCCTCCCTTTTGCCTTGCTTCAAGAATTTCTATCTTTTTTTCAAAAGGCGTTTTCGTTCTTTTTTCAAGAAAAGGATCAATCTCTATTTTTTTATCTATTTTTCTATCTTGATTTAAAAGGTTTAGAGCGGCAAGATTGAGCATTGTTCTGTCTTTCCCTGCGGCTTTTTTTGACCTTTTTGAAGCCTCCCTATCAAGTTTCGTCATTGCGCTAATGTTTTCTTTAAGTTTTTCGTTTGTGACATCGGCTTTTTGATTCTGTCCCTTGAAAAAACTATCAGACATTTTATTGAAAGGATTAAAAAAGTCTTGAGCTGTTTTTGCTGATTCTTTTTTTGACCGCTTTCTTGATTTTTTGGTTTTTTTGTCGAACTCTGTTATAATAAATGGTTTGTTTATTTTTTTCTGTAAATTAGACATTGCCTTAGCAGACATTTTAAAAGCACCGCCAATTTTTGGAATTTTAGACATAAGCTTAAATAGGTTTATTAATCCCAACATTACAAGATTAATAGGAGAAAGCAAAACTTTCATTATGGTTTTGCCGATAACCACAAATGCATTTTTTATGCCTCCGGTTGCATTGACCAGTCTGTAAAATCCGTAAGCCAAAAGGGCTACACCCGCAATAACAAGAGTTATCGGGCTTGTTAAAAAAGCTATAGCCGCACCTAAAAGCATTGTCGGGCTTGTTGCAATCGCTGAGACAATGGCCCAAGCATTTGTGGCTGTTGTCAATGCCCATTGCGCTGCTGTTGTGGCAATTAGTTTTATTTTGTGAACAGCCCAAAGAATGCCAGTTTTGATTAAAACGGCTTTTTGAGAAATCAAGGCTTTAGTTTGCGCCCAATGCCCTATAGTGGCAAGTTTTATTACTGATCTCATTTGTATCAAATAAAGAATAAAGCTCAATCCCTGCATAGCTTTTTTTGCCAAAGTCACGGAAAGAAGGGCAGCGCGATAAATTAAAAATCCGGCTGCGACTGCTTTGATTGCGGGCAACATAAAATATATCGCTTTGCCTAAAAGAATAAATCCGTCAATTGCGGTTTTCAAACCCTGCCCTAGGGCAACCGGATCAATTTTAGTTAATCCTTCATTTATCCGCTTTAGGCCATCTGTCATAATAGGCAAAATTTGAAAAGTAGTTTTAGCCATGGCTTCATTGAGTCTTGTTTGTGCAACTCTCATCTGATTGGCAAAACTTGTGTCAAGTGTGCGGCTAAAGTCTCCCTGTGCGTCTTTTGATTTCGCCATTAAAAAATTATATCTAAGCAACACTTTTTCGGCTTGTGTCATTTCTTTATAACTTTTATTTATGCCCTTGGAGAGAGCAAAAGCCTGAAGATTTGCAACGCTCATATTTATGCCAAGCTGCTTGAGCGGTTCAGTTTCTCCACTTATGCCTGCCCTTATTTTCGTAAAGGCCATTTCATGCGGTAGGTTATAAAAAGATGCGAAGTCCCCGGTTAGCCCAGTTAAGCCCGTTGACATTGTCTTCATTTTTACCCCGACAATATCAGAACTTTTAATTAATGCGCCAAAAGTTCCAGAAAACTTTTTGACTTGTAATTCAGAAAGTCCAAATTGATTAAGGGCGGTTTGTGAAAAAGTATCTATGTCTTTTGACATTTTTCCGAAAGTCACATCAACAACGTTTTGAACCTCGGTTAAATCAGAACCAAGTTGAATAGCCTGAACACCAAAATCCTTAATTTTTCCAGCAGTGGCCCGGATAATATCCGCGCCCAAAATACCTTTGACCAAATTTCCTACGCTGCCGGTCAATCTGTTGGCCGATTTATCAGCGCGGGAAAATTGGCGGGTAACTTTGTCAGAGAAGCCAATTGTAGCATTGCCAGCAGCTCCAAGGGGGTTTGAATATTTATCGATTAAAGATATTGTCGCTTCTAATGAAAATCTGCTAGCGGCCACGCTCTGCTCTCCATTCTGCAAGTTTTTTGTCGGTTAATTCTCTTATTCTTTTAGGCGAAGGCATGGGTTTTGTTTTTCCGTTTTTATCGGATTGACTCAATTCACCCTTGACCTCTTCTTCTGCGACTTGCCTTTCATAAATTCTATACCATCGCCGTATTTTTGGCCAAGTCATGGCCTGAAGATCACGAGCAGGCAAGCCGCCTTCAAAATATTTAACTAGCAGCCCTATTACTTCAAATTGAAAAGATAGGTCATACTTTCCTTGACTTAAAGGGCTGCTCCAAGAAAAAAACTTGCTATAACGATTGAAATAGTTTTCATGTCTCTGTCCTTGACTCTGCCTACAAATCCAAGGTCGATTTCTTTCCCTTCGGAGTCTTTACAGTATACCTTGAAGGATTTCTCTGTAAAATCTTTTGATCCTTTGTCGAGACCGTCAAGAATTTCTTTTGCGTTTATGTCAGCCTCTTCAATTCTGATTTTTGAAATTATTGTTTCATTGCTGTCTATTTTCTTTATTGGCTTTATGAGCGTGTATTCAAAAAAGTCCTCATTTTCGTTATAGGTGAGACGTTCTTTTTTTACCGGTACGGTGAGTTGTTCTTTTATAACATCAAGGCTGTCTTTATTGAGGCTAACCTCAAGAACATCAAAAAGATTTTCAATTGTCTTGTGAGCTTCTTTTTCATTCATAGTTTACTCCATTTTATATTTTTATTGTTTTGTTACGTCTCCGGCAAGTCTTACCGTTGCTTTTCCGTCATCTAACATCAATTCTCCATTGATAGCGCAATCAAGAGTCAGTACTGTTCCGTCTTTTAATGTTGCGCTGCCTGAATAGAAATTACCATCTTGTTTTTTTTGAAACTCAGAAAAGGTTTCTCCGGTAAAAATGAAATCTTGCTCAACGAATCCTGCTTGATCTTCTGCCCCTGTTGAATACTTTGTTCCGTCGGATGCAAGCTTGACCTCATACTCTTCTGTGTTAAATTTTATCTGTGCTTTCGACTCAGGATCGGGAGTCAGCGGAATTCCTGCAAACTTTACCTCACGAAATGAACCACCAATAATTCCCAGGGATGGGCCTGCGCAAATAACGCCTTCAGCCCCGGCCATGTCGCCGATTAAGGCCAGGGCAAAGACAACAAGGGCTATTTTTAAAATTGTAAATCCAAAACTTTTATAATTGAAATTTTTTATATTCATTTCATAACCTCGCAAATCTAATATTTATATGCATAATCAAAAGCGACAATCCGAAGGGCTTTTCCATCATCATCGACGACACCGCCGTCAAGCCTGCCCGCAAAGCCTGAATTTATTTCAGCTGTGAGAGAGGCAATAACCTCATCTGCGTTTTTTGTCCAGCCAAAAGGGGCCCACAGTTCATTAATTAGCTTTGACACATCTGCAATAATGTCTTTTGGTTTTCGAGCAAAAGATATTTTTGTGGGGGATGCGTCATCAACGACAACCGATCTTTGGTAGTCCTCACCCAAAAAGAGTTGTTCAAGTGAGTAGGCTTTTGCCTGCCTTATACCTCTTGTGACTGCATCGAACCACTCTTCTGTCGCACCGCCTGAATCATTTGTCCGGTATGATGTAGCTATGTCTCCAAGCCTGAGTTTTCCAGAGCTATCAATTTTGCAGTAGCCCATTCCCGCCCTGAATAATGCATCATTTTCAGCCGTGCGGCGGTTAACAATGCTTGAATCAACGGGCAAATCAACCTCAAGTGTTTTATACGGCCGATTGGGGGCTTTGTTTTTTTCATCAAGGATTGTCCCAAAAAGCTGGGCCGATAATTCAAAAGCTGGGGCGTGTAGCCTGTTTTCCCATATTGGGTCTATCCACTCACTGTTTATCGTTGCCGGTACGTTCAAAGCCTGGGTTAATGTTTCCCTTGTATAACCACCTTGCGAACCAAAAAAACGATTGACAGCCGGGTCTTTTCTGGCTTCGCCGCTTGCAACATGGTGGGCTATGTTTGCGGCATCGGTATAAGGTAAATTGAAGTCGGTGTACCATTCATCACCAAGTTTATCATTACCTGATCCATCAAAAAAAACGGATTCGACACTCGGGTCAGTCGATCCGCCGTCAAGATACCCGTCGGCATTTTCCAGTGCGACGGTTATCCCCGCCGGGGCTTTATTTTCCTGTACTTCTCCGCCGGGGTTGAGAACCAATTTTATTTGATTACCAGCGGTTCCCTTAAATTTAGCCGTAAGAGTAGCGACTCCCAAAGCAGAAACAGCCGAAACCGGCAAGTTCTGATCTGCGGTGATAGCTGTAGCGATTGCTGCGGCTATTTCTGTTTCAGTTGACCCCTTGGGGATCCCAACAGAAAGCAGGTCTGAGCCGACCAAAATAAATAAAGTTCCTGCGCTTGTTGCAGTGCCTACAATTGTAATTGTTTCATCTGCTGCGCTTGCCGCGCCATCTTCAGGAACTGGAAACCAGTAAACGCCTCCGCCCTGAAGAAAAACAGCAGGCGGGATTTGCAAAGCAATTCTGTGAGCATGAGAACCGAATCCGGCTTTATTTCCTACGTCATCAGCGGAAACGACTTTGACGCGCTCATAATCCACAACGGCAGTTTTTGCCGGGTCATACTGCCCAATCATTCCGCCAGTTGGGGGGATAAAAAGAGACGCGAGAGACTCCCGGACGCCTCTTAATTCGATATAGATTTCCGACGCTCGGGCGGATTCGGGTACTTGGCTAAAAGATGGCATTGTGTGCCTCCTGTTTTATGTTGTATAATTAGTTCTGACCGAAAAAGTCGGCAGATTCATCAAGACGGACTCAAGGTCCGGTAAATCTTCTAGATCTTGGGCAAAATATGGAAAAGAGCAGTCGAAAGTTATTCTTGCCGGGGCGTACGGTGTGGCCCCATCTTCTGCATTCTCAACCGGGTTAAGTGTTATCCTCAAGGAGCCAGGGTCTATTTTATTTTCAAAGATAGTTTCATTTTTTAAATAATAATTTTGTAACTTTTTCATTGCGAAATAGCACATTGCAACTTGATATTTCAATCTTTCAACCGCAGCCTGATCGGGTGGTATTAAAATATTTGGATCACCTGGGTCAAGTTCGTTTGATCCCTGGACATAGTTGTCAATGTGGTATCGGACAATCTGGTTTGATTCAAAAAACGAATCCTTTTCCGGAAACACTGTTGAAATATAAACATTAACAAAATTATTTGAACTTGCTAAATCTTCAATTGTAGGTAAATATAAATCATGCTTAACCTCAAAGCTGTAATCCGGATTAATTGCGGCCTGGTTGTCGCGTATTTCTTCCAGGACACTAATAATGTCTTCTTGCGCAACATCCCATAAAAATTTCGGAATTGCCCCCGGTTCTGGATTTATTAAAGACAAATCATGCTCCTTTTATTTTCTTTAATGTTGACAAAACATACCCGAAAGTTTTGTCAAAATGAATGTTTTCAAGTTTCAGCCTCAAGAGCTGCCCCTCAATTATTTCAAGCTCAGCCTGCCAGCCTTTATAATTTTCATTTGCTCCTGTTATTTCAGAAAAGCTGGAAACAGAAAAAGCAATTGAAATCTTTTCTGAAACTATTTGCAGTCCTTGCGGATTGATGCTTAAGGCGGGGGAGGTGAACCGGACTTGACCGGCTTGAGAGTCCCCGCTTGCGTTATAAAGGGTAATCGGAAACATTTCGGTTTTTAAAATTCGTTTATTGTCCCGCCTTATCCTTTCAAAAAAGTTTAAAGCCACTATTGCTTGACCTTTTCATTTATTTTGGGCTTATCAATCCCGGAATGGTTATTCATATTATCTGAAAACTTTTTCCCGCTGTTTTCGCTGTTTTCGCCAATAACACCAGCTTTTTTAAGAGCTTCAATCATTCCCCTTTTTTCCCAATAAGCAGCCACGGCGGCCGGGACTTTTTTCCCGACCGCCAAATGGTGCAACTTTTTGCCGATTTTGACCGCCGCCGTTGGCTTTAGTAGTACCATTATTTCTCACCTTTTTTATTATCGATTGATTTTTTTTCGGTGACTTTTTTGCACCTTCCATCCTTTACGGCTCCGTCAAGGGCTGGCTTTCCCCAAGGCCAAGCTGACTCGCGAAAAGTCGCACCAGGAGGCAAAACATTGCTGCCCACTGTGAGGCCTGTATATTTTTCTGCTTCTAAGATTACATATTTATCATCCATTTTCTACCTCTCTAAGATGGATTGGGGGTGTAGGCAGGTAGTGTAACTTCCTGCACAAAATATTGAATCCCTCTTGTATGGATTCCTTCGGCGTACCACCAAGCGCGCTGCTCCCTGGTTAGTGTGTTGACATCTGGCTGCATATCGACTTCAAGCTGCAAGTCTCTTTTGACTGAAATGTTCATCATTCGGTTGGGCTTAATCAGATAGCACTTGCCTCTTGTTACACCCGGAAAGGTATAATCTCTTGTTCGTCCTCGGATAACTTCGCCGTCATAAGTGACTATTGTTGAAATTTGAGGGATAGGCCCAAGATTTTTTGGTGAATCCTGACCGCCAATATTAGGGCCGGTGAAGCCGCTCACAACTCTTTGGATGTGCCGTCCATCTTCCGGCTCGCAAAGGCAGACCAAGCCATCAGCCACAAGGTGCCTGCCTGTAGACGGCTCAGTCCTTCGGGCAAAGTGATCAAGGGCGTTTTCCAGGGTGTTATATAATTTTTCCTGCCTGTTGGTTCCTGTTGCATCAGCTGGTGTTTGTGAATCATCAACACCAGAAAAAGCAAAATTTAAAATTGGGCTAATTGCATAGTCATCACGAGTGGCATTATATCCCAGGGTTACCGCTTCAATTAATTTTTGCGGATCATGCGCCAAATTGTACAGATCTTCAAGCAAAGTTTTTTGAAAGCCGACTGCGAAAATATCATGAGTGACTGTTTCGGTTTCTCCGCCCCTGGTTTCACCCTGAACAACTGACTGTCCTTCTCCGTTATGTTTTTGAAAAGGAAAAGCAGGCGGAAAAATTTCGGTAATGCTCATTGTTCGGGTTGCGTCAGGATTATCGATTACATTATAGAAATTTTCTCTTATTGTCGGACGGGCTTCTTTTGCAATAGAAATGTCAATGCGCATTGCATCCCATAGCTTTTGCCAGTCTGTGATTAATGTATTAGCTGACATTCTTGAATCAGGGCCAAAAAGGCCTTTGTGCATCATTTCGTAAACAGACATTGTGATTTGTTTGCCGTTTTGACTTAATGTTGCACATTCCTGCGGGACAAACATCGCTCCGCCATATTTAATAATATTGTCTGTCATTACTGTATTGACAGAGTGTAGGGTTTCCGCTCTCTGCATTGCATCAAATCTTGCGGCTTGATCGGTTGCGCTCATCATTCCAGGTGAGACAATTCCTGCCATCTTATTTCTTTTAGGAATAAAGCCTTTTTGTAGCTTCATTTCCGCATGTTCGTTTATTGTTTGTTTTGTTACGAGTTTTACATTCATTTTATGCCTTCCTTATCAAGTTTCCAGTGCTCTGCTTGGGCTGTAAGAATATGGGCGAATATATAAATATGTATATGCGCCAGTGCTTCCACCCACTGATCCGGTCACATCTTCGATTCTGCCAAAAGCAATTGAGCCCGCTGCTTTGTCGGCTGCGGCAACAATCAGGCCAGCTGCTCCCGATCCGCCTGGCTTAAAAAATACCTCATCACCTGCGGCAAAAGCAGTTGTGTCTTTTTTAATTTGACTTGTCTGAATTACGCGTCTATGCTCAATGTTGATCCTGCCTTTTGCTCCATCTGCAATACCGTCAGCCTCTCTGACTTCACCGCAATAATACGGGGCCGCGTTGCTCAAAACTATTTCATAAGGCTTGAATGCTCGGCCTTGCCCGTTGGTTATTCGGGGCTGAGTGTCACCGTTTCCGCCCGTTGTTATTTCACTAAAATTATATTCATTTACCGGTACTGTCTCAACAGCCATGATTATTCTCCTTTAAAATTTTGATTCGTTACTTTTCATCTGAACTTCTCCAGACGGGGTGTTATTTTCGCCCGGTACTATCGAGGGAATCTTAGCGCTTTCGTGAGCAGCTGCCATGTTAGTATTGCCCGCAAGCATTGCGGTCAATGAAAGCACGACTTCGGATTTGTTTTCTCCCTGTGAGATTCCTTCCATAATGCGGGCCTGAAAATCAGGGATATTGAATTCTGGCTTTGCGGACATTTCGATAAGCTCCGAAACTCTGGCTTTTTCTTGCTCTTTGCCCTGCCTTATGCCTTCGGCAATCATTTCAGCATAAAGTTCAGGGCATTCTTTTTTCAATTTATCTTTATCCATAAAAGAGTCCTCCGTTTTGGATTTACCCTGTGCAGGGCGGTTTGTGTTCATTTTTAAATTTTGATTTTGTTCTGTTTTATAGCTTTTGCCAGGGTTGAAATTTTCATATTTAGAAATCATTTTAATTGTTTCAGAAATTTCAGCTTTTGATAAACCATAAGATTTTATTTTTGACATAACAGCTTGAAAATTACTTTCACAGCAAAGTTGCATTTCTGAAATATTTTTTTCTGACTGGGTTGTGATTATTTCGTCAATAAGCCCGGCAGCTTTTAACTCTTCTCCGCCAATATACCAGGTTTCGGCGTCCATCATTGATTTTATTTTGTTTTCAGATGTCTGTAAAAGCCTTGAATACCCTTTCGCAAACATGTTTGTCATGCGCTTAAAAAAGTCTGCTGCTTCCGTCAGGTCGTTATAGTCGCCATGAACAAACCCCTGGGGATTGTGGATCATACCAATAGAAATTTCCTGACCGGTTCGCAAGTCAAAAGCAGGGTTGGAAAGAAGATATGAGGCCATGCTTGAAGCCTCAAGAACATGGGCGATCATTTGAGCCTGCGGGTAATCTTTTTTATATTGAGTCAGCTTGTCAAAAATTTTTACACCTTCGCTTGTTGACCCTCCAGGGGATGCCAAGACAACCTCAATGTCTGCGCCAGCAGCTTCTCTGAGGTAATATTCAACATATTCAGAGGTCAGACTCCAGCCGATCTCACCTTCTAATAAAATTCTAATCATTTCAAATCCTTTTAAAAAATTATCTTATTTTTGTACAAACTTTTTTTTTGTCAATAATTTTTATTAAAATTTATTTTTTATTTAATTTTTTTTAAATATCATCAACAGAGTCAGAAAAATCAACGGGCTGAATAGCTTTAAAATAATCATACAAAGAAGCTTTGATGTCATCCCTCACACTGCCCTTGTCATATTTCATAATAAAATTTTCGTCCGCTTCAAGCCTATGTGCGAAGATTAGTTCAATGCCCGGCAAGTTATTTTCTTTTGAACTTTCGATGTCAGTATGGCCTCTTAAGTATCCTGAAATGGATAGCTTTCTGTTTGTTTCGGTTAGCTGAAAATCTACATTAACGTATCCGATTTTCATTCCTGTTTTTTTGTCTGTTATTGGTGTGTTGAATATTATTCCCATTTTTTTATCCTTTTGATTTATTTGTAATAAACATAAACATCTGCTGTGAAAGACCCTGTGGTCCCAGACCTTTCAGCAATAATTTCAAGACTTGAATTTATTGAAATTACATCTGGAAGCAGTTCATTGACGGTTGAATCTCTTGTGTCAAGTATGAATTTAGGTGTTGACTGAGCTCTAATTTTAACATCAATTAAATCATTAATGTTTGAGATAATTGAGCTTAAGTCTATATAATCCCCAGCACTCGGACTTGGATTATTAAATAAAAGATCATCACCGTCAACCCAGTAGCCCGTAAATGCAGTAATGAAATAAGGCGTTCCATCTGCCAAAAAACCCGCCACGGGCGTTCCGTTATGCTGTAAACTTCCCGAAACAATATTAAAACTATCCCCTCCAACTAAATCAAGACGGTTTGCAGCGTTTCGAGTTAAGGCAACGTCAACGCCGAAACGCAAAAGACCGTCAATGATTTGAAAATCATCGCCTGATGCCAGCGCCAAAAGATCAGAGGCCGTCCTTGATAAAATAACATCATCACCAAAAAGCAAATCACCCGAAACAATTTTAAAACTATCACCGCCAACAAGATCAAGGCGGTTTGCTACATTACGCGTTAAGGCTACGTCAAGACCGAAAAGCAATTCCCCGTCAACGCGCCAATCTCCTGTCCGGTTTGGGCCCAAAAGACTCAAGTTTTTAATCGGAGCACCAACCTCAAAAACCGGGCTCCTTTCTCCTGAATCCAAAGAGACAAAAGTTGTTCCGGTCATAGTGAATGAGCCCCAGCAGACGATTGTGTCAGGTGACGAATTGGGGTCGGAATCAACGAAAATGTCCGATTCTGAAACAGTTGAATCACTGCTCGTGTTTCCAATCCAGCTGTCTTTCAAATCAACGTGAAAGTCGCCAGAGCCCAAAAAATGCGGCCGAGTTCCTCCCGGACCATAAGCAAAGTCGTAGACTCCAGTTGCCCAAATTTGACGGCCATCATCCCAGCCAGAAGGTAGAGAGATTCCCAAAAGAGACGGTATTTCTAAAATTCTGACTTCACCGTCTTTATTCTTGCTAAGCGCTGCACCTGCTGAAATATTTACTGTTCCGGCCCCTCCGTCGGTCACTTCTCCGCCAAAAATAATTATACAATCAAGAGCTGGATCATCAAACATAAATTTTAATGATTTAGCTATTCGGTTATGCCAATAATGATGGTCTTTTTGCTCGTCTGTTGGCAAAATTTCACTTTCAAAAATATCCGGAGAGGCGTCCGGAATTTCTTTGTCTCCAAATATGTTTTTGAAATATGCTGCAATTCCCATTGATAAACCTTCCTATTTATCCAAGCATTCTAAAAATTCAGAATACTTTTTGTAATTCGATTCTTTCGGCAGCAGCTCGGGTCCATAAATCATTTTTTTGCAATCTTGAAAACGATTTTGTTTTAAAGCTACTTTTTTATTTTCAATTTCTTTCAGACGGGCCTGCTTGCAATCCTGATAAGCCATAGAGGTTAATGTTAATGCGGTTGCTGATTTATCCTTCCCAAGACCGCCGGACATTTTTACGGAAAATGCCATGAGTGTATACATATCATTGCATTCCTGTAATTCTCCCGGAATGGTTACAGGTTCAAAGGTGTTGCAGGAAAGCGAAAATAATATGATAAAAAATGTTAATGCTATTATTGGAATTTTTGGTTTTTTCATTTTTTTCCCTTTATTCAGTTTTATCTAATGGTAAGCCAAAACTTTTTTTTAAATTATGATTCAGTGATTGAAGTTGAAGCTTTTCTTTGTTATGATCCGCCCAGCGAGCCGCGCCCCACACAACCGAAAAAACAGTCACTGCAGCGCCTATTGCAGCAGTTGACAAAGGATCTATAACTTTGTAATCACTTTGTATAAATTTAATCACAACCATTAAAACCATAACTGATAAAATAATACATATGAACCAAAAAGAAGACTTGCCCATAAAGCGGATTGGAGTTATGCATTTTTCATTTTCGTTTTTTTCATTCATTTTCAAACCACATTCCTGATATATGATCTTCTTTACCGTAAGGGTTGAATATTCTTTTTTGATAATCAACCATTGCAGTTTTTAATTCTGACGGCAATCTTTTTATATTTTTACCAAACCAGGGGTCTGCACAAACAAAAAAACCACCCTCTGGGATGTCAACTTTTTCAAATCCAGTAACAAGAAAAAAATGACCACTGGGTAAGCCGTCAATTTTATAACCATCTGTCATAACTGGACCGTTTTCAAGCTTTTCTAAAAATTCAAGCCAGTTCATTTGTAATTTTTTTTCAAATCTACCAGGAACTTTTTGAGCTTCTAAAACTTGATTCATGCCGTGTTGCATAGTTTCCCAATATTGAGAGGTCCATTTTTTTATACTGGGAAATTTTCCCATAACCTCAACGGCATATTTTGCTTTTTCTCCGCTGACAGAATACTCAATCATAGATATAAACCAGGCAAGCTGTTTATCATTTGCTCCGTCAACCTTGCTTGACTCACGGCCTAAAAACATAAAAGCTGTCGTTGGTCCACATTGACGCCTTGGATTGAAAACACCATCGAAACTAATGTTGTCAATTTGCCTGTTGTATTCTTTGCCAATATCATGATTAAAGCTGTTATGAAAAAAATCAGCACTTTTTTTTATATCAACTTTCATATCAATTACACCTTTTTTCATTTTGGTTAAGGATAGTATCGATTCTTACGATGTCCTTTCCCATTTCGCCAAGTAAATATTCGAGCTGCTCCTGTTTTTCTTCTGTTTCTTTTTTTTCTTCTCTGACTTCTTCTCTGACTTCTTTTTTGATTTCTTCAATTTTTTTTTCGAGTCCAGAGAGTTGCTTTTTGAGATAAGTATAACGCTCCCGCTGGAATTTGAAAAAGAGGCCCACAAACATGCTGAAAAAAGCACCAAAAAAACTAATGAACACGCCAAGAAGATATATTGCATTTTTTTGAACGACTTGTATAAGTCCGGTCTCCACATCTTAACCACCTGTATTTTTTTTATTTTTAGTAAAAGTTTTATATTTTTCAATCAAATTCTATCCATGTTGCCCCGACTGTAACATTTGAGGCCTTACTGTCTTTGTTCGTAAGCTGGACTAAATAAACCGTGTCTTTTTCAAGTCTTGAAAGCACCTTGTCTGTCGTTTCCCCGCCGCTGCTCGCACTGGCGGGTGTACCATTTGAAGTTATTCTTAGTTCGGGCCCAAGTATTCCTTCGTCCCCTGGTGCGATTGTGGGATTTTTTATTATTTTCATGCCTGGGGGGTTAATTAATGTTACATATTTATTAAAAATATCGGCTGAAACATCTGTTCCTCCGGAATAAACAGTGTTGAGATAAAATCTTGCTTCTATCGGCCCGCCGATAGCATTAAAAAATAAGGGCAGGTAAATTAAATTATTTTTATTAACATTGTTTGCATCAAAAACCAAGTTCAAAATATTGTTTGGGTCTATCGCTATATCATGTAATCTCTGGTAAGAAAAAACATTACCTTGAATAACTTGATTATTGATAAAATCATCATTTATGATTGAGCCAAATTCATTTACTCCGGCGGAGCCGTCTCCGATTGTTGTCATTTTACAAATTCCTCTCGTGATCCGTTCATGTCTTTTTCAAAGTGAATGTCGTAATATTTTGCCGACCATACACCGGGGTAAGTGTCAACGTCGGCGAAAAGACCGCTTGTGTTTAATGAATCCCTATAAATCTTTATGTCAATCGTACAACTCAATCCTAAAACTGCACCATGGCCTATTGGGAGATTGATCCTTGATATTTGCTGAATACTTGGCGAAAAAAAAGGGAAAACTAAATTGGCAGAAGTTAAAGGTAATTTTTGCCAAATAGATGGAGGGGTTTCACCACTATCATAAAGTCTATACTCAATCAAAATATTAGGGACATTGTCGCTTGTCTGTATCCAATGTATATGTGGAAAAAAATCAGAGAGCTCCTTTCTCGCATGCGGGGACTGCGTTACTATTCCGACGGGTTCTTCAGGGTATCTTGCATTTGTTGCAAAATCAAGAGATAATTCGTTGTAATTATAATCAACCCTGCCCGCCACAGTTGCTAAATTTTGACCTATAAACGGCTGGCTTAATTCGTCAAAAGTTGTCCCGTCTCCATAATTAACAAAAGTTCCATCCGGTTCAATATCAAAAAAATTACCGCCTCCGACATCACCAACTTTTAGTGCTGGCCTTGCTATGCTTTCGGGACTGTCGCCTATAACTGTCATGACGCCGCCACGTTTATAACTGCTGTTTTGTTGGTGCTTTTGTCTGAATCCTGACTTGTTATATAGATGTCAATTGGGCTTGTTGATTGAATGGGCTCCTGGACGCTATCAACAAAAAGTTTTTTACGCTTATAGCCGTCCCTTAAGTCAGAGTCCAAGGGTGCAGCTGATCCAGTGGCCCTATATGTCATATAAAAGCTGAATTGTCCCATATTTTCGGGGATCTCTAAAAATCCAGTCACAACCCCAGTTGCGACTTTTGTCCAAGTTTTTTCAGGCACATCAACAGGTATTATTTCAGCCGCCATTAGCCAGCCCCCTCTATTGTTTTTGTTGTAGATCTTGTGTCATTTTTACTATTACTGTATGTTGTTTTTTCGAGAGTGACAAGGGGCCCCCTTGCCTCTGCAAGTGCTGCATTTTGTTCTTTGAGTCGTCCAATATTTTCAAGGGCGTCTCCGCTGCCGCCACGCTCTGCCGATGCGGTGTCTCTATCTTTTAGCCCTTCGTTTATTTCGCCCTGGAGGGCCTTAAATGATCTCATTGGATCAATATCCGGACGCTGAGGCCCGACCCACTGAGCAGAAGACCAAGCATCTCTATACTCTTCTTCTGTCCATCCTGCCAATTTTTGATTCGGTGTCAAGAAAATTTTCCCGCGTTCCACTTCTCCCCACAACCACATTTTGTAGACAATTGAATCAAGGGCATTTTCATGATCGAAGCGGTCCCGCAAAATGCCGAACCACTGAAGCAACAACTCACCCCGCGCCGCGCTGTAGTTGCCGTTCATTTTATATTCAACAGTAGAGAGAGCAGCGCCCCTTGAGGCAAAAAGTTCACGCTTGTGGCCTTCGACAAAATCGTTGAAATTTGCCGTGGGCCGTGTTGTATCATGGCTTTTAATTTTTTGACCGGGCCCAAGATTATCAACAATAATTCCGCCTTCGCTAAATCCTATTGTTTTCAGATCAAGAGATAAATTCGTTGAGTCAAAAGGGTCAGGGGGTTTGTTTATATCTTTGCCACTCTGCTTGACTGCATCAGGGTTTAGAAGAGGAATTTTTTCTCCACCAATCTCTGTTTCAACAGAAAAAGCAATCAAGGCGTTCATTAAAAAAGCCTGAAGCTCTACGAGCCTGGCATCACTTATTTTTGTAACTTCTGAAATTAGACCGACAAGGATCCCGGTTCCGCGCTCCCCCTTTCCTATGGTTTCGTGTATCATATGAACACGTCCCGAACGGGGGCCAATTTTTTCAATGCGTGTTGATCGGCTTCTTTGAGCATCAATTATTACATGGTATGCAACCTCCCTGTTGTCTTTGTCGTATTCTATGCCCTGTCGCTCTTCATTTCCCGGCTTCACCTGGGAATCAATTCGACATACATTTTCAGGCAGTATTTGTTGTACCGATAATGGATTCCTTGATCTTGTGCCCGAATACCTATTAAGCAAAAAATATTCTCCGTCAACCAAAAGGTCAGCATACAAAGCCCTTGAAACTTGATAATAATTTTTTTTCTGATTGTGGCTTGAATTTTTGCTTTTCGCCCACATATGCCAGCGCAACTCAATTTTTTTTATCAATGCTTGTTTTTGCTGCTCTGAAATATTCGGTAAATTTCCGGGCAATTCCTGCCAGATAGGCGCGGCTTGCAGGCTTAAATGTGAACCTATAACCATATCAACAAATCTGCCCACAAGTGCTTTTGCTTGCAGGCTTGAAGCTTCTGCAATTCTGGATTTACGTCGGGCAGTTGCATTGTCGAAGGCCCAACAATCTATTTGATAAGGGTTTGTTGATCCGTATAATTCTTTATTAAGTGTTTGTGGAGAAGTACCGAACATCTCAGAAAGCGTTGAAAGTGCTTGTTTTTTTGATTCTTGCAATTCCCTTAGCATCTCGTTTTTATTTTCAATTAATTTATTTTGTTGGCGTAAAAGCTCAATGCTGTTTTCTTTTTCTTGCCTTCGTTGCTTGAAATTAAAAAATGTAAAATTCATATTCTACAGCCCCCCGTATATTTGCCAGCAATCAAAGTAGCGGCCCCGGCACTTCCTCCGGTTTTCAGGCTTTTTGCAGAAAGCCAGACTTGAAGAGTGTCGTTAAGGTCGGATAATTTTTGTCTTTTGGTTTTTTGTCTGGCTTGAGTGTCGTCGAATTCATCCATGATAGAAGCCTCGGCGGCCTCTATCGATTCAAGAATGCTTTTTATTCTTGAGTCGATGTATTCAAGTTCAAAAGACTCTGCAATCAATTGGGGGTTTAACATTTTGTTTCCATTTAATTAAATTTTTATTATCTGACTTTCTGTGACTGCTTATTGATTGTCAAGAAAAATTTTTTAAAAAAAATTGAAAAACAAGGCTTGTGAATGAGTTTGGGGATATTCCCCAAAGTCAAAAAATTAATACAACTCGTTTTCAACGGCATCAAAAAACAAATCAATATCTTTTTGTATTTCATGAGATTTTATCGATCGTAAATAGTTATTGTGTAAAACAAAAAATTTATCATATGCATACTCAAGAGCCGCAATCTGCATTTTCACAATGTCTAAAACTTCATTCCTTCTGTTTTTTGTATTGATTATATTAAAGCCCCGTTTTTCTCCCTTAACGGTAACGGTGACAATCTCTTCTGATGTCAACTGTTTATAAAATTCTTCTCCGTATTCATGAGAAAAGTGTAAATAATAATTTGGGAAATTTTCAAGACTGTGCGGGCGTTTTCTCAAAATGCCATATAGTGCCCTTTTTAATTTTTGATCATGCAATCCTATGGTAGGGGTCTTAATGTCTCCTTTGAATTCTTTAGCAAGTTTGTCAGAAGTGTCTTTTGATTGAGTCGGGTAAACTCCCTTAACATTATTATGACTATAATCGAAGCCCTCGCAAAATGAATCAACAACAGCCGACCTGTATTGAGAGTCAATAAAAGAAACCGTAACTGTCATGTCAAGGCCATCTTCACGGGTATAGGTACCGTTTATTTTTTCGGCCAATTCTCTCCAGCATCTATCTTCTAAATCTTCCGTATTTCCTTCAAAAGTCCAATAATCTATTTGATAACCTTGCTTATTCCTGCCCCAGCCCATTAAGCCTGCTTCAATGCGGTCTTTTTGTATATCCGCCGCAAGAACTAATATCAAAACATTTCTCTTTATGTGCCCTCGCTCCCAGAGTTCGTATTCACGGGAAAGATTTAACAATTCGTGTTCGTCGGGCTTTTCGTCCGATTCCTGCCAAGTTTCGGCCATTACATCATTCACAAATTCAGGCCAGAGAAAAGGATCGTCTTTTGAATCGTACCACTCTAAAGCTATTTTATACCAGGCGCGCGGGCCGTACCATTGGGGTATTTTATATGATTTTTTGTGTGGTCTATCCGCTTTTTTTGTAGGTACCCATTCGGCCGTTCCGCCGTATCCTTTTTCTCTTAAAATTTTTAATCGGTCTTTGTATCTAAATTTATGATCGCATTCTTCATTTGCGCATTTGAAATATGCAGGGTCATTTCTGACGATATCTTCTCCGTTTATGTTTTCCCAAATTATGTTGGGTTTTCCGTTTTCATCTTTTTCGATTACAAAATTAGACCATAACAAAGGTTGCTGAAAATCACACCTTGGGCAGCGTACGTTATAAAGCCTTTTGTCTCCAGACTCCACAAGCGGTTCAATTCGTGACGTTGACTTTTCTTTCGGCGATGAACCTCCCAAAATTTTGCGCTGCTCTTCATAAGATTCGGTCCTACGAATTAACTTAGTGACAATATCCCCGGCAACAATACCCTTTTGTTTTAACTTTATAGGATATTTGTCCATCTCATCCATAATTAAAACTTTCATATTGAAACTTGCGGCTTTCCCTTCAGATGAGGGGCCAATAAATCTTGCAAATGTTCCGCCGTACATCTTGGAGTCTGATCGGTCCCCCGTGGCTTTTTTTGTTTTTTTTGTAGCATTAGATTTTATCTTGTCAGACAACCCCGAATTTTGAATCATTTCATCAAGGCGCTTTTCGGTCTCTTCTTCTGCCATAGCCTGGTCGCCGCCTACAGATAAAAGGGGGCCAATTGAATGCTGGATGCAATAACCAATTGTGTTCTGAGGAACCCCGACGGTATAACCTATCTGAGTACCTTTTATTGTATAGCATTCTTGAGTCGTGCTCAAGACAGACATATTGTCTACAATTTCCCGAACATAGGGAGCAATCTCAAAATCAAAAGGTCCAGGCTCCGCAGTTAGACCAGCGCCAATTTTTCTTTTTGTTCTTGCCCACTCTGAGATTGATTGTTTGATCTGCTCTGTTGGAAATTTTGAAACTTGATCAATCAAAAAGTTTTCCATATTTTTTTTGATTCTACGAGGGAGCGGCTGTCTTTTTGTTTTTATTGGTCGGTTCATATTTTATTTCAATTTATTTATTTTTCTTATAGCCTTTGAAACTTCATCTTTATAATTTTTAATGCCTTTAGTGACGAAATTATCTATAATTTTTTCAACTGACTTTTCCATTCCGATTCTATCAACTTCGGCACATACGCGCCTTGCTATTTTTGCAGAGGGGTCTATGAAATCGGTTTTTATGATTTGCCCAAGAAGCTCAAAAACAGGGACCACTAGTTCTTTATCTATTAGCAATTTTAGCATAGTTTCAATTTCAATGTTCAGCTTTGTTATTGAGGCAACTGCTTTGCCTTCTGCTAAGGTTCGTGGCGGAAATTGTGAGAGATCAACACCCCCAGTAAGTGCAAAGTTTTCATCATACTCAAAAACTTGATCAAAATTTTCCTCTTCTTCAAAAATCTCTATTTCTTCTAATTTTCTTTTTTTTGTAGATCGTTTCTTTTTATTTTCCTGAACAGATTTTTTTTGTTTAACGAGCTGGCTTGACTTTGATTTAATTTTGCTAACAGGTGATTTTTTGTTTTTAATGTTATCATTGTTTTTTCGATCAATGAGATATTCTTTCCAGGCAGCAGAATAAGTGTCAACTTTCCACCGGGGCTTTTCTTTCGTACCCGTATTTTCAAAAAAATTGTAAGGTCCGTTATTTTTGATTTTATAAATAGCCTGTCGGGATACCCCCGCTTCTTTCGAGGCTTCCTGAAAAGAAATAAATCTTCCATCTTTTTTTGAATCTTCCATGATTGCAAAAATAAAAATAAAATTAAATTTGTCAACGAAAAATTTGTAAACCGGGAATGTATAAAAATGTAAACCGGTTGACAAGGCTTTCAGCCAAAAAAAACGGCGGGTGAAATTTACC
>Ga0194001_1000001_pt1 | contig 58050 bp, 69 predicted proteins | sample FLT_78_MG_FD_140316 | JGI IMG/M metagenome (GOLD analysis project Ga0194001, IMG submission 140316) | Sediment microbial communities from the Broadkill River, Lewes, Delaware, United States - FLT_7-8_MG | ecosystem: Environmental > Aquatic > Freshwater > River > Sediment | place: USA: Delaware... | reverse complement strand
TGGGGAGTATTTAATATTTGATACTGCACATAATCAAATAAAAGAGTATCCTGAATTAACAGGAATGAAAAGATTTTTTCGTTGGGATCAGATAGAACGATATTTTAAATGGAAGAAGATATTATAATGGAAATTAATACAAAATACAATTTAGAAGACGTTGTCTGGGGAGTAAAACAGGAGCGTAATAAAATATGGTATCCTATTAGACTAGAAATTGATTGTATAGATATTCATATACATTTCTTTGAAGATGTGTTAAGGATAGAATATAATGGATTTTATAGTGAGGATGACTTATTTAACTGTGAATTTGATGCTGTGAGTGCATGTAATGCGAGGAATATAAGATGAAGATACATTTAGGGCTAATGAATATAGGAGCTGACCAGCTTTTAATGGAGCTATATAACCACAGCAAAGTAAGTATTTCAGCTCCCTACGCTATACACAGTATGCTTCAATGTGATATCCAGTGTTTGAATATTTATCAATGTAGGGAAATATTAAGCAAGAATCCTAAAATAGATTATCTTTATGATAGACCAATTAAGGTTGATTTTAGTAAAGCTGAAGTTGATTTAAGGTTATATGAGAGAGATAATCCTGACGCTATGAGAGATGTGGTATTCCGTCTTCAGTTTCATCAGATGTGTAATGAGAAAACTGGTTTACCTTGGGTTCTAAACTAAAACAATCAAAGGAGAGCAAAATGGAAAAATGTAGAAAATGTAATAAAGGTGTTTTAGTAGGAAAAGAAGAAGACACAAGATATAAGGTATATTGTAGTAAATGTGGAAAATTTCATAAATGGGGAAATAAATCAGATAGAAATATTTATCCTATTGCTAATGAGGTTACTAGAGAAAATATTGTGGCTGGTAAAATTATGGTATTAAGTGATTATTCTACAGAAGAATTGTTACAAGAAGTAATGAGAAGACTGAAATAAAGAGGTGGTTATGAAAATGGAATATATCACAGCAGAATATATTAGAGAATATGGAGAAAACTATGTGAATAAAGACACATTGGAAAGTGTTGTATTCTACAAGTCTAATCCATCGGATGGATTCATTATTGTTAAGCCAGTATATGTTGACATTGAAGATGATGATGATTATTGTGGTTGGGGTTATGAGAGAACAATTGCTTATCATGATTATTCAGTAAAAGTATTACCACCTTGGTCTGAGGAAATAGAAATGATAAAAGTACATACAGATAGTCCTTGGATAGGAGTTAATAAATTTGATGATGATTGGATATACTGCTATAGCGATATCAGTACGCTGAACTATGAATACATGAAGGAGAATTAGATGAAAATTAAATTAAAATGTAAAAATTGTAAAAATGAAAATGAAGTTGAGCTACTTTTAGATGGAAGTGATATTGATGAACTATATTATTGCGACTATTGTGATACTGGTATCACTTTTTATGGCAATTTAGAAGTTGAATTTCTTGGAGATAGAAAATGAGAATAATATCACAAGACAGAAGAATTAATATTAACTATGATAATTGGAGATTAGAAGTTCAAGATAAAGATGACGCTTTTGGAATTATGGGCATATGTGATACTGGTAGTCCAGCAGTAGTTCTCTTAGGTGTTTATAATACTGGAAAAAGATGTGGTGAAGTTATGGGTGCAATTTGTCATTATAGCTTTGTAAATGACATGTTTATGCAAGTTTTGTCTAAAAACAGAACTAATTCAATAAATGTATATAATGAAAATAAAAATCAACCTAAAAGCAATGATTCATTTTTTATGCCAGAAGAATAAAAAGGATAATAATTATGGAAAATAAAAATGAAATAAATATAAATGAAAACAATTGTATTACTATGAGAGCACCAATATTTAGTTATGGTACTAATAAAAATGGTATAAGGATATCCAAAGATGTTGTCGAAGCACATCTGGATCAATTTAGAAAACTGCCTATAGTTCAGTATTCTGACGAGCTTGATCCACACTATCAAAAACATAGACTTATTGGTATAGTGTTATATTCGTATTTTCCTCATGATGAATGTGGTATGCTTTATGGCAAAGTTATGTTCTGGGGAAAATATTTAAGTGATGAGCAAGTTTTAGCAATGGTTAAAATGAAGCCAATATTTTATAATTATGAAATAACAATTAAAGATCCTCTAAAGTTTGATATAAAAGAGGGTATAGTTAATGTTCGTGATTTTGATATATCTTGCATATCAATAAATTTTACAGATATAAAGGAGTTAATAGATAAGTATGGATAAAAACAAATACATATGTGTAATGTGTGGAAGTAAATTAGAGCCTGATGACAATTTTTGCAAATATTGTGGAACTCATGTTGATAGACATGAATATCCTTTAGAGGAATAGTTATGGCAATATGTTGTAAAACACCTTTGAGCATTGGTCTCTTAGCAGGGGAACTAATAAAACTAAAAGAATTATCAGAACAAGGATCTGATATTATATCATATGGATATGCGAAATTTGAGTCTAAAACCTCAGGAATAATCTATATGACATTATATGGTGGAGAAAAGGCAATTTTAGATAAATTGTTTCATTTTCTTTTAAAGCAGGGTAATAATGATTTTCGTAATGCAATGGATTATTTAGAGGATTCTTATTTAAAAGCTCATTCTATGAGTAATTTAGTATATAGATGTGAAGAATGTGGTGTATCCAATTCTGAAGCACAAGTCAAAGTTCATAAAATGTGCACTTATTGTAATGAAAATAATTTTAAAGTCTCTTGTTACTGTGATGTATCATTAATCCCTATAGTAAGAGCATTATCGTCAGAAAACATATATAAAACAAAAAGAAAGAGGTAAGAATTATGGCTGATAGTATAAAATATATAATAAGTGATACGCACTTCGGTCACAGTAAAATAATAAAATATGAGAGTAGACCATTTAAGACAGTAGAAGAAATGACTGAAACCATTGTTAATAATATAAATGAAATAGTCCAAGTTCATGATAAATTATTTTGGTTAGGTGATGTATCTTTTTACGGTAAGAAGAAAACTAAAGAAATTATGGATTCTGTTAATTGTGGAAATAATTATCTCATCATGGGAAATCATGACACAGGACATAGTATGAAATGGTGGAGAGAAGTAGGATTTGCTAAAGTCTATGATCATCCAATCATATATAAAGATTTCTTTATACTTAGCCATGACCATGTGTTCTTGAATGACACGATGCCTTATGCGAATTTCCATGGACATCTTCATAGTAAGAAATTAGTAGGAGATAATTACATTAATTGTTGTGTAGATGTTACAGGATTCAAGCCCCTTTGCTTGAGAGATGAGATTCATAGAATTACTAGATTGAGTGATGAAGCTTATGAGTAAATTAACTGTTATAAAACCAAAGATAGTCTCTATAAATCATGAAATACTATTTCAAAGATAATGAACGAGGTATATAAAGATAATGAAAATTAAAATAAATAAAGCAAGATATTATAGAATTGAAAATGCTATATATAATTTATATAGATCATCTGCTGCTAACAGGGCAGAAATTATAAGTTTTTTAGCAGAAGTAGGATTAAACCCTTATGACCATAGGAGTCATATTATTGATGAGGAAATATTAAAGAAACAACTTGAAGACAGCTATGAGATTCAAAAACACTCTACATATCCTTGTGAATACTGTGATGGAAAATCTAAAAGTTTTCCAACTGGAGATGAAGATAGAACAGCAATAATAGATCCAGATAATAAAACATTGGAAGTATCTATATTTTTTGGACATGATGTGTGTGATAGACCATGGAGTACTGATTTAGAATTTTCAATCAAACATTGTCCAGAATGTGGGAGAAGATTATAATGAATAAAATAGATAAGCGAGCAGAATTAGTAAATTATATAAGAAATAATTGTACTTTATCTCTTCATGAATCTTATGATGCGGATGGTGGTTTTACAATGGAGCATATGGCAACTAAAAATATAAGGATAATGTTTTGTGTTGAAGCTGATATAGAAGAGTCTAGTTATCATATTATCCTACGTCAAGATAATGATAAAAAAATAGGACAATGCCTTACTTATACTAATCGTCTTTCAATGGATAATGTTAGCCATGTTATAGAACAGTTACGTAAGCTTTTAAATGACAAAGAGCATAGAAAAAATGTATTAAAATTGTTAGGAGGAGACAAAGTGAGAATAGATTTACCACAATGCAACTTAAAGACATGCAGACATTTTGGAGACCATAATTGTCATGCAGATGCAATAACATATGATAGATGTGACTATAATAGGTTGCATGAAGACGAAATTGCTGGTACTTTAAAAGCCCAAAAGGCAGGGAAATATGAAGTCTATTGTGATGAATATGGTCACTATAGGGCATGGTTGAAAGCGAGTAACGGTAGATTGCTTTGCACAACAGAAGCTTATTCAAGCTTAAACAGTTGTCTTAATTGTGTAGGCTCAATCAAAAAAATAGCAGCAGATGCGGAAATAGTAGAATTATGAGTGACTGTTATAATTGCTCTCAAGTAGATAGATTAGAATCTAGAATATCAGATTTGAAACGTAGTATTGGAAGATACAGAGACGAGATTAATTCATTAAAGACTAAATTATATGAATCTGAAATGCAACTAGATAATGCTAATTATAGAATACGTGAAGAATTAGAACCTAGAATCTCTAGTGAAAAAAAGAGTTATGACAATTGGGTATTAGGCGGTGGGTCAGATCCTTGTATGAGAGCAGGATTAGATGGAAACTGTGGTTATGAATATTGCGGTGCATTTGGCTCTAAGGAGTATTGTTTTGAGTGTTTTGAGAATATGGGTGAAGAAGAGGTCAAAGAGTTAGTAGACCATGGACTGTGTACAGATGATATAGAAAGTTTAATTCAGTTGGATAAAAATGGTTGTTATAACCAGCCTTGGTTACATAAATTATTTACTAAATTAAAGAGAAAAATAGAATCAATAATCAAAAAAATCGAGCATAAAAGATGTGAGAAGTGTTGGAAAGAATTTTTACAATACAATGGATTGATGGAGGAAGATAAATAAATGAAAAGATCAGAAAGACATGAATATTATATGAAAGAGTGTCCACCACATTTAGGACTAAAAGAACAAATTAAATATTTCTTCTCTAAAGACAATAAAGGATGGAGACTTTTTGGAAAGAATGGAAAACTTGATTCTGTGTGGTGGGAATTTAGATATGCTTGGCAAAGAGCTTGGAGAGGTTATGACTTTATAGAAATAATTAGTCTGAATGATATTTTTATTTTACAAACTCTTCTTAAACTCAAAGAGTTGAAAAAAAATATGCACACTTATGCATGTGATATGACACCAGAAGAATGGGAAGACACTATAGAAGAAATGATTATCAAGTTTGAAAAACTCTATATTATAATGTTTGCAATTGTAGAAGAAGAGGATGAGGGAGAATTTGATTATATAAAATGTGAAAAAGAAGCTTTAGAAATGTTTGTAAAACATTTTAGAGATTTATGGGATTGAGGTAATAATATGAAAAATGAAAACAATGATTTAAAAAAATCCCCTAGATCAGATAATGGATTCACTCCAATGCTTAATGGTTTGAAAGAGATACCTGAAGAAAAATTGTTTTCTGCAACCTTTGACAGAAAATTTCTTGGTGTTATGCTTGGATGTACCGCAGAAACAAGAGATGTTCCTGCTTACCTTGAGCAATATGTTTTAAATGATACAGGCAAAGCTGAGCTATACGATAGAAGATTAACTGAATCGGAAAAATTAGGATTATATAGTAATAAAGGAGAAAATAAAATGACAAATAATTATGGAAAAAAATTAACAAAAGAAGAAATGATGAAGTTAAAAGAGACTCTAGAAAATAAAGATATTCTTATATATGAGAATGTTGATGGTATGTCTTTTGATTGTTACTGTGTAATAAGCAAAAAAGATACAAATCATAAATTTTTTAAGCAAGGTGCAATAATTCATGATAGTTTTTTAACAGGGTTGGTAGAAATACCCAAATATCATGAGAAAGAAAGAATTACTGAGCTGGTTTTTACAATAGATGAGGCATTAGAGTTGCTTGCGGAGGGTAATTTTAAAGATGGGGATATAATTGAAACCCTTCCCTATGAGACTTTATTAAACAGATTAAAAGAAGTCAGGAGTGATATATTTAAAATACATGTAAATTTTAAAGACGTATTTTACTTAGGTTATGATTTTTCTAAAAATCCTCTTGAAATAGGAACTTATTCTTTAGAGGTCTTATGTTTGGAAGACAATTACCGTCCTAAAATTAAATATAGTATTGAAAAGGATAGTGGATTAAGCAAAAATGGAATTCCTTTACAGTACTTATGCGTATATAATGATTTAACACAAAATTATATTAATATACCATATAATGATAATGATGAAAACCAAAATTATGGAGATCCTGACGCATATATTAGAGATTTTCTAAATAAAGACTTACAGCAAGTAATAGAAAGAACTAAAACTAAATATGGAATAGAGTTGGTAGACTTATGAAAATGAAAATATATGAAGTAATGGCAAACATAGAGGAATATGAGGGGTATCAATTTAAAGTAGTAGAAGGTGCGGCATTTTCATATAAAGAAGATGGATATTTTAATAACGTAGATCTTATTGAGGTAATTGATGGTAATTTATTTGATGCAGCAACTCTTAATTTAGACTGTAGGCAATCTGCATATTTTTGGAGTGGCGTAGAGCTTGAACTAATAGACATATCCCCACAGGAGATACTAGACTATCTTAATGGGCTAGGGTGGGGTAAAGTGATTGTCGAACATTGGGATTATGAGGACTGTAAAGGTATGTCATTAGGCAGAGATGGAATATACGATATAGACACAAAAACTATATCCGCAAAAGGAATTAGTAGACTTCCATTACCACTAAATATAATAACATTCACCACTCACCGAGAAGCACTAGCCTACATGAAAGAACATTTTAAACCACAAGATATAATATCTCAAATAATATTGGATTATCTTAACAGTGAACTTAATTATGGAGAATTTTTCGTTGACCCATTACTAGATTCGTTTAGAACAAATGATAGTGCAAGCTGCATTTATGATTACATAAAAAAACGCATTCCTGCTGGGTGTCAGTACTTACGAGGATTAGAATGTTATGGAGTAGATACAGATTTTAACACTCATAAAGAAGCGTTTGAGTACATCAAAACTAACTTTAAGCCACTAAAAGACCCATACAAGGATTGGTGTACAGTGGCAGAGATTCAGCATCTAGTAGATATAGGTAAGATAGAGAAGTTAAAGACTGATGATAGGGTGTGTGTAGCAGATGAGTTCCCCCAAGAACATGATACTAGAAGATACTTTTCATTTGCAGAGGATAATTGGTTTTATTGTTTTAGAGATGGTATGACGGCATGGAGTTCAAAAGATATTAAGACTAGATGGGACTACATCAAACTACACAAAGACGAGGAGTAGGATGAATATTAAAAAGACATCATTGCATAGATTGTCCTCTTTGTAATTCTTATGATATGCGTGTTCTTCAGCCAGAATTGGAAGATGGAGAAGAATTAATGTGGGAGGATATGTTGAGCAACTGTCCTCTCGAACCAATAGCAATAGCAATAGCAAAAGGAGAAGAAAATGAAAATAATTAAACCATCAGCGAAAATTATAATCGACAAACCTGGCATAGAAATGTTACAGGCTATAGAAAGAGCAGGAAGAACTTGTTATAAATCAGAAGATAAAATAACATTTGGAAGTGCTGAAGAATTTGTAAAAATGATCATCAAACGTGGTCATGATTCTGTTTTAGAACATGAAAAAATTACAGCTAGAGTCATCTGTGACCGTGGTGTTACTCATGAAATAGTAAGGCATAGAATAGGTGCTAGTTACTCTCAGGAAAGTACCAGGTACTGTAATTATGAGGGTAAAGATATGGAGTTTATCTATCCTTGTTGGTTTGATTATCCAAACACCAAACAATCTGATAAGAATACATGGGAATCCTTTATGTCGCTATCTGAAAACTACTATAATAAACTAATAAATAGCGGTTGGTTTCCACAACAAGCACGTTCAGTATTACCTAATTCTCTTAAAACAGAAATAGTAATAACAATGAATCTTAGAGCATGGAGACATTTTTTTACATTAAGATGTGCAAAAGCAGCTCATCCACAGATGAGAGAAATAGCACTTAAATTACTAATTGAGATGTGTAATTATATTCCAGTAGTATTTGATGATTTGTATGAAAAATTTATTTTAGAATAATTCCCACAATGAGGGATTTTTAAACCTTAATTAACAAGCAAAACAGAATTCCCTCCAGCAGGGAATTTTAACAGATAACAAACCTTAAAAATGCCTAGAGGAGGTGATTTTAAATAATGATGATTGTAAAAGAAAAGATTTTTAAAAATATATATGAAGAGGACTTTGGTAGATGTTTTTTAGAATATCTACAAGCAATATCTAAGGATAATAATATACGAAAAATAGATTTGGTACTCAACACTCAAAAGAATTGCAAATATCTTATATCTAGTATAATGACATTATTACCATTAGGAATAATCAACGATGATGAACATGATTATGAAGAAATATCATTTAAAAAAGTAAACAATAATTCTAACACATTAAAAGTAAAATTAATTGGCAAAAGTAAATAAAAAAAATAAGCACACTAATTAAGGTGTGCTTTAATTTTATCTTTTAACTACTCTTTTGTAGCTTTCACTACATCTAAGATTTCGTCAAGATGCTCCATGATATATGACAGAATGTCTACTTTACTATTCTCAATAGTCTTCAACATTGCATCTGGAGTGATTTCTTTTGCTTTATTAACTACTTCATCTGTTAAGAACTTAATATCTTCTTTTGACAGTTTACCATCAGCAGACTTTTCCTTCATTCCTTCAACAACTGTGTTCTGTAGTCTTGCAACTACTCCGCCTACATTGTTAAGCAACTCTCCTAGAGCTGTCTGTAACCTCTGATCTTTCACCTTGCCTAAAATATAAGGGAATACGATAGTTGATAGTATTGCCATAATCAATACAAAACCGTTCTCTACTAATGCTACTATTACCGCTGTCCAATCTACACTCATTTTAATTCCTCCATTATTGTTGTTTCCATAAGATTGCTTTTACATTCTCAGGGATAAGTTCTTTGATTTTATTTAACAGTACCTCAGATTTCTCTTTGGTAGTATTATCTAACTGTATTTCTATCTTAAACATGCTCTCAGAGCTCTCAGGTGCTGTTGTATCGCCTTCTACTGGTTCTTGGGTGCTATCACCCTCGGAAGGGTCTGAAGGATTCTGAGGGGGTTCTACAGGCTCTGAAGGTTCTTCTTTTTTATATTCTCTTGGGATTAAATATCCTTTATTAATATAGGCATTATAAAAATATCCAACTGAACCATCATCTTCCGACATTACTTTAATCTTATCTATTTGCTGTTCTAATAAGATCATAACAGAACCATTTCTATATTTTTTAATAAGCTTACCTTTATCATTTCTCATATAAATACTTCCGTCTGGAGCATTTATTGTATATGATTTAATACTAGAGTTATTAGAATCACTAGGATTTTCTTTAACGACAACTACATCATCTATTACAATATTGTCATCAATATCAAATATCTCAAATATTGATTCAAGATGAGCTTTTGCACAAGCTTTAACAAAATAAGGATCAACCATCCACTTATGTTCTTTTCTAGAAGTCATAAAACCATGCTCTATTAATACAGCAGGACATCCAATCCATCTTTCATTACACATTCCTAGGTGTTCCTCTCTATATCCACCACCACGAACTCTCTGATTTTTAATTTTAGAAAGTTTATCAAGTACAATGTCTACGTATTTTTTAGAAATTTGAGAGCCATAATCAGCATGAACAAATCCACTTAATCCATCTCCACCTGACATCCCCTCGCTACTGCTACCAGCAGCATTATAATGTATAGATATACTGAAATCACAATCATTCTCTCTAATTTTTTTCTGTCTTTCGGATATGCTAGGATCTGACTCTTTATCAGGAGATGGTCTATATACTTCAAAACCATTAGCTACTAACATTATCTCAAGCTCATCACAAACTGCATCATTGAATTCATTCTCAGTTATATATTGACCTTTTTTTCTTACAAGTTTTTCATCTATATAAATATCATCTGGAATTGCTGGTGTTTTTTTATGCCTTAATGTATCTGCATGACCATCATCTAATGATATTCTAATATCTCTTTTAGTTGCCACAATATCCTCCTTGTATTCTAAATTCTTTAATATTGCTCCTCTATAATAGAAGTTTAATATACTCTCCATAGAATGTCCTCTTAATGCTCTATGTTGTGCACCCCATTGAGACATTCCGTATCCATGACCATTTGATTTACCTTCATCACTCTTTCCATAAAGATCTCTTTCTCTGATAAGATAATCTACATCTCTTCCAGACCATCTAGGTTCAGATAGTGCTTTTGTCCAGCCATCATTGGAAGCATAATAATATGCTTTGATTGGCTCATCATCATATGTTAAGATTAAATCAAATACAGAACTCACAGGAGCTTTGCACTCCTCTCTTAAATCTGACTCATCATAGGCTTGATGATATTGAGATAAATCTGTTATATCAAAGTCAGGATGGATCTTTTGATCAATCTTTCTTTGAAGATATGTGTTAGCTGCAATAGCTCCACATTTATAAGCTGTTGGATGCCAGCCAGATTTCATCTCGGAAGAGACAACTACCTGGAGATAAAAATCTCTAGGTATTTCTCTTACTACACCTTTAAGTTTTTTGTCTTTAAAGGTGTAGCTTTTTAAAACAGGGAATTTAATAAGATTTTCTGGTCTTGTACATAATACTCTTATATATTGCATTCAATCACCTTATTTCTTATCTTTCTTCTCATCATTCTTTAATTTCTCTTCTTTGATCTTTGACTCAATTTCAGCAGTAACCAAACCAGCTTTTACATAGTCAGCCAATTTAGCATCATCAATCTTATTTCTAAGATATAATCTTTCGACTATAAGATCCCAGCCAACAACTATTTTATTAATTTTAATTGTTTTCGTTATTTTAGTTTTATCTGACATATATTATACTCCTTTCAATTCTGCAACTTCTTCCGCTAAAAATTCAACCATCTCCGCCAACTCAATAGTCTCAAGAGTTAATTTGAATTCATTAATATTATGCATATTGTCAATAGTCTCCTGATCTAGCAAAACAGAATTATCCACAATATATATAATGTCTTCAAAAGTTTTGGGTGTAATGTTACCTGGAGTGTTTATTAAACTAAACTCATCAGGTATATCGGCATCGGTATCGAGTTCTGTATAGATAATTTCACTAGCTACAAATGCCTCTAAATCTCCAGATATTCTACATATCAAGTCGAAAGTTGGATTTTTTCCATTAAAATGCTGCAATAAATAATCTGCCTTATATGGAGCAGCTGAAATCAAAACAGGAACATACCCTGGAACAATTTCTTCTGGAGCGTCTTCATAAACATCTCTAGGAAATTTATCTAATTCATTATGTGATATTCTAATAATCATATTTTATTCCTTTCTTAATTACCTGATCCGCTATTATATAATAAATCTATGTCAGCCTGAGCAAGCTCAATATTATAAATACGCATTTGGTCTAACTTCATTGAAGCAGTAGTAGCATATCCTAAGCCACCCACAAAATACGAAAGTCCAAAATATAGATTTACAACATTTGTCATATTTATAGATGTTGATTCTGTTGCAGTTCCTATGTAAGTTCCATCAACGTATACTTTAATATTTCTTGTGCTTCTATTAAATACAATTGTAAGCATATAAGTTGTATTGATTGATAAACCTGTATTCACTGTTGCAGCTGTAGCAGTAAATGTGCCATCACCAGCTCTTAAATAAACGTCTCCACTTCCATCTATCCCAATAAGCCATCCCCAGTTAGCATAATCCCCAGGATCATTATTCTCACCAAATAAGTATTTTTCACCTGTATTTGTAAAGTTTACCCATGTATTAAAAGTGATTGCTGTTGATGGTAAGTATTTTGCTGTTCTCATATACGCTCCAGATGCACTAAAATCAAAACCATTAGCTATTTTAAATAAATTATAAGTCATATTGATACCTGTTAGGTTATGAGATCCTATATCGTCAATAATAGAACTTCCGCTTATATTATCTCCTGTCCATTCAGATATTCCCACTCTAGGAATTACCATAGTTTCATTAACACCTATAGTAGTATTATATACACTCCCCTTATAAGGAAAGGCTTTAAAGTAAACATTGTTTCCATTAGTTAAACCAGTTGCTTGATACCATTCATTATTATCATCATAACTTGAATCATTTGTTATATTGGCTACTAATGTACCTGTAGTTTCATCATCACCAGCTGTCCATGCAGACCCAGATTTACGTCTTATCATTACTCCATCCGCATCTAAAGGCATTTTGACTCTTAATGAAGCTGCTGAGCTTACACGTGGTATTCCGAAAAATGACAACATATTTTGAACATATGCTATCTTGTTTCCATAGTCACCACGAATATTTACTAGTAATATTGTAGATGAAACAGGGTATCCTACTGGAAATTCATTTAAGTCTGTTGTTGTTGAGCCGTCTGACTGTGCATAGTAATTATATCCTGGGGTTAGTCCACTCAGAATACATTCACCAAATGTAATTACATTCGTTCCATCATAAATACCTATACCATTTTGTGATTTTTCCCATTTAGATGTTGTGACATTAAATAATACACAATCACCAGCAGCTACACTTACATCCATTGATGGACTATTATACCATACCGCACGTTTACTATAATCAACATATCCTTTTGCAGTTAACTCATTCTCTGCTGTTGGAGCTACATAACTTGTCACTTTTGGAATAATATCAAACAACTTAGCTCCTGAAAATGTTTGTGTTGCATCTAATGTTGCTATAGTGTTTATTTCCGCTGCTGTCAATATACTAGAAATCAATACTGTAAACAATTGATTTAATATCTCATCTTCTCCTCCAGTAGTTGTTGAATACGTTGTCGAAGAAGTAGCAGAAGTAAAACTTGAAGAACCTGACGAAGATCTATTGCTTCCTTTTCCTGCCAATTCTGTAAATTTTAACATCTCATCCCCAAGAGAAGCTGGCATATCAACTTTTGGACTAATACTCATATATTTTCCTCCTTATTTCTCTATATAAACACATCTGGGATTATATAGAAAAACCCCTGTGTTAATTGTACATTTAAATTTGCTCCTACTCCATTCTTAATAAAAGGACTTAAATTCTCGCTATCAGAATATGCAGCATTATATAAAGGAGCTGTTATTAACACATTTTTTTCAAATGAATAATGTGCTATTGTTCCTGAAGCAGTAGTTCCTAAATTAGAACATCTAGCATAAGTTCCAAAAATACTTGAACTCCTATCCACATTTGCTATATCGGTATATAAATCTAAAACATGTGAAGAAGCTACTTGATTAGAGGCTTCTATACTGCCAGAATAGATAAGATTCCATTTTACTGGAATACTGCCTGGTTCTATCCCCTGTGGAATTGGTATTCTCAATGCAGAATCTTGTTCTGCATATGTTGCCGTATTTATCGCTAAATTGGATGATGTTATAAATTGAGTATATATCATCCAATTATGTTTTCCTAAAGGAAATCTGATCGGTTCTTTCCCATGTTGATAACCACTAATACTGTTTATAGTATCCGTAGCTGTAATATTATATACAGCGTTTGATGAAAAAGATGATATTTGCTGTAATATTCTAAGTCGTATATTAACAGTATGATCACTTCCAACTGTTGCAATATCATATGCAAAATCAACAACAATTCCAAATATTTCACGTTCAACTAATCCGCTATCGGTTATATTAATTATTACTTTTGATCCTTTAAATCCTGATAAATCTGGAGTCATGTTTATATTAGCTACTGAATAACTAGTTTCAACTAAGACAAACGGATTAGATGATCTTGACGAATTCAATGTCCAAGTACAATTTGTATTAGCTGTTTTCACAGCATTAATTTTACTGCTCGTAAGGTTGTTGTTTAAAAGATCTACATATACTTGACTTGTAGGAAATAAAGGTATTTGCATAGGATTTGCAATCTCTACATAAATACCCTCTTCTTCAGGAAAATTAACATAAACTGTGTCCTTATTATCACTGCCTACTACAGTACCAACTCTAATTCCGCTTCCATCTTTTTGATTAACTTCCGTGGTTTTTTCACCAGACACTTGTTTCATAACATTAAACATTATGTTGGCTGTATTTTCATCCATTATATCAATTCTCCTTTTTATTCTTTATTTTTAACATCCATTACCACTATTATACAAACTAGTTATTTCATATGATTCTAATACTCTGCTATAAAATCTAACTTGGTCGATATTTCCATCACCATAAGTGCTTGAATCTTGATTTGAACCAATTTCTATACGAAGAGAGAAATTAGTAGGAGTTGTAGTGTTAGTATTAAAATCTGCACTTATTCCGTCCACAAATAATTCACTTGTATAGTCATCATAAATATTATAAACACAATGATACCATGTATTTAAAGACAAGCCAGATTTAGATGTAAGTTCATAACTACCTGTGTATTTTATTCCACTTATTATTCCTGTACCAACAGTCCATACACCACAAATACAGCCATGCCTATCATCTATAAAATTTTTTGAACCATCTGTTATATTAGTTCCCCAAGCACTAATATATACCCACACCTCATATGCCCATCCATTTCCAGATAATACCTTATTTGTTCTATTAAAGTCAGTAGGTGTACCACAGTTTATTGAAGAACTCGTTCCGTTGAAATCGCCAGCATTGGCAACCTTACCACTAACATAACTTAAATTGCTTGCAGTACCGTTTTGACTTCCAGCAGTGTCATTTACAGTAGAGCCAGAAATACTATCCATATGATATTCATGCACTAATCCTCCAGCCTTACAACTACTTTCATTTGCTCCTATAGTAGTATTATATACACTTCCTTTGTAAGGGAATGCTTTAAAATAAACCCTGTTTCCATTAGTCAGACCAGAAACTTCGTACCACTCATTAGCATCTTTATAAGAACTGTCATCAGTTATTGTAGCTATCAATGTTCCACTTGTCTCATCATCACCACTACCCCAGGCTGTTGTTTTATGTCTCAGCATTACTCCATCTGCGTCACCAGACGCTGGGAATTGCACTTTAAGTCTAGCTCTATTCGATGTGCCAGGTACTGCATAAAATTGTGCCATATTCTCTGTGTATGTTGCAGCAGTCTCAAAATTCCAAGTATCAGAATCATCAAAACCAACAAAGTATTGATTATTGCTATTTTTAAAAGCTGTATTAGCTATCTCAACATGATACTTACTACTAATTAATAAATCATTTGCAGGATTAATTGTAGCAACTTCATTTACTATAGTAAAATCACTACCAGTCCAACTATCAATATATGGTGAGAATACATTTTCAAATATAGTATCACATGTCGCTAAATCGGGCTCACTGCCTGCTCCAAATATCTCGGTTAGGTCTACTAAAAATACACCATAGTTACCTGTTCCATCTATTTCTGCTATTCCAGTTGCATCCCCAAGAGTTGCATAATAATGCATAATAAAAACACGGTAATTGCCTGTAAAATCTGTAGGAGTCATAATTCCACTCAAGTTGTACCAATTATTAATGTCAGGGCTTGCTTGTGATGCTACTGTTGTTTGTGTTCCACCTGTAGTACCATCAAGCTTTAATCGCAAATATGTACAATTACTATTAGTAACTCTCATTCTTGTTTTTAAATATACTTTATTGTTATTAACTGCAACGGTATCTGTGTCTTGATATACTCTAGGTGATAATATAGTACCATCACCAGTATGTGTCATTATATTATCACTAACTGACAATACAGTTCCATTCGGAATCCAATCAGTAGTACCATCATCAAATTGACCATTACTAATAGCATTAGCTGCATACATTCCTCTGCATTGCTCTAGTGTTGGCTCATTTCCTGCACCATAGCGTTCTGTTAAGTCTATCATAAACCATCGGCTATTACCTTGTCCCAAATGCTCTGTTTCTGCTCCATTAGCTTCTGTAGCATCAGTATATACAAACCTGATATCTGTTCCATAATTACCAGACACCCCTGTTGGAGTTGTTCCGATTCCGCTAACCAACATCCAATTATCATCCGTTGGAGTTTGGTCTGCATTTATACGCACTGCTGCCCCAGCTCCTGTAGTAGTTAGCCACATACGATATATCGGATTTAATCCTGCTACAGTTTGTCTTAATGATACTGAGGCAAAGATTAGATGACCATCTTGAGCAGGGATTCCAGTATCCTGATAGGCTGATGCAGGATTCGCTTTTGTTCCGTCTCCTGTCAAAGTCATGATATTGCTAGCAAAACTTATACTACCTCCATCCACCCCCCAATTACCATCATCATCAAATTGAGGGTCTGGCATTATATTATGCTCCTCGTTGCCAAACAGAGTAACTTTACCACTATCACCAATTATATTTTGATTAAATGTAATTTCCAAATTAGTATCTAAAGCAACATCCACCTCGTCATCTGCTGGGTCTGTAGAAGAAATTAGCATTTCTAATTCACTTGTAAAATTCCATGTAGTTTTATCTGAAATTCCTGCAAAATAAGTTGAATTTATATTCTTAAATGCATTAGAATCTATTTGCACATAATAATTAGTATTATAAGATAAATTCCCTGTTATTGGGATTGAAACTACAGATTCAACTATTATTAATGTATTGGCTTGCCATTGTTCAATCAGGACATCTGAATCATTATATAACTTTACATAGCCAACATCACCAGTTACATCCTGATTAAAAGTAATCTCTAAATCACTGCCAATTGCCACATTAATCTCGTCATCCGTTGGATCAGTTGAGCTAATTAAAACTTCACGCTCTGTTGTAAAATCCCAATCAGTTTTATTTGATAGTCCAGCATAATATAAATCACCAATATTCTTAAAAGCCGTTCCATCAATCAAAACATAATAACTAGTCAAAAATTCTAGAGTTGTAGATATATCAATTGAAACATGTGCCCCATTAATAGCAAAATCTGTTCCATCCCATTGTTCTACCTGAGAATCATCCGATGTTTTATAAAGAGTCACTTTACCTGAATCACCATATACATTTTGATCAAATATAATCTGAAGCTTTCCTCCAGTATGAGGTCTATTTGTATCACCATCAATAGGACTAAAAGTCACTGCAAGTGGAGCTACTGTAGGCGTAAATTCACCCTGAATTAATTCTACAGTTCTTACAACCGTTAATTTCATTTCTTTTTTAGGAGAAAGAGGAATATCAATTGCTGTAATTACAAATCTTTCATAGTCAAAGTCAAAATTAGGATCACTATAAGTTACAACCTGGTCTACATCTAAATGATATAAAGGAAAACATTTAATAGAACATTTAGATCCTAAAGCAGTAAATCTTTTCAATTCATATAAAGCTCTCAAATCAGCCAAATCATCACTAAAAATAGCATTATCTCTAATCTCATCTGCTGGTCTTTCCCCAATTCTTTGAATACAAGAAGGAGAAGACAAATTCCTATTCTCTCTTTTTGAAGAATATGTAACTTCATCTGTAGCATTTTCACTGATAACCTTAACCACATTGAAGGTTTCTGTGTATTTAGGTTCATAAGTAGAACCTAAATAAAAATTCTTATTATCATCAAAATCAAAAACAGAAGCTTTATCATCATCATCAATATCTGATCTCCATGTAAAACGTCCTTCTTCGTCATAATACATATTCCAAGAATAGATATTATTAATTTCTAAAAGAGTATCTGCAATATGGCTATTTGATTTTGTTTTGATTGTATATGCTGTTGGTGTAGTATTTGTTTCCAACATAGGAGTAATCGGATCATAAAAATTCTCCAATTTAAGAGTGTCATAAATAGCTGTCATTGGATTAGAACCAGGATCTATTTGATGAGTGTATAATATTTTTCCTCTACCAGTCTTCCCATTAAGGTTACCAAATTTATCAACACCATTAATAGTAATTTCATTCTTTTTTGTGTAACTAGTCAGCTTTGGATTTGTGATAATATATACTCCCTGAGGAAATAATAACTCTGTTCCATCATTTAATATCAATCCTACATGTAATTTAAATTTTTGATTAATCCACATTACATTTTTAGGATCAGGTATATAGTCTCCTTGTAAATTTGTTAAAACTAATTTACATGTTCTTCGAACACCATTAGCTCTAACTATTTTTATAGTACCACTAACTATATCAGCAGTAATATCTCCATAAACAGTTTCATTAGGATTTAAAAGTTCTAGTCTTGCCTGAAAAGTAAAAACATCATGACTACTAATATAATCCAAATATTGTGAAACTTTTGATACTCCCATAATTTCTCTCCTTTATCCATACTGGTTTAATTATCTCTAACTTCAACAAAATCAAATTGAATACCAGTTACTTGTTGTTGTGTTTTGTCTATATATGAGAATTTTGTATTTTTTATAATCTCAATTGGATAGACATTTCCTTTTCTATCTTTTAAATATTTCTTATTTCCATTATTTATTGTTTGTCTAAATAGTTCCATATAATCAGTACCGTCTTCTAGAGTGCAACTCTCATCAATATATCCTAATTTACATTTGACTGTTCCAGACACATAATTTGCGTTAGATCTCATAACTACAGGCTTTTCTTCCGTAGGAGAAACATATACTTTATTTTGATGATTAAATTTAAGATTACTACTATTTAAATCTATATCAAATTTAAAAGCTATCTTTTCAACATCATCTATTAAAAACCATCCATAATAATCCGACCCTACATCATTTGACCAAATACCGTTTGAAGTTTCATCATTTGCACCAATACCTACTAATTGATATCTATAATTTTCATTTCTTACAGCTGTTGAATCAAATGTTTCATTTGCATCTGGTTCTATATCATCTCTTATTAAGACTTTTTCATTTGTTCTTATATTTAATCTATATAGCCAAAATTTCTCTAAATTAGCAACACTAATATTACCACCAAATAAATTACTTATAAATTCAGCGTATAATCTTGTTGTAATTGTCCAAGGATAATCTTGGTTAACTCCAAAATAAGCTTCCATCTCAGCCTTAGTCATACTTTCATTTAACACTACAAGATTGTCATATCCAGCACCATTATAGATATCCACTCTATTAAATAATGGAGCAGTACCAGTAGGATATGCAAAACTCGTTGCTCCTACTATACTTACGCCTAAAATCATATAAACACCGTCCATTCATAATTCGATAAGTTTTTAGAAAATGCTACAATACGAATATCATTAGTCGTTAACAAATCTGTTATAGTATCTATTACAGTACCATTTATCTCTAATGAAAACACTCCAGTGGGAGCGTCATAAAGAACCCCAGCTGTTTCAGTTCCGTTAGTATTAGATGCTTTAACCACGTATCCGCTAAATGTAGAATAATTCAAAGGATAGAATAAAGTATATAATGTAAAACTATTATTCATATCAACTTCAAAATAAGTATCTCCACTTGCTGGCTCTATAGTGTGTCTATTTGAATAACCAGGTAAAGTAGAGTATGTAGGAGTATTATCAACCGTTCCTACTTCATAAACAAATTCAGACCATCTTAAATCAGTCAACCCAGTTGTAGAATCATTTGTAGCCTCTAATGTATTATTAGCTATCAGTTGAACAAATAAAACATCAAATTCTTCTAAAGAACTTGTAACTACTATATCATCTTGAGTCGTAACTTCATACTGTATATAATATGATCCACCATTATCTAAACCACCAAATTGGTAATAAAGATAAGTAGTAATTTGTCTTCCAGTCTCTTTTTTGACTGTTACTCCATCCGCCTCATATAAAGTCGCATTCCAGTATTTTACTATCCTATCTTGAGTTTGAGTATAATCACCTAAAAATGTATACACCGCAGATGTCTGTGTGACTATAGGAGTACCTCCAACAAAACCTAAGGTTGGAGTACTATATGCAAAAAAAACCTCTTGTGGCGATATCTGGAAACTTGTAAGTCCTGTATCATAATAAAGGTCTATACGCCATTTATAAAAATAAGCAGTAGTATTAGTGACCGTACCACCAGGTACAGTCACTGTTAATGTTTGTCTATCATATACAGGAGATGAAGTAATATCTATCTTTGTAGAGTCATATATTTGTAATTCTGTATAAGTTGTTGAATCCACTTGATCAATATATAATTGATATCCGTAACAAGTTCCGCCTTTCATTACAGCTGTAAAATTATGAGCATTAGTTCCATCAAATGTTTCTGATGATGGACTTAAATCATTTGGAATTTGTAACATTTATATTCCCTCCCCTGATATTGCTAATTGTTGTAATTGATCTAAGAAATCTTCTAAATTCTCAGCCATTATAGTTATGTCTCCGAAGTTGTATTCAATAGTTTGACCAGATCCACCTTGGCTTGCATTATTACTAATTGCAGCAATTAAGTTATTCAGAGCTGTAATGTCTGCCCCTAAACTTAAATAAGGACTAGTTACTCCACTAGTGTCGACAGTGTCTAAATCAATACCAGGGTCTAATATACCTTGGTTTCCGATTAAGCCTCCAACTATATCAGCTGCTCCACCTGAAAATGCAATTCCTGCTTCTTTTAATGCTTTTATTAGCTCATCCCAGCTGTTGATATTATCTTTAACTTCATCATCTAGAAGACCATAAGCATCAATCATATCTTCAATAGCTTTTTTCTCTGCTTCTAACATTGCTATTTCTTGATTATTTTCAGCTTCTTTTTTTCTGTCTAATTTATCATCAATTTTGTCTTGAATGTCTTCTATCTCATCTCTATCAGCTACCCATTCCCATCCAGTAGCACCTTTTCCAGTATAAAGATGAATCATCTTGTCTTCTTTGGCTCTAGTTAATTGCTGATATAATCGTTCTAACTCTATCTTTTCTTTTTGAAGTTCATTAAGCTCTTTCTCAGCATCTAACTCATCTTTTTTTCTTTCAATTAATTTATCTAGATTAGATATGCGGATATTAAAAGCTTTTTCGATTTCATCTAACCATTTTACAGTGTCTTCAAGCTCTTCATTAAGCTCTCCAACATCATCAGCCATATCCTTAGTTGCACCACCAGCAGAACCCATACCTTTTAAAACAGTACTAACATCTTCGACTGTAAGGTTTGCCATATCACGATTGGCTTTTTCTAAATCTTCAATTCTTTTATCAGCCGCTGCAATAATGGTCTCGTCTCTTATACCTTCACCATACTCTAACATACTGATAGCTTCAGCCAATTGAACCTGGTAATATTTAGCCCATTGTCTTTTTAAATATTCAATTAATTCAGCCTCATTATCACCTTTGAATAACTCTAATTTCATCCAATTTCCAGCATCAATCGTATATGCTTTTGCTAAAAATGATTCTAATTTAGACCATCCGCCCATTGATGCTTGTCTCATTGCCTCATCAGCTCCAAGCATCTTTACTTTATTTTTTATATATTGTGCTGTATTCTTTAAGTTGGCTGCCGCAATAGCACCTTGTAGTTTTTGTTCTTTTAGTAGAACTTTTTGAGTATTTACACCTAATTTTGCAAGCCTCTCTTGATTTTTAATAGCATACTCATAGGCATTATTTCCTTCAAGTTGCTCCTCATTAATATATCTTTGTACTTCTGCAAGCCCTTCAAGATTAGATAAAGCTTCCTGGGCTTGTCCTGCTTGATGCTGCATTGCTTCATTTGTCAAATCAATGTTAGATCCGATTTCGGCTTGAGCTGCAGCAAAATCAAACCCCTCTGCTGCTAATTCAGCATAGTTTTCTTTAAGATACTCAATAATCTCGGCTTGGGTAACTGTTACCTCATTATTTTCATCTATAGCTGCGGTTAGTTCATACCAGCCCTCAGTGGCAGCTCCCATTCCGCCCTCTTCAAGACTATCAAAGAAACTACCACTAGAGCTTCCATCATCTGATTCAGGAGAATCTTTTTGATCGCCTGGTAGAGAAGACATCTCCGACATTCTCATCATTTGATCAGTTAGAAAATCAAAATACCCCATAGCTTTTTGCTCTGCTTCTGTGACCTCATCTTCTGTTAGAAGAATGTCTTTAGAGTATTGCTTACTAACATCACTTGCTTGTTGTAGTAGTGTTAATAGCTCTTTTCTAATTTCACGAGATTCTGATAATTTTTCATTATATGCTCTAATCCCCTCTTCATTCATAGAATTTCTTTGAGCTTCTTCTAAAGGTGGATACATAGCAGTCATATTTTTATATTCATCTTCTAAAGCTTTAATTTCATTTCTATAAGCTATTATTTTATCAGAGGCAGAAGCTAAAAACTTCGTTGGAACATCTGTCACATTCCCACCTATAACTCCATATTTAAGAACTGCTTCTAAAACTTGACTCCAGAAATCACCCTCTATAGATTTTTCGGCAGTTTCTTGTTGTGCAAGTTTTAATATTTCTTGTTTCAGCCATAGTTCAGTTTTGAGCTGACCTAAATATACTTCTTGCTCAGCAGTACGATTTTCTGACGCTTCTAAATTATTATATTCAGATTGGAGCTTATTTACTTCTGTTGTTAGATCTTGGACAATTTTTTTCTGTTCTTTGAGAGAAACACTCATAGCATCAAATATTGCAATAATTCCAGCAATTGCAAAACCTACTCCGCCACCTATTAACCCTTTAAAGGCAATTCCTATAGCCACAAGAGCTATATTTAATAATCCAATTTTATCAATTAGTTTAATAATAAATGTTCCCAAATTAACTATAGATGTAATTAAACCAGAGTCTATAGCATTAATCCACAAGTCATCTACAGCTTTTTTGAATAATTTTACTCTGTTCTCAATAGACTCCATTGCAATCTCATTCTCTTTAAGAGCACTGCCTTGCGAATTTAAAGCTGTTTCTGTAGCTTCTACTGCTGTTTTGTAGTTAGACAAAGCAGCTTCTAATATTTCTGATCTACGAATACCAGCAATTGAATATGTTAATGCCGCCTGTTGAGCGTCAGATAGTCCATCCCATTTCTCAGCTAATTCTCCTAATAAATCATAAGTTGATTTAAAAGTATCATTACTATCCATCATTTCAATACCTATAGCACTAAATTGACTTTGTAATTTTGGCATCAGTCCAACTAAGTCTTGTCCTGCATCATCCATACCACGCATACGCATAGCAATAGTTCTTAATCCAGTTGAAGATCTTTCAGCATTTTGAGTAACTTCATTAACTGCTGTAAACAAACCTAATGTCTCTTCGAATGTATTATTTGCAGCGGACATCGAAGCTGATACTCTTTGAATACCAGAAGCTAGTCCAGCACTGTCTACACTAAAGTTATTTGAAACTTCATTAATAGCATCAAGAACATGCATAGTCTCCGAAGCTTCCATATTGAAACCCTTTAATGTAGCTATAATAGCTTTAGATGCTTGGTCTACATTTTCAATACCATCACCAATATTAACAAACATATTAGCCATTGTACCAAGTTGCAATGATTCTTGAGATCCGAATCCCATACGAGCAAAGTCAGCTGTAGCCTTAACTATATCTGTAGTTGAAGCAGCAACAGTTTCACCCATTGCAGAAGCTTGTTGAGTGAAAGCACCCATATCTCTTTGACTTAAATCAGAAACTTTTCTTAATTCAATTAATGCACTATTTAATTCTGTAACAGCTTCAACCCCAGCTTTAATGGCTCTGACTGTTCCAAATAACACAGTAGAAATTAATGTCCATTCTAAGAATTTTTTAGCGGCATCACCAATGCTTTGGCTAAAGAATTTACCTTTTTTACCCATATCGTCAAGACCTTGAGTAACTTTAGTAGACTTGATAAGCATTTTCCCTGCTTCTTCATTCCATTCTCTAGTAACGTCTATTAATTTGCCGTTTTCTCCAGCATATCTTGTGGTAGAGCTGGTTACTTTACCTAAATTATTTGTAATTTCCTTAGAAGCAATTATTTTTCTTTTAGCTAATGCAATGTTTTGTTCATCAGTTGCTGCAATTCTTTCGTTTAAGCTTATTGTCTTTTTACCAGCCTCTATTTGCTGATTTAAATATTCTCTGTTTAAATTTGCCTCTGTTTTTTTTGCAGCGACCTTTTGATCTATAGCATCAAGCTCTTTTTTCCAGAATTCTGTATATTGAGCAGAACTTATTCTTTTGGATGTTGCTAACTGAGATTGCTCAGCTCTTTTTGCAGCAGCCGCAATTTGGTCATAATTAGTAATCATCTTTGTTTGGATTGACTCTAATTCTCCTGTAGCCTGATTCCATTTTGCGGTAGTTTGCTCGGTTCTGCCAATGCCTTTATTAACTAATGATATTTCAGTTCTAATATTTGATAAACTCGTCTCAATAGCAGTAAATTTTTTCACGCCTTCATCAAGTCTGGCTGTATCTATATCAAATTTAACTTTAGCATTTTTCCCAATTTGATTCAATTGCTTTTGAATCTTAGTTTGAGCAGCTTTATTAAGTTCTCCTTGTATTTGTATTGTAAAATTATAATTATTCAATTAACAAATCCTCCCTATATAAGAATTTGTTCTTCACAACATATTAACATCTTATTAAACTAACTATTTTAATAAGTTTTAAATCGCAAATTCATTCGTTGATTGTTTTTATATTTCGTATTGTTATATTTTTATTTATTTAATCTATTTTAGAAAAACATTCAGAATAACCAGGAAACTTAATTTCAGGTTTATATTTATATTTCTTATATTTTTCATGTAATTTATTTTCTATGTATATTGCCTCATAAAGATTTGTATAGACTTCATCTATTATACGATAATTATAAGGCAATTCTTTTTTAGTACGGAATCTTTTTCTAAGACTTCTAGTGGTAATTCCTATTTTATAGAATGATTCTTCATTATTAAAACACTGTATAATATATACGATAGCATTTTTGTCGAGCCATTTCTTTTTATTTCTTTCAGCTGTTACTCTATTATATGTACCAACACTTGCTTTACTTCTTTTAATTATACCACATTTTGGACAGCCATATTTACTCTGTAGTGAGTTCCATGGAGTATTCCATTCATGTCCACACTCGTCAACCAAACACTTACAATGTAACTTTGTTCCAACATTGACATATTTGTTGCTAAGTATTTTTATATTAGGATCGATATCAGATAATCTTTCTTTAATCGTATCAATATTTAAACGAGCCATAGTTGCAACTTTTTCATGGCTACATTTAGAACATGATGTTCCTTGCTTTATTCTTGCCCAAGATGTTTTCCAAATATGACTACATATTAAACATTTCCACTCTAAATGGACATTGGCATTAATAAAATTATTCGATAATAAAATGAATTTTTTATTATTATCCACCAGCCATTTTCGTATATTTTCAATAGTATATGGATTCTTATTAGAAATTATAAATGGCATTTTCCCACTTTTAAATCTATCTAGTGTAGTAACTACTTTATAACCATCAGGAGTTAATGCCAATAATCTTTTTCTTGTATTGATATATTCAGAAAATAATGGAGTATATTTTTTATCAATGAAAATTTGTCGTACTTCTTCGCATGTTAATTTTGGCATATTATATACTCCCTACTTATATTATATCTCATATTTTCTAACAATCTCTCCTATAGCTTTTTTATCTTCTCTTAGATAAAAATTCTTAGTGACATCTATAGAACCATGGTTAAGTAAAGCACTTATATCATTAATATCCATTCCTTGAGATTTTCTTATATTTGAACCGCTGTGTCTGAAGTCATGAGGGTGGAGCGTTTCTATGCCTATCATTTTCCCCACTTTATTAGCCCATGCTCTTAATGTATTTGAAGATACTTTATTATATCCACCTTTATTTTTAGCAATAAATAAGTATCCATTATCATCTATTTTATTTTCAGATCTATATTTTTTTAGTTCTATTAATAATTCTCTTGAATGATTGGTAAAATACAATGTAACTATTTTGCCCTCCTTCTCAAGAACATCATCTATAACCATTTGATCTATATCAATTTGATCCCAGGTAATATTTGACATTGCATTTACTCTTCCCATAGTATCTGTGGAAAGAACCGCATATGTCTCTAACTGAAGATCCCCATTTTCCCTAAGTTTATTTTTCATTTCAGCATATTGTTCTTTTGTAAAAAATGTCTGAACAACAACTGGCAATCCTTTTTTAGGACGGTCAATAAAATCACAAGGATTTTCTTTTACTAATCTCTTTTTTCGTAAAAAGTCATAAAAATTTGATATAGAGGAAATCCTTCTTTTAATTCTACCAATATTGTTTCCTTGTTCTCTACAGTAGAATATAAATTCCTCTATATCATCCTCATCAGCTTCTGATATAGTTAATCCAAACTGTTTGAATTCTATATAAGATAACCATTGTATTAAATCTCTGGTGTAACCATATATTGTACCTTCAGCTAATCCTTTACTGAACATATTCGCCTTATATTTATCTAATAGCTTCATAGATTCTCGATTAATATCTTTTTCATATTTATTATCAAAAATTATTCTCTTACTTCTTTTTAATTCATTAGCCATCTATATTACACCTCTTATTAATTAAATTCTACTTATTTTTGCTTGTAAACCATGTCTCTTTAGAACGCTTTCTGCAATACCAGGTAATTCTCTTTCAAGCCATTCTGCTGTTTTTTTTACCATGCCAATTCCACCATATGAATACAAACTAGAAGGTGTTCCTTCTTCTATCCATCTAACCATAGCCTTACCTATGTCTTCACCATTCCAAGTATCTTGACCGCTAACATTGTGTCCATACGCCCATGTTCCTTGATCTCTCTTTGTTGATGTTATTTGACTATCATCAAACCACACCATAACTTCAAATCCATTACCTGTCGGCTTTATCGCAGTATGCGTAATCGCATTGATAAATTGACCTGTTCTATCATAGCCTGGAATTGATCTCTTAGCTGGAGAAGATCTATACCAGTCTTCCCTCACAATAGTTTTTAGCTTTTCAGTAGCTTCTTCTGCAATTTCTGAAACAATATCTTTCAATAAACCGTTTAACATAGCTTCAAGTTGCTTTTGATTAGTTATACCGTTCAAAACAAACCTCTATTCTTTAGCTTTCTCTTCCGCTAATTTAGCTTTTACATCTTTTATATTTGTTATATTGTTTTTTATAGTATCAGTAATTTCAAAATCTTTTTTTGAAAAATCAGACATTACGTCTATAGTTTCTTTAGGTATTTCTTTTACCTTATCTATCATTGATGTCATATCTTCAATATTTAAACTCTCAACTATTTTAGCTATTGAATTTACAAAAGCATTTCTCTTATAAACTTCGTCTCTACAATATTTTGCAAATAATTTTTGCAGTTCATTGCTATCACCTTTAGTGACTTTATTTAACCATTCATAGAATTTATTTTTTTTAAACCAATCATACACAGGAATAAAGTCAGACAAATCCTCATCCTTCATTTCAATGTCGCAATAAAGCTCCGCTAAAATATAATATAAGTTTAATTCAAATATAAAATGATCAATAGTTGCTACTCCATTTTCATCCACTGTTATAGTGCCGTCTAACATCATTAATATTGCTTCATATTTATCTTTTATTCCCACATATAATTCTAACTTCTCAACTGACTGGTCAAAATTTTGCTCTTTGTTATATTTTTCTTTAAAATCTCTAAATAACATATCTTATCTCCTTTTATTCTGTCATTATTTTATTTTGATGCTTGTTTGACTACATAAGCTTGCATTTTATCTAATGCTGGAGTTACAGTACCATTTGCACCTTTTTCTTTATGAGCTTTTAATGAAGCTAATACACCTTCAATAAGTAACTCAAATTTAGGTTGACTTTCTTCTCTTTTTTTATCAGACTCTTTTTGAGCACTTTCCAAATGATCTAATCTAGAATCCATTTTATTAAACCCTTCTTCCATTGCCTTAGATATTTCTATCAATATTTCATGCATTGAATTCTCCATTGCTTTATCGTGCCTCTCACATCTTATTTCAAAATCAGTTCTCATCTTTTCGATATCTTTTTGGAACTTCTTTTTCAAATCTATCATCTCTTTTTCTTTTTTTCTAATTATTTTGCCAGAATAATTTTTACTATACCACTTTTGAATTGGTTTTACTACCAAATAAATAATACCTGAAACAATACCAGCCAAAGCCGCAACTATAGCTGATACTAAAAGAATCATATCAATTATTGGGTTTCCTGTCGCTATCATTAACTCACCTCTATATTTATTTATTTAATTATCTATTAATAACAAATCAAACGTTGCATTCATAACTCCACCAGCTGAGCTGCTTATTGCACTTACTTTTATATCTGATTTTTCACTTATTACCAATGGGAATAGATAGTCACGTGATAAATAGCTTGAGCCGTCACTCGATAAACCGAATGTTTGTTTTAATTGGAATACTGTACCAAATGGACGTATATAAAAGTGTGAATCAAGACTATAAGCTCTATTTAATCCTACTATGCTAGCTGTACCATGAAATAGGTATCCTGTTTTTCCTGCTGGTATTGTGTATAAAGCCATTAGTGTCTGATTATTTCCTACTCCTATTTGTGCATAGCTAACTGTTTTAGTTGCTGTGCTTGCATGTATCACTCCTGCATTGTCCGATGCATCTATATTTTTCATTCTAAATATTCGCCACAATGGTGTATCTAGTGCAACTACTGTTGTTCCTGTCAATGTTTTAGACTGCACTGTAAGTGCTCCATTTATATCTAACCCTTGAACCTCAATAGTTTGTGTGTCACCACCAACTGTTGAATATAAATGTGTTATAGGGGCTGTTCCATTTGTAGGATACGGATATGTCCCACCCCCATCCCAAATATCTTCAAATGCCCCTGTCCCTATATCTTCATTTTGACCAAATTTTGATACAAAAGAATGCCCTGCAATCTCACCTTTAGCAATTTGTAAAAAGAAGTTGCTATTTGCATTAGCTAAAAAACCTTCTGTTCCATCTGATTGATATTGGGTTACGCTTATCGTGCTTGAAGCACTACTTTCAGATTTGACTCCTCCTTGTACAATCATAATATCATCTCCTTAAATTAATCTGTTAAATCCGTCTCTACGTATGTAGCTTTACCTATTGCCGTCACACCGTCTCCGTCAAAATTTGTGTTTACAAATAAGTAATTCGTATTTCTTTTTAGTATGAAATACGAATCACTCTTAACCGCTCCACCAGTGCTTTTTTGACCTGTATTAGTTCCACCCAGTGTAGCAAAAATATCAATTCGAGTTTTACCGACAACAGATGGTATCGTTCCAAATGTACTATATACCAAGACTCCTGAATTATCACCAGCTTGTCTATTATGATTAATTGGAGTAATTAAACCACCAGGAGTATCAAATACTACGTCCTCATATACTTCTAGTTGAACATAGTTTGCATCAGCTGTTAGATCAGCAGGAAACAGCCTTATATCTTTATCTGCTGGAGTTGTTGCTCCAAATCTAATTACATCTCCTGTATTCAATGTTGGATATTTAACCGCTACACTATATACATTGCCATTAACTATTTCATTTTCTAACTCATTTATAAGGTTTAAAGCTTTTACTTGAGTATTATAAACTTCTGTTAAAACAGAACCGTCTTCAGTTACTAGCCCACCTTGCACTATGCTCATTACAGATCCTCCTATTTATTATTCTGCTTGTACTTCTGTTATATAAGCTGTGACAGTTCCAGCTGTTCTATCACTTACAGTTATACGGAAATACTCCCATCCAGTTACTGTAATCTGGAACTTTGCTCCATCTATATCTGGACTATCGATGCTGGTTACATTTAGAAAAGAAGACATATTTAATGCATTTATAGGTGTTGCCGTTCCATTTAATCCTATAATATAGAATGAAACTAACCCATCATATCCTGCACTACCTACTATATCTAAATATAATGTTACATCATCCATACCTTCAGAAGATCCAATTCTATAATCAGTGTTACCATTAGTAGCAATTGCATCCATTATTTCTGTTCTTTTTTTTAAACTCATTCTGACCTACCTTTACTTGTTGAATAAAGGAGCAAAATCTCCTGTTCTAATATAATCTAATAGATTTTTATAACCAATATAACGATGCTGATCTATAATTATTTTTAGAGTTTCGATTTTATCTGCTCCAAAATCTTCTACTTGAGTTCTTAATATATTATCTCCTAAAACTATATTAATTTTGAATTTTTTATTTGTCTCATCTGCAAAAATTCTTAAATAATTTTTTCTACATGGACTATAGTAAAATGCAATTTGAATATAGTTTTCTTTATTTGAAACAGTTTTTCTTGTAGTTTTTACAGGTGCTTCAACGACTTCCTCTACTACAACATCTGCTATTTTCTCTTCTTCAACTATCGTTGGTTCGACTATTTTTTTCTTCGTAGCCATAATACCTCCTTACATAATAAAAAATAAGGGAAACCTAATAGTTTCCCTTATAAAATTTAAGATATGTTAGAATTATCAAACCATAAAATTCTCCATAGTTTGGTATCTGTACATGACTCTAGAGCTGTAACTGTAAAGTTATGAGTTGCTGCTTCTCCATCACTAGATAAGCTCCACTCAAACGCTCCGCTAATTTTTCCTACAGGGAACATAATCTGACCAAAAATAGTCTGATCATTACAATCCTTGAATCTCGCATCCATATAAATCAATCCACTGTATGAGAAGTTTCCTGATTCGTTAGATATTGCTTTTGCTTCTGATACTGTTGGGAAATATCCCACTAATACCTTAGTTCCGTCAGCATAGTCACTCGCATTAAAACTAATTACCTTTGCTGAAAGCGAAAACTCTGTTGCACTAGCCGCTGCCGCCTGAGTTAACTCAGTAGTTCTAGTTCCATACTGGTCTAAAATCCATACATGACCAATTTCAGCTGCTACTGTTCCAGTTGGTGTGTATGTTGTTGTTGCAGCATCACTATTAATAGTCAGTGTCTCAAAATGCTTATACTCAGTTGTATTAGTTAAATCTTCTACATCTGAACCTACTTGTAATGAAAGTAAATCACCTTGAATTACTGCACTTGAACCACTAACCTCTGCTGTTTTACCATAATCGAAAGACATCTGACGAGTATGACCTTGACCACCAGATAAAAATACTGTTTCTTGACCATTTGTGAAAGTAGACTCTTTCAATTTTTTAAGCTCAGCTTTTAGTTGTGTAGGCGTATTAATATTAAATACTCTAATATTAAAAACTTTTTGTATACCTAATGTTTCACTTAATGCCATTTATTTTTCCTCCTTTAATATAGTTGACATAGGATTACGTTTCATAACTTCTCTATCTAGACTTCTTTTACTTGAATCAAAATTACCAGCATTAATCTGAGCCATCAAATTATCAAAATCCTCTATACGATTCAATGTAATAATAGCTGACTTAAATGTATACATTGGTAATCCTCCAACATTAAAATAATTAATACCATTAGTATTTTTATTTAAATAATAATTAAGGAGTGACCCAAAAGTTACAGAACCCTCACTTTTGTTATCAAGGATACCGTCTTCAATTTCCATATCCATAACCCTTTGTTTTGTCTCTTGGCTTATAAACTTTTCTTTCTCTTTATTTTGAATATTATTAATTATTTTTAAAAAACTGGAAATACCTTTGTAAACATTTTCATCTATAATAATATAATTACCATCATCAAAAATACCTAAAAGAGATTGTTCTCCACTTTTTTTAACCATATAATTTACTTCTTTGATTCCAAATAAAAGATCAAAAATTTTATAAAAATATTCAACATCGTTTGCTTGTTTGATATATGAAATATACATACTCAAAAATAACTCATAAGGAGCTATCTCTTCATAATCTATGCCTTGATCCCACAGCTCATACATTCTATCTTGTGGTTCAATGCAAAACACAGTAATGAATTGAAAATATTTTTCAATATCATCTTCTAAATCAAATATATCTTGAAGTTTTGGATGTTTAATAGTTAATGTTTTACTTTTCCCATTTTTATTCATATAATGTAAAACATAATCTTTTCCTAAGATATATTCACATTCTAACATTATTCACCACAATCCATATTCGAACTTGTAAATCTATATCTCATTGTTCTACCACGCCATTTATCACTCGGATTCCATTTCCAAGAACCTAAAGGTTGGCTTTGAGATAATGCATAGTCCTGCAAAGTTCTGTTGTAAAAACTATGAATCCTATCCATAATTTTAAGTATTCTATCTCCCTCATCATCTAAAGACTTGATAGAAATATGTGTTGCAATATTAAATTCTATTGTGAAGTCCATGTAAAAAGCTCCACTAACAGCATTTGTTTTTTCTAATGTAGGAATAATAAATGTTTTTTTAGCATTTACCACTTCAGGAAGCTTTTCGACCAAGTAAATTCGATGTTTAACTTCGTCCTCCTCATCTCTTCCATTATAAATAACTTTTTTAGGATTATCTACAGGAGATTGAGATAAAGGGTCTGTTCCATCATAATAAATCAGTTTCATAAGCTCTTCATCTTTAACTAGATTTCTAATCATAGTTGCAAATGTTATTTCTATGTCTGCATAAATTCCCATTTTTTCACCTACCATAATCCAGAGATATTAATAGTCTTATTAATAACATCTGATGTTATATTGTTTGTCGCAGTTAAAATAACTGTCGAATTGTTCCTATTGATTCCAGTCAACAATACAGTGTTACCTGTAATATTGCTCATGGATACTGAGCTGTTACTTATTACGAAAGTAAATGTATCGGCTTGAGCTACTCCGTTTACATATTTGTAAATTGAATATGACTCAGTAAGCTCTACAGATATATCATCATCACCTATAATCTCTTCAATGATATTATTTGCTGGTGCTACTTTAATTGTCGAATTAATTGAGTCGTTTATTCCCATATTATTAGTCAAACCAGCTGTAATTGTCACTGACCCATTGGCTATACCAGTAACTAAACCAGTCTCACTTACAGTTGCAATATTATCATCAGAACTTGAATATGTAATACTATCACCTGATGAAATTACTCCATCTATCTTGACTTCAGTACTTAATTGGATTGTTCCTCCAATATCAGTTTCTATATTACCGTTCAATATCGAAATAGTATATACAGATTTAGGATCTTTATTTACAGCAATTTCATTTTCCATATCATCCTTACTTGCATCATAAAAATCTTTTAATACAGTTATTAATATCAGTCCTTCTTCATTAGTACGATCATAATCTATTATTTTCCATGCCATCCTATTAAAGATGAATCTTTTACTATAATTTAATGCATCAGTTCTATTATTCTTTTGCATTATTAACATTCTTTGATTATCTGGTAATATCATGACTTTACTCTCATTAATACCAGCTACTTTAGAAAATTTAAAATAATCAACAATACAAGGCTCTTCTATTAACTTACCCTCATCATTATACCATTTTAAATTATGATTACATCTTCTCACGGCAACTGCATTGGTTGGATATTTAAATGCATCGTGAGCAGTTGTCAGCCATGTATATCCATTAAATTGATATTTATATCCACTGCCAACAATTTTATCATTATCACTAAAGATTATTTTTTTAAAATCCTCACTATTATTTACAGAGGTTTGGCTTTTAATTATATGATTCAATCTTACAACTATATCCTCATAATCCTGTTCACCAAATGTTACTTCTTCTTTAATAGTATATAGAGTAGATGCATTTTCAAAACCATAATCCACAAATGCCTGAGCTCCATCTACCCAATGCTCTTTTGGAGTTTTAGCTTGAGTATTTATATAATTATCATAAAATTCTAAAGCCATAATTTATCACTCCTCTTTAATATTTTCTAACATTTTTTTTGACTTATCTATACATTTAAGAACTACCGTCTTTAATTCTTTGTGCTTATCTTTTTCAATCCTATTCATACTTTCCAGCAAACTAAGAAGTTCAAAAATAGTTTCATCCTCAGGATATAAATAATAAAACCCACCAACTTCTAAAGTAAAAGTTTGAATATATTTTTGATATGCTTCATATGCTTTATCTTGAGAAATAGTTATTTGTTTAGTTTTATAATCTCTTCCCTCATATATTGGTAAAATCTTATAAAACTTACCTGGTAATTTTTCCATATAATCTAATATTCTCTGTTTAGGAATTGCTATTCCATATCTCAGAATTACTTTATTATTTTCACTCATAAATCACCATCATAATTTCCAGCAGCCCACTCTTCCCACGGAGCTTGATTTAAACCATAATCATTCTGCTCATTACTATTATCCTCAATTTCAAAAACTATAGACGCTTGTTTTTTTTCTAAGTTATTAGCCTCTGCGTAATGTTTGAAATCATTATCTCCAAGATTCAAATTCATGCTAATAATATTATTAATATTTTTACGCTTCCATGCAATTAACATTAGCCCTGCTAATATACTTTTTTCTGCTTCTGTAAGATCAGCATTAAATTGTCCTGCTACATCATCTCTATTATTTTTACTGATATCCTGTTTAGGATGTTTAAATCTTGGTATAGCAGTAATTAAATGTGCTTTTAGTTGCGTAGACCAAGCTGGAGGATTGGTTTGATAAAGACTATCTAAGTTATAATCCGTAAATTTATCTAAAAAATATGGATCATATATCTCCGTATATAATGTTGCCATTTTTACCTCCTATTATTCTTATATATGTGTTATAAATATTATTTATCAGTAAACAATGAAAGCACGTCACTTTCATTATTGTTATAATATTTATCTAGTATTCTTATTTTATTCAAATCAACTCTTTCAGAATCTTGATTAGCTTTTACAGCCATATTAATTATAGTGGCTCTAAATCTATCACTGATACTTTCCATAATCTCAGTTATTCTGTCTTTGCTGCAATTAAGTATGTTTCTAATTTCTTCAATATTTGGATAATTGTCAAATTCTTTATTTAAAGAAAATCTATCTATTAATTGCTCATTGTCTAAAGTGTATCTACCATTTTTAAACATTCTGAATTGATTATTTATATTCAGTATCTTTTCAGCGTCTTCAAAAGATATTACTTTTTTTTCTCCAAAATTATTAAATTCTAACAATTTACCTTTACCACCAGATTCTGTAGACAAATAAAGTTTATTTGGCATTAATGAAGTAATTACTACTTTTTCAAAATTTCCAGATTGATGTCCATTATTAGATGAGTTATTATTATTATTATTATTATTATTATTATTATTAGCTAATAACTGTTGAATTAACAAGTTTTGAGTTGCCAATTGCTCTTTCAAAAGTTCTACTTGATCTTTTAAAGTATCATCTGACGATGTTGATATATTCTTATTTTTTATTTCCTCTATGCTTTTTCCTTTTGGCATTTTATTTCTCCTTTTATTCTTATACAATAAAATAAAGAGGAAGAAAATCTTCCTCTTATATTTTTAATTAATTTCATCAAATTAAGATAAGTCAATCCAACCATATACCTCTGAAGTACATACAGCTGTTCCCCAATTCATTTTTAAAGTAGCATGTTGTGTTAAATCCGCATTGTCATGCTGTCCATCAATGATACTTCTACTCTTACCTTCGATAACCATTTTAACTAATTTATCGCTAGATGTACTAATACAATAAATCTTATCATCATCTAGAGCTAGTTCAAATTCGTTCTTCCAATTAGCCTTTTGTGGAAGCACTACAACATCAAAACCAAACGCAGTTTTGACGTATCCTAATCTAACATATTCACTACCTATTAAGTCATAGCGATAATTAGGGTCTTTAGGTAGAATATTTTGAACAGCAAGCTGTGTACCTACGAAAATAGGTTTATTTCCACCATTCCATGCTTGTACAGTCTGAGCTAACTTAATAGCACCATCTTGTGAATAACCACTAACATATAGCTCATCAACGTATGAAGTTACGCCAGCAAAAGCTGAATTGAATGTTGAATATGCATCTAGAGTCATTTGATGTTCGATTGAACGAATTGCTTTTGTTACAAACTCAGCTAAATTTTCTTTTCCAGCCAATACTCTGTATAGAGACACGAATACTGTTACATCATGCTCAACAGGGTCAACATTAACTTGACCAACGTATTGTCTTTTTGCTTCTTGGTGACGTTTTCCACGACCACTTTTAGTTACATAGAAAAGGTCTCTTGATTTAACATCAAATGACTTACTATCACCATAGTCGATTGCACGGATATCAGTGTAAGCACCAATACTATCAATTAGAACATCAGGTAATACTGCATCTATTAAAGTATTAACTACTGCGAAAGTAGCCCACTTAATCATAGGGTTAGTCACCCACTGTTCTGGTGCGAAAGCATCAAAGTTTGCAACACCTGAGTGTGCAAGAATTTCAGTGATGAATTTCTTTTCTATGCTCTCAGATTTAGCCGCTAAGCTAAATTCACGATCATATACTTTATTTTTTGCTCCATATACTTCTGTAGAATAATGCATGAAGTAATCTTTGAAATCTTCATAAAAGTTCTGTCCATCTTCATTCTTAGCGAATCCTAAGATCTTATCTGAAAGTTTATTCATAATAATTTATCCTCCTTCTTAAATTTTATTATTCCGCCACTACTTGCATACGATATGCAGTTAGGCGATTTGTAACACTGCTACCTAAACCAATAGAAAAATGAGATGTTTCTACATACTTTAGTGAAGTAGCATTTGCAGTCTGAGTAGCTCCCCATGTAAGTTGTACTGCTCCATCTGCTGCATTAGCATATGTATTTGTACTCTTAGCATTAGCAAATGCATCAACAGACATTAAAAGCATGTCAAATTTCTTTAGCTTAAAACAACTAAATGGAGTTCCAATTGGAACAAGGTAATTTCTAGGGTCATCATTTAATCCACGATACTTACCATCAGTTAGATTGACACCAAAGTCTTGTACCATCCATAGTCCTTCTAAGTCACCAGTTGCTGGCAATGTAGCTGTCCAAATACCCTCTTCACCATCAGTTGATGAAACTGTCTTTAAGTGAAAAACGTTTCCGTCTTCTACCTCAGCTGTATATTCCGCTGAACGATTTAGCATATCGTTATCTTTTGCCATTACTTGAGATTTTTCAACTATTCCGTAAGCCATTATAATTCCTCCTTATAAATTAAGTTTTATTCAAATACAGTATATTCAATAACTACACGAGCTCCTAGCTCTGCAAAGTCATCTGAACCTAGTGTATAACAAATTGTTGTTTCTGCTGTACAAACATATGGTTCTGGAACTAAAGCTCCTGCACCATCTTCGTCAACGCTCATCAGAGCACCTAGTGTCTGACCAGTGCTTAATAAAGTTCCTTTTACAGTTGCTATTGCTGCAACTGAAACACCGTTTAAAATACCGTCTTCATCTCCACCAGATATTCCAATATCAACTGTTTTTGTTGTTCCTGTTGCTTCTGCTGTTGCTACAACAACATAAGCTGCATTAATAATTGCTCCTTTTGGAAGCACAATTGCTGTATCATTAGCTGTAGCAGCTGCTACGATTGTTAGATTTGCTTCTGCATATCTCTTGGCTGCACCAGCATTTGCAATAGACATGTCAGATAATTCACTTAGTAAAGTACCAAGAGATACTTTCTGGTTTGCTACCATAGAGTTATTAAGATCTCTAATTTGTTTTGCAGTAAATGCCATAATATTTTACACCTTTCTTTTTAGTTTTGTAAGTCTTTCCATCTTCCACTACCTGATGATTTATTCTCATCATCTGTAACATCAAGAGCCCATCTGCTATGAGCAGGCACTTTAGTTTCAACAGCTGATAAGTATTCAACAGTAGCTGCTTTAAAATCTTTTTCCCAAACTTCAATTTCTTCATACTGTGACCACTCTTCATTTTCTGAAAAGTTAAGTGCTTTATTTGTCCACTCTTCCACTTCAGCTTCTGGCATTTTAGATCCTTTAGCTTCCATATCTCTAGTAATAAATGATACTTTTGAAATACGTTCTGATTTAGCAATTGCTTCAAATGTAGCAGTAGCTTCAATTTTAAACTCTTCTAGCTCCTCATTAGCTTTAGTTAATGAGTTAATAGTTTCCTTAGAAGCGTCAAGATCTGATCCAAAGGCATTTATTGAATTATTAAGTTCAAGTATTTCCCCCTCAAATGCTTCTGTTTTTGCAACAAGTTTATTTTTTTCATCTTCTAATGTCTTGATTGTACTGTCTTTCTCAGAGATTGATTTTTCAAAATCGGCTATTTCTAAGTTTTTAGCTTCTATAGCCTCTGTATTAGTAGCTTCTATTACTTTAGATTCAAATACTAAATTCTCGTCAGCAATATTATCCATCTTCTCATCAGATGCAATAATTATTTTTGCCATTGTCATAACACCATTATCAGTCATATCAGAATTTGATTCATCTACCATCCATGCACGTTTTGCGTCTTTAGCATTTTCAAAGTCTACCATACATTTCTCATCTTCAAATGAATATGGAAGTGCTTGATATTTTCCTGTTTCGTTATCTGAAACATAAGCATATTTTTCACAAAAATCAACTACATAATATTTACTATAAGCATAATCAGAACCTTCTTCTTGATATTTTTTTTCTCTGCATGACATTGAAATTACTTCTCTCATCTCAACATAAGTCATACCAAATTTTTCTAAATATTCCTTCATATTAATGTTTTCCTCCCTCTTGTTTTCTTCTTCGGCTTTATCTTTTTCATATTCTTCTTGAGAATATTTAATTATTTCAGCATTCGCTCCAGCAACAGCAGGAGGTATTAAAGAACCTAGTATTGTTACCGCAAAAAATGCAAACTGCTTCATTATTGTTTCATTTCCAGATTTCTCAGACTCAGTTACAATTAATTCAACAGATACAGGTTTCTTATGAAGACTTTCTTTAAATAATTTAAGGACTTGTCCAGAATATCTTTTCCATATTTTAGCTTCTACGACTAACCATGTCTCCCCATCTGTCTCATCTTTTTCGTAAGTTATTTTAGCATTAGGATCAACATAGCCTATAGATACTTCTCCAGGTTCATGCCCTGCCAAATCTTTTGTTCTTTTATCATAGTAGCACACTAAAGGCACATCTAAAATAGTTTCTGCAAATTCTTTTAAAATAGCTTCCGCAGCAGTAATCATATGAGAATTTTTTCCTGTTTTAAATGCATAAATTTTAGCTCTTGCAAATTTTGCATCATCAACAGCTTCTAAGAATTCAATTTTACTCAGAGCGAAAGCGACTTTTTCTCCTTTGTATTTTTTCATCTTATCACCTTATTTTCTTATCCAAAAAGGAATTTTTTTAAAAGCTTCTCTAAAAGCATCTGTATTAGCAAAAGAGTAATCTTGATCACTTTTATTGATAGCATACACTCCTAATTTTCTTTCTAAATATTTTCCAGCTGGAACACTAATTCTTGTTAAATTTGGAAGATTTTCAGGGTTTAATATATACACTATACTTTCCCTCCTTTAGTTACATTAGTACCTTTATCTCTAGTTTTAGCTCCAGATTCACTGATTTCTATATCTGTCGATCTTGGTCTTCCTGTCTCATCTTCATTGCCTTTACCGTTTTGAGCATTGAAAATACTTTGTATATTATCTACGAATCCACTAGCCTTAGCTCTTTCCATTTGCCTTATTAAGTCTTGAGGCTGCATCCCAATTGCCGCAGCAATTTTTTCTGGTAAAACAATTCCTATTGAAGCTAAATCTTTAGCTACCTGGAATCTGTTACTTCTATCCTGAGGCGTTTCAACTCCCTCAAATACTACTTTAAATTTATATTTTTTAGTTCGTTTATTGATTTGATATTCTACAAAATCTGAAAACATAGGATAAACATATGTCATCATATACTCTTCAACCGCTGCTGCATAATTAAATGTAATTCCGTTCATATTAGTGCTAGGATAAATAAGATCTGTAATTGTCCCTGATGAGGCAATTACATTTCTATTATGATCAACTTGAATATTTTGGTCTGAGTTTGGACTTGCGAAATCAAACTCCTTAACATCTTCAAAAGGTGCTGCAACTGTTGTAATAGAATCATCAATTCCTTTTCTAAACAGATTCATAAATCTACCTATTGTCTTAGGGTCTAATGCAATTTTATCTCTTACATTTCCTGCTGTTTGCTCTTTAATCATTGGAATCAATCCAACAAGTATTCGAGAAGCGGCTATCATATATTTATTTTTTTGCAATGATCTTACAGTATCTGATGTAAGTAAATCTTTGAACAGTGGTGAAAAAAATGGCTTTTGAGCTACATCTACATCATCAAGTTTCCAAACCCAAACATTGTCTTCTGGGCTCAGCTGTGTCCAATACATATATTCACCACTTCTTGTTGCAACATTAGAGCTAGGAATATACTTCTTGGTTCTAACATCTCCCATTTCTGACAATCTTTCTTTGAACACAGGTGGATAACAGTTAATGTCTACTCCTGAGTTTGATATGAACCATATCATATTAAAATCAAATAAAAATCCATTCTCCCATCTTCCTGTAATTTTACAGTGTTTTGTTGGTAATGGCTGAAGCCCATATTTATTACCATCTGTTCTAAACGCTACATATGCTGCATCATCTCTAATCATTTTTTGCATAATTGTTTTAAATTCTGCTTTTACGTTAAATTTATCAAAAAATGAATGCATTCTTCTTTCATCTGCTTTAAATCTTTCACTCTTATATTCTTTAGGGTCTTTAATATTAATACAATCAGTAGAATAATCAAAGCTAAGCATTTTTCCAAAACGCTCAAGCATTTTCTTATAAGTCATATTAGTATTTTCAAAATACTTACCCATATCACGTAGAGATTCTTCATTATATTTAGGATTAGCCAATGCTGTGTTTAATTCTGATTCAGATAAAAGTTTAGGATTTTCAGATATTTCTTTCATTCTCTGATTAATTAAATCAGGATTAAAAATACCATTTTGGTAATACCCACTATATGCTCTAGCAAATTCAAATACGTCAAAAAGCTCATCCCTTGAAATCTCTTGCTTCAAACCAATAAAATCTTCAGGATTATCTTTTTGGCTTTCCTCAGACATAATTATATTTTTAAGCTCTTCTTTGCTTACCATATTGACATCATCTGTCTCTTTGTATTTTTTTGTGTGTTTTATTGCTGGCAAAATATTTCCTCCTTTCGTTAGTAATAAGAACCATCAAAGAAATAGTCTTCTAAGTTATCATATGGATCTTCATCTATTTCTCTTTCCATGAAGTTTCTAGCATACCAAACTGCATAACTAACTGCTGAGAACCTATCTTTACCAGTTCCCTTTACCGCCTGTTCTATTCCTAAACTATTATTCTTACCTACAAGTTTAACTTTTAAGTTAGCAACTTCTTCTATAAAAAAGTTGGTTTGTATAAATGGCAACATATTTTCATTATAGCCATCCTGGTCATCTACATCATACCCAGCGTCAATTTTCTTTATAAGCAAAGCCAACTGACCAGAAGTAACCGCATCTGAAAATGCAACTAAAATATCTGATTGAGCTGATTGAGGTTTTAAATCATATAAACAGTCTTCCGCTATAAACGACTCAGGTTTATTGGTGGTATTTATAGTATTCCAGCAACCTAGTGACCTTCCTGTGGATGGATCAAATTGCTGTTTAAGTAACTCATCAACAAGACCTGTACCAAGACCATTACTATCAACAATAACTATCTTAGCATTATATTTATTTTTAATTTTTTTAACTTCAATTGCCTGATTAGTAAAGCTAAGAGCATTTGAAATATCAATTATATTAACTACTTCTAAGAATTTTATACTTCCATCTACTCTTCTGACAAGCTTAATTACCGCAGCTGAAGATCTATTATTAGATGATTTTTCAGACCTAGCAACGTCCACCGCCATTATATATTCATAACCCATTTCAGGCTTTGATTCAGCTTGTTCTATATGTCTCAATCTCATCAATTGATTAATATCAACAAGAGCTCCATCTGTAGCTCCTACCCATCTTTGACCATAGTTCTGTGCAAACGATATTGGTGACATAGTTTGTTTCTTTTTTAATATTTTCGTCTTACTTGATCCACGACCATACCAACAAGGCAACATCCAATTAGCCCCTAGAACAATCTTACCCTCTAAGTTCTCCATTTCCTCTACCATCTTTAAACTTCTGTGAAACTCATCTGAATTTCTAAATCCAGCTGTAGTGAAGAAATGTATACACTGGTTCAGTTCTACAGGATCAACAACTCCTAGGTTTCCAACAGTTGTTCTACCAATTTCAACGATAGGCTCAAGAGCATCTTCGAATAATTTATTATCTAAAAGAGCAGCCTCTTCAATATTAATTCTCCTACGTCTTTGACCTTTAGAAGTTTGTGCATTTGCTAATATGTCAATTCTAGATTCATTCTTAAAAAGAACATCCGCATCATTTTTGGTGAAACTATATTTTACAACTTCATCTTTTATAATAGGATAAAATTTAAATATCTCTCTTTGTTTATCTGCTAAGATTTCTGCTGCATTTTCTTTAGTCTGTGCAGTTACAGATAATGTTATTCCTGGGAACAATATAGAAAGCACATTCAAGCTTAATATTTCATTAAATGTTTTAGCATATCCACGAGAAAATACTCCATACATACTATAAAATCTTACAGTACATCTTAAAAAAATTCTTTGGTCGAAATGAAGTTTTAATCCTTTGATTTTTCCATCATCACTTCGTGGGCTTATCATGTCTAAGAATAAGTCAGGATACCATCTAGCCCAACTTAAAAATTCTGCATACTTATCTATATTTTTAAGAAACTCACTAAGTTGTTCTTCAGTAATCATTTCTACATTTGTATTATTAGCAGGATCATTTGTTGAACGATTAGCACTGTTTTTATTGTTATCATTTTGAAAATTATTATAAGAAGCCAATTAATTCAACTCCTCAGCATATTCGTCCTCTTCTTTAGGCATAAGCACGAATTTTTTAATATTAGGTCTGTTTTTTCTAGTAGGATTTCCTTCAAAAATTCCATTAGGATCTCCATATTGCCTAATATATTCTGCTTCCATCCTATCATAAAACATATAAACTTCTTCATATGAAACTAAGGGCAACCCTTTTAATTCTCTAATATAATTAATATAGCACCATATTGTAAAATCAATTGCATCATTAGGTCTATATCTATGTTTAGGAAGAATTTTTACTACTTCTTTGGCTTGCTCTATTGCAAATGCAAATTCACTAAAACTATTTAAACCACCTTGCAAATCAGCAGCACTAAGTTGTGAAATATTTATTTTAGCTTTTGTTGCAGCTTTCTCAGCCATAGTTCCCCATTCTTTTGCGGCTTTAAAATCACTACTTGAAATAGCAGCTTCTTCTTTTACCGCATATTGAACATATTTTCTCAATGCTTCAACATGAAGATTAGTAGTTCCTGGATAATTCTTTTTCAAAAAATTATACTTTTCCCACATAGCTTTATATTCAATATCCTCAAAACCATTTCCAAATAATTCTTTAGCTGGTTCTAGAATATCATCATTAACTTTTACATTTTTTATTTTTGTTTTTGTTGTGTTTTCATTTCCAAAATAAGAATCTTCCCATTTTAAAAATTTGAACTGTTGTAGACTTATATTTTTTATATACATTCCAATAGGATCTTTTTCACTTTGGCTCAAGGAACTTCTAAATATGTCATCTAAAAATGGCTTATCTACTTCTTTGAGAGTATTTTTAACTAATTCTAAATCTATCTCACCATTCTCATCTCTACAAGATTCTTTTAAACATTTTTTACAGTAAGGAAGTTTTCCAGATTTTACTTCAGGATCATAACTTTTATAAAATTCTCCTTGTCTTTTTAATTTATTGCATTTTACACATGATAATTTATCTAAGACTGGAACTTCTTTTACTTTCTTTTCATTTCCAAATTCTTTCATTTTTGGCATAATATACCTCCGATGGTACAAAAAAAAGATCTATAATAATAGATCTTCTTTTTATTTTTTATTCAGTTTTTGTTTGGAGCACCATGCGAGACTCGAACTCGCAAACGTTCCGCTTGGAAGGCGGACATTCTAGCCAATTGAATTAATGGTGCTTATCTGTTTATTTATTTGTTGCATACCAACCTTTAAACTCTTTCGCTAAATGAGGAACTTTACAGTATTTGCAAAATCTTTTTACAGTGTTGTCTGATACATTGTACTTTCTCCCTGTTGCGGCAAATCCATTTTCATATATTGACCTAAAAACATCGTCTATATCCTCGTTATATAAATCGCTTCTTTGAGATTTATTACAACAATTATAGGAACAATATTTCGCCTCTTTCTGGGTTGTTTTGAATTTTTTTCCGCATATCAAACAAACAAATTCATTGATTTCTTTTTTGCATCTATAAGAGCCATTCGCATTTAATATAAGTTCTGGATTGTGACTCTTATGAAATCTAGTATGATCAGAACTCGTTTCAAATACCATCAAATTTTCAAATCTGTTATCATCAGGAATTCCATTAATATGATGAACAACTTCTTCTGCTAATAAGTATCTACAAAGCTTCATTTCTGCTTTAACTCGATGCTCCCATATTAAACCATTGCTATCACAATTATGATGGTGTGGCATCCATACTTTTCTATAATTCTTACTCATTTATTATACCTCTTTTTATTTTATAGTGGGCAGAGGTGTGTCTCACGACATGACGTACCCACATCTGGCTCTACGAGAAGGACTTGAACCTTCAACCCCCTGATTAACAGTCAGGTGCTACCACCAATTGAGCTACCGTAGATTATTATTAAATATTGTACACTAGACATATATCTCTATTTAGTTAGAGAAAAAACACTGTTGCTTGTTTAGCCAACAACATGCTACTACTTATTTGGTCAGTAGATTACCTCTATTATTTCTTAATAGCAATATCCTAACTTAATTGTAGGCATAAGTTGAGCAATCAATGCTCCTCCTTAATATTGTTTATTGTTATATATTTTGCTGTTTATGTCTAACAACATTTTTGGTCTGAGTGGAAAGACTCGAACTTCCAACTCCTCCGATCCAAACGGAGAATGCTACCAATTGCATACACACTCAGATATACAAGACATTCTTTTTCACTTTAAGCAGGATTCGAACCTGCAACCCCTGTTCCCAAGTCAAGTGCTTTACCTTTAAGCTATTAAAATTATCATTGCTGCAAATGTCTTTATTTATTTTTTTATTATCGATCAAACATCTTATTTTCTCCTTTTATTCATTTCTGGTGCATTTGGTGGGATTTGAACCCACACGCCATTTCTGACACTAGATTCTAAATCTAGCAAGTCTGCCAATTTCATCACAAATGCATATTGGAGCACCACATCCGAATCGAACGGATAACCTGATGCTTACAAAACATCTGCTCTACCTTTGAGCCAGTGGTGCATATTTTTGGTACTGCTGCTTGGATTTGAACCAAGGACAACTGCCTTATCAGAGCAGTGCTCTACCGACTGAACTACAGCAGTATGTTATTTTAAGTTTATATCTCTAAATAGTAAATCTTACAACTTAGGTCAGTTAGAATTTCTCTGCAACTGACTACCACTTAGTCCGTACTACAATCCTATTTAGAATATGTCTAGGAGTTTTCCTCTTTAAGCACAAAGTGCTGCACGTGCAAACTAGAATACATTGATATAAACTTTTGTTGGTGAGGGAGGGGCACACTAGAAAATGCCATATGAACCCATATCTATTCAAGAATATATAGAAATAAATACGCTGTTTACACTATACTATATTCTTATATTCTACTCTCCTCTGGTACTGCGACTGAGACTCGAACTCAGACTGGACAGATTTTAAGTCTGTTATCTCTGCCAATTGGATTACCGCAGCTTAAAAGACCACATCAGATCATTATGCAATCTTTCGCCTGGAGCTCACCAGACATCTTATGGTGGGAAGACAAGGACTCGAACCTCAAACCCAGGTACTTCACACCTGTGCTTTTCCTGTTAAGCTATCGACCCATAATGACTGCTTTTTTTCGAATATAAAATTCTCTCAGATACCTGTACAGTCATCAGGAATACGACCCCACTGAATAGACAGTTTCTTGCCTTTTCTGATATAAGCAAGCTTTTAGAGTTTATTTAGAGTAGAAGTTTTTACCCTTCCAATCTTGTAGATTTAGTATAAACAGATTCGCCACGTGAAGGCATCTACATGAATCCGCAGAAGATAGAGTATTCGAAACCCACTGCTTTTACACAGCCCATTGGTTAGCAACCAAGTCCAGTACCCTGACTAGTTTATCTTCTATATCTGTTTTATTTTTCTTTTTTTGCCTCAAGATTTTGCCTTTCAGCAACCCTTGTATGATATTCAGCAACTGACATCCACCTTTTACTTTCAATATCATATACTGTTTTTTCTTTTTTTAAATTAACTTTTGTTTTCCTATTACTAGGTGAAACATAGTCAGATTTCATATTAGCAAACTCTAAGTCTTTTTCAAACTGAGCAATTGCCTTCATTAAACTTAATTCATTCTCATTTCTATTCATTATTTACTCCTTAATACAATTAAAGTCAAAAATGGTTTTTATTTTTAGCAAAGAACCAACTAACTCTACATATATGGCGGAAGGAACAGGTTACGATCCTGCATCTGTTTGACCAGTGACGGATTTCAAATCCGATTCGCCCTCCATACTACGCACCCTTCCACATTTTTCGTTTCACTTAAAGCGGAAACGATCAAAGAACTTATTGGTAGCAGGAGGTGGTTATGCTCCACCGATCTCAAGGGTATGAACCTTGTGAGTTTACTTCTTCTCCACCCTGCGACATTATATGATATGAGTCCACCTTTTACCATTAACAATACCAGATATTATATTATGCGTTACTCCATATTTCCTACCTAAAGCCCTGCACCCAAACTGAGGGTCTCTTGGCTTATAATTCTTCTTTATATACCTTATATCATCATCTCTAAGTTTTGACGTATTAGATAATTCACCTTTAATAGAATCATTAGTTTTTAAACCAGTGTTATAAGCGTGTTTCATATTCTCAGAATTAGTAACCCATTCTAGATTATTAATACAATTATTAATCTTATTACCATCTTTATGATTCACCATTTCCTTGCTTTCAGGATTAGGAATAAAACTTTCAGCTACTGCTCTATGGACTCTGATCATTTTTTTATTTTTTCTACTACCTAAACTAACAACAACACCGAGATAACCTTTGCCTATAATGTTTAGTTTTAATATTTTTCCAGTTTTTATATTTTTTAATCTTCCAATATTAGATATTTCAAACCTATCAGATAAATCTTGATTCTGATATATTAATCCAATCCATTTTTCACACATTATATGCCTCCATCTATTATTAACATTTCTCAGGAGCATGATTTGAACATGCGATTGTTTTTCAACTCCAGCGTATGAAGCTGGTGAGCTAGACCACTACTCGATCCTGAGAAATATAAAGGAGAGAATTAACCCTCCTATTTTCGTATGTTTTCTTTCGGTTTATTCCTAGTCAAGTCGTGGAAACCATACAACCCCCATTTAAAGCACCACAAATCATTCTCTTGACAGATAACTTGCTTCAACGCTCAACATAAACTCTGGGTTTATGTTTTAAGAAATATCATCATAAGTAATATCTCAGTTTATTGGCAACCCTATGGAGTATCGATCTCCAGCCTCCACCGTGACAGGGTGGCGTACTACCATTATACAATAGGGCTACATTTCTAGACATGTTTGATTTTAAAATTTGCGAAAGCTTTTGGCTCACATATGTTAATATAACTGTTTGCTGTGCATGTCTAATGTTTGGACTGTATTTTTGATGCCCCTGTTCCGTCCTTTGAACAGGGCTTGGCACGAGAGATATGAATTGAACACATATCTTTGGTTTTGGAGACCACTATAATACCATTATACTACCCTCGTACATTTGGCGGAGGTACTAGGAATTGAACCTAGACTGTCAGGATCAAAACCTGATGTGCCACCACTACACCATACCTCTATATCCCTATTTTTGGTGGGAGTAAGAGGATTCGAACCTCTGATCTCGAGGTTAAAAGCCCCTTGCATTAACCAGCTATGCTATACTCCCATATTAAATTTTCTAGATACTATTTTTATCATTTCAAAAGTAAAAGTTTTGTGATTAAAATAAGTTTGCTGTTAGTACCTATTTTGGTACGCATAGCTGGACTCGAACCAACAACCTCTGGTATGTAACACCAGCACTCTACCATTGAGTTATACACGCACATTTTGTTATAATACATCAAGACATTTTTTCTGAATTGGCTGTATTTTATTTAGCTAATGCTATACAGTTTACGTTTCAGCTAACGTTTGCGATATTATCATATCTTTCATCTGTTTATAGTTGCTGTAGATGTCTTCGTACTATATTTTGGTGGAGATGAGGAGCTTTCGAAATCCCAACCCCTCGGTTGCAAACCGAGTGCTCTGCCTTTGAGCTACATCCCCACGAATTGGAGTGGAATAGCTGGCTCTTGTCATTATTACTTAATAAGCACAATCACTCGCAGCTACCACGCTCCTTTTATTCTGAAAAATGTTGTACCAGTTTGCAACCAGATACATATCATTCTCATAAGTCGGACACACTGTTTTATTTGCGTGCCCTCATATTTATTATCTTAGATATGTGTTTTGGATGAATATTAAACATTCTACCAAGTGCAACACATCCAAAACTTTTATTATAAGGAACATACCTAGTCCTTATAAATAAAACATCTTCATCTGTTAATTTCGCCATATAATTATTAGATCCTAGTGAAGATTTTCTTAAACCAATATCAACAGAATGTTTCATATTTTCTAACCTTGTCGTCCATTCTAAATTACAAAGGTTGTTATTAAGCTTATTACCATCTTTGTGGTTTACTTCATTTTTATTTTCTATACTTCCACAAAAACTTTCCAATACACATTTATGCACTTTAAAATGTTTTTTGCTGTCTGTGCCAAGGCTGACACATGTGGACAAATACCCTTTTATTGGATTTAGCTTATAAATCCGTTTTGTTTTAGCATTTCTTAATTTCCCAGTATCCGAAACCTCAATTCTCCAACCATAATCTACACCATTATAAATTACACCAGTCCATTTTTCGCTCATGTTTATATCTCCTATAATATAATTTCCTAATTATTAAAGACAGAAATGCGTTTAGGACACGCATTATTCGGGAGCTACCCTATCTGTCTACTTGGTGGAGAAAGTTTAGAATCGAACTAAATATAACCATAGTTAATAGCTGTTAGTGTCTATCAAAACTACACACATTTTCTTTCCCCATGTGGTGAGCAGTTGATAACTTGATACTCAGCAAGTTGGTGGGAATGGTTGGACTCGAACCAACAGTGTATCTTACGTCACGATTTTACAGACCGCTTGCTTCACCCAGTTTGCATACACGCCCATGTTTATTTGATAATGCTGTTCATTCAGCAGTTGGTAACCGTACGGAGGATCGAACTCCGATTGCTGGACTGAAAACCCAGTGTACTAAGCCATTATACGATACGGTCACATTTGGTTGTGGACTGGAACTAACCAATCCACTACCAATGCCTCATCTCCTGATGAGCGACTTTGAAAGGAGCTTCAATGAAATTATCAACAAAACAACTAACAATACGTCAATGAATAATTACGTTAACAAAACTATGATGTTATCATACCACACTTTTCAAGAAAAGTCAAGAACTTTTTTTATTTTTTTTAAAAAAGTTTTGGGGTGAAGGATGAGACTCGAACTCACTCCCTCAGGGTCACAGCCTAATAATGCTACCATTACACCACCGACACCACATAACTCCTCTTTCGAAGTGATTATACTATAACACATATTGACGCAAATGTCAAGAAGTTTTTTTTATTTTTTTATTTATTCTAAAATAATATCAATATCAACAATGTTTTTATCGTCTAATATAATTAATGATTGAGACGGCACACTGAAGAATCTATTATTTTTAGCATACTGATCAACACCGCTTAAACAGCCATTAACAAACACTTTGCTATCATAATTAGTGAAACTCAATTTATGATGCCAGTGTCCTAAGAAAACAGCTCTAGGGAACATTTTTACTGCCTGAGTTAAAGTTGATAATACACCTTTTACATTATCTTGATGACCATGGACAAATAAGAAATCGTCTCCATTAATATTAAAATGTCCAATTCCTTCATCTATCTCATTAGCAATATATTCTATATCTAAATCTGTGCCATCAATTCTATCTGATACATACCAATCAATAAGCTTGTTAAAGCTTTCTTTTTCAATATGCTCTTTATACAGTTTATTGGAGCGATCATGATTACCAACGACACTTGCATATTTTACACTTAATCCAAAATCGGCTAAATTACCTAATAATGAAAAAATTGTTTTTGCTGCAAGCATTGATTGATCTATTCTATCCAATTCTTCAAATAGTCTTACTGTTCCATGAATGCTACCACTTATCATATCTCCACAACCAACTACCTGTATAGTTCCTACATTATTAATCTCGCAATATTTAATTACCTGGAACAATAATTGCTCTACTCTTTCATGCATAACTTCTACATTAAAATAATTCCAATGATTATTACACATTATCCCAACATGCCAATCAGAGATTATTAGTATCGCTACTTTTTCAGGATCTCCCACATGTTTTTTATTATATTTATTAAAAGTCTGACTTGGTATTCTAGTTAAACTATCTAAAAAATAGTCTTTAAGTGCGTCAATTCTCGACTCTTCTCTAAGCAATCTACGCTTTTCTCTAACCACGTCAGAAGTTCTTATTTTAGTTTTATACAGCTCATCCTCTCGTTCTTCTAATAGCTCTAAACGCTCTTGAACTTTATCTTCATCAATATATTCATGTTTTACCTCATTCCAAACACTTATAAAATATTGATATTTTTTTCTATATGCTGATTCATCAAAATCCTCAGCTAATTCTCTTCTACAGACACTTCCGTAGTATTCTCTTTCTCCGTCTCCAATTTGATCTCTATAAGAATATACTCTCCAAATGAAATGATTCCTCGTTTCACCTCGTTCTATCTTAAAGTCTTTCATTAAATCCTCTTTCCGTTCATCCACAATTAATCTGACATATACCTACGATTTACTCAAGTAGGTATATGCCCTATAAATATATACTTTCAGTGCATGGGGTATAGTTACTCTTTCATAGGTTTTACACTATACATACCACACTAAAATTCTGTTATCCAATATTTTTATTATTCCAAGATTTCAATGCATTTTTTAGCAGTTTACCTGGAATGAATCTCATCCTATATTTTGCTGGAATTTCTTTCACTTCTCCTCCAGGCATCTTCTTTTTGTGCTTCTCTTTAAAATCAGTCCTTAAAGTAAAGTATCCAGAAAGCTTTGACCCACCATCTTCTTCAACACTTGTTTTAAGTGCTTCTAAAAAAGCCATATATGATATTTCAGCATCATTATAATTTGACTCCATAAGAGTCATCATTTTCCTTACCATCTTATCCTTATTATACATTATCCACCTTTATTCTTCGTGCAAATGCACTTCTTTAATTTTTTCTATATTCATATCCCAGAAGTGTATTTTATCATTTTGTTTAATGCATAAGATTTTATCCATAGACCAATACTCATGTTTACGAGGTCTCCCACCTTTAGTGTTTTTAACCTGGATCTTAGAAACATCCGTATATTGAGTATGTGTTCCGATGTCAATTTGATAAGTATGTTCGCAAAAATTAAAAGTTCCGTCAGCCCAAACATAACACCACTCAGATTCGTAAGGTATGGTAATATCAATAATACCTTTTCGACCTGGATATGTTATTCTTTTCATATCATAAATTTTCTTACCAAAAATATTTTCAGCATCTTTCTCTAACCACTCTGAGTCTCTCTTTGAATTAGGGAAGATATCTTTATTTTTTAAAGTTATTAACTCTAGCCTATCATAGCTGTCTTTAGAAAATAATAGCTCTAATTTATTGTAAGTTGTATCTTTTTTTCTAAGCTTAGATACTCTTTTTTTAGCTCTTTTAATTTCTCTTTTATTTCTATCATCAAATAGTTCTGCTTCAAAGTCAGACCTTGGTTCTTCATATTGATCTAAGTCAGCCTCTGTTATTTCATGTTTTTGATAATGCATCATTCTTTCATAATTCAATTCACCTTGAAGAATAAAATCAGCACATCTATCTAAAAATCTTGCTGAGCTATAAATACCTTTATCATGATTTTCCCATTCTTTTATAAGTTGAGATTCATAAGGCTTGATAGCAACATTATAAACATGCTCACCAAAAGCCTGTTTATTTATTTTATTTGAATATTTTAAATGTATCTTATTTCTATCAATACCAAAAATGGTATAATTTTGAATAGAAGTATTAGTATCGAATGTATCAATATATTTTAACTGATTCAAAGGAACATATTTATATTTATTAAAATATGCTAATTCCTTAGACTGTCCAGCCCACTCCATAATTTTCAAAAATCTTTCAGGATCAAAAAAATCTTGTTTCTGATACCATGATAAAGGATAGAAAGCTTCATTATAATCTTCCAAAGGAATAGTGTTTTTGTTACAAGGTATTAAATTATGAACAAAATCATCCACTTTCCTTATTATTTCAGGTATGATGAATGCAAATCCACAATCACTCATATCTAAAGGTTCTCCAGTAAAAGCATCTATCTGAACCCAATGTCCTTCAATACCATCAACAAAATCATCTTCAACCCATTCGCTAAAAAACTGAATTACTGGATTTAATTCACTTATATCTGTTATCATTTATAAAAATAATCCCCTCTATATATATAATAGTCCGCAGTTTTATAAAAAAACCTCTTTTTCGTATTTTTATATTAATTTAAACCATAAAAATTGCATTATATGGTGCATTTTAATAAAAATTGTATAATTACACGCAATCACTACATTTCATGTATTGCTCACTAGAATTGAATAATTGATCATATCCAAAGTGTTTCAATTCTCTATCTCTTCCACAAACTCTACATCTAAAATATTGTGCATCATCACTAATTTTCACATATCCATTAATCTCTAACCAGTCCTGGTAATTATCTTTTATTCTCTTATGCAGCTTTTTGCATATCGACCTAAGAGTATTTTTTACTTTCCCTTCATTAGGAATATAAATCATCGTACCATGATCATCTTGACGTTTTTTTTGCCAATCCAACATTTCTGCTATGTGCTTCTCATCATACCCTTCAATATAAAAATTTAAAACCATCTTCTCAGTTTCTTTGAAGCTACATTGACACTGCTCAATAAGAATATCTAAATCCATATAAATATGAAATAATTCATTTATTTCAATAGGATGAAATGCATATCTCTCTCGTATAAGAGCAGATATATTCTCTTCAGTCATCTCTATAAACGAATAATCTTTTGCATTATATTGAAAATTCGACTGTTCACTTATTAGTCTACTCACTTAGTTGTCCTCTTCTCTTATTTTTTAGTTCTCGTTTTATTCTTTTCTATCCACTCTATACACATACTCAATCCTAACTTGTCCATGCAGTAATTATATATTTTTGGATGTGTCTTTCTCATTTTATCGAATCTAGTATCATTTTTATTTTCCATTTGTAGTCCATACATACAAAACATGCATCCAGTTCTATTATAACCCATATCATATATTTTAGAATATTTTATTTTTTTTAATTTTATATATTGCCAAATATCTTCTTCCGTCCAAAAACTCAAAGGTCTGCTGGTAGGAATTTTGAGATTCATTGCATTACATCCATATTTATAATAATGAGATCTTCTAAAATTGCTTTCAGACGCCATTGTTCCCACTATTGGATATAATCCTGCTTCTTTATGATATTTAATTGCTGGTCTTTTTTCATAATATCACAACATTTGTGAGATATTTTAAATGGAGACTCTACCATATATTTCCATTTTTCTGAAATTTTCCAAGATCCATTTTCACCAAACCATCTTTTGTCTCTAGTTTTTTTACTCTTAGATGTTCTATATTCATATATATACTGTGATTGCTCTTTACTTATAACAGGATATCCATATTTTTCTAAAACTTGTTTGAATGACATTTTTGGTTTTATAATATCCACATTATCAATAGTTTTTATAAACTCAACTATCTCTGGATATTCTAATCCAGTATTAATAAAACATGCTTTTATATCTGGGTACATATTCCTCGCTATGTCTAGTAATACAGTAGAATCTTTCCCACCAGAGAAAGCTATATAAACTTCTCCATCTAAATTTTCATAAAAATCACGTATTCTATTTTCTGTCATTATTATTTTTGATTCTAATGACAATGATTGTTTTTGTCTTAATCCTTTATCCTTCATCCTTCATCCTTTATCTTTTTAATGTAAATATCAAGATCTTTAAATTTTATCTTACCAATATTATGAACTTTCCCTATCTTCCACCATTTCTTATTTAAAGTGTTATAAACTACCAAATCATTTATTCCAGATATTAAGAGAACTTGTTCTTCATCTAATTTCAATTTAGTCTTTAACCCTCTTACACCTTTGAATTGAATTATCTCATAAACACCCTGCTCTCCATCAGGAATAATATTTATGAAATAAGGATATTTTATTTTCAATCTAGCTTCAGTAAAACACTTCAAACAAACTGTCTTCTTCTTTAATATAGCTGTATTGTCCTGGGAGTAAATAATATTTTCACATTTACTATTATCACAAATCCCATCTATATGCTCATCTTTATTTTTCTTTCTTTTTGCCATTATAATGAATCACTCAAATAAAACAAACACAAAGCAATAACACAAATAAAAAACATTATTCCAAACATATTAGCCACCTTACTCTTTTTCCTCAGATTTTTCTGATAAAATCTTCATCAGCTCTTCTTCTATTTCTTCTTCTGTAGCAAAATCATCATACTCTATTTCAGATTCAGATTCAGATTCAGATTCAATAATCCAAGCAATCATACCAGCTACAATAATTATTCCTATAAAAACTGAAAACATCTCAATCAATATCTCATCTCCTTTTCTAATTTTGTACTCTTAGTATACCACATATGACACCTAATGTCAATACCTTTTTGTAAATAATTTGTAATACTTTTGTAATATATTGAAATGTATATTATACATTGTCATTGTATATTATACATTTGATAAATTCATATCAAAAGGTTTAATATTTTTGCCTTAATACTAATTACTTATATAGTATATATATATTATATAGAATTATTACTATTATGTATAATAATAATGTATATTATACTAATACTATAAATTTAATATTACTAAAAAGAATAGTAACTATATAAAAAATAATATTATTATTTTACTCCGTAGGAGTATATTTCTTTTTGCTTCTTTTTCTTTGCAAACTCAAATTTCCCTTGAGTTTTATTTCATCAGCTGCATTGTTTTGCGTGAGCAATTATCCCAAACACAAATTTGAGTTATTTTCTAATTGAGATTGTTCATGATGAAATTATGTTCATGATAAACATGTTCATGATATGTGAATCTAGGTATAGTGAGAATTATTACTCAAGTGATATGTTACCAGCAAGGTATGATCATACCCAGGAAGTTACCACGGAAGTACCCAGGAAGTTATTTAGTAATTGATATCATATTTCCGTCCAAGGACGGTGGATTTCTCACTCCGCATTCGCTACGTTCGAATCCAATATTATTTTATTACTATTTTGTTACGGAATTAATTAGTTTGTAACATGTAGGATGTTTATTTGTATTAATATCCAAAATAATATTGTCCAGAGCTGGTATACCTCGTTCAAATATATTTTAGGTATATTATGTAGGGTAGAAGTTTATCCAAGCACATCCTGCACAGAGACGTTATTTTAACTATATTGTTATTTATAACTGATAATAGTAGTTATTTCCATGCTACTTATCATGTGATTAGAGTGTCTCAGAGCTGGTCAGTCTAGTTTTATTGTTCTCCAGATACATATATCTTGGTATGATATTTAAATTGAGATCTGACAGGTTGTATGAGTTGATTTGCGAGAGCTAATTATTATGGTTATATTTGTGTAATATTAGCCAATGTATATTTTATGTATATTCTATGTATATTTTTATTTTTTATACATTCTAGTATTTTAAAGTTGATTCTGTATTTTGGTTATCATGGGTATTTATGCAGTATTTTAGTTATCATTTTATATGTTTTATAGGTATTTTGCAAATATTTTAAATTTGTATAATACTGAGAATTTTCGGATATTATACTTTCGATATTATATACTTATGATATCGTCTATAATCCGAGTATAATTATCATCGGAATCGGAATTTTGGTTTTGTATTTTTTAAAATTGTTGATGGAGGTTGGTTTGAAATATTTATTGTTGTATATTCCTGGTGCTGCAATGTTTATTATATGTACTGTTTATGGGATTTATAGGGGTTAGTTGAGTTATTTTATGGTTGTAATTATTATGGTTTATTTTCTGAAATTATCGGTATGATTTTAGTCAGATCTAATATGATTTTGGACAATTTTAGTATGATTTTAGTATGATTTTGGGTTGAATTTATAGGGTTATTTTGTGGTGTTTTACTGTGTTATCGAAGAATTGGGTTAATAATTCCCTGTATAAGGGGATTTATACGTTTGTGATTATGGGGTATTGTTGGGATCTTAGTGGTTATTTTTATTGGAATCGTTGATATCGGATGGTTTGGTGTGTGAGTAAAAGAGCTTATAGTCATCCAGAATATTTTAAATTTCCATTTATTGTAAAATAGGGGCGGTATTGGTAGTTAATAGGTATTCTAGTCCAATAATTGCCATATATGGTCGTTATTTTAGTGATATAATGTATATTATATCATGTAAATTGATATTTTAGTGATTAATAATCAATATTCATTATGTATATATTGATATTATGTATATTATCATGATATATCATTAATGTTATTAATATTATTAATATGTATTAATAATATATATGTATTAATTGTATTATAACATATGTATTTTATCATATATGATATACTAATACAGTATATCTATATCTATACTGTACTATATATCTATTAATTAATCATATCAATTATAATTAATTATAAAAATAGTTATTGCATATGATATCAACTTGTGATACAATAGTATAGTAATAAATTATTATTACTAATAAAATTATAAAGGTGGATATCATGAACAAAAAACAAAAAACAATATCTTTACAACTAATTGAGACTAAACAAGATTTTATTAACTACATGGAATTACACAGATTAGATAATTATAATGATGAAACCTTATTTATGAAAAATCATTTATTTAATAATTCAATAAATATAATAATATCATATGATATGTTTAATGGTGAGTATGTATATAATTTATATGTAGGTATTAAGAATATCTCTAGTAATGATTATGATACATTTATTAATAATTGTATTGAATATCTAGAATTAGATAATGATAATGCATAATATTAATAATTGTTATTGCTATTAATTAATTGCAATTAATAGCATTATAGAGTTATTATAATTATAATTCTAATAAAATTAATAGGTG